>Ga0207864_1003505_pt1 | contig 13061 bp, 24 predicted proteins | sample HigsolmetaAR202D_FD_184834 | JGI IMG/M metagenome (GOLD analysis project Ga0207864, IMG submission 184834) | Ionic liquid and high solid enriched microbial communities from the Joint BioEnergy Institute, USA - AR20-2-D (SPAdes) (version 2) ...
GCCCGCGCCGGCGAGAGCGGGCGAGAGGCGGTAGCCCGCCCGCACGGCGGCGGGCAGCGTGATCTCGCCGCCGAGGTCGAGCGGGGCGACGCGGAACAGTGGCCCGACGTCGTAACCGAGCGCGCCGAGCGCGGCCTCGATGCTCTCGAGGTCCGGCCGGTTGCGGGTGCGCCAGGCCGTGATCGTTTCGCGCGAGAGGCCCGAGCGCTCGGCCAGCGCGTAGTAGGTCACGCCTTGCCGCCGCATCTCCGCGAAGAGGAAGCGCACGATCGGGTGCGCCCGCGCGGGGACCGTCACGCGGGAATGGCGGACGCGCGGCTCGGTGATCGTGCGCTTCCTGCCCATAGCAGCGTCCCGAACAGCCAGAGGGCGGCGGCTGCCTGCCACACGGCGAGCGTGATGGCGATGGCGGTGCTCATCGGTCCTCCTTCTCGGTTTCCGGCTCCGGCAGCGGGTCGAGCTGCGGCCCGAGCCAGAGCGCGGCGGGCATCCCGTGCGCGGCGGCCCAAGCCTCGGCGCGGCGCTGCCACTCGGGGCTGCCGCGGCGCAGCGGGGCGGTCACGCGTAGTCGCTCCCCGGCTGGCCCGGCTCGTTGCTGCCGGTGCAGGCAAGGCGGTGGTCGCTGGCCTTGGGGCATCGCTTGTTCCCGCAGGTCGGGCAGACGATGAAGCGGCGCATCATCGCGGCGCGCAGCGGATCGGGCTCGCGCTCCATCGCCTCGCGCTCGCAGCGGCGGCAATCGGCGGCGGGCCACAGGCGCAGCGGCGCGCGGGGCGGGGGCGCGGTCATGGGGCGCCCCTCTCCGCCGCCCTCCTGCGCCGCGCCGCATCCGCCAGCACGGCCTCGGCGTAGTCGGGCAGCCCCGCGTCGAGCAGCTTCAGCGCGGCGCGGGCGTCGGCGTCGTCGGGCGCCTCGCGCAGCGCCGCGGCGGCCTCGCGCGCGTCGCCGGCGCGGAGGAGGGCGAGGGCGCTGGAGAGCGGCGCACCGTTCCCGTTCTGCTCCGCCCCGCACCGAAGTGGGGGCGTAGCGTCAGCGAAGCCCCCATCTTCGGTGCGCCGCTTCGGTGCGCGGCGCACCGATGCACCGAAGTTGCTCCCCCCTAACGTAGTTAGGGGGCGCGCGCGCGCGCGCGAGACTTCGGTGCGCCCCTCTTCGGTGCGGAAACCAGCCTCTTCGGTGCGCGCTTCGGTGCGGTTACGGTGCATCGGAATCGCCCTCTGCACCGAAGTCCGCACCGATCCAGCGGGCGTCCGGCCCCCCGTCCGGGGCGCGCAACCCGTCCCTCTTGATCCGGTTCGCGTCGCGGAACTCGGCCACGGTGAAGCCCTCTTTCAACAGACGGTTGAGCGCGGCCCGCTGGTGGGCCGGCTTCTCGATCCCCAGGCGGACCATGAGGGCGGCCACGGAGCGCGGCTTGTCCGGCGCCAGGCGGGGGCTGTAGGGGCCTTGCGGCGAGCCGCGCGCCACCTCTGCCATGAGCAGCGCGAGCACCTCGTTGGGGTCGCGCGCGGGCTGCCGCGGCGAGGCCGGGGCGCCGTCGAGCGGCACCGCAGCGGCCACGGTCTCCTCGTTGTCCAACTCGTATTCGACCAGTTCGTGCCAGTCGGCCTCGGTGGCCGGCGCGTAGTTTGACTTGGCGCTGTCCACCCGGAAGAACCTGCGGCGGAGGTCGAGCGGGCGGCCGAGTTCCTTGGCCTCCTCCTCGGTCATGGTCGCGACGGTCAGGACCACGCGGGCCGCGCCGACTATGGAGGAGGCCCCGCGCAGGCTGTCCGGGTCGCCGGCGAGGCTGCCCTTGCGGGTGTGGTGGACCAGCACGACGGCGCAGTTGTGCTGTTGGGCGAGCGTCCGAAACTCGGCGATGACGGCCCGTAGCGCCGTGTTGTCGTTCTCCTCCGCGTCGTGGAGTTCCACTAGGGGGTCGAGGACCACCACGTCGGGCTTGTGCTTGGCGATCAGCGCCTTGAGTTCGCCCATCGCCTTGGATGGCACGAACTCGCCCGTCTCCGGGTCCGTGTGGAGCAGGGTGCCGACGCCTTCAGGGCCGCAGCGGATCACGCGGCCGGCGATGGCCGCAGGGCCGCTGTTGAACTGGCGGAGTGCGGCCGAGAACCGGCGGCGCTGCTCGTCGGCATCGTCTTCGACGTTGTAGATCAGCACCTTGTAGGGCTCGGCCGGCTGGAATCGCCCGTAGGGGATGCCGGTCGCGAGCGAGATGGCGTAGGCGATGATGAGGCTCGACTTGCCGGCCGAGCCCATGCCGCCGATGAGGGTGACGCTCTTGCGGAGCATGTAGCCCCGCGCGATCCAGTCCCGCTTCGGCAAGTCGCCCTCGACCCATCCTTGGTCCTCGACCCACAGACCGGGGCCGGGCTTGCGCAGAACAGGGGCGCGGTGCCCGTTCAGGACGTGGACCTGCTGGCGCGCGGCGCTGAATGCGGTGTCGAAGAGCGGATCGTCAGCCGGCATCGACATACGGAGCCTCCGGGAGGCCGCAGAGACGGGCGATGCGGTGTGCGGCGCGGCCGGGCCGGACGCCCCACATGAGGGCGCCGAGGGCCACCAGGTCCGGGCCGCGCTGGGCGTGGTCGAGCGAGCGCCAGCAGCCCTCCACGATGTCGATGTAGATCGTGGTCTCGGGCTCGTAGCGGTGCATCATCAGCACCGGGCGGCCGGCCATCGCGCGGTTGATGGCGGCGCAATGCTCGCGGCGGTGCGCGCGGGCGGCGAGCGGGACGGCGCCGATGGGGGCATAGGGCGGCTGCCACCACCGGATGTCGCCGCGGCGCAGGGTGGTGACGCGCCGGTCGAAGCCCATGCCGGCCAGGACGCGGGGCAGGTTCTCGGGATCGAGTGCGAGGGAGGCGACGAAGCCCCAATCGAGCGCGCCGGGGCGGCGGAGGATGGCGACGGTCACGGCGCGCCTCCGCAGACCTTGCGATGGAGCCAAAGCGCGTAGCGGGCCTGCTCCCAGGTGATGCCGCCGGGCGGCCGCGAGCAGATCAGTGATGCCGCGAGCAGGACGTTGAGATCGGGCGTACCGGGCGCGCTGAGGATGTCCAGTAGGCACGCCACGGCGCGGCGCTGGATGACCGCGGGCACAGGCACGATCTGCTCGAGCGTCACCGCGCGTCCTCCACGCGGTCGCTGATCCGCCGTCCGCACTCCATTCGCATGCGCTCGATTTCGGCCGGGTCTGGCCCCGTGGCGCACCAAGCGGCCCAGGCCTCGCCGAGCGCCTCGATGCGGCGCGCGACTTCGAGCCGTAGCTCGGCCTGCTCGCGCATCGGCGCAGGGAGCGCGGGCGAGCGCATCAGGCGGCGACCTCCGCGGCCAATCCCATCACGACATACCCAGCCTCGATGCCCCATCGAGGGCCGCGCAGGACGTAGGTGATGCGGCGGCGGCAGGCGCGGCCGGTGTATTCGCCCGTCTCCGGGTCCCATTCGCGCAGCAGCAGCGTGTCTCCGACCGCGAAGCCGCGCCCGTCGTCGCGGCGCACCTCGAAGGGATTCTGGCCGGCCTCGACACCCGCGAAGAACTCGGGCCAGCACTTCAGGTCGTGTTCCCTCACCGCCCGACCTCCCTTGCCAGCATCTCCAGCGCATCGGCCACGCGCTCGAGCCGCTCGGCCTGCGCGGTGTATCGCTCGCGGAGCGTCGCCACGTCGGCGCACTGGTGCGCCAGGTGGCGCTGGCCTCTCGCCGAGCCGCGCAGGGCCGTGACGGCGTGCGGCCGGTCCCCGGGCTCGATCTCGCGCGCGAAATCGCGCAGCGCCGCGAGCAGCCGCGCGCGGTCCTCGCGCTCTGCGGCGTCGGCGGCGGCGGAGTGGTGGCCGGACGCGTTGAGCGAGCGGCAGCGCGCGGCCTCGGCGCGCTCCTGCGCGAGCCATCGGTCGAGCAGCGCGAGGGTGGTGGTGGTGTCGGGGCGCGGGCGGGAGGAGGTCATGCTGGATGCCCGATCAGCACGACATTGCATCCGCGCATGGGCAGGATGGACCGCGTGACGCGATGGCCGCCCGCCGTCGCTAGTCGCTCCAGGTGGTCGAGCCACGGCCGGTAGTCCCGGGGACCGCTGTAGGGCGCGGCGCTCGGGATCACGCAGCATGGGCAAACCACGAACGGCACACGGCGGGCTGCGGCGTAGCGGATGATGTGGTCCGTGCCGCCGTCCGGGTGCATCCCGAGCACGAGGTCGTATCGCTCGGCAACCTTGTCGTGATGGAACAGGCTGTAGCGGTAGCCCGGCCGCCCACGCGCGTTGCGGTGGCGCTTGTCCCATGATGTCACGCCACGATAGCCGCGCCGATGCAGCGCCGCGCGCAAAAGGCCCTTCCCGCCTGCCACGTCGGCGATGGCGAGTTCCCGCCGCGGGAATCGAGCGGCGATCAGGTCGGCCATGCAGTCGAAGCGCCGCGCGTCGCCCATCAGCGCGCCCTCACCGCGACGCCGGCCTGCCGGAGCGTATGCACGCCGTGCAGCCCGATCAGGGCCGCTTCTGCCCGGCCATCGTCCTTCACGCGCGCGAACTTTGCGGCGAGCCTCGGCCAGACCTGGCAGGCGCGCATCCGGGCCGCGCCCTTGTCCGGCGGCAGGCGCAGACTCGCCTTCCACGTCTGCGGCGCGACGAACGTCATCGGGATGCCGCAGCCCGCCAGTGCGCCTTCGATGAGCCCGGCCGCGTAGCCAAATGCGAACATGCTGGCCGTGCCTTGGCCCGGCATGGCGCCGACGCGCTCGACGAAGGCGTGCGCGACCGGGCCGCGCGTGCGGAGCAGGTCCACGAGCAGCGCGCCGGAGACGCGCCGCCGCTTGGTCTTGCCCACCTTCACCTCGATCGAGGGCATGTCTTCCACGTGGAGCAGTTCGCCCGAGGTGGTGAGCCATGCGAGGGCGCCATCGGCCCCTGGATCGAGGGCGAGGATCACAGAACCCGCGCCGGCTGCGCGCGGATCGACCAGCGTGTCGATCTCGTCCGCGGGCGAGAGGTCGGCGCGCACGAGCATCAGAGCCGCTCCCACTGCCGGAGCTCGAGCGGGCCGAGCCGCAGCCAGCGCCGATAGACGCGGGCGAGGCTGCCGCTGAACCGGCCGGCGCCGAACCGCCACGAGCGCCACCCCCACCACACGACCTGCATCACCGGACCCACCCCTCCGCGTCGCGCCCGGCGCCGTTCTGCACCGGGGCCGCGTAGGCGTCGGGGCAGCGCGTGACCGTGCCGCCGCGCGCGAGGAAGGCCGCAACGGCGGCATCCGCTTCGGCCTGCGTCGGCAGAGGTTTCGGCCGGCTGCGGGCGATTGCGGCGCGGATCGCCGCGCTTACCTTGGCGCGCGCATCAAGGCGTGCTGGCGTCGCTGCGGCCCGCGCGTTCGTCACCGCCGGTTGCGCCGTCCGCCGCTTCGGCCTCACGGACTTCGGTGGCCGTTTGGCCGCGAGCATGGCATTGGTTTTCTCGGCCGCGTGCTTGGCCGCTTCGGCCTTCGCTCGCGAAACCACCCCAGGCGGGGCCTTGATCCCGTGGCGGGCAGCGAGATGCCGCATGCCAGAGACGCTGTAGCCGTTCCTGCGCGCCCACTCGGCGACGGTGATGCGGTCCCGCGCGATCTCGCGGCGCAGGCGCTCTGCCAGAGCGAGCGATTCGGCGATCTTGGCGCCGTGCCGCGCTTGCTTGACGGCCTCTTCGCTCGCCCTCAGGTCGAGGCGCAGGGCGATATCACGAGCGGTGGTGTCGGCGATCCTGAGCACGCGGGCGGCGCTGGCGATGGTGTGCTCCCCGCTTTCGATCAGCCGGCGGAAAGCTTCGTCGCGCCGCTGCTTCGCGGCGGCCGCCCTCTGTGCGGAACCGCCGCTCTTGAAGCGGATCGCCTGCTCGATGGCGCTGGGCAGGGGCGCCAGACCGAAGCGCCGTGCGACTGCTCGCACCACGTCGCGCGACCAACCAAGCGCCTGCGCTGCGGATCGGATCGTGTATCCGTCCGCGAACATGCGCCGGAGGATTTCGGCCCGCTCCTCCCGAGAAAGATGCCCCGGCGGCTGCGACACCGCCGGGGCGAGTTTATCGGGAGGAACGATGGAACACGCGCCAGCCACGGCGCGCGCGCCCGCGTCGCCAAGCGCAACGCGGACCTCGTTGGCCGCCTCGCGGGCGGCGCAGCTAGTAGGCGCGGGCCGGAGTTGTCCGGCGGCGTCGCTGTGGGCCAGACGCCGGCCCGCGCCCTCGCGGCGGGGAAGATTGCCGCGGTCTCTCGCGGGGGCCGCCTCCTGGCTGGCGGTGACGGCCGCGGCGGCCCCCGCGTCGCGCGGGACGGGACCACGCCCGCGCGAAACCGTGTGCATGGCGGCGCTCATGCGCGCCCCCTCAACCGACGCCAGCGGTGGGTCCACCGCTCGGCGAGTTCGGCGTGACGCTCAGCGCGCCACGCATGGAATTCCTTCAGCGCCCGCGCGAGCGCCGCCCCCAATCGTCGGATCATCGTCCCCCCGGATGGCGGCGAGGCGGGCGCGCACGGCGGCGAGCCTCGCGGCCATCCGCGCCTCCTCCTGCGCCAGAATCTCGGCCTCGCGGGCGCGGATCTGCGCCGCCTCCCAGGCGGTGACGCTGCGGACCTCGCCGGCGAGGTAGGCGCGCACGCGGCGCGCGGTGATGCCGAGCTGGCGCGCGGCGGCGTGCCACGCGTGCTTGAGCCCCCGGTCCCGGTGGGGCTCGACGGCGCGGGCGACGATGCCGCGCAGCTCGGCGATGGTCAGCTCAGCCGTGGCACACATTGCCACGCTCGCGGCACAGTGTGCCGCGTCCTTGGCACGCATCCGTGGTCTCCTCCGTCCCATGGAGACCGGGACGGTTGGAGACCGGATGGAGGGCCGGAGAGAGAGAGCCGCAGGCGGCGGGCGGGATGGCGGTCCCGTCCGCCGCGCGCGCGAGGGAGAGGCCCGGAACGGAGTCGTTGCGGCCCCGCTCCGGGCCGTCCACCATCGGGACTGTCCGAGAACCGATGGAGGATGTGGTATGCGCGGAACTATGCGCCCGCAGGCGGTCGGCCTCGTCTGGTATCGCCCCGAGAGCTACGCCGCCGTGCGCGCCATCATGGCCGACGCCGAGAAGCTCCCCGCGACCCACGAGAAGTGGCTCTACCGCGCGCAGAAAGCGGAGCAGCAGATCCAACGCACGGGCGTCGCCACCATCCGAGTGCACCTGGATGTGCACGACTTCCCCGCGTTCTGTCGGGCGCGGGGCCTGAATCTCGATGCCCACGGCCGGAACAAGTACGCCGCTTGGGTCGCCGCCCAGATGCTCCAAGCACAGGCACGCGGCGACGCATGATGGCGCGCGCGGCTCCTCGACAGATGGCGCAGTGCGCATCGCTCAGTCCGCCCCCGCCTGCTGCGGCATGGAGGGGGCGATGAAGTCCTCGGCCGTCTTCGCGCGCCGTTTGTGCGGAGGCTCGGGTGGCCGCCAGCGAATTGCATCGAGCGGGATCTGCTTCCCGTCCGCCTTGGCCGCAGCCTGGAACTCGATCCAGTACTTCGCCGGGATGCCGTCGCGCCGCCAGTTGTAGACCGCGGTCCTGGGCGCGCCGAACCGTCGAGACACGGCGGCTGGCCCCCCGAAAGCATCAATGACGTCGGACGCATTCATGCCCCGATGAATGTCCGAAAATCTGACGAAAGGCAAGCCCCAAATGAGGCCGCATGTCAGATCTTCTTGGACGACAGTCCGACCTTCGGCCGGCTATGCCGAGGGCATGGCGAAAGTCGTCAGAGCTGAGGTCGCTAGGCGCCTCCGTGCGGTCCGGGCCGAGCTTGGCCTCAGCCCGGCCCAGATGGCCGAGCGCCTAGGGGTGGGGAGGACGACCTACTACAACTGGGAGGCGGAGAACCCCGCCAAGCCCAACTTCCCCGCGGAGGAGGCGATGGCCGAGCTCTGCGATCTGCTGCCCGGCCTCACGCTGGATTACATCTACCGAGGCCGGATGGATGCCGTGCCGACGTCGTTGGCGATCCGGCTTACTGCCCGAGAGCTTGGCCAGGACCCGGATGCGAAGGACTTCCGTCCGGAGCAGGTGGGCGCGGCGGTCGCGGCGCGGGTGGCCGTGTAGCAGTGGGCTTGGGCCAGACGAATGCTCGCATCTCGCGCGCGCTCCTCCGTGACCGTTCCGACGCCGGTCATCGTAACCGGAACGTTATATGAACGTCTAGGACGGAGTGCCTGTGGAAAGCGGGGATAACGGGGACAGGATGCCTGGGGGCGAGGCGTCAAATCCCGAAATCGCTGCACGCCTCACAGCCCTAGAGGGGCGAGGCGGGCGCCTGCGCTCACGTCCTCAGCGCAAGCGGGCGCGCTATGCCCGCTGTAGGGCGGCCCTGAATCCCGGCCTGTCGAGCAGGACGTCTATTGCCTCATTCATGGTCCGCTCTGCGAGGCTCCGGACAGCCTCGATTATCGTGGATAACCCATCCATCGGAAGCAGGCTGCCCGTCACGTTGTATACGCGCTGGCGGTCCCGCCACACTTCTTGGCCCGTCTGCCGGTCGGTCACTACGATGCCAAAGTTTCCGATTGACCCGGTGTCGACTCGTCGACACGATGACCGTGTGGAACGGCGAGTCGACTCCAGCGGTGGGCCGAAACGGCGACAGATCCTGGGTTTCAGCCTGCCGCCCGCTGTTGCGCGCGAGGTGAAGGTCGAGGCGGCACGCCGGGGCATCACGATGCGCCGGCTGTTCGAGGAGCTATGGGAGACTTACAGGGCTCAGCAGGCCAGGAAGGCGGGATCGCGCTGATCCCCGCGGGGAGCATCTCCGATGTCCTGGCCACTGCACGCGCCCTGTTGCCCCCCGGGGCGAGGCTCACTGCCCCAGAGCGCGCGCTCGCCAAGACCCTGCCAGCCGCCGCCCCGGAGAGGGTCGCAGCCGTCCGCACCCTCATCCAGGCGGGCGGCGATCCACTCGGGGCCGCCCTCTCGGCCCTGCGCACGCCGAAGGAGCGGCGCGCCATCGGCGCCGTCTACACGCCCCCCGCCATCGTGGAGAGCATGGTCGCGTGGGCAGCCGACCAGGGCGAGCCTGCCCGGGTCGTGGACCCCGGGACCGGCTCCGGCCGCTACCTCTGCGCCGCCGCCAAGCGCTTCCCGCGCGCCGAGCTCGTCGGCATCGACACTGATCCGGCGGCGCTGCTCGTGCTGCGCGCCAACGCCGCGGTCCTCGGCTTCTCCGACCGCCTCAAGATCCTCTGCGCGGACTACCGCAAGGTCCGCCTGCGCCGCATCGAGGGCCGCACGCTCTACATCGGCAACCCGCCGTACGTGCGGCACCACGACCTCAGCGAGGCCGACAAGGATTGGTTCGCCAGGGGCGCAGCCCGGCTCGGCCTGCGCGCGAGCAAGCTCGCCGGCCTTCACATGCACTTCTTCCTCCGCACCAGGCAGCTCGCCCGGCCGGGCGATTACGGCGCCTTCGTGACCTCGGCCGAATGGCTCGACGTCAACTACGGGAGCGTCCTGCGCGGCATGCTCGCCGACGGCCTCGGCGGCACCGGCGTGCATGTCCTCGCTGCCGATGCCATGCCGTTCGAGTCGATCACCACCGGCGCCATCACCACGTTCCACGTCGGGCGGCGCGGGGACGCCCTGCGGATGCGCGCCGTCGAATCCATCGGCGAGCTCGGGCACCTGGGCGGCGGTCTCCCCGTGCCCTGGAGCGCGGCGGAGGGAGCATCGCGCTGGTCCATCCTCGTGCGCGGCGATGCCCCGCGCACCGCCGCGGCGGGCCACATCGAACTCGGCGAGCTCTTCCGCGTCCACAGAGGCCAGGTCACAGGGGCCAACGACGTCTGGATCGCCGGGGCATACCGCGCGCCCCTTCCACCGAGCGTTCTGTTCCGATGCGTCACCCGGGCGCGCGACATCATCGAGGCCGGTGCGGTGCTGTCCGATCCCTCGCGCCTGCGCTCCGTCATCGACCTTCCGGCGGACCTCCGTGAGCTGGATCCGGCCGACCGCAAGGCCGTGGACGCGTTCCTCAGGTGGGCGAAGGAGCGCGGCGCCGACCAGACCTACATCGCGCGGCACCGGAAGGCATGGTGGTCCGTCGGCCTCAGGGAGCCCGCCCCGATCGTCTGCACCTACATGGCGCGCAGGCCGCCCGTCTTCGCCTTCAACCCGCACGGCATCAGGCACATCAACATCGCGCACGGGCTCTACCCACGCGAGCCGATGAGGCCATCGGCCCTCGCTGCGCTCGCCCGCTTCCTGAACGGCAACGTCCACATCGGCGACGGCCGCACCTATGCCGGTGGCCTCACGAAGTTCGAGCCCGGCGAGGTCCAGCGCCTCCGCATCCCAGACCCTGCCACGCTCGATGCCACCATTGGCTAACGCCTCGCCGACGCCCAGGGTGTGGACGGCGGCCGAACTAGCCGCCGAGGCCGAGAAGTCCCTCAACGCGTTCGTCGACCGGCGGCTCGCCGAACCGGACACGCGGTATGCAGAGCACCTCGCGCAGAGGCGCCGGGCCCTGGCACGGCTCTTCCTGGCGTTACGGCCGATCGACCCGGAGGCGCCGGACCCCGCGGCGGTCCGGAGGATCATGCTCGACGAAGAATTGCTGGCCGCCCTGCGCTACGCTGCGGGCCCCCCCATCAGCGAGGACGATCTCGGCGTCCTGGTCACGCGCAAGGCGAAGCGCCTGACCAAGGCGGCGATCAGGACGGAGCCCACGCTCGCGCCGGACATCCTCAAGCTCATCTGCCGCGTGGCGGACAGCGCCAGGTTCCGCTGGGTGCGGGCCAAGCGCGCTCCCCGGCCGGGAGAGCTCCGCCGCGCCATCGAGGCGACGGCGGCACTACACGCCGCGCAGACACTACAGACAGAGCGCCGCGCCTACGGCCGCGAGCTGGAACGGCAGCTCCGCGAGCGGCTCGAGGCGATGGGATACGAGAAGAAGCCGACTCCGAATGGAGGCAAGGTCAACGCGCCGAAGTACATGCCTGCGGCCAAGACCTTCTACGGCGAGTGCTCGCTCTATGGGCGGCGCGCCGACCTCCTCATCGGCCTCGAGGATGGCCGAACGGTGGCCGTCGAGGCCAAGGACTCGTCCTCGGTCGTGAACAGCGTGAAGCGCGTGCTCAACGACACCGCGGCCAAAGCGAAGCATTGGAACGATGCGGTGGGAAAGACCGTCTTGCCGGTGGCCCTCATCTCCGGCGTCTTCGGGACGGAGGACCTGAGGAAGGCGCAAGAGGCCGGCCTCTTCCTGGTCTGGGCGCACGACCTCGACAACTTCACCGATTGGCTGGCCACTCAGTAGCGGCGAGCACGGTGCGGATGATCTTCCGGCGGCGCGCGCTCACGCGCCGTTGTTCGTGACCCAGGCGGCGGAGGCGGTCGAATCGGAGCCGTATCGTCAGTGAGCGCGAGCAGGAACGCGGTGTCGAAGACGACCGTCGGCATCAGTCCGCCCGGAGCTCCCGCAACCGCCGGTCCACCTCTGCGGCGTCACGCAGACCAAAGCCGCCGGCCTCTCGCAGCCGGCGCACCGCCTCGATCAGCGACACCGCCTCCAGCTGCTCGAACGACGCCGCGCGGAACCTGACCACCTCCCACTTGCCCTCGCGTGTCCGCCGCCACGTGCCGCGCCCCGTGACGCGGAGCGGCGGACCGTAGAGGTAGGGGCCCATGGCCCGCGCGAGATCGCGACTCATCTCGCAATGGTAGGTCCGGTCGCCATCGCGCAGCGTCGCGTGCGCCGTCCGGTCTCTGCCGCCCACCGACACGAGCTCGCCCTGAATGGCCCCTTCCTCGACCACGGGGCCGAGCTCCGCGCCCCTGGCGTCGGCGCCGGGGAAGCGGAGGACGACGCCAGCGGGCCCGCTCTCGCGCAGCTCCCCGGCGGTGTTGTCGTTGGCGAGCATGCGGTTGAGTGCGGCAACGATCCCGTTGATCTCCTCATCGTCGCCGCGCTGCGCCGAGGCGATTCGCTGATGGACCTTCGGCGCCACCTGGGGCTCCGGCCGAGCGACCAGGCAGGCCGACCCTTCCTCGATCGCCACGAAATGGACACGCTCCTTCTCCCCGAGCAGCCGCGCCAGCGCGCTCAGGTACTCGGCGAGCCGGCTCATGGGCAGCGTCTCGGGGGTGAACCCTTCGATCCGGAAGATGATGTCGGGCGCGTCCATCGCCTCAGCCTCAGGCGAGCGGTCTAACACGGTCCGATGGAGGTGGTCACCACCGGCTTGCCGCCAAGTGATCCCACCCCGCCGCGCCCCGGCGGGGGCTCTACAGCAAGAACCAGGCCGCGGACGGGTCTCCGAGCAGCCGTATGGTGTCGTCGCCGGCCGTGCCGAGCTTGCTGTCGGCCCAGTTGGTGCCCCGGATCAGTGCCATCGTGCCTGCGTCTCCTCCTCAGCCGCGGTGCTTAGGGCGGCGAATGACAAGCGCGTCCGTGCTGCGACGAGGCTCACGGCCGCTCGCGCATTCGATCCCCCCGCGTAGCGATCTTGCCATCAACCGATGGGTAACGACCAGCCCCCTCTCGCGCCGGGGCCCGTTGGGCGAAACGCGGGAATCGGCCGTCAGATTTTCTGATTGACCGTCGTCCGATTTTCTGACATTCAGGCGCCACCCCACAGGAGGGAGCGCCGATGCCCACCGATCCGACCCCCGTCGCCGATCCAGCCGCCGCCGCGCCCAAGCTCGATCTCGCCAAGCTCGACGCGCTCGGCCCGCTGAAGGCCGGCGCGCACCCCGGCCCGGACGCGGGCGCCTGCGTCATGGAAGCGCTCAGCTACGTCGCCGGCGAGCCCTGGTCGGACCATCCGCAGTGCTGCTGCCCGGTCATCGCCGCGTTCCTCCGCGCCTGGAACGACGGCCTCCCGGACGATGAGCGGGACGCGCTGCTGCGCCCGCTGATCCCGCGCCTCGTCGGCACCCGCGCGACGCCGGACGTGGAGCGCCGCCGCGCGCTGCTGGTCATCGACTGGGTGGTGCGCGAGTACACGCCCGCGTGGCTGCGGCTCGCCGGACTGACGGCGCAGGCCGATGCGCTCGCAGGCCTGCCCGAGATCAC
>Ga0207864_1003507_pt1 | contig 13055 bp, 12 predicted proteins | sample HigsolmetaAR202D_FD_184834 | JGI IMG/M metagenome (GOLD analysis project Ga0207864, IMG submission 184834) | Ionic liquid and high solid enriched microbial communities from the Joint BioEnergy Institute, USA - AR20-2-D (SPAdes) (version 2) ...
GCCGAGGATGAGGCGGCCGAGAGGACGACGCTGGCCTGTCCCGCCTCGCGGCCGACGCTCCGACTCCTGCGGCGCTGCCGCCTCCGGCGTGGCGTCCCCTGCGGGCGCGGGCGCCTCCTCTTGCCCGGTGGCCTGCGCCGCCGCCTCCGGCTTCGCGGCGCGCGCGCCTCGCCGCCGCACGTCCTCCTCCGGGATCCAGGCGCGGTGCCATTCGTATTGCCTCACGAGCCCGACGAAGAGCAGGTAGAGGCCGAGCAGCGCGAACGTCCATGCGCCCGCGCCGAGGAACGCCACGTCGCCCACCACGAGACCCGCCGCCGCCACGACCAGGAACAGCACGGACAGCGTGCCCTGGAGGAGCACGACGGGGTGCCTGATGTCCGTGGTCAGCGGCCGCCCGCGCACCGTCGCGTCGATGACCGCGATCACGACCATCGTGGCCGCCACGCCACCGACCAGCGTGTTCACGGCGAACCGGGCGTTCCCCACGATCGCGGCGCTCGTCGCCGTGCTCAGCTCCGGCAGCGACACGACGCCGCCGAGCACCACGAGGCCCGCCAACGCGCCGCCCAAGCGGGTACGCTGCGCGAGCGCCTCGACCTGGCGAGTCAGCCGCGTGCCCGTGAGCCACACCGTGGCCGCGGTGGCCACGAGCACGACGAGGTTGAGCCAGAGCGGGTAACGGTGGAAGTCGAGAAGCTGCATGGCGCGGCGGAACCCGGTTCGGCGCCGCGTGGGTAGCGGCGACTCGCACGGGGCGAGCGGGAAGAAGCGTGCCGCCTCGCCGCGACCCGCCCGAAGCGCCCTCATCTCACAAGCGTGGAAGCCTCCGCCAGCACGATCGCCGACACGTCCGCCATCGACTCGTAGTAGCGGACGAAGCGCTGCGTCTCGAACGCTTCGTAGGGCCGCAGGTTGTCGGCCCAGCGGAAGGAAATGGGCTGGTACCAGAGCTTCGCCTCGACGCGGAAGGGCCCCTGTGCGCCGGCGAGGCTCACGCGGTAACGGACGCGGTCGCTGCCGGCCCTGAAATCCTCGTCGTTCGCGGCGCCGCCGTAGACCGCGATGTCCTCGTGGGCGCCGGCCTTGTCGAAGCCATGGGGCAGCAGCCGGTTGTCCTTGATGTAGCGCACGCCTCTGAGAAGGCCGGTGGTCACCGCGCCCGCGGTGTCGACCATGATGGACTCGTAGATCTGCACCTGGTCGGCGGAGTCGATGACGTCGTGATGCGGTTCGTAGAGCGCCGGGTCATCGTCGTTGGCGTTGCCGACGATGGAGCCGTCCGGCCGCAGCGCGCCGGACTCGAAGACCCGGTTGTCGTCACGGTCGTACACGGTGAGGTGCAGCCACGCACGCCGTGACGGGTACGCGGTCGGCAGCTTGTGGCCGGTCAGGTTCTCGACGGCGACGACGACGTCCAGCCACCCTCCGGCGACGTCCGCCCGCTCCACGGCGACCCGCGCGCTCTGCGTGCGCAGGAACGTCTCGGTCCCGCGGGCGAGCGCGTCCAGCTCCTGCGGCAGCGCCTCCACGCCCAGCTCGTCGCGGTAGCGGTTCAGCATGCGGAGCATGAAGAAGTTGCCGCCGACGAACGTGTGGCGGGAAACGTCCGGCCGCGGCTGGCCGAGCACGGCCGTGATCGCCGTGCTGTCCGCGACCGGCGGCATGTGGCAGTCCTGGCAGGTCCGCACGCCGCGGTACGCGCTGTTCAGCCACTCCTGGTAGGGCGTCTGCTCCGGCAGATGCGCGATGATCTCGCCTCCGGGCCCGAGCGCCGTGGTGTAGAGCACGTGGCACGTCGCGCAGTGCTCGGACATCTGGATGTGCGCAGCTTCGGTCGGACGGAAGCCGGTGGCCGAGCGCATGATCGTGATGCGGCCGGTGTCGACCTCGAACGGGCCGAAAATGCGGCCGTGCTCTCCGGCGCGTGCGGTGTCCACCACGAACCCGCCCGTGAAGCTCTCGGGCGTGCCGAAGTTCTCGGGCGTGATCTGGTGGCACAGCGAGCACGAGACGCCATCCGCAGCCAGAGAGTCGAGATGCGTCTCCGGCCTGCTCACAGGAAAGTGGTCGAAGACGCGCCCGTGACCTCCGCGACGCCGCTCGAGCTCGTTCGACATCGGCATGTGGCAGCGCGAGCACTCGTCCTGGATCAGCTCCGTGGATTCCGGGTGATCCATCACCTCGCGGCGCACGCCCGCCTGCCAGTACGGGTCGCGGGACGCGTTGGCCATGATGGACGCGCGCCAGGCCGCGCCGATCGAGATGTCCTCGCCCGCCGGCGTGACGAGCTGGTTGTGGCACGCCATGCATTGGTGGCCGGTGAGGAACACCGGCCGGTCCGCCAGACCTGCGGCATCGAGCGCGAGGCGCGCCGCGCGCGGCGCGACGGCGAGCACCAGCAGCGCAGCGAACGTTGCGAACACCCGCGGGACGTGCGCTCGCATCGTCGTCACCACCCCTCGAAGAGACGGCCGTCGAACCAGTCCCAGAGCAGGTAGATCCACAGCTCGGTCTGGCGCGTGTCCCTCCGGTTCAGCGGAACGCGGACGCCGATGTTGGCCATGACGTGCTGCCGTCGGCTCAGCGTGACCTGCACCTGCGGCAGCACGTCCCACTCGGCGCCCGCGCCGCTGGAGAACTCGCGCGAGCCGAGCAGCTCCACCATGGGCGACCACGCACGGCCCCACCGGCCCTCGGTCCACGTCTTTCCGAGGACCGCCCGCCAGAAGCCCTCGTCCTCCGCGCGACCCCGGTCGAACGGGAACTCCGCGCCGGCCTGGAGCTGGACGAACGCGTCCGCGGGCAGGATCTGGCCCAGCGCGACGAAGGGTTCGAAGATCGCGGTGCCGGCGCCGAAGCCGTCGTCCTCGTCACCGGTGGGAAGGATGATTTCGGCCGCAGCGCTGAAGATCGTGCCGCTGGCGAGGCTGTGGAACAGCACGCGCTTGACGCCGACCGCAATGTCCCCCATGCCGCCCGTCCAGTCGCCCGTGTCCCGCTCGCGCACGCCGAACGGCACCGCGATCTCCCACTGGTTGAGCGCGCCGAACCGCTTCTCGTAAACGAACTCGTTCATCCACGCGCCGGCGCCCTCCACGGCGAAGACCGTCGTGACGACGAGCTCGTCCTCCGGGTACGCCTTCTCCGTGACCTGGGCGCGCGGCAGGTTGAGCTCGCCGCGCGGCCAGTCGTCGTCGCCGCAGAACGTGCGGATGTAGTCCATCACGCTCTGGAGCTCCTCCACCGTGAGCGCGGCGCCGAACGCGGGCATCAGCCGGCTGAAACCGCGGACCGGTCCGCCCTGGTGCGCGATGGCGATCCAGTCCGCGTCCGGCTCGCGGGAAGCGAAGTTGCAGTCGGTGAAGTCGGGCAGCGGCACATCGAAGCCGACGAGCGCCTGCGTGGTCCCCCTGCCGTCTGCGCCGTGGCACGCGGCGCACGCGGCGCGATAGAGCGCCTCTCCCGTGTGGACCTGCTGCTTCGCCGCATGGCTCATGGCGTCCTGCGCCGCGATGGGCGCGGCGAGCCACGGCACGGCGAGCATGCCGGCGGCGGAGGCGACGAGCACGGCGAGAGGACGGGTCAGTAGACCGCGCATGGGTCGGCGTGTCCGGAGTGGTCGATGGCCCGGCACGTGCCGCGGCTCGGCGCATGCCGGATCCCCGTCCGGTGCAACTGGCGGAGTGGAGCATGATCGCGATGCACGTCCCGGGCCGCAGCGCCGAAGACGAGGGCGGCCCGCCGCAGCAACGTCGTCTCGGCTTCGCGGTGAAGGTGCTGGGCCGGCCGGACCTGCCGAGCCACGACACCCGGCGCTGGCAGTCCAACCCGGACCTCGCCGTTTCCATCGAGCGGCTGCACCGGATCCTCGAGTATCTGGACGACGTCGACATCCGCATGTACCGGCTCTCGTCCGACTTCGTCCCGTACGGCACGCACCCCGAGCTGCCGCGGTTCCACGGGCAGATCGAGCGCAACGCGGACGCCCTCGAGGCGGTCGGCCGCCGGGCACGCGAGCTGGGCATCCGGCTCTCGCTGCACCCGTCGCAGTTCGTCGTGTTGAACGCTGAAGACGACGCCGTCGCGGCCAAGGCGGCGGCGGACCTCACCCTCCAGGCTGAGCTGCTGGACGCGCTCGGTCAGGGCCCCGAAGCGGTGGTGGTGCTGCACGTGGGCGGGCTCTACGGCGACCGGACGGCCGCACTCGCCCGCTTCGCCGAGCGGTTCCACGCGCTGCCCGAGCCTGCGCGCCGGCGCCTCGTCGTCGAGAACGACGAGGCCTGCTTCGGCATCGTGGACTGCCTCTGGATCCACACGCAAACGGGCGCGCCCGTCGTCTTCGACCACCAGCACCACCGCCTCAATCCACGCGGCCTCGAAACCGTGGAGGCCGCCCGCCGCGCGCTGGACACCTGGCCGCCGGACGTCACGCCCAAGATCCACTTCTCCTCGCCTCGCCTGGACGGCCGCGTGGTCGGCCGGGGAAAGGCGCAGCGCATCGAGCCGCCGCTGCTGCGCCAGCACGCGGACTACGTGGACCCGTTCACGTTCGCCGATTTCGTCTCGGCGCTCGGCGACAGACGCTTCGATGTGATGATCGAGGCCAAGGCGAAAGACCTGGCGGTGCTGAAGCTGAGGCGCGATCTGGAGGCGATCGGGCGGGAGGAAGTGCTGGGGACGTAGTGTCTCCGGGTGCGGGCGGCCGTCCTTCCGGCTCGGCCCTCACACCCAGGAGGCCGCCCTGCCCTGCTGCCATCGCCCGGGCAGGGGACTTCGGAAAACGGCACGCGGGGGCGGTTCCCGATCGCACAGCCGGGCCCGGGAACGTCGACGGGAACGGGAGCGGGACCGCCCTCGCCCATGCCCGTCGCCCTCACGTCGCGATCGCGCCGAGATACCGTTCCAGCAACAGCGCCCGATGGTGCAACTCGTGGCCCGCGATGATGAAGGGGACGGCGCGGACCACGAGGCGCTCGCCGGCCGCGGTGCCCTCTCGCGCAAACGCCTCGGGCGGCAGGCCGCGGAACAGCGCGATGGTCGACGCGCGCACGATCTGTAGCTCCTCCAGCAGGTCGGCGAGGGTGCGCCGGTCGAAGCCGGCCGTGCGCACGAAGTCGTCCTGCTCGAATGAGGGGAGCGGCCCAGGGTCGCCCCGCGCGAACCAGAGCGCGCGCACGCCGAAGATGCGCTCCGTGTCGATGACGTGCCCCACGACTTCGCGGATGCTCCACTTCCCGGGCGCGTAGCGGAAGCCCGCCTGCTCCTCGTCCAGCGGCCGGAGCAGCGCGAGCATCTCCTCGAGCTGGCGCTCGAGGATCGTCAGGATCGGGCCGGGCGGCACGCGGCGGACGTAGGGCGCAAAGTAGTCCGCGTACTCCCCTGCGGCCGGGCGCGCATACTCATCCATAGCGTTCTCCTTCGCCTTCTCCCCGTTTTCCGCGCCTCGGCGCGGGCAGCGGTCGACATCCGTGCCGAGACGCGACGGCCTCGAGAAAAACGACGGGGCCCGCTGCGGAGCCCCGTCGCACGCTCTCTTCCCCTCGACTCCGCGACCTCTACACCCCGGGCCACTCCCGGATCGGCGTCGTGGACTCGACGACGTGCATGCCCGCTTCCGCGAACCGCTCCAGCGCCTCCTCGGCGTTGGGCGTGAAGTCGAAGAGGAACTCGCCGGGCCGCGCGGGATCCGGCACCGTGACGGCGGACATGCAGTCCCGCAGGATGTAGACTTTGCGGGTGAGGGCCGGATCGATGTGATCGAGCAGGTCCTCGATGGTGCTCTTCACGCAGTGGCTGGCCGCCTGGCCCGCAATGACGATGACGTCGTTCTGGATCAGCTTCTCGACGAACAGCGTGTTCTTCTCGGCGATCGTGCCGCCGTCCCACCGCGTGGTCACCTCGGGGCCGAGCACGGAATAGTACTCGGTGAGGGCGGTCTGGCCCTTGATCTCCACCGGGGCGGTCGCGGCACGCGCGTAGGCGTGGAACAGCCGCGCCTCCTGGATCACGCCCGCCAGCGCGTGCCCCTCGCTGCCCAGAAGGCAGTGGGGCGGCCACAGGTAGAGGCGGTACTTGCCCTGCCTCTCCAGCTCCTCGCAGTAGTGGATCGCCTGCTTCAGGAGCCAGTCGTAGTCTCCACCGGCGAGCGTCGCCGCCAGCGCCGGGTTCGGCCGCACCTCACCCGCGCGGATCTGCTCCGCGACGATCTGGCTGTTCGCGGGCGGCGGGTTGCCATCCGCGTCCACCCAGAACGCCGGCGAGAAGATCTGGTGAGGGAAGTGCGTGTCCAGCGTGCACGTGATCTCGCTGATCACGGCGAGGTTGCGGTAGATGAAGCGGGCGATGCGATCGTTGTCCTCGATGGCGCCCCGCCCGCTCCGCCCCGCGACGTAGAGCGTGCCCTCGGGGAAGCAGAAGTCCTTCTGGAGATCGATCAATAGCAGGTGGACGCGGAGCCGGTCCTCGGCCGCGGGCCGGATCCGGTGCTCATCGCGCCACCTGACCGCGCGCTCGAAGATGGCCTGCTCGTCCGGCCGGTAGCCCCAGCGCGCCGCGTTCTCGGAGTCGTAGAAGTCCGGGACGGGAAGCTCGCCTGCGATAGTTGTCTGCTGCGCCATTTCCGACTCGCCTTCGACTCGGGGTTCGTCGCGGCGGAAGTATAGCGATGAGCACCGGGCACGCAACCGGGCCGCGTGCGGGCCGGAGCCCGCAACGGCCCGGCGTCTCTGGATGCTCGGGCGGCTCCGCGCCCGGCGCGGGGCGGGCTGACCCCCGGCCGTGCGCCGCCCCGGCGCCCCCGAGCGGCGGGGGGTCGGGAATTTCCCCACACACGATCCTCCGTTTTCCGGATAGAGCGCGTGCCCGCCGGCCCCCATCCTTCCTGACCGCGCAACCAATCTCCTGGGAAGGAGGAACAGATGCAGGAAGCGTCCGGACCCGGCCGACACCCGCGTGGCACGCTGGCGATCGTAGCGCTCTACGGCCTGCTGTTCGCGCTCGGCTGGCTCGCCCTCTACTTCGGCGTCTACCTACCCCGTGGCGGGGTCCAACCGTAAGAGGCGCCCATGAACGTGGACCTTTACGAGAAGATCTGGATCTGGATCGCCATCGGGCTGATCGCGGTGTTCATCGGCTCGATCGGCTACGGCGCGGCGGTATACGCGGGGCACCCGCCCAGCCACGTCGAGACGATCGACCCGAAGACCGCGCGCACCGACGCGCGGTTCGCGCAGCCGGGTGTCACGGTCAGGCCGGACGGCAGCGTCCAGGTCGTCTTGCTGGCGCAGATGTTCTCCTTCCTGCCGAACGAGATCCGCGTTCCGGCCGGCAGGCCCGTGACCTTCCGGATGACCAGCCCGGACGTCGTGCACGGCTTCCAGATCGTCGGCACCAACGGCAACACCATGGTGATCCCCGGCTACGTCAGCCAGTTCACCACGGTGTTCAACGAGCCCGGTGAGTACCTGATCGTCTGCAACGAGTACTGCGGGCTCGGCCACCACTTCATGCAGGGCAAGCTGATCGTCACGCGGGAGGGAGCGTGAGCGTAACCACACTGAACCAGACCGGCGTGGCGGCGCCCGGCGCACCGCCGGTGGCCGTCGGCTCGCGGTGGGCGCGGCTCGCGATGGCGCACTTCTGGGTCGCGTTCGGGGCGTTCGGCATCGCCGCGCTGATGGCGGTCATGCAGGCGATGTCCCGCGCCAACGCCGCACTGCCGTTCCGCTCGCCGCAGATCTTCTACCTCTCGGTGACCGCGCACGGCGTGCTGATGGCGCTGGTCTTCACGACCTTCTTCATCATGGGGCTGGGCTACATCATCGCCCGTACCACGCTGGACCGCGAGCTGTTGAGTGAGCGGCTCGGCTGGATCGGCTTCGTGATCGCGCTGGTCGGCACCGTGCTCGCGGCCGCCACGATCCTCGCGGGCAAGGCCAGCGTCCTGTACACGTTCTACCCGCCCCTGAAGGCGCATCCGCTCTTCTACATCGGCGCGACGCTCCTCGTCGTGGGCTCCTGGGTGTGGTGCGTCATCATGCTGCGCTGCTACCGCGCGTGGCGGCGCGAGCACCCGGACGAGCCGGTGCCCGTGGCCATGCACGGCATCATCGCGACCGTCATCATCTGGCTCCTCGCGACGGTCGGCGTCGCCGCGGAGATGCTGTTCCTGCTCATCCCGTGGTCGCTCGGCCTGAAGGAGACGGTGGACCCGGTGCTGGCCCGCACGCTGTTCTGGTGGTTCGGCCATCCGCTCGTCTACTTCTGGCTGCTGCCGGCGTATGCGCTCTGGTACGCGGTGGTGCCGCGCGCCGTGGGTGGCAAGCTGTTCAGCGACCCGCTCGCCCGCGTCGTCTTCGTGCTCTTCATCCTGTTCTCGACGCCCGTCGGGTTCCACCACCAGTTCATGGACCCCGGCATCCCGGGCGGCTGGAAGCTGTTCCACACGGTGAACACCTATGCGATCCTGCTACCCAGCTTCATCACCGCGTTCACCGTCATCGCTTCGTTCGAGGTGGCGGGGCGGCTGAAGGGCGCGACGGGCTGGTTCGACTGGATCGGCAAGCTGCCGTGGCGCGAGCCGTTCTTCTCGGCCGTCGCGCTGGCGATGCTGACGTTCGCGCTCGGCGGGTTCGGCGGCGCGATCAACGCGGCGTTCGGCATGAACTCGATGGTCCACAACACCGCGTGGGTGCAGGGGCACTTCCACCTGACCGTCGGGACGGCCGTCGCGCTGACGTTCATGGGCGCGAGCTACTACCTGCTGCCGCGGCTCACCGGCAAGCCGCTCAAGTTCCCGTCCCTCGCCAGCGTGCAGCCGTACCTGTGGTTCGTGGGCATGATGACGTTCAGCATCGTGAACCACGCGACCGGGCTCACGGGCATGCCCCGCCGCGTCTACGACGCGAGCTACGGCGGCCACCCGATCGCCGAGGCGTGGCAGGCCTGGACCGGCCTCTCCGCGCTGGGCGGCGTGATCCTGTTCGTGAGCGCGATGAGCTTCGTGCTCGTCATGGTCGCGACGGGACTGAGCCGCGAGCGCCGCGAGGCGGAGCCGATCCTGTATGCGGAGCCGCTCGAGCCGCTGCCTCGCCGCCGCCCCGTCTGGGATCGGTTCGGGCTGTGGACCGCGATCGCGGTGCTGCTGATCATCGCGGCCTACGCCTACCCACTGTGGAGCCTGATCAACATGGAACGCTTCGGCTCGCCCGGATTCCAACCCTTCTGATGGGCGAGCACCCGGGCGGGGGCTGACGCTGGCCCCCGCCCACCCCTCCTTCTCCTCACTCCCCCCAGATCACCGGCCTCAGCTTCCGTTGTTGCAAGCGACTCAACGGTGCCGCCGGCGGGGTTCCAGTCCAGAAGGCCGGGCCACGCCGGCGGCACGAGGCCCCTTGATGGACCGCCACGGCCTTCCCATACTCCGCGCACACCGATGAAGCGCCCGCTCGGGCAGCAACGAGGAGCCTGCGCATGCTGAAGCCGAACGACACCGCCCCCGACTTCGAGCTCCAGGCGGACGACGGCTCGACCATCCGTCTTTCCGACCTGCGCGGCCGCAAGGTCGTCCTCTACTTCTATCCCAAGGACGACACCCCCGGCTGCACCATCGAGGCGTGCGAGTTCCGCGACCGCAGCAAGGACATCGCGGCGAACGGCGCGGTCGTGCTGGGCGTGAGCCCGGACACCGTCGAGTCGCACAGGAAATTCCGCGACAAGTATGGCCTGGACTTCCGGCTGCTCGCGGACACGGACCACCGCGTCGCCGAGGCCTACGGCGTGTGGCAGGAGAAGTCGATGTACGGGCGGAAGTACTGGGGCGTCGCGCGCACCACGTTCCTCATCGACGAGGAGGGACGCATCGCGCGCGTGTTCGAGAACGTCAAGCCGGCCGGCCACGCGGCAGAGGTGCTCGAGGCGCTGGCGAACGGTTGAGGATCGCTCGGGCTGCTGCGCAGGCCTCGGCGCAGCAGTGCCGCGCTGTCCGCCCATCCGGCATCAGACATCTCGAAGGAATCCACCACCCCTTTCAAATCGGAGCAGCCCCCTTAAAGCAGCAACCGTCGCGCGCCGGCGCTGGCCGGCCGCTCGTGATCGCCGTCGCCGCCGCAACCCTCGCCGCCTGCTCCGGCAGCGCGCATCGGACCGCCGCGCTGCGGGCCGGCGGGCACGGCGCGGCCGTCGCTACGGCTCCACACGCCAGCACCCCGCAGGTCACGGAGCACTACGTGGACGTCGGCGACATCCGGATCTTCTACAAGGAGGCCGGCGCCGGCACGCCGGTCGTGTTTCTGCACGGCGGGTTCGGCTCGTCCGCCGAGTGGGACCGCTACTTCCCGCTCCTCGCGGACACGTACCGCGTCATCGCGCCGGACAGCCGCGGCCAGGGCCGCACGTCCATCGGCAACGGGCCGATCACGTACGGCCGTATGGCCGCGGACGTGATCGGCCTGCTCGACCGGCTCGGCATTGGGCGCGCCCACGTGGTCGGCTACAGCGACGGCGGCTGCATCGCGCTGCACCTGCTCACCGACTACCCGGACCGCCTGCTCAGCGCCACGCTGATCGGCACGCCGTACCACCTCGACAACTACTCGGCCGAGGGGTTCGAGCAGCTCCGCAATTTCATCGCCGGCCTGGAAGCGGACGAGCCGACACACGCACGCCGCAAGGCAGCGTACGAGGCGAGCGCCGCAGACCCCGCCGCCTGGCCGGAGCTCGTGAAGCGGCTCGGCCGCACGTGGCTCTCGCAACCCACGTTCGGTGAGGGGGAGCTGCGGTCGATCGAGACGCCGGTGCTCGTGGTGAAGGTCAGCCGCGACGAGTTCTACCCGCCCGCGGTCTTCGACCGCACTGCCGCGCTGATCCCCGGCGCGCGGATCCTGGACCTGGGGGAAGGCACGCACCGCATCCCGCGCGAGCAGCCGGAGCGGCTGGCGCAGGGCATCCGGGAGTTCATCGAGGCGGTGGCCCCTTGACGCCGCGGCACGGGGCGCATAGAGTACGCTACCCGCCGCACGGGACGCGGCGGAATGCTGGCTGGAACGAGACGACGATGACGCGCTTCTGTCCGATTACCACCACGATGACCATCATGACCCGGCTCTCTCGGAGAGGCGGCGTGCTGGCCTTCGTGCGTTGAAGCGGAACGGACAGAAGGTGAGAAAAAACAGACGCGGCCTCTCCGACAGAGAGGCCGCGTTTTCGTTTCCCCTCGCAACCGAAGCGGCAGCAGGATGGAGACGGAATCGAGCGAACCGAAACCCGCGCGCGTGCGCGTGCCCGCGAGCACGTCCAACCTGGGATCGGGGTTCGACTGCATCGGGCTCGCGGTCTCCCGCTACCTCGACGCCGCATACGAGCCGGGCGACGCCCCGCTCCGCATCGAGCGCGCCGGCACGCTCGCCGCGCTCCATGCTGGGGTCGATGACGACGTCCTTGCCCGCGCCTTCCGCGCCCGCCTCGCCGCGCACGGCGTGAGCAGCGCGCGCGGCACGATCCGCGCGAGCTCCGACATCCCTCTGAGCCGCGGCCTGGGCTCCTCCGCCGCCGCCGTGGTGGCAGGGCTGGCGCTGGCGGATGCGGTGGCGGGAAAGCCCGCCACGAACGACGCCCTCCACGGCGAACGCCCCCGCCCGCAGTTCACCCGCAGTTCCCCCGCCCGGGCGGAGGAGAGGCTGGGGGCCGCCTCCCGGGTGGAAGGGAGCGGAGGGGCGGACGCCCCCACCCACGCCCGCCTTTCCGGGGAATGTGACCGCGCGGCCCTCGAGCACGACTGGTTGCTCGAAGCCACCCAACTGGAAGGCCACCCCGACAACGCTGCGCCCGCGATCTTCGGCGGGCTGGTCGCCGTCGCCCGGGAAGAGAACGGCGCGCTGCGCGTGGTGCCGCTGCCGCTCTCGCCCGACGTCGGCTTCGCATACGCGGCGCCGGGCGCCGAGGTCTCGACGGCCGCGGCGAGGCGCGCGCTGCCGGAATCGGTGCCGCACGCTGTCGCCACGCGCGCTCTCGGCCGGCTCGCCGCGCTGCTGCACGGTCTCGCCGTCGCGGACGCGGAGCTGATCCGCGTCGGCTTCAATGACGAATTGCACGTGCCCTACCGCCTGCCGCTCATCCCCGGCGCGCAGGAGGCGATGGATGCGGCGCGCGAAGCGGGCGCGTGGGCCGTCACCATCTCGGGCAGCGGCTCCGGCCTGATCGCCGCCTGCGAGCCCGCCCGGGCCGAGGACGTGGCCGCGGCAATGGCGGACGCGTTCCGCCGCGCGGCCGGCCCGGACGGCGTCGTCTACTTCCCCGCACAGCCGGCGCTCGTAGGCGTCCGCGTGGAGGTGGAGCGATGACGCTGGTGGTGAAGAAGTTCGGCGGCACGTCCGTCGGCTCGCCGGAGCGGATCCGCGCGGTCGCGGAGCGCGTGGCCCGGGCACGGGCGCGGGGCGAGCGCGTCGCTCTCGTGGTCTCCGCCATGGGAGACACGACGGACGAGCTGCTCGCGCTCGCATCTGCCGTCGCGCCGGGGGCCGCCGCCACACGCCGCCGCGAGATGGACCAGCTCCTGGCGACGGGCGAGCAAGCCGCGATCGCGCTGGTCGCGCTCGCCCTCGAGGAATGCGGCGTGCCCGCCGTGTCGTTCACGGGTCCGCAGGCCGAGATCTGGACCGACGGCGCGCATGGCGCTGCACGGATCACCGAGGTCCGTGCCAGCCGCGTTCGCCGCGCGCTCGAAGAAGGGCGCGTGCCCGTGGTCGCCGGGTTCCAGGGGCTCAGCGCGGCAGAGGAGCTGACGACGCTCGGCCGCGGCGGCTCGGACACGACGGCGGTCGCGCTCGCGATCGCGCTGGGCGCCGCGCGCTGCGACATCTATACCGACGTCGACGGCATCTACAGCGCGGACCCTCGCCGCGTCCCGACGGCGCGGCGGTGGGATCGGCTCGCGCATCGCGAGGCGTTGCTGCTCGCGCTCGCCGGCGCGGCAGTGCTGCACCCGCGCGCGGCGGCGCTCGCGGAGTCGTACCGCATGCCGCTGCGCATCCTCTCGAGCCTGACGAACGGGCCCG
>Ga0207864_1003516_pt1 | contig 13034 bp, 10 predicted proteins | sample HigsolmetaAR202D_FD_184834 | JGI IMG/M metagenome (GOLD analysis project Ga0207864, IMG submission 184834) | Ionic liquid and high solid enriched microbial communities from the Joint BioEnergy Institute, USA - AR20-2-D (SPAdes) (version 2) ...
CCCGTCCCGGACGCGTGTCCGTTCCCACAGCGAAGGCGGTGAAGCGTGTCGCCCACCCCCACCGGTCCGCCCGAGGTCCCCGCGGCGCGGATCGTCGCCCCCCTGGTCCTCGGCGGGCTGACCTACGCCATGTCGCAGAACGCGATCGTCCCGGTCCTCGCCGAGATCCAGCGCGCCACCGGCTCCACCGCCAGCGAGGCGGCCTGGGTGGTCACCGGCTTCTTCATCTCCTCGGCGGTGCTGACCGTGATCGCCGGACGGCTGGGCGACCTGCTCGGCCGCAAACCGGTGCTGCTGGCCGTGCTGGCGCTGTTCGCGCTGGGCAGCGTGGTCGCCGCGGCGGGCGGCTCGCTGGGCGCTGTGGTCGCCGGACGGGTGGTCATGGGCGTGGCGGGCGGCATCTTCCCGCTGGCCTTCGCCATCCTCGGCCGGCAGCTTCCCCCGGAGCGGGCCGCGGTCGGCATGGGCATGGTCAGCTCCATGCTCGGCCTGGGCGGCGCGCTCGGGCTGCCCGTGGGCGGCCTGGTCGCCGACCACTTCGGCTACCAGGGGCTCTTCTGGGGGTCGGCGGGCATGGCGGCGGTGTCGCTGGCCGCGATCGCGCTCCTGGTGCCCAGGGCGCCCGGGCACGGCGGCGGCCGGATCGATTGGGTCGGCGCGCTCCTGCTCACCTTCGCGCTGAGCACCGCGCTGCTCGCGGTCAGCCGGGGCGCGGAGTGGGGCTGGCTGACGCCGCCGGTCGTCGCCCTGTTCGGCGCGGGGGCCGTCGGCCTGGCCGCGCTGGTGGCGGTGGAGCGCCGCGTCCGCGACCCGCTGATCGACCTGGACCTGATGCGGCAGCGCAACGTGTGGCTGGCGCACGCCATCGGGTTCCTGGTGAACTGCGGGCAGATCACGGCCTTCCTGCTGGTGCCGCAGATGGTCCAGATGCCCGCCGGGGGCGGGGTCGGCCTGGGGGCGGGGGCGACCCAGGCCGGGATGTACCTGCTGCCCTTCTCGCTGACCACCCTGGTGGCGGGGGCGCTGACCGGCAGGGCCGTCGCGCGGTTCGGCACCCGGCCGCCGCTGGCGGTGGGCGCGGCCTCGGCCGTCGTCGGCCTGGCGGTCCTGGCCTTCGCCCCGGTCGGCCCGGCCGCGGTCCTGCTCGGGGCGGGGATCACCGGGATCGGGGGCGGGACGGTCTACAGCGTGCTGCCGGTCCTCATCTCCCAGACGGTGCCCGAGCACGAGGTGGGCACGACCAACGGGATCAACACCATCGTCCGCACCCTCTCCATGGCGATCCTGTCTCAGGTCACCACGGTGGTGCTGGTGCTGTGGACCCCCGAGGGGCAGGAGCACCCGCTGCGGACGGCGTTCACGATCGACTACGGCCTGGCCGCGCTGCTCAACCTGCTGGCCCTGGTCCTGGTGCCGCTGGTGCTTCCCGCGGCGCGTGTCCGGGGAGCGCACGGGCGGCCCGGAGGGGCACAGCCGCGCCCAGAGACATCGGATGACAGGAGGACAGGGAGATGAGTGGAGACGTCGAGCGGCGCCTGCGCCGCCTGGAGGACCGCGCCGCGATCCACGACCTGGTCGCGCGCTACGCCCTCGCGGTGGACGACCGCGACTACGCCGCGCTGGCCGGGATGTACGCCGCCGACGCGGTCTTCGACCACGCCGGGGCCGTCCTGCGCGGCCGCGAGGCGATCGTGGACTTCCTGCGCGAGCGGGCGCGCCTGAACGGCAGGACCGTGCACTCGCCGCACACCGTCGCGATCGAGTGGCTGGACGACGACACGGCGCGGGGCACCGTCGCCGGCCACGCCGAGATCGAACGCGGCGGGGAGTTCCTCGTCGCCGCGTTCCGCTACCACGACTCCTACGTCCGCGAGCAGGGCGTCTGGCGGTTCCGGGAGCGCAGGTCGAAGTTCCTCTACGTCTCCCCGGTGCAGCACCTCGCCGAGCTCTTCCGCACCCCGCTGCGGGTGCGCTGGCCGGGGGCCGACCCCGCGCCCAGCGAACTGTAGCCGACGGAGCAGGGGCGGACCCGCGACCGGGTCCGCCCCTGCCGTGTCCGGGGGCCGCCGGGCACCTGGCCGCCCCCGCGGACCGGTTCCGGCACCGGTCCGGGCCCGCCCCGTGCCGCCGCACCAGGGGGAAGAAAGGGGCACGGGGCGGGAGTCCCGCGGCGCGGCGGGTGCGGTTCCGCGCCGCGGCGGCCTGCAGGCCTGCGGGCTCAGCTCTGCATGCCGAGGATCCGGGCGAGGTTGCCGCCCAGGATCGCGGCCTCGTCGTCGGGGTGCAGCTCCAGCCGGCGGATGGCCTCGATCTCGTCGGCCGGGTCGACCATCGGCCAGTCGGAGCCGAAGATCATCCGGTCCGGGCCGTGCCGGTGCACCAGGGCGCGCAGCCGCTCGGTGGGGATCTCGGACAGGCCCGGCGGCCAGGAGGTCTCCAGCACCACGGGCAGCCCGACCACGTACTTCTCCGCGTCGTCCAGCCGCCGGAAGCCGCCGAAGTGGCAGGCCATCAGCCGCAGCTTGGGGAAGTTGCGCACCACCTCGGCGAGCATCTGCGGGGTGGAGTTCTCGTTGGCCGAGCCCTCCCCGCCGAAGCCCACGTGGGCGATGACCGCGATGTCGGAGCCGAAGGCGTCGAACAGGGCCCACAGGCGCCGGTCGTCCAGGGCGAAGCGCTGGAACAGCGGGTGCAGCTTCACGCCCTTGATGCCGTGGCGTTGCAGGATCTCCATGTTCTCCTCGACCGACAGGTCGAGGTGGACGGTGCCGAACGGGGTGAGCCAGTCGCTGCGCTGGGAGGAGATGAACTCGTTGGCACGCTCGACGTGGCGGGCGTGGTCGGCGATACCGAAGGCGACGCAGTGGTCGATCCCGGCGGCCTCCATGGAGCGCTTCAGCCCGGGGACGGTGCCGTCGAACCGCGCCTCCATGCCGGGAACGCGTCCGGCCAGGGCCTTGGCCGCGATCTTCTCCGGCCAGACGTGGGTGTGCGCGTCGATGATCATGGTTGCCTCACAGTTTTCCGGACTCGCCGCCGTCGACGACGAAGACCGACCCGGTGATGAAGTCGGAGCCGGGCGCGGCCAGCAGGCAGGCCAGCGGCACCAGTTCGGAGACGTCTCCCATGCGCTTGGCCGGGATGCGCCGCACCCTGCGGTGCAGCAGGTCGGGCGACTCCAGCACCGCGCTCTGCGCGTCGGTGGCGAAGGCGCCGGGAGCGATGCAGTTGACCTGGATGTTGTGGCGGGCCCACTCCGCGGCCAGCGACTCGGTGAACCGCACCATCGCGCCCTTGGAGGCGGAGTAGCCGACCAGGCCGGGCTTGCCGCGCACGCCGGTGGTCGAGGCGATGTTGATGATCTTGCCGCCGCCCTGGGCGATGAAGTGGCGTCCGGCGGCCTGGGCCAGCGTCATCGGGGCGATGACGTTGACCTCCAGGGTGTTGCGCCACTGCGCGACGGGTTCGGTGGCGAAGTCGGCGGCGGGGGCCACGCCGGCGTTGTTGACCAGGACGTCGATCCGGCCGTGCCGTTCGACGACGAGGTCGACCAGGCCGCTCAGCGACTCCTCGTCGCGCAGGTCCACGGTGGCGGTGGAGATGTGCTCCGGGTCGGTGGCCGCCAGCGCGCGCAACTGGTCGGCGGAGCGGGCCGCGCCGACCACCAGTGCGCCGCGCTCGGCGTAGCCGCGGGCGATCGCGGCCCCGATGCCCCGGCTGGCACCGGTGACGAGCGCGACCTTGCCTTCGAGCTCTCCCGCCATCAGGCCCACCTCCCGGTGCGACGCGGAGCCGGGAGTGCGGGGCGGGGATGGGTCAGGGGTCGGTCCAACACCGGTGACTCTCCTACTCGTGGTTGACTGCTGCGGTACCTCTGCCGTCGGCCGGGCGGGCGCCGCGGTGGGCCCGGGATCCGCACCGGACCTCTGCCGCCAGAAGCCGCAATTAATTATTATAATGATTATGACGCCATGGCGCCAGGGGGTGTCGGACTGGGTGGTGGAGGGGTGTGACCCCTCGAACATTAATCATGAATATGATTATATGGTAAGCATGGGAGGTGCCATGGCAGAGGAAGACGTGCTCGTCGAACGGCGAGGACAGGTCGCCTGGATCCGGCTGAACCGCCCGGAGCGGTTCAACGCCTTCGACGGGCCGATGGCGAGGTCCGTGGTCAGGGCGATCGAGGACAGCGTCGACAGCGGTGTGATCGTCATCACGGGTCAGGGGAGGGGGTTCTGCGCGGGCGGCTACCTGGCCACCATGGACGACCCCGACCCGCGCGAGGTGCGCGCCATGTACGAGGGCTCGCTCGCCCTCCTCGACGCGATCCGCACCTCCCCGCGCCCGGTCATCGCCGCCGTCAACGGCGCGGCGGCCGGCGGCGGCAACGAGCTGGTCATCGCCTGCGACCTGGCCATCGCCTCGTCGAAGGCCACGTTCGGCCAGACCGGCCCCCGGGTCGGCAGCGCCCCCGTCCTCGGCGGCACCAACATCATGCCGATCCAGATCGGGGAGAAGCGCGCCAAGGAGCTGTCCTTCCTCTGCCGCCGCTACACCGCGGCCCAGGCACTGGAGATGGGACTGGTCAACGCGGTCGTCGAACCCGAGGAGCTGGAGTCCACCGTCGAGGAGTGGGCCGCCGAGCTCCTCGCGCTCAGCCCCCGCTACCTGGAGATCGCCAAGATCAGCTCCAACCTGTGGTGGAACAGCGCCCGCGACTCCTTCCGCTCCGGCATCGGCATGCTCGCCCAGGCCATCGCCAGCCACGACATGCTCGAAGGCGCCCGGGCCTTCGCCGAGAAGCGGCCCCCCCGTTTCGCCCCCCTCTTCACCAGCCCCGAGGAGAACTGATGCGCACCTACAAGGATCTCCGCCCCGCCTTCCCCGACCGCGAGGACTGGGCACTGCCCACGGTGCTGCGCCGCCGTGCCGAGCAGGCGCCCGACGCGATCTACCTCGACGCCCCGGAGGAGGGCCGGCGCTGGACCTACGCCGAGACGCTGGCCACCGCCGAGAACGTGGGCCGCTCCCTGCTCGTCGACGGCGCGCCCGGCGACCGGGTGCTCATCATGGCCCGCAACTCCTCGGCGTTCATCTTCACCTGGCTGGGCAGCGCCATGGCGGGCATGGTCGAGGTCCCCATCAACACCGCCTACAAGGGCGACTTCCTCACCCACCAGGTGCGCACCTCGCGCCCCCGCTGGGCGGTCGTCGACGCCGAACTCGCCGAGCGCTTCACCGAGGTCGCCGAGGAGTGCTCCGACATCGAGCGCTTCTGGGTGATCGACAACGGCGACGTCGACGCGGCGATCGCCGCCCTGCGCGCGGCGGGCTGGCAGGCCGAGCGCTGGGAGACACTGACCACCGAGCGCGAGGGCGACCTGCCCGAGGTCTCGCCGCGCTCCCTGGCCTCCATCTTCTTCACCTCCGGCACCACCGGCCCGTCCAAGGGCGTGGCGATGCCGCACGCGCAGATGTTCTTCTTCTCCGCGGAGACCGCCTGCCTGACCCGGCTCACCGACCGCGACGCGGCCATGGCGGTCACCCCGCTGTTCCACGGCAACGCCCAGTTCATGTCGGCCTACCCGGCCCTGCTCAGCGGCGCCCGGTTCGTGCTGCGCAGCCGGTTCAGCGCCAGCCGGTGGATCGACCAGATCCGGGAGTCCCAGGTCACGGTCACCAACTTCATCGGCGTGATGATGGACTTCGTCTACAAGCAGCCGCGCCGCCCCGACGACGCCGACAACCCGCTGCGCTGCATCTTCGCCGCGCCCACCGCCTCCTCCATCCTCGAGGACTTCAAGAAGCGCTTCGGCGTCGAGGCCTTCGTCGAGGTCTTCGGCCTCACCGAGACCTCCGCGCCGATCCTGTCGCCCTACGGCGAGGACCGCCCCGCGGGCGCGGCCGGGCTCGCCGCCGACGACTGGTTCGACGTGCGCCTGGTCGACCCCGAGACCGACGAGGAGGTCCCCGTCGGCGAGGTCGGCGAGCTGGTCGTGCGCCCCAAGGTGCCGTGGATCACCAGCATGGGCTACTACGGGATGCCCGAGAAGACCGCCGAGGCGTGGCGCAACCTGTGGTTCCACACCGGCGACGCGCTGCGCCGCGACGCCGACGGCTGGTACTACTTCGTCGACCGCTACAAGGACGCGCTGCGCCGCCGCGGCGAGAACATCAGCTCCTACGAGGTGGAGCAGGCCATCCTCGGCTACGACGCGGTGGTGGAGTGCGCGGTCATCGCGGTGCCCGCCGACGTCGACGCGGGCGAGGACGAGGTCATGGCGTGCGTGGTCGTGCGCGAGCCGGTCTCCCCCGAGGAGCTGTGGAAGTGGTGCGACAGCCGCCTTCCGGCCTTCGCCGTCCCGCGCTACCTGCGCTTCGTGCCGGAGCTGCCCAAGACGCCCTCGGAGAAGGTGCAGAAGGCCGTGCTGCGGGAGGACGGCGTCACCGCCGACACCCACGACCGGCTGGCCGTGCAGCAGGCCTGAGCCCGGCGGGGCCGGTCGTCGGCGAGCAGGCCGGCCCCGTCCGCCCCGGCGCGGTCCGCGGATGCCGGACGGACCGCGCCCGACCGCCGGGCCGCCCGCCACGGGCGGTCCGGCCCGTGACGCGGACGCGGGCCGCTCCGGGAGCACCGGAAGGCCCGCACCGGCGCGCGGGAACGCCGCGGCCCGGACTCCTGACGGGGGAGTCCGGGCCGCGGCCGTGTGCGGGGTCAGCGGAACGCGGGCAGCACCTCGTTCTTGAACAGCTCCAGCGTCGCCAGGACCTGCTCCTGGGGGGTGTCGTACCACTGCGCGCGCAGCACGATGTAGGTCAGCCCCTGGCTCTCCAGCTCCTTGAGCGCGCGGACCGCGCCCTCGGGGTCGGTGAACAGGTAGGAGGCGTCGGCGACCTCCACGGCGGCCTGCTCGGTGCTCAGGTGGCGGTAGTTCTCGCCCTGCTCCGGCGCGTTGAACTCCGCGTACTTGCGGGTGAGCGCGCCGCGGTAGCGCAGTCCCAGCTCCCGGGCGCGCCCGGCGTCGCGGTCGAGCAGCAGCTCCCGGCGCGCCACCAGTTCGGAGGGGCCGCGGCCCAGGCGCTCGCGCTCGGCCTGGTAGTGGCCCAGGACGACCTTGAGCTTCTCCGGGCTGGCGTGCGGCGGGACGATCCAGGCGTCGCCCAGCCGTGCGGCGCGCTGGGCGCCCTTCTTGTGCGGGCCGGCGCCGATCCAGATCTGCGGGCCGCCCTGCTGGACCGGCGTGAGGCTGATGTGCTGGTCGCGGACGGCGTAGTGGGTCCCCTCGAAGGTGACGCGCTCACCCGACCACAGTCGGCGGATCAGCTCGACGCTCTCCTCGAAGCGCGCCACGCGCTGGTCCATCGGGACGCCGAAGGACTCGAACTCGTTCTCCCGGTAGCCCATGCCGAACCCGGCGATGACCCGGCCGCCGGTGATGTGGTCGAGGGTCGCGAAGTCCTCGGCCACCTGGACCGGGTGGTGCAGGGGCAGGATGAACATGTTGGTGCCCAGCATCATGTCGCCCGCGTCCTGGGCCAGCGCGGACAGGATCGGCACCGGTTGCAGCGTCGGCATGTTGCCGAGGTAGTGCTGCAGCACCCAGATGGACGAGATCCCCGCGTCGCGGGCCGCGCGGACCTGCTCCCGCATGGCCGCGATGCGGTCGGCCGGGACCACGTCCGGGGGGAAGTCGTTCATGATGGCGAGACCGAACTTCAGCGCCATGAGCACCCCACTCATTCGATGTTATTGATGATAATCAAATTAGCCCACTTGGCGTCGGGGGGCAACGGGGGGTGGGCTTGAGGGTTGGGTATTAATTATGTTAATGATTGTTTTGATAGGTGCGATACGGTTCCCATACCCCAGGACGGCAAGGCATGGCTCTGGACCTCAAACCGCTGATCAACCCGGACTCGGTGGCCATCATCGGCGCGTCGCCCAACGAGGCCGGACACGCAGGACGCTGCCTGGCCAACCTGGAGCGGACCGGCTACCCCGGACGCATCTACCCGGTCAACCCCAAGTACGACAGCATCGGCGGGCACACCTGCTACGCCTCGGCCCGAGACCTGCCCGAACAGGTCGACGCAGCCTACCTGCTGGTGCCCGCCCGAGCGGTGGAGAGCGCCCTGGAGGACTGCCTGGAGCGCGGCATCCGCACGGTCACCATCTGCTCGGCGGGCTACGCCGAACTCGGTGAGGAGGGGGCGCGGCGCCAGCAGCGCCTGGTGGAGCGCGCCCGGGAACGCGGAGTCCGCCTGCTCGGCCCCAACTGCATCGGCGTGCTCAACCCCGTCGACACCTACGTCGGCTGCCCCACCTTCAACATCACCTACTCCTACACGCCCGGCTCCATCGCGCTGCTCAGCCAGAGCGGCGGCATGGCCGCCGCGCTGTTCAACCGCGCCCAGGGCCGCTCCATCGGCATCCGGGCCATGGTCAGCCTCGGCAACGAGGCCGACATTCGGCTGGGTGAACTGCTCGACGCCTTCGTCGCCGACCCGCAGACCCAGGTGATCGCGGTCTACGTCGAGCAGTTGCGCGACGCCGAACGCTTCGCCGCGGCCGCCGAGCGCGCCCGCGCGGCCGGAAAGCCGGTCGTGCTGCTCAAGGTCGGCGGCTCGGAGGCCGGACGGCGCACCGTGCTGGGCCACACCGGGGCCATGGCCGGAGAGCAGGCCGTCTTCTCCGGCATGATGCACCACCTGGGCGTCCTGGAGGTCGCCACGGTCGACGAACTGCTCAACGCCGCCTACGCGCTCAGCCGCCTGCCGCTCCCGGCCGGCCCCCGCCTCGGCGCGCTCAGCCCTTCCGGCGGCGAGTGCGGCTACATCGCCGACCGCGCCAGCGCCCACGGCCTGGACATGCCCCTGCCCACCCGGCAGACCCTCGACGAGCTGCGCGAGAAGCTCAAGCTGGCCCTGCCCGGCAACCCGCTGGACACCACCGGGCAGGTCATCGGCGACGGCGAACTGCTCAGCGAGGTCATGCGGATCTTCACCGCCGACCCCAACCTGGACATGGTCAACCTGGGCATCCCCACCTGGGGCCCCTACGACTCCGAGGCGCTGCTGCCGCGCATCATCGAGGCGGTCAAGAACTGCGACAAGCCCGCCGTGATCTCCGCCTGGACCGCCCGCGACCTCACCGAACGCGCCGAGGAACTGCTGCGCGAGTCCGGGGTGTGCTGGTTCGCCAGCTCCGACGACGCCATGGCCGCGCTGGCCAACCTGCACCGCTACGCCGAACTCGCCCGGATCCCCTCCGCCGCGCCCCCCGCCCCCGTCGCCCTGCCCCGGCCCGACACCGACGAGCTCAACGAGCACGCCGCCAAGCGGCTGCTCGCCGAGGGCGGAGTGCCCGTCGTCGCCGAGACCCTCGTCGTCGACGCCGACACGGCGTTGCAGGCCGCCCGACGGATCGGCGGGCCCCTCGTGGTCAAACTGGTCGCCTCCGGCGTCACCCACAAGTCCGAACTGGGCCTGGTACGACTGCTCGACACGGTCGAGGAGGCCGAAGCCGCCCTCGCCGACCTGGCCCGCGTCGCCGCCAAGGAGAACCTCGCCGTCGAGGGCTACCTCGTCGCCGAACGGCTGTCGGGAACCGAGATCATCCTCGGCGCGGTCCGCGACGACACCTTCGGCCCGGTCCTCATGGTCGGCGCCGGCGGAATCCTCGCCGAGCACTTCGCCGACCGGGTCTTCCTGCCCTGCCCCGCCGCCCCCGAGCAGGTGCGCGCCGCGATCGAGAGACTGGCCGTCCACCCCGTCCTCGCGGGCGCCCGCGGCCGCCACCACGACGTGGACGCACTGGTCGACGCCGCCGTCGCGCTCTCCCGGGTCTTCGCCGGCAGCCCGTGGATGACCGAGGTCGACCTCAACCCCGTCATCGTCGGACTCCGCGGCCAGGGCGCGGCCGCCGTCGACGCCGTCATCGGCCTGGCCCCCCGCGACTGACTGCCCCGCACCGGACCGCCGTCCGAGCGCCGAGGAGGCCGCACCGTGCCCGGGGCCGCGCCCCGGGCACGCCCGCTCCCGCTCGCAGCGGAGCCAGGACTCCCACCACACCAACCACGAGTGAGGAAGCAGCATGCAGAGCACGGGCACCCGGCAGGGGCAGGACGCGCAGACCGGAGGCGCCACCGCCTTCCCCCACCTGTTCCAGCCCTTCCAGATCGGGCCGATGAAGCTGCGCAACCGCGTCATGGCCCCGCCGCACTCCTCGGCCATCGGCAACCTGTGGGGCCCCGACGAGAAGGAGGCCGAACGCACCTTCGCCTACTGGCGCTCCCGCGTCGCCGACGGCGGCCCCGCCTGGGTCGGCGGAGTCACCGGACGGGTCGCCAACAAGCTGATCCCCGGGTTCGAGCCGCACGGCTACGGCGCCGAGACCAAGGGCTACTTCCGCCTCCCCTTCTACGTGGAGCGCATCGGACGGTTCGTCGACAAGATGCACTCCGCCGGAGCGGTGGTCACCACCCAGTTGACCCTGCTCGGCGGGGTGCCGCACGCCCCGTCGAACAGGCGCAGCTCGACGCTGTACAACCACCGCCCGCACGTGCTGCGCACCGACGAGATCGCCGAGTTCGTCGAGGAGTACCGGTTCTCGGCAGGCCAGGCCCGCAAGGCCGGGCTCGACGGCATCGAACTGCACCTCAACCACGACGACATGCTGGAGTGGTTCCTGTCGCCGCTGACCAACCAGCGCGACGACGCCTACGGCGGCTCCCTGGAGAACCGGGCGCGCTTCGCCGTCGAGGTGCTCACCGCCGTCCGCGAGGAGATCGGCACCGACATGGCGCTGGGAGTCCGCCTCAACCTGCGCGAGGAGGAGCCCGGCGGCTACACCGAGGCCGACGGCATCGAGATCGCCCAGTACCTGGAGTCCACCGGCCTGCTGGACTTCCTGCACGCCGTCATCGGCAGCCCGTGGGGCGACCCCAGCTACATCCAGCCCTACTTCTACGAGCCCGCGCAGTGGGCCGACCTCGCCGGCAGGCTGCGCCGGGCGGTGTCGCTGCCGGTCGTCTACTCGGGCCGGGTCAACAGCGTCGAGGTCGCCGAACAGGTGCTCGCCGACGGCAACGCCGACGTGGTGGGCATGGCCCGGGCGCTCATCGCCGACGGCGACATCCTGCGCAAGGCGCGCGAGGGCCGCCCCGAGGACATCCGGCCCTGCGTCGGCGGCAACGAGTGCATCACCCGCCGCTACGTCGACAAGCTGCCGTTCGGCTGCGCGGTCAACCCGCACACCAGCCACGAGATCGAGGGGCCGTGGCGGCGGGCGGCCCGCCCCCGACGGCTGCTGGTCGTGGGCGGCGGCCCCGCCGGGATGGAGCTGGCGGCCCTCACCGCCGAGAGCGGCCACACCGTGGAGCTGTGGGAGGCCGCCGACCATCTGGGCGGACAACTGCGCGCGGTGGTCAACGCGCCCTTCCAGCAGCAGATGGCCCGCTACCTGGACTGGCAGGAGCGCCGCCTGGCCAAGGCGGGGGTGCGCGTCCACTGCGGCAGGCGCGCCACCGTCGAGAACGTGCTCGCCGCGGACTTCGACGTGGTCGCGGTCGCCACGGGGGCCACCCCGCGGCGGCCCGCCGAGATCGAGGGGGTCGACCAGGACCACTTCGTCTACGACGTCCGCGACGTGCTCCTGGGCAACGTGGCGGTCGGCCAGGAGGTCCTGGTGGTCGCCCAGGACGACCACCTGCCGCCGCTGATGGTCGCCGACCACCTCAGCGAGCGCGGACACGACGTCACCATCGTCTACCCCACCGCGGGCCCCGCCCCGATGCTCGGCCGCTACATCCTGGGCGGCATGCTGGCGCGGCTGTCGGCCCGGGGCGTGGTGTTCCGCTTCATGGAGGACGTCATCGGCATCGAGGAGGACCGCATCCGGCTGCGCCACACCTACTCGCACCGGGAGAGCGAGCTGGGCGCCTTCGACTCGGTGGTGCTGGCCTGCGGCGGCGACGCCGACTCGGCGCTCCACGACGAGCTGATCGGCCGCGTGCCCGAGCTGCACCTCCTCGGCGACGCCTTCGCCCCCACCCGCCTGGTGGCCGTCACCCGCCAGGCCTACGCGCTGGCCAAGGAGCTGCAGAAGTAGCCCCGGCCCGGCCCTCCCGACGGACCCCGCGCACCCGAGCGCCCCGGTGCGCGGGGTCCGCCGTCCCGGCAGCGGACCGCCGTCGGGGAAGACCCGGTCCGCTGCCGGGGCCGTCGCGGGAGGCGTTCGGAAACGCGCGGAACGGAGGGGGAAGCGTTCAGATCTGTTCGGATTCCCGGTCGAGGGGGAGCAGATCCGCGATTTCGCCACGCGGGGCCGGTCGTCGCCGCTAGCGTCGTCCCCATGCCGACCCAAGAGCACGAGATGCTCATCGAACTGTTCCGCCACCGGCCCGGTCTGGCTGCGGCGCTGCTCGACGGCGTGTTCGACGTCGACGTGCCCGCCGACGCCCAGGCGAGACTGGAGTCGGGGGACCTCACCGAGTGCGCGCCCACCGAGTACCGCGCCGACGCGGTGGTCACCCTGAACGGCGAGCGCGAGCGCAGGGCGGTGGTGGTGGTGGAGGTCCAGCGCGACGGCGCGCACGCCCGGCGGTCCAAGCAGTGAAGCTGGCCCGCCTACCTGGCCACGCTGCGTTCCCGGCTGCGCTGCCCCACCGTGCTGCTCGTGGTCTGCCCCGACGACGCCACCGCCCGCTGGTGCGCCGAGCCCATCGACACCGGCCATCCCGGCTGGGTGCTGCGGCCCCTGGTGGTGGGACCGGGCGTGCTGCCCGTCGTGACCGACGCGGAGGAGGCCGCCCGCCTGCCCGAACTGGCCGTGCTGTCGGCCCTCGCCCACGGCGAGTCCCAGCCCCGGGTCCTGGACGCGCTGTACGCGGCCCTGGCGAGTGCCCAGGACACCGAACAGGCCCAGTTGTACGCTGACTACGTACTGGCCGCACTCCCCGAGGCCGCCCGTAAGCACCTGGAGGAACTCATGGCGACCGGAACCTACGAGTACCAGAGCGACTTCGCCCGCC
>Ga0207864_1003518_pt1 | contig 13031 bp, 10 predicted proteins | sample HigsolmetaAR202D_FD_184834 | JGI IMG/M metagenome (GOLD analysis project Ga0207864, IMG submission 184834) | Ionic liquid and high solid enriched microbial communities from the Joint BioEnergy Institute, USA - AR20-2-D (SPAdes) (version 2) ...
AAGCGAAGCCAGATAGCAAGAGCCGTCAGCGCGACGCCCGCCAGGAGAAGATTCGTTGCCGGACCGGCCGCAGCCACAAACGCCTCGGCATATCGGCCGCGAAGGCGTGTGCGATCGACCGGCATCTGGCCCCAGGCGATGCCCGCGATGAGCAGCGCCATGATGGAAAACGGTCCCATATGCACCAGCGGGTTACCCGTCATGCGGTTGAGGTGGATCGGCGTGTCATCGCCGCAGCGAATCGCCGCCCAGCCGTGCGCCAGCTCGTGCAGCACAATGCTGATCACAACCGTGAGCACGACCGCGAAGAAAAAGAACGGGTCGGTCGAAAGATGGTTGATGAAAAGGTTGTTCAACTTCGCGTCCTGCTGATGCATTGAGAGCCTGGTCGGCGCGTTCGCTCAGGAACTGACCGATTCCGTCACATTCTCGCGGCGGAAGTTCAAATCGGGCGTGGTCGCCTTGCCTTCGGCATACCCGGGCGAATACCAGCACGCTGCCCAGTGATTCGGCCGCACTTCAAGCAGCGGCGGATCCTTTTCCGTGCAGTCCTTCATCACGCGGTGCTCCGTTGTGTCTCCCTCCTGCTGGATCGTCAACTTAACAAATTGACCCAGCGAAGCTCGCTCCGCCAGTTCGCGCGTGGTCGCACAGCGCGGGTGGAACGGACAGCCCGGTGGGAAGTTTGTCGGGTTGGGCACATTGCCGGGGATCGTCGTCAGTCGCTTGCGCTGATCCCCCAGCACGGGCATGGAAGCGAACAGCCCGCGCGTATAGGGATGCAGCGGGTTGCTGAACACGTCGTAAACTGAGCCATACTCCACCACACGACCGGCGTACATCACCGCGACAACGTCGGCGTTCTCCGCCACCACGCCCAGATCGTGCGTGATGAGCACGATCCCCATGTTGTGCCGATGCTGCAGTTCACGCAGCAGTTCGAGAATCTGCGCCTGGATCGTCACATCCAGCGCCGTGGTTGGCTCGTCCGCCAGCAGCAGCTTTGGTTGACACGCCAGTGCCATCGCGATCATCACGCGCTGACGCATCCCGCCTGACAACTGGTGCGGATACTCCTTCAACCTCGCCTCCGGCGCAGCGATGCCCACATCCGTCAGCGACCGCATCGCAATCTCCACCGCCTGCCTGCGGTTCACCTTCTGGTGCAGCAGGATCGCCTCCAGAATCTGATCGCCGATGGTATAGACCGGGTTCAGACTGGTCATCGGCTCCTGAAAAATCATGGCGATCTGATTGCCGCGGATCGATCGCATCTGCTTTTCGCTGAGGCGAAGCAGATCCTGCGGTGGCTTACCCTCGTCACCCATCCACCAGATGTGACCTGCGTCGTATCGCCCCGGAGGCGTGGGCACCAGCCGCAACGCGGACATCGCCGTCACCGACTTACCGCAGCCCGACTCCCCCACCACCGCCAGCGTCTGTCGCGGATAAACGGAATAGGACACACCGTTGACTGCCCGCACACGCCCGCGTTCCGACGGGAAGCTGACGGCGAGCTTGTCGATCTTCAGCAGCGGTTGTTCCTGGTTGCTCATGTCGTCTGTCTTGGCTGATGCATCCTGAAACGGCGAATCAGATCTGTGACGCCTTCTTCAGGTGCGGGTCAAACGAATCGCGCATCGCCTCGCCGATGAGGTTGTAGGCGAAGACGGTCAGAAAGATCGCCATACCCGGGAAACTGGCGATCCACCAGTAGAACTCGCCACCCTCTCGCGCCTGGTTAAGCAGTTGGCCCCAGCTCGGCTCATCCACGAGGCCAAGGTTGAGGAAGCTGAGCGTGGCTTCGGTGAGGATCGCCACTGCCACGCCGAAGCTGGCATTGACCAGCACCGGCGCAACGCCGTTGGGCAGCATGTGACGAAAGAGAATCGAACGCAGCGGCAACCCGCACGCGATCGCCGCCTGCACGAAATCCTGTTTGCGAAGCCGCAGAAATTCCGCACGCACGAAATTCGCATACCCCACCCACGACGTCATGCCGATGATCGCCATCATGAGATAAATGTTGCGGCCGTAGAACGCCACGATGGCAATCAATAAAAAAATCGTGGGGATGGACGCGAACACCTCAACGACGCGCGACCCCAGCAGGTCCACCCAGCCGGAGAAGTAACCCAGCAGCCCGCCCACCACCACGCCGATCGCCACGGCGATGCCCGTGGCGATGAAGCCGATCGCCAGCGCGATTCGACAGGCGTGAATCATGCGGCTGGCCATGTCCTGATTCGCAACGGTGGTGCCCATTAGGTGCAGACGGTTGTAATAGGATTCGCCTTCGAGCAATTGATACCGTGGGGGCAATGGCTCGCCGCGCTCGCGAGCCAGCGCTATCTTGTCCTTCTCCTTTTTTGACAAATTGGGCGAGTCCGGATCTTTCGGATACCAACCGGGCGGCAGGGCCCTGGCCTGAGGCAGGTCCGCCATCTGATCCTTGGGACCGAATGGAATGAGTGTGAAGATCGCGGTGACACCATCCTCGCGAATCTGCTGACGGTATGGCTTTTCGGTGAAAACAGCGGGCGGAGAGATCGGCATCAGGATGAACGTCACCCACAAAGCCAGTGCCACCACGCCCAGGCCTGTTTTGAACGCCTTCGACCAGCTCATGCGCACCATGGGCCAGACGATCAGTGTCAGCCAGACCGGCGTGACGAGGATGAGGGCACAGAGGATGAATCCGCGGCCGACGGCGCTGTACTGATCCTGATTCCATTCGGCCCTGACAATGGCATGAAACAACGGGGGGATCGCAGCCGCCACGATCCAGCCTGCCGCCGCGATGTTCTGACCGAAGCTGTAACGTCGCCGCCAGCCGATCGTCAGAATCAGCGTCGCAAAGAACGCCAGCACCAGCAGCACATCCACCGGGTGAAGCCAACGGAACATCGGCATCGACCAGTTGCCTTCCGCATCCCACATGATGATGGGATGACTGTTGGCGATGAACGGGCCGAACACCGCGAAGAAGACGACCACCACGATCCAGGCCAGTCCGAAGCGTGCCCCCGGGCGAGCAAGTACGTCGCGCACGAAGCGCTGACTGTACGTCTGCTTCGGACGAAACGACTGAGGGATGCGCGAAACTGTAGCAGTGCCTTCACTCATAACTGACCCGCGGATCGGCGATCGCATAGCACACGTCGCGCAGAATCTGACTGCCCAGCGACAGAATCGAGGCGAACAGCGTCGTCGCCATCACCACTTCACGATCCTTCTGAAAGGCTGCTTCCACCCCAAGCCAGCCCATCCCCTGGATGCTGAAGATTTTCTCGACAACGACCGCACCAACCAGCATCGCGGGCAGAATCGACGCCACCACGGTGATCAGCGGCAACAAACTGTTGCGAAACACGTGACGCCAAAGGACGTCACGGTCGGCCACGCCCTTGGCGCGAGCCGTGCGCACATAATCCTGCGACAGGTTGTCCAGCACCGCGCTGCGCATCAGCTTGGAAAGTACCGCAAACTGGCCATAAGTCAGACAGATCACCGGCAACACCAGGTGCCACAACCGGTCAATGAGCCAGCCCGATTCCCAACCACTGTCCGTAAGTGTGGGCAGGAAAGTCATGCGCCCGGCTTCGAGGCTGTTTAGTCCACCCGTCGGGAACCAGTAAAAATACTCCACATTGGCAAAGAAGCCGATGAACATCACGCCAGCCCACATCACGGGAATGGACCACAGACCCAGCAGCACGGTGCCCGTTGCGATGTCCTGCAGCTTGCCGCGATGGCGTGCCGAATAGATGCCGGTGAGAATCGCGATCGAGTAACTCAGCGGAATCGTGATCAGGTTCAGCAGCAGCGTGATGGGTAACGTCTCGCGGATCATCTCCCCTACAGGCCGGCCATTGAGCGATTTACCCAGATCGGGCCATTTGATGGCGGGTTTGGAAAAGAGCACGCGGTTACGCCCCATCGCCTCATATGAAAAGCGTTCCACAAAAAAGTCGCGCGCCGAACGCAGGGACTTGGACTGAATCCCTTCCAGACGTTGACGTAAGTCCTCATCGACCTTCGCATCGACCAACGCAAAGAGTTCCAGGCCGGACAGGGGATCATCAAGCGCCTGTCTCAGTCGTCCGGCGATATTCTCGGGGTCCTTTCCGGCATAGAACACAATACTTTGGACGATATTGATCGCGTTCTTCAGGTTGGACTCGCGCCAGGTGATGTCACCCGAGGTGAGAATCTCCTGCACACGCTCGCGTTCCTCGTCGCTGAGCGTCATGTCAGCCGACATGTGAAAGCCGATGGGGGAAATCTGGTTGACCCATCGGCCGTACTGAACCCATGCGGGCTGATCCAGACCATAGCGACGCATGAACTCCTGTCTGATGCGCCTCGCATCCTCGCCCTGCATCTGGGCTCCCATTTCGTTAAGCATGGCAGCGCCGAACCCACCGGGCGACAGCGCCATGACGAAAAAGACGACCATCGTCACGCCGATGAGCGTCGGGAACATCAACACCAGCCGTCGCAGGACATAGCTGAGCATGAACGATCGATCCGTATGTCAGCGGCCGCGGCGCTGAAGATCGCGGGGCACGTACCACTCAGGAATGGTGCCAATGATACCCGTGGGCAACACACGTACGTTCCTGAAACGCTTGTCGACGAAGACCACCGATTTGCGTGTGAATAGAAACAGGTAAGGCTGCTCATCGTGAAGTGTACGATGTACCTCGTTCCACAATGCGTAGCGTTCCTTGTTATCAGTGGTCCGGCGGGCCTTTTCGACAAGCTGGTCAAACTTCTCGCTGATGTAGTGGACGGTATTGTCGCCGCCGTCTGCGACCTGCGAGGAGTGGAACATCTGGAAGACATCGCTTTCCACCCAGCCCGCGCCCCAGCCAAGCATTACCGCATCGAAGTTCCGGTCATCCAGTCGCTGCTGCAGAATCGTCCAGTCGAGCGGATCAGGCTCCAGCACGATACCGGCTCGTGCGAACGCCTCGCGCAGGTAGAAGACGATTTCCTGAGTCACCGGGTTATTGGTGGAATAAGTGAGGGTGAATCGGAAGGGCCTGCCGTCAGCCGACTCAATCATGCCGTCACCATTGCGATCGGCAAACCCGGCCTCCGTCAGGAGCCGACGCGCCAGGTCGGGGTCGTACTTGCGCGGCTCGAGCGTTGGGTCATCCTGATCGCCCAGCGGGTGAAACGGCCCTGTAGCCGGTCGCGCTAGCCCAACCAGGATACGATCGGTGATAAAGTTCAGATCCACCAGATGCGACAGTGCCTGACGAACGCGCTTGTCGGCGAAAAGCGTCGGTTCACCGTTGCGAAGCTGGTTCCAGCCCACGTACATGTAGCCGCCGTTGATCGCGTCATATACGTGCAGATCAGCTTTATTGAGGATGTTGGGGTCATCCCTCATGTTCAGGTACTGTTGTGGCGCCGCCATAAGCATGTCGATTTCACCGTTGCGAAACGCCGTCGCCAAAGCCGTATCATCAGTAATTTCGCGGAAAATGATGCCGTCCAGTCCGGGGCGCGGTCCCCAGTAATTGGTATTGCGGACGAGCTCGGTACGACCGACGCCCGGCTTCCAGTCCTCTGGATCCCCTGCCAATTTCCACGGGCCACTGCCAAACAGCAGCCCCGGCATTTCGTTGAATTCCTCCGGGGAAAACTTCCCGTAATAGGCCCTGGACATGATGTTCATAATCGCACAATTCACAAAGCCCATGAAATAGGGCTCGCGCATCTGGAAGACGACGGTGTAGTCGCCTTCCGCACGTACTTCCTGGATGCGCTCCCAGTAGGCACGCGTCCTCGGGGCGTTCACCTTAGGATTCATGATCCACTCGTAGGTGAACACCACATCGTGCGCTGTCAATGGTGTGCCATCAGAGAATCGTGCCTCGGGTCGAATCCTGAACGTGAAGGTCATGCCATCATCTGAAATGGTCCAGGATTCAGCCAGCACTGGTATCCACTCATGAGTCTCGGAGTCGTAGGTCGCCAGCGACTCCATCACCATGTTCTCGACCCATTGCTGATAGACGTCGCCTGCCACGTAGGGGGTCAGCCTTTTCAATGGCGCGGGGACGGGCCAGACGAAGATATCGCCTTCGGCAAAGTCGGGCTTCTGTCGCGCGGCAACAATCTGGGGCAAGGCGGTCGATGTGTTCGATTGAGTTTGCGCAGTGTCGGTGGAACTCGGCCCCACCGGCACACCACGCTGAAGCTGATCGCTGATGCGATTGATCAGCGTTGTCTGATTTTTTACTTCCGTTTCAAGCTTCTGAATCACCTTATATTGCTGGTCGCGCTGCACCATCGCGAGCCAGACGCTCACGATAATGGCGATCAGGAGCACGATGGTGAACAGATCCTTCAGCCCGAATCGATTTTCCATGAGCTTCTCGTCCAGAGTCTCGCCGGGGTGACACCGGGCGAGCACGTTGCGCAGTTCCGGCCGATCAGGTTTTCATCCGTCGCGGGTCCAGTCGTGCCCGCAGCGCGTCACCCAGAAAGTTCAATGACATCAGGGTGAGCCCCAGCGCCAGGCAGGGCCACCATAGTAACCACCATCCCGATTGAAAGTTGGTCTGGCCGTTACCCAGTCCTCCTGCCGAGAGCCCCATTTCCGGCCCTCGCCGCCCGGTCGCCAGAAAGGCCTGGAGGCTTTCCAGCCCCTCGGACGCCAGATTACCCCAGCTCGGCAGCGGCTCCTTCACGCCGATGCCCAGAAAGCTGAGAAAGGATTCCTGCAGAATCGCCTGGGGAACGGTCAGAGTAGTATAGACCACAATCGGGCCGATCAGGTTTGGCAGCAGGTGAGAGCAGAGGATCCGAATCGGCCCCGTCCCGCACGCTCTGGCCGCCTCCACGAACGGCTGATTCCGCAGGCTCAGCACCTGGCCGCGGATCACCCGCGCCATGGTCAGCCAACTCACCCCACCAATCGCCACCAGCAGCGTGACAATCGGGGCGACCTGAGTCGCCACCCGCTGCTCAAACACCATCAGGGCCAGCCGATCGAACATCGGGTTCAGCGCGATGCTCACCAACACGACCAACAGGATGTAGGGCAGCCCGTAGAGGACGTCGACGGTCCGCATCATGATGGCATCGACGCGCCCTCCAACGTAACCGGCGATCGCGCCCCACGTTACGCCGATGATAACAGCGATCGCGGCCGAGGAAGCGCCGATCCCAAGGCTGATCGCCCCACCCAGCAGCAGCCGCCACAGCAGCGATCGGCCGAGCTTGTCCGAACCCAGCGGCTCGGCAGCACTGGGTGGCCGCATCGGGTCCAGCCGCCGGCCATGCTCGTCCACCTGCATGTTCTGTACGTCGTAACGCTGCAGCGACCAGGGCAGCGTGACGATGCACGGCAGCGCGATCAACAGCAGGATCGCCAGCCCGAACCCACCGACGCCCCAGGCGGGGAACGCCATGCGGCGTGAAACAGCGGATTCGATCTCAACTGTAGTGGACATAGCGGGTTAAGTATAGCAGGGACAACCAATCAGAACGTCAGCCCCCAAGGCTGTCATCCTGTCCACGTCAGGAGGCCTGACACAACTCGATCACGTGACCATCCGGGTCGCTCAGGAAAATCTGTCGGGCACCGTCGGGACGCGTCACCGGCCCCTGAAACGGTGTCTCAACGTCTCGCAGGTGCCGCTCCCACACCGCAAGATCATCCACCTGCAGTGCGTAGTGGTTGCCGCGCGGTGAGGAGATCACCTCTCGGTTGCGTCCGACGATCAGATGCAGCTCCTGCGACGCCCCCAGCCGAAACCAGGCGCCGGGAAAATCGAACGCGGGGCGCGGCAGCGGCTGCAGCTTCAGCACCTCGCCGTAGAACCGGCGACTCTCCTCCAGATCGCGAACGTGCAACGCCACGTGGTCGAGCTGCTTCAGTCGCATGCAAGGAATTGTAATCGTCTGGCTCGGCTCTTGCAGAAACGACCATTCCGGCCCGTTCCCGCCACGGCGGCGGCGCGGCGTATCCCTTGTGCTGACTTCCTTTATAGACCACGGAACTAAAGAGCAGTGCGTGCGGTGGCCATGAATGACAGGCAAGGTGATGAGCAGGCGACCCCCGAGGAACTTTCGCTCCCTTCGGTGTCAGCCGAGCGACTGGATGTCCCCCCCTCGGCTCCGCCGTCATCTCAATCAAGCGTATCGGAGAGGATCGCCCCTGCCGCCCAACTGGGACGCGGCTCCCTGCGACAGCGAGCGGTACGAGCCTCCGCCTGGGTTGTGATGGGGATGCTCGCCACCCAGGCCCTGAGGTTCGCCAGCAACATTATCCTCGCGCAACTTCTCCTGCCCGCCCATTTTGGAATCATGCTCATCGTGAACGTGGTGCTGCAGGGGATGCGTATGTTCTCCGATGTGGGTATCCGCGGCAGCATCGTCTCCAGCCAGGCCGGCGATCAGGAACGATTCCTCAACACTGCCTGGACCATTCAGGTCATCCGTGGTGTCGGGCTATGGCTGCTGATCTGTCTGCTGGCCTGGCCTGTGGCACGCTTCTACGAAGAGCCGATCCTGACGCAGGTCCTGCCCGTCATCGGACTTATCATGATTTTCTACGGCCTGTCCTCCACGGCCACCCTCACACTCACGCGGCACGTGCAGTTCGGCCGACAGGTGGGCGTCCAGCTCGTCGGACAGACACTGGGCATCGTGATCATGGTGGCCTGGGCATGGCTATGGCCCAGCGTCTGGGCGTTCGTCGCGGGGGGAATCTTTCAGGTCGCCTTTCAGTGCGTCGCCAGCTATCGGTTGATCCCCGGATACCGCAACCGCTTCATGTGGGATGCCGACGCGGCAAAACAAATTTTCCACTTCGGGAAGTGGATATTTGTCTGCACCGCTTTGCAATTTTTTCTCATGTCCGGCGACAAGGCGGTGTTGGGGAAAGTTTTCACCACAAGCGAGGTGGGCGTGTTCGCGATTGCTGTCCTGCTGTGTGAGTCACTCTTGCAAATTTTGCGACGGCTGTCGCACGAAGTACTTCTGCCAGTGTATGCCCGACTGTCGGAAACGGGCGATCGACGGCACTTCCGTGTCAAAACAATGCAGATGCGTTCCGTACTGCTGGCAATCTCGCTGCCGCCGCTGTGGCTGCTGGCGGTGTTCGGCCAGCCGATTGTGACGCTTCTGTATCCTGAACGTTACGCTGGCGCCGGACCGATGTTGCAGTGGCTGGCGATCGGGGCGGTCGGAACGGTTGTCTCCATGACAGCCGAGCGGGTGACGCTGGCACGCGGCGACTCGTTCCGCGCAACCGTTGTACAGGCGGTGCGATCCGTTTTGCTGATCGGCGCGATGCTGGCAGGGTTCAAGTTAGCAGGTCCGATAGGTGTGCTCGTTGGCGCAGCCGTCGCACACATCGTGGATTATCCCGTCACCGTCTGGTCGATTCACCGATATGATGCGTGGCTGCCCTGGCTTGACCTCAGTGCTTATCTGATCTCCGCAATCGTGATCGCCACTGGAATCATCATATTCAACCAAAGTCCGTTCTGAACGTGAGCCGTTATACCGGCAGGTTTAACCGCATTCACATCGGCATGGCTGTTGCATGGGGTTCCCCTGATATGGCACAGCACGGTGGTGAACCCTGCAGGTGTGCACCACGTGCTTGCGAATGTGTCCACGGACCTGACGAGGAATGGCCACGGTGTCCACGATCCGAACGACCGAACAGCGGGCCGACAGCACGCATGTGGGTCGCCTGCCGGATTTCTTCATCATCGGCGCGATGAAGGCGGGGACCACCACGCTTTACGAATATCTGTGTCGGCATCCGGATATTTTCGGCTGCGCCAACAAGGAACCGGGCTTCTTCAGCCGCGAGCAGGTCTTTGCCCGCGGCATTGACTGGTATCGCAAGTTGTTTGAAGAAGCGAAACCGCATCAACGCTGCTTCGAGGCCTCCACCTGTTATTCCCGCTGGCCGCACTTTGGTGATGTAGCGCAGCGGATTGCTCAGGCGGTTCCTCACGCGTGTTTCATCTACATCATGCGGCATCCGGTGGATCGAGCTTACTCGCACTACGGCCATTTGATGCGGCTGAAAGTGACAATGACGTTTGAGCAAGCCCTGGAAATCTATCCGGAAATCATCGATGCGAGCCTGTATCTGCAACAGATCCAGCGATTCCTGGAATACTTCGACCGAGGCCGATTCCTGTTTCTGACGCTGGATGACATGCAGCGCACACCGGACGCTGTTCTGGAGCAAGTGCAGATGTTTCTGGGGCTGGCAGTTCGCGATCTGACCAGTGGCGGGCCGCTGCGCGCCAATCGTGCAGGTACCTCCACCGCGACAGTGCGCATCTCCGACCAACTGCGCCGCGTACGGCATTGGCCCGGAGTCGCGCAGATCGCCACTGCGGTGCCTGCCTCATGGCGCGCGAATCTGCATCGACGTTTGACACAAACCTTGAGTAACTCGGTCGTCGGGCGCACACTGGCGGATCGGCACAAGTCACGCTTCTCCCCCATGCTGCCCGAAACACGGAGAAAACTGATGGAACGCTTCGCGGGACCCACCCGGGAACTGGAACGTTTTTTAGGTCGCTCACTCGCCGAGTGGATGCATTGAATCGGCACGTTCACCGGTAAACCCAACGGGATAAATAACGAATACCACGGCGTCAGGCCATGTCATTAGCGAAACTGGTATTGCTGGCGTGGATCCCGACGGTGATCTACATGTTCGTGCTGATGAAACCGCGACGGGCAGTCATGGCGGCGTTCATCATCGGCTGGCTTTTCCTTCCTGTGGCGATCCACGGCGAGGATCAGTCGGCCTTGTTCAAGCTGAAGGGATTTCCCAACCTCGAAAAGGGAACTGTGACCAGCCTGGTCGTGCTGGCGTCTGTGCTGGTGGTGGACCGCAAGCGGCTTTTCAGCTTCCGCCCTCACTGGCTGGACATTCCGATCTTTCTTTTTCTGATCGCTCCGCTGGTGTCCAGTCTGCACAATGCCGAGCCGAACAATCAGCTTGGCCTGTATGACGGCCTGAGCGAGATGTTCGGTCAGTTCGTCATCTGGGGACTGCCCTACATCATCGGTCGCGTCTACTTCAATGATGTGGAAAGCCTTCGCGAACTGGCAATCGGTGTCTTCCTGGGTGGCCTGATCTACATTCCCATCTGCTGGTGGGAGATTCGCATGAGCCCCACTCTGCACGGGAACCTATACGGCTACTTCCCAGCCACGTTTCGAATGCAGAAGCGATACGGCGGGTTCCGGCCAATGGGATTTATGCCTGGTGGGCTCTCCGTAGGAATGTGGATGACCGTCACGGCACTCACTGGCGTCTGGATGTGGGTAAGCGGCGCGCTGAAACGGCTGGAGGGACTGCCAGTCGGGCTATTCGTCGTCCCGCTCGTGCTTACCGCGCTCTTAACTAAGGCGACTGGCGCCGCCCTGCTGCTGCTCGCGGGACTGGTCATCCTGTTCGCCACCAGACACCTGCGCACGACCCTCCCGCTGGTTGCCATGATGGTCCTCATTATCGGATACATGGGCACGCGCGTGACCAGCCAATCGACCGGCGAATATCTGGTCAACTTCGTCGAGCGCGTGATCGACAGTGATCGCGCTGAATCGCTTGCCTTTCGCTTTCACAACGAGAACCTTCTGGCTGAACGCGCCCTGGAGCGACCGGTATTCGGCTGGGGTGGATGGAATCGCTCGCGTGTCTATAACGAGGAAGGTGAGGACATCTCCACGACCGACGGGCTGTGGATCATCGTTCTGGGCAAAACTGGTTTCTTTGGCCTCAGCGCATTGACGTTGACGCTGCTCGTGCCAGCTGTCGCACTGATCTGCATTGTCCCGGCGCAACGATGGAAGGAACCACACATCGCCACGGTGGCTGTGTTCGCCACCTGCATGGTGCTGCACATGGCAGATAACCTGCTCAATGGCTTTCCCAATCCGGTGTTCATGATGATGAACGGCGCGGTGATGGCGATGCTCACCTGGCGTCGCGCAGTTTTGCTGGCACCGATGGGACCACCTGAGCTGACCGCACCTGCAGCTCCGACGCGTCGAAGCGGACGCCGTCGCGCAGGTCAACTTGACGCATACGACAAGCATCCCGCCCCCCTGCGGGCTCGCCCGCTAACACAAGGAGACTTCTCGTGAGCATTCGCCCTCTGGATCGCGATGAACTGCGCCATCAGTTTCGAACCGCGACTCCGTTCCCGAATGTGTGCATCGACAACTTCCTCGACGAGAACTTCGCCGAGGAGGTAGCTGCCAGCTTCCCCAGCTTCCACGAGGCTCAGCACGTGGGCAAGACGTTCACCGCGGTGAACGAGAAAGGAAAGGTACAGGTTCGCGACGTCAGCCACTTTCCCCCGGCGATCCGACGTCTGAACGACATACTTGCCGACCCGCAGTTTCTTGAGTTGTTGTCCTATGCTGCGGAGATTCCCAACCTGCTGGCGGACGACCAGCTCATCGGAGGCGGCATCCATGAAACGACCCGGTCAGGACACCTGGATGTACACGTCGACTTCAACTTCCTGAACGATCGGCAATGGCATCGCCGATTGAACATCATCACCTTCTTCAACAAGGGTTGGCGTGACGAATGGGGTGGCCGCCTGGAGTTGTGGGACAAGGATGTGAAGCACTGCGTCCACAGCTTTCAGCCGATCTTCAATCGGTGTGTCATCTTTGCCACAAGTGAGATCAGCTTTCATGGCGTCACGGCGGTAATGTGCCCTCCGGGCGAATCGCGCAAGAGCTTCGCTGCCTACTACTACACGCGCGAAGCCCCACCGGGATACAACGGGATGAACCACTCCACACTCTTCCGCGCCCGGCCGAACGAACAGGTTAAGGGCAAACTGCTCATGCCAGCAGAACGAGTAGCCAACACTTTCATGAACAAGGTACGCCGGATCAAAAAAAAGCTGATGTGAGAGAGAAACTTTTGATCTGCTGTTTGAGCTCGACTTCAAACCTTGCGGAAACAATCGTACAATGAGCAACGCTACCCAATCCATTGTGGCCACCGA
>Ga0207864_1003520_pt1 | contig 13028 bp, 9 predicted proteins | sample HigsolmetaAR202D_FD_184834 | JGI IMG/M metagenome (GOLD analysis project Ga0207864, IMG submission 184834) | Ionic liquid and high solid enriched microbial communities from the Joint BioEnergy Institute, USA - AR20-2-D (SPAdes) (version 2) ...
TTGGTGACCTTGACGGTCACGGCCTCCTAGGCGTCACCACCGATGTAGATGGCACCGTAGGTCTGTCCGACACCGGCCTTCAGGATGAGGTCACCAGCGACACCAGCCGCATTGTCACCACCGGCCAGGACGAGTGCATAGCCGTCGTCAGCCTGGATGACACCGTTCGAGCCGGTCTCGCCGACGATGACCTGGCCATTGCCCTGGGGGACAAGGCGGATGTCAACGTCCGTGGCAGTCTCGGAAATGGCCTCAAAGCGGACCTCACCAGCCGTGCTGAGGTCGATCTCGAATGCGGAGTCCGTCGCCTCACCACCGACGATGGAGCCAACCTGGGTGCGGATGCCATCAACGTTGACCTTGAACTGAACGCCGGTGTTGTCGGCGCGCACCGAGGTCAGGCCGTCGAGCGAGACGATCTCGTCCTGGGTCAAGCCAGCGAGGTCGTCGGCGACCTCCTTAAGGGCTTCGTCGAGGAGTCCGATTGCGGACTTCAGCGAGGTCGCGGAATCGACATAGTTGCTGCCCTCGAACGCGGCGAATGAGCCATCTTCCTCAAGGCCAGCTCCGGTCAGCGCAGCGGCAACGGTCGTCTCAAGGTCGGTGACGCGCTCCTTGAACGCCTCATCGAGATCAACGACAAAGCCGGTGTCGGATGATCCGGAGACGGTGATGAAGCCCTCCGTACCGGAGACAACCGAGTTGGTGTTGTCGATGATATCGACACCGCCCGAGGTATTGAAGACAAGGCCGTCATTGCTGTTGGCATAGAACGGCGTGCCTTCCTCGCCGACCTTGAAGTAGCCACCGGTCGCGACCTTGTAGTAGGCACCCGAGTTGGTGGTGGCCAGGGTCGAAAGGTCAAAAGCCTCCTCCTCGGACTCACCACCGGCAACGGTGCCGACGTAAGCAAAGGCGTTACCGAGGTTCTGGATGGCGGTATCGACATAGAGCTTGGTCGCAGCGTCCGTGTCATCGACCGGGGCGCCAAGGTTTGTCAGGCGATAACCACCCATCGACTGGTCGCCAGTGAAGGCAACCGAACCGTCGTGGAGGATGGCCTTACCGAACTCGGTCTTGAGCGCAGCGTCGATCAGGGCGAGCGCGCTGGCAACCGAAGTGGCGTCATCGAGGTAGTTGGTCTCCGAGAAAGGGATGAATTCACCGTTCTCCGACAGACCAACGGCGGTGTTGATGTTGTCGATCAGGCCAGACAGGCGAGTGTCGAGAGCATCCAGCTGGCCAAACGTGGCAACGTCGTTGGCTCCAACGCCGTCAGCCACCTGAAGGCGCATCAGCTCGTTCTGAGCGCTGATGAGCTTAAACAGACCCTCCTCGCTGACGACGCGGCCACCATTTTTACCAAATTGAACGTCAGAACCGACGCCAATAAGGCCGAAATTCTTGATAAAAGCCATATAAAACGCTCCTTATGTTATGTGTTGTGCAAAAAGCGGCAATGCAGACTAGAAAAATCGCGTGACGAACAAACGCCACGCGATTAGAGGATATGTCTGCCCGCCGATAATATTTACGTGCCAGTCTGAGACATTAAAATATGTTATCTCAGCTGTAGCTTATAGAGATCAAAGCTCGACCGGTTGTTGCTGTTGTCTGCAAACTGTATTCGACATTTATGTCGGCCATTCGCGTGAATACGTGTGACGGGGTGGTCGTGTATTCTCCAACCACCGACATGTCGTTCTGATCCTCGGGCATCAGTACAAAGCCATCGTCGGAAAGGACTGAAAGGGTCGTATCCGCATCGAACGGCTCGATCACCGAGACAACCACGCGATTGACGCGAGTGTTTCCGCTGATCTCCCCGATAATACCGGTCGGGTCGGAATCGTGTGCGATCTCGATGCTGATCGTCTTGGCGTCCGTTCTTGCAGACTCCTCGGTCGAGACGATCTTCCAGTTACTACCGTCGAACAGGAAAAGACCCCACTCGCCATCGCCCTTGTCGAGAACGAAAGCCATGTCTCCAATGACCGGGGCAAGCGCCTCCATGTTCGCGATGCTCGGAAGTACCGTCGTGCTGGCGGAGCGAAGGCCCTGCTCTATGTAGAGAGCCGCCGCCTTGGTGCCGTTTTCGGCCGAGACGAGGCCAAAGTCGGTGGTCACCGTGCCAGTCACGTCGAGCAGATTGATTGCCCGAGCATCGATGGCCGTCAGCAAGACCTTTCCACCCGTCGAGGCGGGCGTGGACAGCGGTAGACCGGAGCCGGAGTTTGGACCGGCGAACGGGATGCCGTCTATGTCCGGGGTGACGTTGACGATGGTGATTGGGCCGCCCGTAGCGTGCGTCAGAACAAGGCGGTTGGTCTCGGTGGAGGCTGTGATGCCTGGGATGTTGGCCGCGTTGATGTCCGCAGCCATATCTTCTTCAAGAGCATAGGGAGCGCCATAGAGAGCCATGCCTCTGGTGTTCGTCGCGAAGGTGACGGACACGCCGTTGATAGTCGCGACGGCATACGGGCCGCCGCTGGGGGCATTCAGGGCAGGCTCACCGAGAGCCATGGAGAGGCTCGTCTTGACCACCGTAGGAGAGGGAAGGGACGAGGCCGTGACGCCATGAAACGATGTCCCGGCATTCACCGCGTCGATGAGATCGTTCGTGGAACCGGAGCCGCCCACCGTCACCGGTACGCCATTGATTTTGAAGACGCTTCCCGGCGTTGTCGTCGCATCCACAACAGTCGATTCAACCCAGGACTGGGTATACTCGCGCAGCTTGATCATGACGGGCTTTCCACCCGGCGTTGTCGTCAGGCCACCGGGGACGGAGTCGTCTGAGTAGATGATGCTGCCGACCCTGCCGACCAGGCTGTCAAAGTTGATCACCTTCTGGAGTGGATTGATCGCGAAGCTGTGGGGGCTGTTCACATGTGAAACGGTCCCGACGATGTACGGATCGCGAGCCGTCGTCAGGGTGAACTTTCCCGTCTCGGCATCTACCGAGACGAGCTGATCGACGGAGAACCCGTGGTTTTCCTGTTCCAGGAAAAAAGCAACGCTTTGCTCTTGGTTCTGGAAACGGGACATCAGGTTGGCGAAGAAGGCCGCACCGACGCCATCGGCCGGGATCGGATCAACGACAGGAAGGCCAGATTCGTTGAGGTTGAAGATCAGAGCATTGGCCGGTGTCGGGAAGATACCTGAACCAAACCCGGTCTGATCGCGGTGTGTGTTGTAGCGCAGGAAATCCTCCACCACACAGGTGATGCTCGTCTCCGTCTTCGCCAGCACCTGAACGATCTTCAGAGCCACGCCCGTCTGTTGGTGGGCAATCCAGTCTCCTGGGTGCACATCGAGACCGTTGAAGACGTACGGCTGCCGCGTCCGATGATTGGAATGGCCTTGAGGGGTCACAGTGGCGGTCAACACCCATTGATAATCGACGGGTGAGGCGCCACCGGACCAGAAGGGGTCGCCCGTGCCGTCGTCGTGCGGCCACTTGGAGTGGCCGACGACACTGCTAACGGCGCAGAACAGGACCTTAGCCGGTAGATCAAGGTATCTCATCGGCCATCACCACTTGAAGATGATGGCGCAATGAGCACGCTGGCCGAGACCGGCCCCCGCTCCGGTGTCCTCCATACGGAGCTGGATTGTGTAGTCCGTGAACTCCGTCATAAAGGTCGGGTTGTCGGCCGTGCCTCCACCAGAGAACTTCGTGGTGGCAAAAAGACCAGTCACGACGTTCTTGTAGATGAACTGGTTCGTCTGGTAGTGCTGGCCCATGACAGCAATGGAGGACGGCGGACGCGTCTTGCCCGTGAAGTTGAACTTCACGATGCAGTTGTCGCCATCGAGGACTTCGACTTCGACGCCAGGAGTCTTCGACTTGACATTGTCTCCGCTGCTGAAGTTGCCGGACGCTCCAGGAGAGTAACGGAAGACGACGATTTCCTCGTTGGAGTCGCCACCAGGGATGTTGACGGTCGCCACCCCGCTCTCGTTCGTGACGGTCACACCGGGACCGGTGAAGTTGATGGCTGTTGGAGCCGCAACGACCTGGGTGCCGTCCTTCTCGACCGGGGTGGAAGCGCCACCGGAGCCACCGGCAGCCGCGATGGTGATCTCATCGGCGGTCTCGGAGATCGTAACGTTGGCACCTGCCCGGATCGTCTTGAACCGGAGATCGGCACCCACCTTCTCGGAGAAGACATGACCCTCGCCGGAACCGACGTTGGACGCCGTGGTGGTCTCGCCAGCCTCGGGGGCGTCGATCCAGGCGAATCCAGTACCGGTTTCATTCATCGCCATGACCTGGCCCGCCAAACCAAGGGGGATGGCATCCTGCTTGGTGGAGAGAGCCGAGGTCAGCTCGGGATGCGTCACAAAGTCAGAGTCGTCCACCAGATCACTGATGGCGCCGGGGATCATCGGCTTGTCCGTGAGGTCGTTGTACGAGCCGCTTGTGGCAACCGGCGCAAGACCAGTGATGTCCGAGGCCGAGGCCTGTTCGCCAGCGATCACGCGGCCGTGGGCATCGACCATGACCTTGCTGTAGCTACCAGCCGACACGCCGGTCTCTGACAGGGCGATAGAGAATGTGCCGCTCTCGGTGACCGGCGAGCCCGTGATGACGAAGTCGCTCGTGCCGACAAGACCGACAGAGGTGACCGTGCCAGAGCCACCACCGCTGACCGGGGCGCCGTTCGACGCCGAGGTGATGCGGCCGAACTCGTCAACCGTGATGGTGGCATAGGAGTAGGTTCCGGCGACGACGCCAGTTTCCTCAAGTTCGGTGTTGATCTGAACGTCCTGCGAGCCATCGAACGTGACGGAGCCAGACACTGGACCGGCGAGCGTGATGGTGTGGGCCGTCGTGAGCTTTTCGGCCTCGCTCGCCGTGCCAGCCAGTTTGCCGTAGAAGGTGTCAGCCTCCACGTCACCGAGGACGAGCGAGCCTTCCTCTCCCACGTATGAGCCCCAGCGGTTGTTGTTCGTATTGTAGAACCAGTTGGCGGTAAGGCTCTCAGTCGGAACCTGCATACCGATGAAATCGGTCTCCTCGCCGGTGACAGTCAGAAGACCGTTGACGACCGTATCGTCGTTGAAGGTCTTCTTGCCGTTGACAATCTGATCCGTTGTCAGATCGACGTAGTCATTCGGCATGATCGGCTTGTTGATGAGGTCGTTGTAATCACCCGAGAACGCGATATCTGCGAAGTTGAGCTTCTCTCCAGCGGTGACACGACCCTTGGCATCAACCACAACCGAATTGTACTCGCCGGGGACAACGCCGGTGTCGGTCAGCGCCAGGCCAATTGTGCCGTTCTCTGTGATAGGCGAACCTGTGACCTCGATGTCGGCTGACCCCTCGACAGCGATAGAGGTGACCGTGCCCGCACCAGCCGTGTTGCTGGAAATGGCCGTAACGCGTCCCGTCTCATCGACAGTGACAGTCGCATAGTGATACTCACCGGGTGTGACGCCGGAGGCACTGGCCTTGATCCTGATCTGGTCGGCTTCCTCAGTGATGTCGATGCCGTCTCCAGCAACGAGGCTGCGCAGCTTGATCTCGCCCGCTTCAGTCTCCTTGTAGACGCCAGCACCGGAGCCGACGTTGACGAAAACGTCCGAGGTGGCCGTCCCGGTGGACGCAGCGATGACGCGACCATGGGCATCGACCGTGATGGTCGCATTCGTGTAGGTACCAGCCGCGACTCCGGTCTCGTCGAGCGAGACCGTCACAACATCGGTTCCCTGCGTGACGACAACGCCGTTGTTGCCGTCGATCGAGCGGAAGTTGAACTCTTCGCCGGTCTTGTCGCGATAGACGTGGGCACCCGAGCCGACGTTCTTGGCTGTGACCGGGCTGGAGGAGATTGCGGTGATACGACCGAACTCATCGACTGTGACAACCGCAGACGAATAGGTACCAGCGCTGACGCCGGTCGTTTCGAGGCCGATCACGAACTGGCCGCTATCGACAATCGGGCCACCGGATACGGTAATGCCGTTTTCACCGACAGCATCGACCATCGTAACCGTGCCGTTGCCAGGCTGAGAGGCACCGGGGACAAGGCCAACGATGCGACCGAACTCGTCGATGGTGATGGAGGCAGGCGAGTAGCTACCAGCCGTGACACCAGACGGGGCAAGGGCAACGTTCACGACACCGCCATCGGTCGTGACGGCGATACCTTCGCCAGCCTCGATCGCAGTGATGGCGTCAGAGCTGATCACGACCTCGTCCGTACCCTGGGTGACAGTGACGGCACCCTCGCCACGGAGGCTGCGGACCTGGAGCGTGGTTCCGACCTTTCCCTTGTAGATGCTCGCGCCGGTGCCGACCGAGGACAGTGTGTTGGCCTCTCCGAGCACGTTCGAGGTGATCGAGGTGATACGACCGGTCGAGTCAACGAAGATGGTCGGAGCCGTGTAGGTACCTGGGGTGATACCAGTATCTGACAGGCGGACAATGAATTCACCGGTGGAGGTGATCGGGCCACCGGTCGCGATGATGCCGTTCTGACCGCTGATGCCGATGCTGGTGACGGCGTTGCCGCTCAGAATGATCTCGTTGTCATTGGAGGTGACGGTGACAACGCCCGAGCCACGGATGCTCTTGAAGCGGAGACCGTCGCCCAGCACGTCCTTGAACACGCCATGACCGGCGCCGAGGTTGATACCGCCAGAGACAGTTGAGCCGCTGAGACCGATGGTGACGTTGTCGTTGCCGTCGGTCGTGACCGAGAACTTGTCGTCGAATGTGATCGACTTCACGCTCTCCGAAACCGCGTTGTTGGCGTGAGCCGAAAAGATGGCCGGGTTGAGAGCCGTGATGACGACCTCATCGACTTCTTCGCCCTGCGCAACTGTCGCATTCGACACCTTGATGGTGTTCACGCCTTCGATGGACGTGGAGCCATCAGTGACAGCGAGCCTCGACGGAGGATCGATAGTGATGACGGCACCGCCATTTGGGGCCTCCTCGACCGTCGCACCCACGATGTCGAGGTAGTTGACCTCTGTGGCGACTTCCGTGCCATTCGAGAGAACCGAGAGAGGCGAGGGGACCTCGATGTCGATGGAGACGCGACCGGCTCCATCAACGGTCAGGCTGCCATTGGTGAAGGTGATCTCGCGGGCAGACGCCAGGGCGCCGTCCTTGTCGCGGACCCGCATCTCAGGGATGTTGACCACCGCCTTGCGGTCGTCTCCATCCGGGTGGGTGACATCAACGTTGCCGGTGAAGACGAAGTCCTTGGCGTTCTGGACGACAGCGCCGTTCTCGTCATGGACGGCAATGGGGTCTGCGACGCCAGGCGCCAGCGAAATATCGACTGTCCCGGCGACGGCAGAGTTGACCGCGAACTGGTTGCCGAAGCGGATTTCGGCCGTGCCATTGAACTGCTGCGGGACATCGACGTTGTCCTCGTTGAAGCCGGACACGGAGAGAGGCGAAGTAGCCTCGATGGTGATGGTGTTGTCGTCCTCGGTGATGGTGATGTTGTCACCGGCGACGATGGAGCGGAACTCAAGAACGTCACCCGTCTTGCCAGCGTAGACTCCCGCGCCGTTGCCCAGGTTGTTGCCCGTGTTGACCTCGCCTACCGAGCCGTTCGAGGCGGCAATAATGCGGCCCTGCTCGTCAACAGTGATGGTGGCAGCGGTGTAGGTTCCGGCGACAACACCAGTGTCGCTCAAGGAAATGTCGAACGTACCGGAGTTGGTTATCGGGCCGCCCGTGACGACGACACCCTTGCTACCAACGGCGTTCACGCTGGACACATATGGCGTGGACGAGATGACCACCTCACTCGGGGTCGAGGTGATCTGGATGCCACCAGAGCCGACAATGGTTTTGAAGCGAAGATCGGTTCCTTCCTTGCGGGCGAAGAGACCTTCGCCGATGCCGATGTTGGACGCGGTATTGGCCTCACCCCACGGCTCCATCGAGGCGGCGACGACACGGCCGAACTCGTCAACCTGCACGAAGTTGTAGGAACCGGCGGCAACGCCGGTCGGCGCAAGGGCAATGTTGTAGGAGCCGGACGAAGTAATGGGCGTTCCTGACAGGGAGATACCTGGACCTGCCGTCAGCTCGACATGTGTGACTGCATCGGCGCGGATGGTGATCTCGTCATCTGTCGAGGAAATCGTGGCGACACCCTCGGCCTTGATCGTCTTGAACTGGAAATCAACTCCGTCCTTCTTGGCGAAGACGGGCTCTCCGTCGCCGAGGTTGGAGGCAGTATTCGTCTCGCCGACCGGAGTGGACGAGGCAGAGGTGATACGACCCGTGGAGTCAACGGTGATCGTCGCGGCGGTGTAGGTACCGGGAGTGACGCCAGTATCGATGAGCGAGACCGTGACGGTTCCGGTCTCGGTGATCGGGGCGCCGGTGGCGAGGATTCCGTTCTCACCGACGACATTGACGGAACGGACCGTACCCTGGGAGATCGTCCGCCACTCCAGGTTCACGCCGTTAAAGACGAGCACGGAGTTCTGGACGGTCGGGGCATAGAGGAACTCAAGACGGCCGTCATGGGTACCCATGAGCAGGCCATTTCCGACGATGCGATCCGGCGCCTCGGAGAGTTGCAGGAAAGACATCGTCTGGGTGTTGGAATTAGAGATGATGGTGATCGTATCGAGGTCCTCGATGAACTCGATACCAGGACCGGCGATAAGCGAGCGGAACTCCAGAACCACGTCCGAAGAGCCGTTGACGCCGGAATAGAGACCAGAGCCCGTGCCGATATTGCGACCCTGCACGGTCATGACACCGTATTGCGGCTGCGTCGTAGTGGAGGACTGACCCGACCCAGCGACAACGCCGGTGTTGATCTCCTCTCCCTTGAGGTAAACCTTACCTGTTCCTTCCTGGACGCGCCCGTTCTCAATGCTTGGCATAGCAATCACCCCAAAAATAGTTTGAGGTATTTATCGGGCTATGCGGAAAGTAATATACTAGTAACCGATCCTGTACGATTCTGCTTTGATTGGTTGGATAGGCTTCCTCTTGGTGCAACTACGGCGCTAATAAACGTGAAATTTCCCTCGAACGTAAGACCGACACAGCACTCTTTCGGAGAATCCGGTTTTATCGGGAAGTGGAAAGGATCAATCACATCGAACCAGTCGTGTTCGGCCGGTTCGAGTACTAGCGTTCCTTGAATGCGTATGATCCCAGAAAAGGATGCTGTCCGCACCGAGACTGCAAATAGATGGCGACCCGTCACCATTACGGGATCGGTGCGGAGGAATTCGGCTGTCGAGCCTTTGGAAAGAAGGTTTACGGGAAACCCGGCCATGAAATTATTTATCCGACCGGGCAGTGTGCTATAAGGTCGATTTTCGAGGAGCTATACTGATGATCGAAATTGACATTTCAGACAGAGGACATCTTTTCCCTGTCCGGTTCGTCAGACGGATAGCGCAACGATTTCAATTCGGGGATGAAAAAAGAGGGCCGTGGATTGCCGGTGGCATAGCCCGAGACATCTATCTAAACGCGAACACGATCCGGGGTGACATCGATATTTTCGTCACGAACCCCGATGATATGGATCGTCTGGAAGAAGTTCTCGGCAATCCGTTCCGCACGAATACGGAAACAAAGCGCTTGTTCTACGATGACGGCCAGATTATCCAGGTCACTCATTTCGTAGGTGTGGTCGATCTGGAGGGCCTTTTCCGGTCGTTCGACTTCAACGTCGCGAAGGTAGAGACCGACGGATACAGGCTGAGGATGCATCCACGGGCCAAGGAGTCCCTGGACCAGTTACGCCTCGATATTGAATATGACGAGTGTGCGAAACTTCCGAGTCTATACCGTGTTATGAAGTATTTGCGCTACGGTTTCAATCCAGAGCCGGGTCTCATTGACAGGATTGTTGAAGTCATTGACGAAGAGAATGACGATTATTGAAAATCTGGTTTCGCTGCGGCTTGCTGGTAAAATCGATCCCAGACCGAATGCTCTTGCGTTCAAATATGGGGACACCGTCGAGATTGTTGTCTCCATTGAAGGTAAGCTGTTCCTGAGGCGCGACGCCCTGTATGCGGGTTTGCAGTCATCCTTTTACCCTAAGGAGCCCTGCGACGCGGGCGTAAGACATCGGGTCATTCGCCTGAACTCAGCAAAAGAATTCGTCGGGGATGCGCCGCTCGACATAAGCGCATTGAAATTCAATGACGTATTACTCACAGGCGAAAATATGCGCGATGACAGGAGTCTCTTCACAGAATGGTACAGTAGTATTGAGAAGAGCTGCATGGAAAGCCTGAAGGACCCGATCATAACGCACGATGTAATGAGACTTCATCGGCTCTCATTGGAAAATATTACTGCGTTACCAGCCGCCTTGAGCGCCGTTCTGTGGCCGTATTCATAAATAACGCGGGATATATTTCGGAGAGAGCCACATGGCCAAGATTGTGGAAGAGACGTTCATCGTGACGGTTTCCGTGCTTCGACCTGACCATGCGGAGGATGCCCGTGTCGTCAGTGACGAATTCCCGGCCATTCTGGAGAGTCTCGCCCAGGAGGTCGTCAAGGACCAGGGCGGTGGCGTCCTCGTCGAGGTAGTTCGCGCGAACTGACCGGAAGACGAAAGACATGAAAAAAGGCGCCGAGAGGCGCCTTTCTTCATGCCGTGGTTTGTGCCTTGGGCTGCACCCGTTTTGGTCTGCGACCGCGCTTCGGAGGAGGGGTAATTGTCTCCCCGGTCGGGGAAATCTGATGTGTCTGGGCGAAGCGCTCGGGGGTCATGCCGTCTATGCGGTAGATCATCGTTCCCTTGATGGTGCGAATACGACCGTCATAGGAATCGGCGCACTTCATAATGTAATCTCCGGTCTTCGAGCGGAGGATGTCGATGACAATGAGAGTGCCATGCGCCCGCACGAGCGGATTTCCCGCCATATCATCCGCCCGGTAGAAAGCGTCGATCTCCGTTCGGTGTTTGATGCAACCGCGTCGAACAAGAGCATCAAGCAGCTTTGGATTGATAAGACAATTCATTCCGAAGTATCCGCTGTTGAATATGGTTCTTGAAATGGCCAAAAGTGAAAAGAAATACGTCAAGAGCCAAGTAGTTAACAAGATACAGACGGCGCGGAGTTGAATAAACGAAACGGAAGTCATCCTCCGGCGTCAGTTGAATGGACAGGACTTCCTGTGCTTCCGCTAGCTCGTCGTCCGAGACACTTCCTCGAATGACAACACAGTAACGGTACTTGTTCCAGAACAAGTAAGGCGCAAACTCCGTCTTCTCGATCCCGCCGGGTTTGAGGAGTTCCATCTCCTCCTCCGTGGCTGGCCCAACCACTTCCGTAATTGCCTCGGGGAAGTCGGTGACAAGACTGGCCACGGCGTTTGCATCGGATAGGTAGATGTAGGTATAGAATTTCCCTTTCCGAAGCATGATTTCGCCTGGAAGAGTTTCTAGTTTCTCTTCGAGGGTCTCTCTCCATGAGGATGCGGTGAAGAGTATCCGGAAAAAGTATTTCTTAAAATATACAGACTGAATGGGGCGAAATGTCACTTGATGCTTGTGCACCAGTCTTCTCAAATCAACCACTTTTGAAATCCATTCTCATGAACCTGAATATTTTCGTAATGCTCTGGACGCAGCCAACCGAGGAACACGGTGCCGTGTGGAAGTTGCGTGACGATGAGAACGCGACCGTGCAAATCGCCAATGACGACTCCACAGAGGTCATCGCTCGGGATTTCAAATCCGGATGGATGCCTCACGTAGCCGTGCGTGAAGCGTATCCATTTCCCTATCATCGGGCCATCACCGAGTGGCCCATAGAGAAACGGATCAGGCGAAAGAACACGCTCGTCGTAGAACAGTTGTGATTGCGGTTGTATTTCCGCCCTGGCGTACGCATTCTGAATAAGTTCTCTCGCATACTGCGCGTACTGCGCCGAATTTTCAACTTCGTACATGAATGAAATATTTGAAAATGAGCATCGTGGGCGTGGATTATACCACGCCCAGCAATTATCATTCAACACAAAGAGCGCCGTCCTTCACGGAAACGACCGCTTCGCCGCCATCCTTGAGACGACCGAGGATCATGAGGCGCGAAAGAGGAACCTTGATGTTTTCGTGGATCGTGCGAGCGAGCGGCCGGGCACCCATAGTCGAGTTGTAGCCCTTATCGGCAAGCCAGTCCTTCGCCTCGTCAGTGACCTTGATGGTAACCTGCCGGGACGCGGTCTGTTTCGCCAGTTCGGCGAGGAACTTGTCCACCACGCGGCGGATGCCGTCCTTGGTGAGGGACTGGAACTGCACGATTGCATCGAGACGGTTTCGAAACTCCGGCGAAAAGGTGTTGTCGATCTCCGGCTTGCATTCTTCCGTGACCTCAAGGGGTCCGAAGCCGACCCGATTGCGCTTGCGCTTGTTCTCAGCCCCGACATTGGAAGTCATGATCAGGACCACGTTCCGGAAGCTGACCTCCTTGCCCGTAGAGCCGGTGAGCTTCCCGTCATCCATGACCTGCAACAGTATGTTGAAGATCGACGGATGGGCCTTCTCGATCTCGTCGAGCAGCAGGACACAATGGGGGTGCGTATCGATATCCGTGATCAGCTTCCCCTGACCGGTACCTGAATCCCCGAAGCCGACGTAGCCGGGAGGGGCTCCGATCAGCTTGGAAACGGAATGTTGTTCCATGTACTCGGACATGTCGTACTTGATCAGGGGAACGCCGAGGGTCTTGGCGAGCTGACGGGCGACCTCAGTCTTGCCGACACCGGTGGGACCCGCGAACAGGAACGAACCCGACGGCTTGTTGGTGGCGCGCAGGCCTGCACGGGAGACCATGACGGCGTTCGTCAAACAGGTGATGGCCTCATCCTGCTCGAAGATCGCCGCCCGAAGGTCGTCCTCCAGACGGGCCAGCCTATCGGTCTCCTCCTCGGACACCTCGCGAAGCGGAATCTTGGCAACCTTGGCCACCTCGGCGTTGATCTCGTTTACGCCGATGACCTTCCGGCGCTTGCGCTCGGGAAGCGTGCGCTGCGTGGCTCCCGCCGCATCGATGATGTC
>Ga0207864_1003521_pt1 | contig 13021 bp, 8 predicted proteins | sample HigsolmetaAR202D_FD_184834 | JGI IMG/M metagenome (GOLD analysis project Ga0207864, IMG submission 184834) | Ionic liquid and high solid enriched microbial communities from the Joint BioEnergy Institute, USA - AR20-2-D (SPAdes) (version 2) ...
AAACCCGCCACGACGACCCGTTTATTCGGCTCTTGTTCCGACAACTTGCCGATTTCGCACGTGGTCCAGATTTTCACAAGATTTGTGAGCCCGGACATCGGATGGTCACTTAAATAAAAACCGAGAACCTCTTTCTCGTATTGCAGCTTCGCGGCCCGTGTCCAAGGCTCGCACGGATCGAGTTTCACGATGTCAAGAGTCTCGGCCGTATCTTCTTCAATCAGCGCAAAGAGCGAACCTTGCCCGATCTCGCGGTCTCGGCGGGCCTTTTCAGCCCGCTCGAGATACTTCTCGTATCCCTGCATCAACTGCGCCTGATGGACACCGCTTAAGCCTTCAAACGCGCCCGCTTTGATCAAGCATTCTATGACCTTTTTGTTCACCCGCTTGAAGTCGACTGTGGAGAAGAACTGGTCAAGGCTTTCGAAACGCTTGTTCGGCAGAGATTCACGCGCTTCGATGATAGCTTCAACCGCTCCTTGGCCGACGCCTTTGATCGCTCCAAGCGCGAAGAAGATCGTGTCGCCTTTCACCGTGAACTTCCAGTCGGAGTGGTTCACGTGAGGCGGCTTGACCTCGATTCCGCGGCTTTGCGCGTCTTTGACGTATTTGACGATGTTGTCGGTATTCGACATCTCGGTTGAGAGCAAGGCCGCGAAGAACTCGACCGGATAGTAATTCTTCAACCACGCCGTTTGCGCCGCGATCACACAGTAGGCGGCCGCATGCGATTTGTTGAAGCCGTAGTTGGCGAACTCTTTCATAAGTTCGAAAAGCTCGCCGGCCTTTTTCTCATCGAATCCCTTTTCAAGCGCACCCTTCATGAAGCGCGCTTTTTGCTTTTCCATTTCCTCGGCGATCTTCTTACCCATCGCACGGCGGAGCATGTCGGCTTCGCCGAGGCTGTAGCCCGCGATGCGCGAAGCGATCGCCATCACCTGCTCTTGGTAGACGATGATCCCGTACGTTTCCTTGAGAATCGGCTCGAGCTCCGGGAAGAGGTACTCGACCTCTTTCTCACCGTGCATGCGCTGGGTGTATTCCGGAATCATGTCCATCGGACCCGGGCGGTAAAGAGCGTTGATCGCCGTAATGTCTTCAAAAGACTTCGGGCGGATCTTCTTCACCGTCTCCGTGATACCCTCGCCTTCGAACTGGAACACTCCAGCCGTGTCTCCGCGGGAAAGAAGCTCGTAAATTCCGCGATCTGACAGCGGAATATCCCGCGGCGTGATTTTCTTCCCTCGGTTCTTTTCGATCAAATCGAGCGCGTTTTGGATGTGAGTCAGTGTTTTCAGTCCGAGGAAGTCGAATTTGATAAGGCCGATTTTCTCGGCCCACTTCATGTCGAACTGGACGACTTGCTCGCCCTCGGTCCCCTTGTAGAGCGGCGCGAGCGTCACGAGCGGCTGGCTGGCGATGATCACGCCCGCTGCGTGAACGCCGGCGTTTCTCACGAGTCCTTCGACCTTGCGGGCGAGATCCATGAGAGTCGCGACCTGAGGGTTTAGATCCATCTGCTCCTTGAGCCGAGGCTCCATCTCGATCGCTTCGTCGAGCGTGATCCCGAGTTTCTCGGGCATGAGTTTCGAAATCGCATCGACTTCGGAATACACCATTCCGAGCACGCGTCCGACGTCCTTCAACGCCGCCCGCGCCTGAAGCTTACCGTACGTGATGATTTGCGAAACGTTTTCCTGCCCGTATTTTTGAGTCACGTACTGGATGACTTCCTGCCGACGGTCTTGGCAGAAGTCGATATCGAAGTCGGGCATCGTGATCCGCTCGGGGTTCAAGAAACGCTCGAAGAGGAGATTGTACGGGACCGGGTCCAAATCTGTGATACGCAGACAGTAAGCGGCCAGCGAGCCAGCCCCTGAACCCCGGCCGGGCCCCACGGGGATTTTGTGATCCTTCGCCCAGTTAATGAAGTCCTGGACGATCAGGAAGTAACTCGTGAAACCCATTTTATCGATCACGCCGAGCTCGTAATCGAGACGCTGGTAATAAACGGGTTTCTTCTCTTCTGGAACAGGTTCACCGCGCTCTTCGGCTTCGCGGAAACGTTCTTCAAGCCCCTTGAAAGCCTTTTCACGGATAAAGGCCGCCAGATCCACCCCTTCAGGCGTCGGGAATTTCGGCAAGTGGTAAATCGTCTTTCCGTTTTCATCCTTCAGCTTGAAGTTGATGTTGCACATTTCCGCGATCCGGAGCGTGTTATCGCACGCTTCGGGGATGTCTTTGAACAAAGCCCGCATTTGCTCCGCCGATTTGAAATAAAATTGGTCGGAGCCGAGCCGGAAACGCGACTCGTCTTGGAGCGTTTTGTTCGAACCGATGCAGATCAGAACTTCCTGCGCGACCTGATCCTCTTGGACCAAGTAATGGACGTTATTGGTCGCGACGACGGGCACACCCGTGATCTTGGAAGCTTCAATAAGGAAGGCATTGATTTCATCCCACTCGGGTGTGCCCGTCCGGTTCAACTCAAGAAAGAGCCGGTCGGGATAAATTTCTTGAAGTTCGCGTATTTTTTCGAGAGCGGCATCACGACCGTAACGCAAAAGCGTGTAGGCAATTTCACCTTGGGAGTTCCCCGTCAGACAAATGATGTCCTTGTTGTGCTCGCTTAAGACGTCGAAATCGATGCGCGGCTTGTAGTAGAATCCCTCTTGGTAACCAATCGTCGAAATTTTGCAGAGGGTTTGATAGCCATCGTACGACTGCGCCAGCAAGACGAGCCGCTTGTTCGGCATTTGCGCCGCCTCGCGGTCTTCACCTTTCGAGAACCGGGACTTCGGCGCAATATACACGTCCATTCCGATAATCGGCTTAATACCCGCATCTTTGCAGTTAAAGTAGAACTCGATCGCGCCGAACATGTTACCGTTGTCCGTGATGGCAACGGCCGGCATCCCGAATTCCACCGCCTTTTTTACAAGCTTCGGCACACGGCACGTGGCTTCGAGAAGCGAATATTGGGTATGAACGTGCAAGTGGACGAACGAACCGCTCATCTCATTCCCACTCAATGGTTCCCGGCGGCTTCGACGTCACGTCGTAAACCACGCGATTGACCCCTTTAACTTCATTCGTAATCCGATTGGAGACAAGACGCAGAAACTCAAAACCGAACGGATACCAGTCAGCCGTCATACCATCCGTCGAAGTGACGGCCCTGAGCGCCAAAACCTTTTCATACGTCCGTCCGTCGCCCTGCACTCCCACCGTTTTGACCGGCAGAAGCACACAGAAGGCTTGCCAGATCTTGTCATAAAGCCCATGACGCTTCAGTTCATCGATGAAAATGGCGTCGCACTCCCGAAGCGTGTCGAGATCCTGTTTATTCACGGCACCGATTACACGGATCGCAAGTCCGGGGCCCGGGAACGGATGACGCCCGAGGATCTCCTCCGGCACTCCCAGTTCGCGGCCAATGGCGCGCACCTCATCTTTGAAAAGCTCACGGAGAGGCTCAATGAGCTTCATGTTCATTTTTTCGGGCAAACCTCCCACGTTGTGGTGCGATTTGATCGTGACCGACGCTCCCCGCGGCGAAACGCTTTCAATCACGTCCGGGTAAAGCGTTCCTTGCGCGAGCCACTCACATTTGTGACCGAGCCTGTTGGCCGCCGCTTGGAAAACTTCGATAAAAACGCGACCAATCGTCTTACGTTTCGCCTCGGGATCCTCAAGGCCTTTGAGCGCGTTCAAGAACTCAGCTTCAGCATTGACTCCCGTGACGTTTAATCCGGTCGCCTCATACTGACGGAGAACGTTTTCGTATTCGTTCTTACGCAAAAGTCCATTGTCGACAAAAACGCAGTGGACGCGTTCGCGCCCCAGAGCCCGCGTAAGCAGTACGGCCGCGACCGAGGAATCCACGCCTCCGGAAAGTCCGCAAAGGACGTGCTCGTCCGCGGGCACCATCTTGCGGATCTCTTCGATTAAGTGGGAAACGATGTGCGGCGCCTTCCAATTCGCGTCCGCCTTGCAGAGATCAAAAACGAAGGCTCTCAGGATCTCAATCCCGTTTTCGGTGTGCACGACCTCGGGATGATATTGAACCGCCCAAACGCGCTCGGATTTGAGAGCGGCGATGTGGCCGGTCTCACTGATCGCCGCGATTTCAAAACCAGCAGGAGGCGTCTTCACAACGTCGCCGTGACTCATCCACACGCGCTGGCGTTCGCCCACTTTGCTCGAAAACGGCACCTTCCACGTCACCTGATTAAAGCCGTATTCGCGTGCGGGCGACGATTCGACGGTTCCGCCCAAGTCCTTCGCTATGAGCTGCATGCCGTAGCAGATTCCCAGAAGCGGAGCCACTTCTTCGAGCTCGCGAATCGAGCGAAGAGGCGCGTCTTTTTCATGAACGGAACTAGGGCCGCCGCTCAGAATGATTCCCCCGGGCTTCAACGCGCGGATCTTTTCAGTCGGTGTGTTGAAGGGCAGAAGCTCGGAGTAGACGCCAAGCTCCCGCAAGCGCCGCGCAATCAGTTGCGTCAGCTGCGATCCGAAATCGAGAACGACGAATCCACCTTCGACGTCTTCACCGCCTTTAAACAGTTTCACTTTATCCTCGTGCAGAACTCTTATGTTACATCTTTCGAAGCTTTATTTTTGCTCTTCGTCGCCAGCCGACGCAATGTCGGTCCTACTCAAGCCGATAGTTCGGCGCCTCTTTCGTGATCGCGACGTCATGGACATGCGATTCGCGCAAGCCTTGCGACGTGATCCGCACGAAGCGCGCCTTTTGCTGAAGTTCAGCGACAGTCGCAGCACCCACGTACCCCATGCCGGAACGCAATCCGCCCAGCAGCTGGTGCAGGATCGCGGACGCCGAGCCCTTATAAGGAACGCGACCTTCGATTCCTTCGGGCACAAGCTTGTCGACGTCATGCACGTCGCCTTGGAAGTAACGATCTTTCGAACCTCTTTCCATGGCACCGAGGGACCCCATGCCCCGATAAACTTTGTAAGTCCGACCATGATAAAGGATGGTTTCGCCGGGGCTTTCATCGGCGCCGGCCAGAAGGTTTCCGATCATCACGGCTCCTGCACCGAGCGCAAGCGCCTTTGTGATATCACCCGAATACTTGATACCACCGTCGGCGATGATAGTTTTTCCGTGTTTGCGCGCGGCCGCCGCGCACTCCATAATCGCGGAAATCTGCGGCATACCCACGCCGGCCACGATCCGGGTCGTACAAATGGAGCCCGGCCCCACGCCGACTTTGACGACGTCGGCGCCTTCCTTGATCAATGCTTCCGTCGCCTCGGCCGTCACTACGTTGCCGGCCACGACCATGACGTCTTTAAAATTCGAGGAGACCCATTTCACCATATTGAGCACGTTTTTCGAATGCCCATGGGCGGTATCGACGACGATGATGTCGACACCCGCCGCAGCCAGCGCTTCAACTCTCTCACGCGAGGTCGAATCGACGCCCACAGCCGCGCCCACCATGAGGCGACCGTGTGAATCTTTCGTCGCATTCGGATAGGCCTTGGCTTTTTCGATATCCTTGATCGTGATCAGTCCTTTCAATTTCTTTTGTTTATCTACAACCGGAAGTTTCTCAATGCGGTACTTCTGCAGGATTTCTTTGGCTTGTTCGAGAGTCGTTCCGACTTCGGCCGTGATCAGGTTTTCTTTCGTCATCAAGTTCGAAACGGGTTGCTCCAAGTTGGTTTCGAAACGGAGATCCCGGTTCGTCAGAATTCCGACGAGAACGCCGTCGACCGTGATCGGAACGCCGCTGATCGAATATTTGCGCATGATCTCGAGCGCTTCGCTCACTTTACGGTCGGGGCCGAGTGTGATCGGATCCATGATCATGCCGCTCTCGTACTTTTTCACCTTCTCGACTTCATGCGCTTGCTGTTCGATCGGCAGGTTTTTGTGAATGATGCCGAGCCCGCCTTGCTGGGCCATAACCCGCGCCATCTTGTTTTCGGTCACGGTGTCCATCGCCGCCGAAATGATCGGGCAGTTCAGGTACAGTCCGCGGGCAAATTCCGAGCGTGGCGAGATTTCCGTCGGCACGATTTCGGAGTACTGAGGGACAAGCAGAATGTCGTCGAACGTGAGAGCCAGTTTCCAATCCTCGATATTTGTCACCATCAGTTTTCCCCTTTTTGGTACCAAGACTTGTATTCCAAATAGTTATTCGCGGACTTCTCGAGAAACGCGAGTTCCTCGGGCGTGAGTTTTCGCACCGGCTTGGCCGGGCGCCCGAGAATCAGCCATCCTTCTTCAAGAAATTTCGAGTTTTCCGTCACAAGACTTCCGGCACCGACGATGTTCCGCGGACCGATATGAGCGTTATCCATGATGATCGAGCCCATCCCGATCAGGCAGAGATCGTCGATACGGCAGCCGTGCAGAACAGCCGCATGCCCCACGGTCACGCGGTTTCCGATACTCGCGTAGGCCTTTTTGTACGTGCCGTGTATGACCGTTCCGTCTTGGATATTTGTCTCATCGCCGATGGTGATCGGTCCAACGTCACCGCGTAAGACGGCGTTGAACCAAATCGAACAGTTTTTCCCGATGGTCACATCGCCGATAAGAGTGCAAGCCAGACGCCCGTCCGGGCCTTGTGCGAGGTAGGCGCCTTCCCCGATTTGAGGAGTTTTGCCGAGAAGTGATAAGATCATAGCTTCGCTCCGCCCACACCCAGGGTTCCGAGAAGGTCCCTGGGTCCCGTGCTCAATCGGCCTCTCGGCGTGCCCTGAAGGTCAAAGTATTACATCACGTATGGATGTTTCTTGGAACCGAATTCCAATTCCGCCGTCAATTGAGGCAACTGCCCTTGAACGAGGTTCTGCTCAAGGCGCGATAACTCCACATCCAAGGCGCGGCAACGCGCATTGAGCGCTCGCGTGCTGAAAAAGCGGGCCCGGCCTTGCAAACAGAACGACATTGCCTCATCCGCGCGCACGCGTAATGTCATCACTTTGTCTTCCCCCCGCAGGGTCAGATTCACGTACTGATGATGACCGATGACTTCGACGAACGCGCAGGATTCCAGCTTTAAATTCAAAGCTTCCAAGATCCGACGGGTCACTATGTGAGGAGTCGCGCCTATCGTATGCGACAGCTCCGCAATCGCGACACCTGCGTCGAGAGGTTGCATCCAAACCGGCAACACCTCCGTACCCGAACGGTCTTTCAGGATGAGCACGGGCCGTCCGAGCGAGGAACTGATGGAAATCCCGTGCGGGAAAAGTTCAACCCACTGATCGAGTGATTCGTTTTCGACGTTTTGATGGAGAACCGGCTTTTCGAGCTCGGACTGAGGCGCCGTCGCCGACTTCACACGCCGGCGACCGGTCGCTTTTTTGGACGGCGCGGACGCCTTGCTGGTGTCAGCTTTTCCGCTCATTGCGCTACCAACTCCTCTTGCAACTCTCCACGAAGAACATTCGGGAAAGCCTTTAATACCTTGATCGGTACAACCTTTCCGATCAAGCGCTCCGCCTCGCCGTAGAAAAACACAAGTTTGTTTTGCGTCGTCCGACCTTGAAGCTGCCCTTCAACGTCGGTTTTCGACTCGACGAGGACATCAACGACTTTTCCGTCGTATTCCTTGGCCAGCTCAAAGCTGATATCGCGCTGAAGCTCGAGGAGAACTTCGAGGCGTCTCTGCTTCTCCTTGTCGGAGATCTGATCCGCATAGCGCGCAGCTTTGGTAAACGGCCGCGGACTATATTTAAATGCGTAGATGTTATCATAACGAACTTCGGCCAACAGGGAAACGGTATCTTGGAATTGTTCCTCCGTTTCACCCGGGAAGCCGACGATGATGTCCGTCGAAAGAACAACGCCCGGAATTCCCTCGCGGATCATGCGGACCTTATCCAGGTACTCTTCCCTCGTGTACCCACGGTTCATGCGCGCGAGAATTTCGCTATTTCCGCTCTGCGCAGGTAAATGGATATAATCGCAAATCTTCGAGCGATATTTTTGACTGATATCGACGAGTTCTTGGTTAAAGTCCTTGGGGTGACTCGTCGTGTAGCGGATGCGCACGATGTCCGTCTCTTCCGCGAGCGTCTTAAGAAGCTGGGCGAAGTTGGCACCACAATCGGACTTGTAACTGTTCACGTTCTGACCAAGCAGCGTGACTTCCTTCACCCCGCGCGCGACCAGAGAACGGACATCTTGAACGATTTCCTTCAGATTCCGGCTGCGTTCGCGACCGCGCGTAAACGGCACGACGCAGAACGTGCAGAAGTTATCGCAGCCCTTCATAATATTGACGAACGTGGTGACGCCGGGGTTGCGGATCAGCGTCTCCACCGAATAGGGCTTTTCGTTTTCAAAACGCGCCACGACCACCCGTTCGTTATTCAGATAAGTGCGCACCACAATCTCCGGAAGCTGGTCGATCGCATCCGTGCCGCAGACAAAATCCAAAATCGGGATATCTTTGAGAAGCTTCTGCTTTTCTTGCTGGGCCACGCACCCGGTCACCCCCAGCCGAAGCCGCGGATTCTTTTCTTTGAGTTCACGGTAGCGCCCGAGCTCGGAATGAACTTTATGGACCGGTTTTTCCCGAACAGAGCAGGAGTTAATAATGATCAACGAAGCCTGCTCCGGACTCTGAACGGGAACAAAATTCACCATTTCAAGCAGAGCCAGCATCCGTTCCGTGTCGTTGACGTTCATCTGGCACCCATAGGTGGAGATGTAAACGCCTTCGCCTTGACCGATATTTTGATTCAGCACAGGATCTCCCAGCCGCGTTCCGGCTCATCCCGAGGATTCGGAAAAAATGAATCGTTACCAATACTTCTCGAGTTGTGATGAAGTAAGCTTCGAGGTATAAAGGGCATTTCACAGCTTGTCAAACTGGCTTTCCAGCCCCTTCTCACCAAGAAGCTTGACATGTCGTGCTAATATCACCGAAAACGTGAGGCCAAATGGGAATAGAAGTCACAAGGTCACAAAATCTCGTTCCGCGTCTGGCCAGCTCCAAGAAATGGACGGGTTTGCCGGAAGAACTCCTTGGAAACCTCCAAAACGTCCTCAAGGAGGAATTTAAGCCAGAAGCACAATTTGGCGAATTCCTTGTGGAAGGCCGTATTTATCCGGAAGAGCTCATCCTCCGGGTCGGCTACCTCGAAAAAGGCCGCCTAAAACAAATCAACTTCGAAGCCTCGGTAGATCTTCCCAAAGCTGAAGAGCGCAATCCGCAGAACTTAAGTGACGACTCGGAAAAGTCCGAACCGAAGGAGTCTCCCGTCCTGCAACGCCTCTATTCGTGCGTTGATGTCCTGGGAAGCCTCATGCAGGAGTACTTTGAGATCGGCGACGAAAACGAAATAGACGTTCCGCAAAGCTGGAGCCCGATCGAGTTTGACGGAACGACCGTTTATCTCCAACGATCCACATACAACACAAAACTCGAAGAAGAAGCCGATCGCCTGCTCGGCCTTCTCGATAAGCGCCTGGTTCATGAAGACGCTCCGAGCGAAGACGCTCTTGAAATGGCTGAAATTAATTCTGAGCTGGCTTTTGAGATCCAAAAAGCGATACGCTCAGGCAAATACCCGCGCCGGGAAGACGACACTGAAAGCGATCCGAGCAGCGAGGAATTGAACTGATTGTCCCCACGAGGACCCGTACCCGAACAAAATAAAAAAGGCGATCTGTCGATCGCCTTTTTTATTCCCATTAAACCTAAAAAACCGCTTTTAGAATTCGTCATCGCGGTCCGCACCGGCGTCAGCCGACATCCCGCGGACTTCATCCAAATACGATTCGTCTTCAAACTCCGTATCGGCGCTCGAGTCGTCGATTTCGAGTTCTTGAATCGCCGCCATGAAGTCTTTCTCGCTCCGCAAATCCTTGCGCAAGAGTTCAAGATATTTGTCCGGATAGCGAGCCGTCAGCTCCTCAATATAACGCTCAAGCTTGCCTTCCGAGAGGATCTTCTTTCGGTTCTGGATGTTCTTCCAATAAAGGAGGTAATGATAGCGACAATAAGCTTCGACATTGGCGACCTGGTCGCAGTCTTTCACCCGGCAATAACGACGCCCCTCCGCATCCGTCAGAATGACCTCCTCGTCTGCTTGGACAGGAGTCGTCGTCACAGCCGGAAGCGCAACCTCCTTCGCCTCGGATTTCTTTTGCTCTTTCGCCGGTTTCGCAACCGGAGCCTTGACAGCAGGCGTTACTTTGGCCGCTGCCGCTTTTTTCCGTGTTTTGGGAGCAACTTCTTCTTTCTCCGCCGCCGCTTTTGTAGGCGCAGCCGCTTTAGCGACGGCCTTTTTCTTCGCTTCCTTTTCCTTGGCTTCCGCTTTAGCAGCCGCTGCGGCAGCCTTCGGCGAGGCTTTCGCTTTGGTTGCGACCGCCGCTTTTTTCGCCGGCGCTTTCTTCGCGACCCCCGCTTTTGCGGTCTTCGCTGAGCTTGCGACAGTTTGAGTCTTCCGTTTCACGGAAGCGGCTTTCTTCGCCGCTTTGGCGGGACCTTTCGCCTCAGATTTTTTGCCGAAACTCGTCAACTTCTTCAGGGCTTTCTTCAGCTTCTGCATAGGTGGTTATGGTTGATGCAAGATCCGACGGGTGTCAACAGCAGATCAAGCGGAATTCTTCAATTATTAGAGTTGAACCCGGATCAGCCCCGACTTCGACTTCACGCTCACTCCACCCCTGTCACCCGTACCTTGCAAGTACCCCGAATAACGGCGAGCACCTGCGAGAGTCCTTTGAATGGGATCCGGGAGCCGCAAGAATCCTTCGTCCGTCTGCAAATTCAATCGAGCGCCGGAGTTGCTCGGAAGTTTCACCGTCACCGGCGCCTGTTCCGCCACGATTTGGACGTCAGCTTGACCGAGAACCGCAATCGTTACTGCCCCTTGAGCCGCGAACCCCTTGATCGGCCCCTCGAAACCGGTCATCGCCAACGCTCCCCTTGCCACCGAGAAATCGGCCGACCCCGACGATTTGGTGATATTCATCGCACCCGACGTACCGATCAAATTTAAATGTCCTTTGATTTCAGTCAGAACCGAATCGCCCGCGAAGTTACTCACCGCCACATCACCGCGCACGGAACTGACGGCCACCTTGGCGGCATAGCTGTCGATCGTGACATTTCCGCGGTGCTCTTCAACGCGCACTTCGCCACGCTGAATTTGAACTTTGAGCGTTCCGCCGCCCGCCTTCGAATTCACCTTGCCATTCACCACCGTGACCAAAAGGTTTTCCTTCCAGTCCTGCGCCTGGACGTCACCCGAATGGATCGACACCTCGACCGGCACCGACGGAGCCACCAGCTCGAAATGCAGCTCCGGTCCCCCGGAGGATTCCAGAGCCGCACTCCAAGTTGAACGGTCTTCAGGTCCGCCCTTCGGCTCGATAACAAAAGCGGAACCTACCCGGCGGACGGAAAAGCTCAACCGTTCAAACTCCGCTAGCTCGCTTTCGGATGCGGAATTCCGAACCGTTTTTCTGGCGCGAAGGACAACGGGATCGTCCGCGGACGAGGCACCGACCAATTTCACGCTGCCGCGGACGAGCTGAAAAACCACTTGATCGGACGCACCGATTTCAAGGGGGTAATCCTTATACCGCGCCTCCTTTGCCTCAACTTTGTGCAGGGGAGCCGCCAAGCCCGCGGAAGACACAGCCGTCACGAGCGCCTTAAACAAGATCCGACGAAAAGGTCGCAAACTGAGACTTGAAGCCAACCGATGCTTCACGAATTTCATCTTGTCCCCCGGTTGCTGTTTCTGCGCAGCGTTTCAGGCCGATCACGATTCCGTTTCTCATCATCTCACCCACCCTGCACGCAGGCTGTCAAGCAAGAGCGAACGAAGGCGCGAAAGCAAGCGGAGATTTGACATTCATGTTAAGATCCATTTCTCTGGTCGACATCACATTGGGGAGGTTCTCTTGAAGCCTGTTTACATCGCGGCAGCTGTCCGCACACCAATCGCGTCTTTCCAAGGTGCTTTTTCCTCACTTCCAGCTCCTCGTCTGGGAGCCATCGTGATTAAAGAAGCTTTGGCTCGGGCGGGAGTTCCGTCTGAGAAAGTTGATGAAGTCATCATGGGCGAAGTGCTTACAGCTGGAGTCGGCCAGGCGCCTGCACGCCAAGCGGCCATCTATGCCGGTCTTCCGACTAGCGTTCCCTGCATGACGATCAACAAGGTTTGCGGCTCCGGCCTAAAAGCCGTCATGCTTGGCGCCGACTCGATTCAGCTCGAACGCGCCGACGTCGTCGTCGCGGGCGGACAAGAAAACATGACCTTGGCGCCTCACCTTTTAGCGAACTCAAGAAGCGGGTTCCGCATGGGAGCCGCCCAGCTTGTCGACTCGATGATTCACGACGGTCTTTGGGATCCTTACAACAATTGGCACATGGGTAACGCCGCCGAACTATGCGTAAAAGAACGCGCTTTCACCCGCGAAGAGCAAGATGCATTCGCCATCGAATCTTATAAGCGCGCGCAAAAAGCGGTCGCCGAAGGTTACTTCGGCAACGAAATCGTTGCGGTCGAAGTACCGAGCAGGAAAGGCAATGTCGTCGTCGATAAAGACGAGGAGCCGGCCAAGACGGATTTTGCAAAGATCCCGACCCTGAAGCCAGCCTTCGACAAGGAAGGAACAGTCACGGCTGCCAACGCGTCGAAAATCAACGACGGTGCAGCAGCTGTGGTCCTATTGAGTGAAAAAGCCGTTCAAACTTACGGAGCGAAGCCGCTTGCGAAAATCGTCTCGCAGGCGACATTCGCGCAAGATCCGAAGTGGTTCACGACCGCTCCGGTCGGCGCCATTAAAGCTGCCGTCGCGCGAGCGGGCCTGACACTGGATCAAATCGATCTCTTTGAAATCAACGAAGCATTCGCAGTCGTGACCATGGCCGCAATGAAAGAACTCAATATCCCGCACGACAAAGTGAACGTGCACGGTGGCGCAGTCGCTCTTGGACATCCGATCGGCGCAAGCGGCGCCCGCATCCTGACCACTCTTGTGCATGCCTTGCATAAACATCAAAAACGTTAC
>Ga0207864_1003522_pt1 | contig 13019 bp, 15 predicted proteins | sample HigsolmetaAR202D_FD_184834 | JGI IMG/M metagenome (GOLD analysis project Ga0207864, IMG submission 184834) | Ionic liquid and high solid enriched microbial communities from the Joint BioEnergy Institute, USA - AR20-2-D (SPAdes) (version 2) ...
CCCCACCACGCCCTCGGCGGCGAGCCGGTCCTCCAGCTCGCCCGAGGCTCGCCAGTTCGAGCCGATCCGGGCCGGGTCGCGGACCACGTAGCCGGCGACCCAGATCCGGCCGGACTCGTCGTCCTCGCCGTTGACCCCGGTGTTGCCGATGTGCGGGGCGGTCTGCACCACCACCTGCCGGTGGTACGACGGGTCGGTCAGCGTCTCCTGGTAGCCGGTCATCGCGGTGGTGAAGACGGCCTCGCCGAAGGTCTCCCCGACGCTGCCGTACGCCTGGCCGCGGAAGGTCCGCCCGTCCTCCAGGACCAGAATCGCCGGTCGTCTGCGGTTGCTCACTTGACGGCCTTCCCATCCAGCACCGTCGGCTCGCCGCGCAGGAACGTCGCGACGACCCGGCCGGGCAGCGTCATTCCGGCGTACGGGGTGTTGCGGCTGCGGCTGGCCAGCTCGCCCGGGTCCACGGTGCGCCGGGCCGCCGGGTCCACCAGGGTCAGGTTGGCCGGCACCCCCGGCGCCGGGTCGCGGCCGTGCTCGGTCAGCCCGGCGATCCGGGCCGGGGCACGGGACGTCCGCTCGGCGATCAGGTCCCAGCGCTCCCCGACCACCTCGAGCAGTACCGACAGCGCCGTCTCCAGGCCGAGCATGCCGGGCCGGGCGTACGCCCACTCGCACTCCTTGTCCTCCAGCGCGTGCGGGGCGTGGTCGGTGGCGACCACGTCGATGATCCCGTCGACCAGCGCCTGGCGCAGGGCGGCCACGTCGGCGGCGGTCCGCAGCGGCGGGTTGACCTTGAAGACCGGGTCGTAGCTCTCCGCCCGCTCGTCGGTGAGGAACAGGTGGTGGGGGGTGACCTCGGCGGTGACCCGGATGCCGCGCGCCTTGGCGTGCCGGAGCACCTCGACGCTGCCGGCGGTGGAGACGTGGCAGACGTGCAGCCGGCTGTCGACGTGCCCGGCGAGGAGGACGTCACGGGCGATGATCGCCTCCTCGGCGACCGCCGGCCAGCCGGTCAGGCCGAGCCGCGTCGCCACCTCGCCCTCGTGCATCTGGGCGCCGACGGTCAGCCGCGGCTCCTCGGCGTGCTGGGCGATGATCCCGTCGAAGGCCTTGACGTACTCCAGGGCCCGGCGCATCAGCCGGGGGTCGGCGACGCAGTTCCCGTCGTCGGAGAAGATCCGCACCCGGGCCGCCGAGGAGGCCATCGCCCCCAGTTCGGCCAGCTGCTCGCCGGCCAGTCCGACGGTGACCGCGCCGATGGGCTGTACGTCGACCAGGCCGGCCTCGCGGCCGAGCCGCCACACCTGTTCGACGACCCCGGCGGTGTCGGCGACCGGGGAGGTGTTGGCCATCGCGCAGACCGCGGTGTAGCCGCCGAGCGCGGCGGCGCGGGAGCCGGTCTCGACGGTCTCGGCGTCCTCCCGTCCCGGCTCGCGCAGGTGGGTGTGCAGGTCGACCAGGCCGGGGAGCGCGACCAACCCGTCGGCGTCGACCACCCTCGCCCCGGCGGCGGTCAGGCCGCGCCCGACCTCCGCCACCACGCCGTCGCGCAGCAGCAGGTCGGCCGGTTCGCCACCGACCACCCGGGCCCCCCGGATCAGGTACGACTCCGTCATGTCATTCCCCCCAGCAGCAGGTACAGCACGGCCATCCGGACGGAGACCCCGTTGGTGACCTGTTCGACGATGGTGGACCGGGGCGAGTCGGCCACCTCGGGTGTGATCTCCATGCCCCGGTTCATCGGCCCGGGGTGCATGACGATCGCGTGGTCCGGCAGCCGGCGCATCCGGGGCCCGTCCAGCCCGTAGCGGCGGGCGTACTCGCGGGCCGACGGAAAGTAGGAGTCGGCCATCCGCTCCCACTGCACCCGCAGCATCATCACCACGTCGGCGGTGGGGAGCACCGCGTCCAGGTCGTACGAGACCTCGGTGCCGGGGGCCAACGCCGTGCCGATGTCCACCGGGATCAGGGTCGGCGGACCGACCAGGGTGACCTTGGCGCCGAGGGTGCCCAGCAGCAGCACGTTGGAGCGGGCCACCCGGCTGTGCAGCACGTCACCGACCACCGCGACGTGCAGGCCGGCGATGCGGCCCAGCCGCGAGCGCATCGTGTACGCGTCGAGCAGCGCCTGGGTGGGGTGCTCGTGGGTGCCGTCGCCGGCGTTGATGACCGACCCGTCCACCCAGGTGGCGAGCCGGTGCGGCGCTCCGGCGGCGGGGTGGCGCACCACCACCGCGTCGGCCCCCATCGCCTGCAGCGTCAGCGCGGTGTCCTTCAGGCTCTCGCCCTTGGAGACGCTGGAGCCCTTGGCCGAGAAGTTGATCACATCGGCGGAGAGCCGCTTGGCGGCCGCCTCGAACGAGATCCGGGTCCGGGTGGAGTCCTCGTAGAAGAGGTTGACCACCGTCCGGCCGCGCAGCGCGGGGAGCTTCTTCACCTCGCGCCCGGCGACCGTGGCCATCTCGGCCGCGGTGTCCAGGATCAGGGTCGCCGTGTCCGCGTCGAGGTCCGCTCCGGACAGCAGGTGCCTCATGCGCCCACCCGCCCTCCGAGCAGCCGGACCTCGTCACAGCCGTCGGTCTCGGACAGGGTCACCCTGACGCTCTCGGAGAGCGCGGTCGGGATGTTCTTGCCCACGTAGTCGGCACGGATCGGCAGCTCCCGGTGGCCGCGGTCGACCAGGACGGCGAGCTGTACCGAGCTGGGCCGGCCGAGGTCCTTCAGCGCGTCCAGCGCGGCGCGGACGGTACGGCCGGAGAAGAGGACGTCGTCGACGAGGATGACCCGCCGGCCGTCGATGCCGTCGCCGGGAACCTCGGTCGGCCCGATGGCCCGGACGGCGTTGCGCCGAAGGTCGTCGCGGTAGAGAGTGATGTCGAGCACACCCACCGGCACCTTGATGCCCTCGAAGGCGCCGATCCGGGCCGCCAGCCGGCGGGCCAGCGGGACGCCTCGCGTCGGGATGCCGAACAGCACGGTGTTGGTGGCGCCCTGGGTCTTCTCCAGGATCTGGTGGGCGATCCGGTCCACCACCCGGGCCAGCTCGGCGCCGGTGAGGATCACCTTCACGGACGGTGGTGAGGCCGGCTGCGGCTGGGCAGCCTGCGGGTGCGCCACGGCGGACCCCCTTCCCCGCCTCACGGGACGGGTCGTTAAAGGACGTCTGACTTCCGGCGCCTGGCGGAGCGGCCCGGGCCGGGGCTTCCGCCACGTTACCACTGGCCGCGGGGCCGACCACGACCGGTGGCCGGCCTCCTGACCAGTCGGTCGAAACCGGCAGGCAGGACCGATCTTTGCCATTGGGCAGGAACTGACACTTGACCGCGTGTCGTTATCTGCGTACCGTCACGCTCCGTAGCGATCGCTGGGGAGATCCCCGACCAGCAGTGGGAGTGCCGAATGCCCTCTGAATACGCCAAGTCGTTGGGCGCGCGCCTGCGCTCGATCCGTCAGCAGCAGGGGTTGTCCCTGCAGGGGGTGGAGGAGAAGTCGAACGGGCGGTGGAAAGCCGTCGTCGTCGGGTCGTACGAGCGGGGCGACCGCGCGGTCACGGTGTCCCGTCTCGCCGAACTCGCCGAGTTCTACCGGGTACCTGTCTCGGAGCTGCTGCCGGACGGCAGTGGTGTTCGTCACGAGCCGGCCAAGAAGATCGTGCTCGATCTGGAACGGCTTTACGACAACCCCTCCGAGGAGCTCGCCTACGTCGCCCGCTACGCCCGGGCCATCCAGCAGCAGCGTGGTGACTACAACGGGCGGGTGCTGTCGATTCGCGCGGACGACCTGCGGGCACTCGCGATCGTCTACGACTCCTCCCCCTCCGGGCTGATCGAGATGCTCACCGAGCACGGCGTGCTCGTCGCCGACCCTCGGGCGCTCTTCGCATCCTGATCCGTCCCCACGCGGGGGCCGCGCCGGCCGGCGCGGCCCCCGCGTTCGTTTCCGCCCCCGACCGGGCCTGGGCGGCATCCCCGCGCGGGGACCGCAGGCGGCGGCCCACCGGGGCGGCGACGGCCCTCGGATCGCGAGCGAGGGGACGGCGGGCAGGCAACAGCCGCGGACCGGCACGTCCCGGTCCGCGGCGGCGACGACGCGGCTAGCGGGAGGCGTACTCGGCGATCCGGCCGAGGACGCCGTTGAGGAAGCGGGGCGAGTCGTCGGTCGACATCTGGCGGGCCAGCTCGACAGCCTCGCTGATCGCCACGGCGTCGTCGATCTCGTCGACGTACAGCAGCTCGTAGATGGCGATGCGGGCGAGATTGCGGTCGATGACCGGCATCCTCTCCAGGGTCCAGCCCTCGGCGTAGCTGTCGATCAGCTCGTCGATCCGTCCCTGGTGCGCGGCCACACCCTCGACCAGACCGATCGCGTAGGGCAGGTGCTCCGGTTTCGGCGTTCCCAGCCGCTCCACGTAGCCGGCCAACACCTCAAGCGCCGGACGGGACCGCATGTCCGCCTCGTAGAGGACGTCCAGCGCCCGCTTGCGCGCCTTGCGGCGCGCCGGCATCTGTTGCTTGGGGCCCTCGGCCATCAGGCTCGGCCGAGGTAGCGCCCGTCGCGGGTGTCGACCTTGATCTTCTCACCCGTGGTGATGAAGAGCGGCACCTGGACGGTCGCACCGGTCTCGACGGTGGCCGGCTTGGTTCCGCCGGTGGAGCGGTCACCCTGCAGGCCCGGCTCGGTGTACGTGACCTCGAGAACGACGCTGGCGGGCAGCTCGACGTACAGCGGCACGTTCTCGTGGGTGGCGACGATCACCTCGGCCTCGGGCAGGAGGTAGTTGGCCGCGTCGCCCACCGTGGCGCCGGGCACGGTGATCTGGTCGTACGTCTCCAGATCCATGAAGACGTAGTCCTCACCGTCGGCGTAGAGGTACTGCATCGAGCGCTTGTCGACGGTGGCGGTGTCGACCTTGGTGCCCGCGTTGAACGTCTTGTCGACGACCTTGCCGGAGAGCACGTTCTTGAGCGTGGTGCGGACGAACGCACCGCCCTTGCCGGGCTTGACGTGCTGGAACTCCACGACGGTCCAGAGCTCACCGTCGAGGTTGAGGACCAGGCCGTTCTTGAGGTCGTTGGTGGTGGCCATTTCCTGCCTTGATCTTCAAATTGGCGGACAGACCCGGAAAGTCTACTAGGGATGTGGTGTCGATCTTTACCAGGCCGGGGAGGTGGCGTGGTTCGGTCCCCGACGTACCCGTTTGGGGTGTCCGCACCGGTGTCGGGATCAGTCGCGGCGGCGCGCCAGATGGAGCAACGCCAGCCGGTAGCCGTCCACGCCGAGGCCGCAGATCACCCCGGTGGCGACCGCGGAGACCACCGAGTGGTGCCGGAACTCCTCACGGGCGTGGATGTTCGAGATGTGCACCTCGATCAGCGGCCCGCGCAGCATGGCGCAGGCGTCCCGGATCGCGTAGGAGTAGTGCGACCAGGCTCCCGGGTTGAGCACCACGGCCGCCTGCTCGTCCGCGGCGGCGTGCAGCCAGCCGATCAGTTCGTGCTCGGCGTCGGTCTGCCGCACCTCCACGTCGAGCCCGAGCTCCCGTCCGGTGGCCTCGCAGTCGGCCACCAGGTCGGCGTAGCTGGTCGCCCCGTACACGTCGACCTGGCGGGTGCCGAGCCGGCCCAGGTTCGGCCCGTTGAGGACGTAGACCTTCACGCCGCCACCTCCGCGTACGCCTCCTCCAGCAGCGTGTCGTCCGGGCCGTCGAGCAGGCTGGTCCGGGCCAGCCCGTCCAGCACGACGAAACGCAGCCGGTTGCCCCGGGCCTTCTTGTCCACCCGCATCGTCGCCAGCAGCTCCGGCCAGGCGTCGGCCCGGTAGGAGGTGGGCAGCCCGAGTGTGGTGAGCAGGCTCCGGTGCCGGGCCGCCGTCGCCGCGTCCAGCCGCCCCGCCCGGCGGGCCAGCGCGGCGGCGTAGACCATGCCGACCGAGATCGCGTGCCCGTGCCGCCAGCGGTAGCCCTCGACCTTCTCGATCGCGTGCCCCAGCGTGTGCCCGTAGTTGAGGATCTCCCGCCGGCCCGACTCCCGCAGGTCCGCGGAGACGACCTCGGCCTTCACGCGGATGGCCCGCTCGACCAGCTCGCGCACCGCCGGTCCGGCCGGGTCGGCGGCGGCCGCCGGATCGTCCTCGATCAGGTCGAGGATCGCCGGGTCGGCGATGAAACCGCACTTCACCACCTCGGCCAGGCCCGCGGTCAGGTCGGCCGCCGGCAGCGAGTCGAGCATCGCCAGGTCGCAGAGGACGCCGACCGGCGGGTGGAAGGCACCGACCAGGTTCTTGCCGGCCGCCGTGTTGATCCCGGTCTTGCCGCCGACGGCGGCGTCGACCATGCCGAGCAGCGAGGTCGGGACCGGCACCCAGCGGACCCCGCGCAGCCAGCAGGCGGCGACGAACCCGGCCAGGTCGGTGGCGGCGCCCCCGCCCAACCCGACGATGCCGTCGGTACGGGTGAAACCCGCCGCGCCGAGTTGTTCCCAGCACCCGGCGGCGACCTCGATACTCTTGCCGGCCTCGGCGTCCGGCACCTGCAGGGTCAGTGGACGGACTCCGGCGGCGCCGAGCCGCTCGGCCAGGTCGTCGGCGTGCGCCTTCAGCGGCGGGGCGTGCAGCACCGCGACCCGCTCGGCGCCGGGCAACAGCGGCGGCAGCGCGGCCAGCAGGTCACGCCCCACGAGCACGTCGTACGGCTGCTCGCCGCGGACGGGAATGCGGGTCAGCTCGTTCATCGCCTGATGAGCCTAGAGGATTCCCACCTCCCCGCGTCCACGCCGCCGGTGACGAATTTGGATACGGCGGCGACCGGCGCGCGGAGGGCACCCGCGGGCGTGCGTCGCGGCCGACGCTACCGGGAGTTGACGTTGAGGTAGACGGTGCCGCTGGCGAGGTCGAGGTAGACGTCGCCGCTGTACCGGGCGGTGCAGACCTCCGACTCGAACTGCCCGTTGTGCCGCCAGTCGCCGGCCGGCGGCGCGAGCGGACGCAGCGCGTCGGCCAGCTTCGCCTCCCAGCCCGCGGGGGCCTTCTCCCAGCGGTATCCCGCCCGCACCGCCGCCAGGTCCTCCGGCCGCAGCACCACCAGGCCCTGAATCAGCACGTCCGACGGCCCGGGCACGCCGGAACCGCCGACCGTCGAGCCCAGCCAGTACACCTCGCTGAAGTCTCCCAGCCGGGGAAACCGACGAGCGATCGGCTCCCGATCCGTGCGAACGGCTCCTGCGGACATACCGCTTCCTTCCGTGACTGGTGTCCCCTGCGCGCCCCGTGAGACCGGCGGCGGCGTGACCGGCGGGTCGGTGCAGCCGGCCAGACCGGCGAGCGCCACCAGGCCGACGAGGACGACACCGAGAGACCGCTGGTCAACCACTGTTCCGCCCGTCCGTCCGATCCTCGCCGGGCGCGTTGCGGTCCGTGCCTCCGCCGCCGGACACCTGAACACTGTTCGGGTCACCGATCGTCCAGGTCACCGTCCGCTCCAACTCGCCGTACGTGCGGAACTCCTTCGCCCACCCGAGGGTGGAAAAGCGGCCGTTCTCGTTGTCCGGGGCGCCGGTGGCGATGTCCTTGGCATCAGCGTTGAAGTTGTACATGTCCTCGGCGTGAACCTTGATTTTCATGGTCACCTGGTTGCCGTTCACCACCACGTCCGAGGTGCCGTACACGGTGTGGTCGCCCAACGTCTTCTGCCAGTTCTCGGTGCTGGCCGGGTACTCGCCGACGAGCTTGCTCGCCGACGTCGGATTCCCCGTCATCTGGAAGGCGGTCTGTCCGGTCTCTCGGTAGATCCGTTCCGCCTCCTTCCGCGCCGAGGCGATCTCGTTGTCGACCGCCTTACGCACGTTCGCGTCCTCGGTGTACGCCTCCTCGTAGTCGATGCGCAGATCGGTGCCCGTGCCGTCCAGGTAGTGGGCGTAGGCGTCGGTCGCGTCGTCGAGATCCGGCCGGCCGACCTGGGCCGCCCGGAGCATGAGCCGCCACTTGTTCCAGCTCAGGTAGTCGCCCGTGGTCGGCTTCGCGTTCGGATCGTACGGGAAGTCGCTGTCGAAGGTCAGGGACGGTTTCGTCGGCGGACCGATATGGTACTTGTTGTCCGTGCCGACGTCCTCCAGCCCTGGCGTCTTGTCGACGATCTCCCCACTCAGCTTCGAGTTGGCGAGAAAGTCCGGGAGCATCTCGTAGGCCGCCTTCAACCGGGGCAGCGCGTCCCTGCGCGCCTCGGTCTCCAGTCGGATCGCGTCGTCATACGCGGTGGTGGCGGCGTTCCACAGGGCGTCGGCCTGGGGACGGATATCGTCGATCTCGTCCCGCTGCCCAAGCTCGATCAGAAAGTCGCTGAGTCCGGTGGTGGACCGCAGGTCGTGCCACTGGCGCAGCGGATCGGCGAAGCGGACCACGAGCGACTGGGTGGCAGCGATCGGTGCGATCAGGTTTCCCAGCGAACTCTCGGCGGCGATCCCCTCCGCCACCCGCTGTTTGGCCCGCTCCTGCGCCTCGGCGTAGTCGATGATCGCCGTTCCAGCCTTGTCGAACCCGTCGTGGAGTCCTTCGGCCAAGTCGATTGTCTCAGTGAGCCGCCTCTCGTACAGGTCCCGGGCATCGGACCGCCATTCCACCTTTCCGGCCAGCCCGGTGAGCGTGGGCAGCGCGGACTTGATGATCCCTTTCGTACGGAGACATTCCTCGCCGACCGCCCGGACGTGAGCAGGGTTCATCTTCTCGATGTACTCGACCGCGTCCCGGTACGCCATGACCACTCAGTCTTTCCGCTGTTCCGCTGTCTTGAAGGTCGAATGGACCAGGAACTGCGTCATTTTCTGCTCCGCGGCGGCGTCGGTCTTCTGGTAGCCGCCGGCCGCTGCGTCGACCCGACTGGAAAGCGCCGACAGGAGGGCCAGCACGTCCTGGTACTGGTCGTGGGCGAAGCGCCCGAAGGTGCTCATCGCCCTGGCCACGTCGGGATGACTGGCCGGTGCATCGGCCCAGTCGAGCAGAAAGAGATCAAATTGCCCGGGGCGTAGATCGTGGGCGAGATCGTGCATGGTGGCCGCGGCGCCCTTGAGGGTGGAGGGATCGACCTGGAAATCTGACACCCAGACCTCCTTCGATACGGTGTCGAAAATACTACCGGGCGCCGACGGCGAAACCCAGAACGACCGGTGGAAGATCATGGTTATTCGCGTCCGCCGGTGGCCGACGGTCTCCACGCCGGTCGACGCGTCACCGGCGGCCGGCGTTCACCTCTGCCTCGACCAGTTCGATCAGGTCGACGACCGCCGCGGCCACCCGCGATCCGAACGGTGTCAGGCTGTACTCCACGTGCGGCGGAATCGTCGCGTGCACCTCGCGGCGCACCAGCCCGTCGCGCTCCAGAGCCTGCAGGGTCTGGGCGAGCATCTTCTCGCTGACCCCGTCGACCCGCCGACGCAGCGCGTTGAACCGGTAGGCGCCCTCGTGCAGGGCGGCCAGGGCGAGCATGCCCCACTTGCCGGCGATGTTCTCCATGATGCGGCGCGAGGAGCAGTCGCGGGCGAAGACGTCCGCGACCACCGCGTCGTCGCCGTCGTACCCGTCGGCCGGGACCGCCTTCGCCATGTCCTCCACGGTAGCGGTCGCCCGCCGCATCCCGAGGTGATGGCACTCACCCGGACCCCTGCACTGTGAAAAAGTTAGTACAGTCTGCTTGGTAAGCGCCGAGGTTCGCGGAGGAGCTGTCATGATCGTCGTCACCGGAGCGACCGGCCACTACGGTCCCCTGGCCATCGAGGAACTGCTGGCCCGGGGTGTTCCCGCCGGGCAGATCGTCGCCGTCGCCCGCGACCCGAGGAAGGCGGACGCTCTGGCCGCCCGGGGTGTGCAGGTGCGCCGGGCCGACTACACCGACCCGGAGAGCCTCGCCAGCGCCCTGTCCGGAGCCGATAAACTTCTCTTCGTCTCCGGCAGCGAGGTCGGGCAGCGGGTGGCCCAGCACCGCAACGTCGTCGACGCCGCGAAGGCGGCGGGCATCCGGCTGATCGCCTACACCAGCATCCTCAACGCCGACACCACCGGCATCAGGCTGGCCGACGAGCACCGGGCGACCGAGGCGATGATCCGTGAGTCGGGCGTGCCGTTCGTCCTGCTCCGCAACACCTTCTACATGGAGGTCTACACCGCGACGCTGCGCCAGGCCGTGGAGCACGGCGCGATCGTCGACGCCACCGGCGACGGCCGGATCTCCGGCGCCACCCGCGCCGACCTCGCCGCGGCAGCGGCCGTCGTGCTGACCACCGAGGGGCACGAGAACCGGACGTACGAGCTGGGCGGCGAGCCCGCCTTCACCATGGCCGACCTGGCCGCCGAGGCCAGCCGCCAGTCCAACCGCCCGGTCGCCTTCCGCAACCTGTCGCAGTCCGAGTACGTCGACTTCCTGACGAAGGTGGGTCTGCCGAGGGAGGCGGCCGAGGTGTACGCCGACGCCAGCGTCGGGGCGTCCCGCGGAGAACTGTTCACCGACAGCGGCGACCTGCCGCGCCTGCTCGGCCGCGCCACCACGCCGCTGGCCGAGGCCGTCGCCGTCGCGCTCAAGGGCTGAGCGGCCCCACCCGGCCCGGCCACGGCGTCGGTCGTCTCCGGACCGGCCCGGGGCCGGGCCCTCGGGCCCGCCGGAGGGCCCACCGCCCCGGCGCGGGCGCCACCTCGTCCCCGCCCGCGCCGACCGGTGTCCATCCCGGACGGTGGCGCCGGGCGGGGACGACCGGTTCGGTCGCCGTACCGCCCGGCGCCGCCATCACTCGACGGCTGTCCTGACCTCACCCAACCGGGCCAGGATCTCCTCGGCGACCTGCTCCGGGGTCCGCCCGTCGGTGACCACCGTCCAGGTGGCCACCTCGGCGTAGAGCGGACGACGCTGGTCGAGCAGGTGCTTCAGGGTGGCCCGGGGGTTGAGCGCCAGCAGCGGCCGGCCGGTGCCGAGGCCGACCCGCCGGACCGCGTCGGGAAGCTCCACCGACAGGTAGATCACGCGGTGCCCGGCCAGCGCCGCGCGTGTCTCCTCGGCCAGGATTGCACCGCCACCGAGCGCGAGCACCCCGTCAAACGAGGTCAGCGCCGTCGCCACCGCCGCCCGTTCGAGGGCCCGGAAGTGCTCCTCGCCGTCGTCGACGAAGATCTCGGGAATGCTCTTCCCCGTCGTCGCCTCGATGTCGCTGTCGGTGTCCCGGAAGTCGACGCCGAGCCCTCGGGCCACCAGCTGCCCGGTGCTGGTCTTGCCGGCACCCGGCGGACCCACCAGGACGCAGACCGGGGCCATCAGCGGATCACCAGGTTGTCGAGGTAGCCGGCGACGTTACGGCGGATCTCGGCCAGCGAGTCTCCGCCGAACTTCTCCATCGCCGCCTCGGCCAGCACCAGCCCGACCATGGTCTCGGCGACCACGGCGGCGGCCGGCACCGCACAGACGTCGGAACGCTGGTTGATGGCGGTTGCCGGCTCGCCGGTCGCCACGTCCACCGTGGAGAGCGCGCGGTTCAGCGAGGAGATCGGCTTCATCGCCGCCCGGACCCGGACCGGCTCACCGGTGGTGATCCCGCCCTCCAGACCACCGGCGCGGTCGGTCAACCGGCGCACCCCGGTCGCGGTCGGAACGATCTCGTCGTGCGCGGCCGAGCCCCGCGACCGGGCCTGCTGCCACGCGTCACCGATCTCCACACCCTTGATCGCCTGGATCGACATCAGCGCGGCGGCGAGCCGGGCATCCAGCCGGCGGTCCCACTGGACGTGGCTGCCCAGGCCCGGAGGCACCCCGTAGGCCAGCACCTCGACGACACCCCCGAGCGTGTCGGCATCGGACTTGGCCGCGTCCACCTCTGCGACCATCCGGGCGCTCGTCTCCGGGTCGATGCAACGCAGCGGGTCGGCGTCGATCCGCTCCGCGTCCTCCGGACGCGGCTGCAGGCCGGGCTTGACGGCCACCGAACCAAGCTCGACGACGTGCGAGACGATCTCGATGCCGAACGCCTGGCGCAGCAGCGCCCGGGCGACGGTGCCGATCGCGACCCGGGCGGCGGTCTCCCGGGCACTGGCCCGCTCCAGGATCGGCCGCACGTCGGTGTGGCCGTACTTCTGCATCCCCGCGAGGTCGGCGTGGCCGGGGCGGGGACGGGTCAGTGGGGCGTTACGGGCCTGCCCGGCCAGCACCTCCGGGTCGACCGGGTCGGCGGCCATCACCGTCCGCCACTTGGGCCACTCGGAGTTGCCGACCCGGATCGCCACCGGGCTGCCCAGGGTGACCCCGTGCCGGATTCCGCCGATGACCTCCACCTCGTCCTTCTCGAAGGACATCCGGGCCCCGCGGCCGTAGCCGAGCCGACGCCGGGCCAACTGTCGGACGATCTCGTCGCTGGTCAGCTCGATCCCGGCGGGTACCCCCTCCAGGATCGCGACGAGGGCTGGACCATGGGATTCTCCTGCGGTCAACCAGCGCAACACGAACCTAACCCTCTCCTCGTCCGGGCCGGACCGGCCGGCCGCCGGTCAAGTGTGGCACGGACGCGGCCCGATCTTCCGCACTGCCGGTACCGTCCCGTTCTACGGACCGCGCCGCCTCGCCGCGTTCCTGCTCGGCGAGGAACTCGGCCAGCCGCCGCAGGTGCGGGCCGGCCCGCAGAACGTCCCGCCGGGCTGGTTCGTCGAGCCGGTCGAGCGCCGCGAGCAGCAGGTCCCGCCGGGCCGCGGTGACCTCGGCGATCCGGTCGTACGCCGCCGGGGTGAGCCGGAGCCGGACCACCCGCCGGTTGTGCGGGTCCCGACTCCGCTCCAGCAGGCCCGCGTCGGTCAGGTCGCCCACCAGGGTGCTGACCGTGTTGGCCGCGCTGCCCAGCCGCTCGGCCGCCTCCTTGACGCTGATGCCGGGGTGCCGCTCGACCAGGCGCAACACCTCCACCTGGGCGTCCGGCAGCGGTGGACGGCCCAGCCACCGGGTTGTCGACCGGCGCAACACCCGGTGCAGGTCGGCGACGGCGGCGCCGAGCGCGGCCACGGCCGCC
>Ga0207864_1003524_pt1 | contig 13017 bp, 8 predicted proteins | sample HigsolmetaAR202D_FD_184834 | JGI IMG/M metagenome (GOLD analysis project Ga0207864, IMG submission 184834) | Ionic liquid and high solid enriched microbial communities from the Joint BioEnergy Institute, USA - AR20-2-D (SPAdes) (version 2) ...
ACTGCCATTAGGTGCAATATTTAGACCCCCGGCATATACTTGCCCGCCGGTAAGGTTGATTGTATTCGAGCCGTTTGGTGATCCGGACCAAGTTATGGAGGATCCGCTAGTCAGTGCGAGGGTAGCCGCGCCGCCGGAAGTATTGCCTAGCAGCAAGGTTTGTGCCGCGCTGCGCTGTAGCTGAACATCCACGGTCGTACCATCACCCCATCTTACGATTCCATCCGCACCCACGGTAAACCTTGCGCCGGGGTTAGTGTCTCCGTTGATACCAATACTGAATGCGGTTTGAACACCGTCTGCATGTACCAAGTTAAGATTTCTGGCGGAAATACCAGCGGGAGTTGTGATTGTACCATCGTCAGCAATAGTGACAACACTGTCCTGTACAACATTGCCACCGGGCCCATCGAAGCGAACCACGGCTTTGTCCGTCGCGGCCGAGGGAAAGTTTGGCGCCGAAACAGGAGCACTTGACGTTATACTCTCGGTCGTAATCGAGCCCGACGAAACTACATTACCGAGTAGTGTGTCCCCGGTTACTGTAAGGTTCCCGTTGATTGTAACGTTGGAGCCAGTCGTTAGCCCGCCATCAACCTCAAGTCCACCCGCTATACTTGCGGCGGAATTTATTGTTACCTTATCGTCGTCTTTGGGCACGAGGGTGTCCACTGCGGCGCTGGGGGCCCTTACGGCGGCCGCAGAAATGCTCCCTACTGTGCTTAGGTTGCCATCATCGTCTAGAGTCGCCGTGCTATCTTGCAGAAGTTTCCCAGTGGCCCCGTCAAACCTAACCACGGCATTGTCTGTGCTACTCGCAGGGAAGTTGGGAGCATTTATGGGGTTAGTGAAGGTGGCGTTTGTTGCTGTAAGGTTACTTGATCCTACTGTATTTATTGTCGCCGTGTCGGCGTTGAGTATATCCGTGTTGATCGTGTTTGCGTTGATCGTGTCTGGTGATATTGTGGAGATATTGAGGTTGTCTATGGTGGCGTTGGTGGCGCTTAGAGTCTCTACGGTTGCGCTGTTTGATGTCAGTGCAGATATGGTTCCGGTGGTAGAATTGAGTGTGGCGACGGTGCCGACGGTCGCGCTTAGTTCCTCAGTAACAACCTCCTCAGAAGTGATGCTCCCAGGCGTGGAGATGTTGTCGCTTGAGTCTATCGTCACCTGGGTACTCTCTATCTTTTTGCCACTGGAGTCTACAAAGACGCCCACACCCCTCACAGTGCTCCCGCCGGGGAAGTTTGGTGCATCTATGGGGTTCGCAAAGACCGCGCTGGTCGCGGTTAATGATGTTGCGGTTGCGCCTCCGATGTTTGATGAAACTGAAGTCAGGGTTTCGACACTAATACTGTTCGCGGACATATTGTTCACACCAAGATCATATGAAACAGTAAGATTGCTCGCTGTAAGACTACCAACATCGGCATACGAGGCGTTGATGGAATCCGTAATAATCGTGCTTATCGTCGCGCCGGTGGCCATAACTGATGTCGTGTCGACCCCGCCGGGCGCATTTATGGAGCCGGCGACGATAAGATTCCCACCGTCGTCAAGCACGGCCGAGCTATCTTTAATTACACGCCCGGTGGTTCCGTCCCACCTAACGAGTGCGTTATTTGTAGACGTGTCTGGGTAGTTATTGGAATTAAGTAACCCCATTATGGTTAGGTTTCCGTTTTTGTCAAACACGGCCGAGCTGCTATTGAAATTAATCGCCGAGCCACACAGCGACGGTCTCATATCAACCACGTGGACTTCGGTAGATCCGCGTTTTACAACGAGACCGGCCAAAGGCATAACCCCGCCCCCAAAGTAGGTCGGCGCGGCCGGGGGAGGGGCCGAGATGGCAACGTCGAGATCATCGTACTGCTCCTGGCCATACACTAGGAGATATTTTTCCGGCGAGACAACGTATAGGACATGCTTTGTATAACGGTCGGTATCAAGATCAACACGCGAAGTAAGATTATCATATCGCATGTTGTCGATCACTGATTGGGTTTCGCTAACAAAGACTCCGGCGTTGTGGTAAAATGCCAACCATTGTGCGGGAGCGGCTTGGCCCGCTATCTCAAAACGATTATTAAGATAATAGTATACGCCGCTACCTATCTCAACGTCAAGGCCGTCGACTGTGACTACGCACCCGGAATGTACCAAAGGGCCGAGGACTTCTTTGGAAAACTGCAAGTATTCGTTAAATCCTCTCCGCGCCACCATTTTTTGTGTATCTATGAAATCGACACCGTCGGCCCCGCAATGAACTCGGGCAAGGGTTATAGCACCGGCCGGGGGAGGTGCGGTAGTGGATACGACTCCGGCCTGAGTCACATAAATGTAATGAGTATTCTGTGCAGATAGAGTAAACTCGGTCGTCTCCCAGGATACTTTTCGGAGCTCGCTATCAACATCTATATAGCCGTACCCAGCCGAGACGCTGATCGATGTCCCGGTTGTGACACTAACGTCCCCGCCATCCATACACCCGACGGCGGCGGTCCCGAGTATGTTTTCTTGAATATCACAGCCGGCCAGATTGAGCCGTCCGTCTGCCATTGATACAACATTAAGTTTAGCAAGTGGATTCAAGTTGACCACGTTGTTGGTGTTGAATAAGCTACTAGACACATTAACTACGGGCGACCCGGGCGAATCCGTGATTTTGATACCAGTGTCGCAGTTTTCCACAACGCAATCTAGCACATTAACATCCGAATTCCCACTTATCTCCACACCTACAGTCTTCACGCCCACGTGCGTGTTTCGGATGATAGCGCTGGCATTGTCTACCGATATCCCGACTCCAGCGGTGTTGGACAGCCCCGTAGGCACCACTTTGCAGCCGACTATACTTACGATCGCACCGTCCTGGACTGTCACGGCGTCGACCAGACAATTAACGAGCCTGGCTGATGCTTTGCAAGTAATGTCGGAGGCCAGGGTTACATTTCGGACCTCGCCTTTAACTATAATGTTGCCGCTGATGGTCACAGCGTCCCATCCGCCGCCGACCAATGTCACACCCTCCGGGATGTCGATCGTCTCCGTATAGGTTCCGGGGCCGATCTCTATAACGGATCCCAAGGTCGCGGCGGCGATGGCCGCGCCGATTGTGGAAAATTCCCCGGCGCCTGGGTTGGATTTTACGCGCAGGACCCCGGCCACCGAGAACCGCGCATCATCGCCGGCGGCCACAGTCCCGGCGGAACTTCCAATGGACACGGCTTCCCAAGATGCCGGGCCCTTTTTCAGGAGCGATCCTGCGGGTATAGGGTTCACAGGGACACCATCCAGTGTATTAGCGTCTACAACGTTACCATCAGACGACAATATCGTCTTATTCTTGAGAGTCTCTACGCCGTCGGCAGTGACAAGAGTGCCGCTCGTTGTCGCAGGGAGTTCCCAGCGGTTTGAACCAACAGGTACCGATAGTGTTGCAGAATATCCGGGCCCGGTCCAGTTAAGGTTGACATCATCGACCCCAACTGTAACGCTATTACCTAGAACAAGCTTGGAGGCCGCAACGCCTCCGGCCGATTTTATATTATATTCGGTCATTGCTATATTATTTCGTACAAACTTTCCGCCGAAAAAAGATCGGACTGCCACACGGCAGTCGATTAGGCTGTAAGTATCTCCACGCGACCAACCCACTCGGCCGTAACCCCACCGACGTATATCTCGACACTGTTACCATTCACCTCTGTACTTACGGTGGCACCTTCCAGGGCAGCATCGATAGCCGACACTTCCTGCACAAAGGCCCCGGCCGATACTGTGCCACCGACATTTTTGCACTTGAAAATCACAGATATCATGCCACTATCGGCGCCGTTGCCAAACGAAAGCCACAACGTTATCAGATATCTTTTTGCGGGGCTTGTATTGATTGTCGCGATAAGTACGGGCGGCCCTACCGTAGATGCCGCGCGGACATGTGATTCGTAATCTGAGCTCGGTGATATTGGGCCAGAAGACACGTTTTGTTTTATCTCGAAAGCAGAAAGGGACGATGTCGAGATTTCGGCCGCCAAAACCGCCGAGGACGCCGCCAGAGAACTTACTGATGCCGCGCCAGAAATATTGAGAGAATTTGCGGCCACTGTACCGCTGGCGGTTATGTTATCTGCCGTTACCGATACCGTGTTTATGTTGGGTGCAGATATGTTTGTGGCGGAGACGCTGGGCGCAGTTAAGCTACTGATTGTCAAATTCGCCGCAGGATCAATGTCGCCGGACTGTACGAGCCCGACGCTCCACGCGCCGGCGGTGATTCTTGGAATGCCAGTAGCCGCACTAGAATCTATGCCAGTGCCTCCTCGGGATGTGCTGAGGTATGGTTCGGATGTCATATTGCCGTCCGAATCGTTCACGATGACCTCATCCGGCTCCCCTACTTTGATGCTCACGTCACCGACATTAAGGAGAGGGCGGCCAGAAAAGTCCACACCGCCGGTGGGGTTGAGTACAAGATTACCATTGGCAGAGATCTTGCCTACATTAAGCCCATCGGAAAAGTTTGCCACTTCGAAGCCGCCGACGGATACGCCAACGCCGCCGTCTTGGCGGCGAAAGATACCTGTAGAACTGGCGTTGGTAAATGAAATAGACGGCTCGACGGCCGAGCCGTCTTTAAATGATATATCTCCAGGGTCAAAGCTGCCCTTGAGATCCTTTATAAATGCTGTCTCACACCTGAGCGTGGCAGTGTTAACTTGTTTGATATTGATGGTGTTGACTATATTTTCATTGGCCTTAGGAGAAACTGTGCCGAACCGCCTGATGATATCTTGTGGCGTTACAACTCGTTTATCTGAAGTCGTATACATTTTATACTTAGATAGCTAAAGTCTAGTACTCGCCAAAAATATAAGGCAGCGTCTATAGCCGATAATGTTTTGTCCTATCGGTTGGGCGATAAACTAACCCATCGCCAGGGTCTGCCTGCTTACATATCTGCTCATAGATCCGATCGTTCTTGACTATAGTTTCCTGTGATTGCAGATGAATATAATCCAGAATTCTCAGCTTTTCTGGGTTATCCTTGAACATCTCTTCAAAAATCTTGTACAGAAAGTATGGATAGTAGGGCTTGTTGCCGCCTTTCGTATTAATCCGCTCATATAGCATCATTATTTTATTGAAACGCGCAGTGGCTACTTTGTGATCAGCAAAGTCTAATCTTGGCGGCGCCGGCCCGCCCATGGCCACCACCAGGCGCGGGATGTGATCATTGAGACGTGTGGCCTTGACCATCGGGTCCTTGAGTATCTCTCGCATTTGTGCGCAGGTGAGTGCAGCGCGATCATATCCATCCCGGCGAATAACATACTCGATATTGTTGAGAACCTGCCTGTCGAACTCAACATTCTCCGTGGCCTGGAGGCGCTCCATCCAAAATTTATAATGCCTGGAAGTGTCATATCCGCTGTGCTTTGTTTTTTGTCCTTCCTGTGGATAGAATTGTTCATCCCTGAAGACTACACCTTCAATATATTTTATCATTCCACATTCAGAACATTTTAGTTCACTGAGCTCCGGTACAACATCCATGCGGGACCCACAGACACAAGTGTCAAACTGAACATTCTCCAATAGCATATTGGGACATATCTTTCTGGCTTGATCTAATTCTTTAGACCCTCCGGATGTACCCAACACCGCCTTTAACTTTGCAGAAAAATTCTCGTGGGTTATTATTCTGTAATAATCGATGGGCGCATTCTTTTCATCGCCCAAATAATATCTAGAAAGCACTTCCGAAACTGACAATATATATTCGTTCTCAATATTATCTATCTGCCTGAGTTTCTCGGGGTTATTCTTAAAGGCCCGCCGCGCCAATGACACAATCTGCAAGAACTTATTGTGGGTTGTTTCCACCGTGTCTAGTGTTATATGATCCTGTTTTTTATATCTGGAGGACATTTTCCTTTGCAAATCAGCAAAGTTTATAATGATAATCCGTGCAAGAAAAATAATTTATTACGTTTCTGAATTAAAACAATATGTTCGCCTAAGTATTAAGAAACATGAGTACTCTACCCGAAGATCTCCGCAAACTTTGCGAGAACATCATCAAGGATCCCAGCACAGTCGAGAACCTCACTGAAGAGCAATTGACAGAGCTTCGCAAGAGAATTAATCCTTACGGAGGTAACTTTACAGCAGGCAAAAAATACGCAAATGTGTCAATCATTAACTGGCGAGATGCTTATCTACGCCGATTACATATGACGGCCTTGATAGGATATCTTTATAGATTAGTTGAGGAATATGTCCCCGAGGACACCTCGGCCGATAAGAAATACTCAGAAAGCGAAGTTAAGGAGACTCGGGCACTGATACGTAGATTCCTTGATAGCAATTTCTCATTCAACCCAGACAAACATCTACGCGAGGCGCACACAGAGAACAGTGCAGATCCCGAACGTGAAAATAAGAACGACTATATCCGCCGCAGGATTGGTCTCAAAGAAGAGGCGGCTAGAATTGATGAGAAGCTCGCGTCCAAGCCTGAGGATCTATACAGGTATGTACGTCAGCTATTGCTACAGTCACACCATGCAGCAGTAGAGGCCCGGGAGGTTATTAAATCCGCCATATCTGTGATATCTGATCCTCATGTGTCGGCGGACGACAAGCAAGGTATCTTGTTGAAAAAGTATGCCGCGCTCAAATCCCTCACCGAGGACAGTGCAAAGTTGGTCGATCCAATCTCCGCGGCCGAAACGATCAATGCCTTATTGGTGAACCCGCCCGCCGATGTCTATTATCATTTCGATCGCTACCTATCCAACAATTACGAAGCTCTTGTCGATATTGTGCGCGTAGTCTATAATGAGAAAAACGACTTTGAACATGCAATCATCCTATACGATTGCTTTGATAAAGAAGAAGACGCCATAGAACATCGCCGCCGCCATGCAAAGGAATTCAAATTTGATGTATTCACTATCCAAAATGGCGCTCCTACTATACTAGGTCCATTTAATGAGAACCGCAAGCGCATAGACTACTACAACAAAAACACGGAGGTCATTAAGCAGCTTATGGATCAAGTAGAGAGGGATCATAAGATCGGCAAGGAACTTATGGAGAAGAAGGTAAAAGTGACAAAGCGCAAGAATATCCTAGAGGCCGGCCCAGACGCCCCCGGCCTGACTGATTATATCAAGGCAATGAACACTGTTGAAAAGCTAGGCGCAAAGAGGGGTCTCACCGAAGAAGAGGCCAAAGAACTAGCGGAGGCCAAACAAAGGGCCGAAGTCATTAAAGAGTCTTTCGAGGTGCCCGACGATGCCGTTCAGGTTGATGTTTTCCACACCGAAACCGACCCAGCCACGGGAGAGCGCGTAATGAAGCGCTCCAAGTTCTACACACAGGCAGAGGCGCCCCAGCCCATGTTGGACCAACCACCAAGTGCAGTACCTCAATAGAGGGCCCGGAATTAACCCAAGGCCTATTATTTTTTCACCATAATATAGGCACAGCCGACAATGACAACGCCGAACTTCCCAATCAGCCATGAATATTTTCTAGATAGAACAACAATTGTCTACGGCCCGAGCGGCTCAGGCAAGAGTACGATTATCGCAGATATATTGTATTATCTGAAGGATCATATTGCGCAGATAGTGGTTGTGTGCCCAACCGATAAGATTCACAAAACATACAGCAGCGGGCTAGTACCGCCTCTGTTAATACATCATGAACTCACACAGACCCTACTAGATAATATTTGGGAGCGGCAGGAAGCCTTGACGCAGGTGGCCAAACTGGCGTCCGACATCAAAACGCTACAGTCGATATTACAGAAGACCCCCGGCCACGAGAACATTTTGGCGGCCGAGAAGTCAATCAGGAACAAGCTCGAGGACAACATGAAGCCGATAAAAGATAACCCCGGCGCCGAAGAACAGATCAATAAGATGCGAGAAAATACTGAAAATGTTATAATTGCGTTGTATAAAAATCATATAAAGAAACACCGCCGAGATTTGCTTCCGAGAACGGATCTTACTGACGAGGAGCGTATAATCGTGAAGAACATTGATATTAACCCCCGGCTTATCCTGATACTTGATGACTGTACGGATCAGCTTAATAAGCTCCGGACTCATAGAGTAATAAAACAGCTATTCTTCCAGGGGCGCTGGGCCCGGATAACGGCCCTCTTCGGCATTCATAGCGATACTACGTTATCGCCAGAACTCAAGCAAGGTGCATTTGTGAACATTTTCACTACGAAAAATTCCGCCCTTACATATTTCGACCGCGCATCAACAAATAAGGATAAGGAACTGGCGGCGGAAGTCAGAGATAGAATAAATGAAGTATATACTCACGCCGATCAGTTTCAGAAGCTGGTCTGGGTCCGCCTCGAAAACAAGTTCTACAAATATACAGCAACCCCGCGCCGCGGGTTTAAATTTGGTAGCCCAATCATTTGGAAATTCTGCGATATGGCAAAGCGCGACGACGTCGGTATTGATCGCACTAACAGATTCATCAAAAAAATGTTGTGATGCTGTAATCGGTTGTCGCCGTTGACATAACCGCCGTCAACAAAGGATGATGTTCATATTTTTACGTCATTATCTGTGATAATGTTATGTTGTCCTGATCGGGCGCCGCCGAAGATTGGTGCGGCATAGTGGCCGAGATTGGGATAGGTGAACCTGCATATAGATCGTCACCTCGGCGCGGTACGACCGGCACGGCCTTCTCGAGTGTCGGACCGCCAACACTGTCGAATATCTCAGCATATTTTGTCTGCTGATTCTGTTCGAGTAGCTCGTGTTGTAGTACTTTGTTGTTCAGGAAAATTCCAACGAGAAGTACTATAAATATCCAAACCCCGGCACGGAGACCTAACGTTAGCAACGATTCATCACTTTCAACATCCCTGAATGTATGAATTATAATGAGAACAATTACAAAGACAATAATCAGAGCGTAATAGATAGGATTCTTTACCGCCGCATTAATCACCGGCGCCTTCAGAATAGAATCCGAAATTTTATTGACAATCTCCCCGAAGCTGAAAGGCATTTCTATATACTAGGATACCAAAATAAGGCCCAAAAAATCTTCGCAGCCCTTTGTTGGGCGCGGAGATGAACTAGATATCGCTTAACCAGGCGGCATAATCTATTTTTTCGTCCTCATCGTTCTCGGCGGGCAGCGTCGCCGCGGGCAGTTCTGGGCGGTCGGGTGAACTCTGCATAGATTTGACAGGCATCAGCTCAACATTGGGTTCGTCATCAATATCATCCGCGGGCATAAGATTTGCATTCGTGTGCGTATTTGTTTCTAGCGTGTCTACTTCGGATGTGTTTAATTCGAGCGTGTCTACTTCGGGCATGTCTACTTTGGACGTGTCTACTTTGGGCATATCTGCTTCGGGCGTGTCTACTTCAGATAGGCTCGTGGGTCTATCTAAAGGCTCATTTGTGGCCCCGACGCGGCCGTCATCCACACGCGTAGATATCGTATGTTTGGCACCCAGCTGCCTGAGAGGTTTTGATTCTTTGGTTGGTTGTACGGTTGTGTTTGACGGCCCGCGCGCCGATGATGGTGTGTTGAGTTTGTGTGGCTCGGCGCAGGTCCGTACGAGCTCGGTGCAGGGCCGAGAGCTGACCCGAGGGGTGTCTCCTGGGTTTTGTTTATATTGTTTGATTTTGTCGTTGAGTATATTTATGATACACAATGCTTTCTCATACTTTGCCGATAGCGCTTTATAATCTGCCGATAGCGTTTTGTATTTCTTGCTGAGTTCAACATAAGCTTTATGAGTTCGATTGAGAATATCCTTGTCGACCTTGGCATGAGGACCGTTCTGTATTATTGCCCTAGCAAACTTTTCATAGTAGATCTCCCTTTGTAGAATGAAGAGATCTGTAATTTTTTGCTGCAGAATCACAACATTATTGCGGTTATTGTGATCGTCTATTATTCTGGATAACATACCATCTTTTTCGATGATATAGATCACGAAATCACCAATGACACTACTTATTATGTTGAACATGGCCATCGCTTTGTTGCGCGAGGTGAAATCGCGGTAGAATTCGGGCGGGATGAACTTGGACAATACCACATCTTCAAAGTCCACATACATTATAGATTCAAGCCCGGCATAAGTGCCGTAATACTCATGCAGCATTTGCATAGTTTGCAGGTAGTATTTGTCATTTTTCGATATTGCGCTATAGTAGGCTAACAGATTACTGCGATATGTATCTGTTATGCTACCGGCATGACCGTTATTAACCAATTCTACTGACTTCGAATATAGAGTATTATAAAACACATCCACAAAATATGAGCCAATCGTATCAAATACAACCAGCGTTTTTCTGTCGTATCTCTCCCTATTCATGATAATGAACATATATATTAGTGTTCAATTTTAGAGCTCTAAATAAAAACTCGGCGCAAAAAATAATACCGGGGCGGCCGGCCGTGGCCGGGTTACCTACTAAACCTTTCCTCGATGGGAGTCTCTGTGCGAATATGTCTAACCATATACTTGCTGCCGATGCCTCTAATCCGACGATCTTTTGCGTGATTGTCTCCGAATCTTCCATCGAGACGAAAATCCTCTTTATCCACAACCCGGTGTTTCTTGTGAGCCTCTTTGCGGGCCTGGGTTAAATCCGACGCATAGAATTCGGCATCGGTCTGTACAAGGTCGCCCATATGTTTGGGATCCCTTTGCAAAACAGTGCGGTAATTTATGGTTTCTGCAGATTCGCCGTAGTCCCCATCGCCGTCGACATCCAGCTTTCGGCCGGTCTTTAGGCGCATCTTGGCGGTCTTGGCGGCCTTCGCTGTGATATCAGCAATCTCCGGCGAGGCCTGATCTGTAACCGTCTCATCTAGGATACCTCGGCAGTCCCCGCGTGGGACTATATTCTTATACATAATTTCGGCGGCCAGATAGTGATGTGCCGGTGTAAGATGGGTCTGTTGGACCAAGCGCGCGGGGTGTTCCGATAGCGAGGGTGTTGTGTTCTTCATGGATAGTGTGGCATGTGATGCGGAGAACTCGGCGTCTTGCGAAATCTCGCGCAGAGCCGCGGCCAAATCCTGGTACATCTTTGCGCTCTTGGCGGCCGGCGTGCCTCTGTCGGCGTCTGGCAAATCGCCATCTAACCTCGCCTCCCTGCGCTGCTTGACTATCTTCGACATGAGTATGCCGACGGCCTTGTATTGTATCGATGATTTGTGGTCATCCATATCCGAATCTATTGACCCGGCGGCCATAGCCATTGGGTTGAATTTAGCGAACCTCCTGGCACGCCGTTCCATCGAATAATGCCCCACAGCAAACTCTTCATCCGCCGTGGTTGCTCTGTACGATTGGGCGTCCCTAACCAGTTTCTCGCTCGCGATTGTGTTGTTGTTTATATATACTCTGGCCAGGTCAGGCATATCCTCGCCGTATTTCGGCACACAAACCTGGTCACATTTGAGGGATTTGTGGGCTTTTATGGGGTTATGTGCCCCTAGTCTCTTTACCTCAAGCTGGCGGCTGAAAATCTTGAATCTCTTCTTGGCCCATGTGTTGGCCTTTTGTTTATCTTCGATGATGCGGGTCTCCGCGCGGTTGCCACTGGTTATCTGCAGAGGTCCGTTGGGTGTGAATTTATGGTAGCGCGTTCGGGCCTCATGTTGTGTCCGGGCTTGTTTGAGGTCCGGCTCTACATTTATACCGCGTGGGTCTTTGTCCATGATCCCGTAAAACATCTCGGGCTTGTATACTTCTTCCTTTCCGCGGTGCCCATTATAGCGGAGGTCTATAACGGCCATATTTTTGTTGTTCCATGGCTCCTCATGCTCGAAGAGAGTCTTATCCGGTCCCCAGTCGGTCAATGTTCTACGTGCATAGTCATCGTACAGATACTCGTCATTTCCCATGTCGGTCTCCTCGAACCGCGCCTGTAACAGAGCAGATGGCGGCTCCCCATATGTTCGGCCGATGCCCAGATCTTCATAATTAGGTACTATTTTTGCGGCCAGATCGTAGTTCATGTTAAATTATATTAACCCGGCCAACTTTTAACCGACAAAAATAATTCTCGGCTTATACACCGAGCCCCCATGTGAGAAAAGCATCGACAGCCCATTTCGAGACCATTGTTGTAACTACTGCCTGTGCGAGGTATGCCAGCAACACCGATACCCAGAACGACGATCCGAATGCGAAATAGCAGAGCAAGAACACGACAATGAATAGAAACATTTTCACCGGTATCATTGGAAGCATTAACGGTATAGGGGAGAATCCATTTATCAAGGAGTAGCCCCATGTGACCGCGGCACGTCCTTTGCGGTACCCACCTTCACCCAGGGCCATCCTCGCGGCGCCGGAGCCCGCTTGTGCCGCTGCTGTAATCGCTTGTCCGCCTGGTACTAGAGCGAGTGCCATGTTATATCTTAGCAGATAAAGTTTGTTAATTAAAAACTCTTCATGTACTAATCGACGTATAAAATAACGGACGCTTATATATGAGCTTATTTGAGCAGACTCGACAATATCTGAAGTTTCTTGCCAGAAATAAAATGCTTGGTTACGCGCTCAAATCCGTTAACACAGCCGAGGGGGCTCCGATGGCCTCGGCCACGACGGTCATGCTGCCTAAGGTGGCCACAACAGCCACGCCTAAGGTGGTCATGGCGGCCACAAAGGCCATGCCGGCCATACCTAAGGTGGCCACGCCCAAGGCGGCCATGACGACCACGCCCAAGGCAGCTACGCCCAAGGTGGCTACGATAGCCATGCCCAAGGTGGCTACTACGACCACGACCAAGACAGCTACGCCCAAGGCGACCACGACCAAGACAGCTACGCCCAAGGCGACCACGACCAAGACAGCCACGACTACCACGTCTAAGGCAGCTACGCCCAAGACAGCCACGACCAAGACAGCTACGCCCAAGGCGACCACGACCAAGACAGCTACGCCCAAGGCGACCACGACCAAGACAGCTACGCCCAAGGCG
>Ga0207864_1003530_pt1 | contig 12996 bp, 12 predicted proteins | sample HigsolmetaAR202D_FD_184834 | JGI IMG/M metagenome (GOLD analysis project Ga0207864, IMG submission 184834) | Ionic liquid and high solid enriched microbial communities from the Joint BioEnergy Institute, USA - AR20-2-D (SPAdes) (version 2) ...
CAGCCCCGGCCTGACGTGCCGCGCGCCCGGGAGGCGGCCCGGAGCACCCCGCCTGGGCGGACCCGGCGCTCCCACCGGGGCGGGAGCGCCGGGCACGGCAGTCCGCCGGTGCGGGCCGCCGCTACTCCCCGCCGAAGTCCTCGCGGGCGAGGCCGGACCGCTTCATCGCGTCCTCCAGTTCCGCCCCCAGGGTGGGGCGGGGCTGCGGAGCCTTCGGAGCCTGCCCCTCCGGCTCGGGAAGCATCTGGTCGGTGTCCCGGGTCTTCGGCCGGTTCTCTTCGGGCATGGTCACGGTCGTTCCCCTTCTGACCTGCGGTTGTCTGCCGCCCCTCCGGCTACCCCCTGACCGTCTCCGCACACCTGCTCGGTGTCCGCGGGCCGCTCCCCGCCCTCCGGCGGCTCCCCGGGGCGGCACTCCAGCGCGGCGCGTTCGCTGAAGACCTGCTGCTGGGCGATGCGGCGCAGCGCGGCCAGGGCCACGTCGCCGAGCACCGTGCCCAGCACCGCGCTCTCGACCACGTCGGCCACGTCCGTGTGCGCGGAGACCAGGTCGATGTCGGCCCGGGCGATCGCCTCGACGGCCTCGACGTAGCGGTCGAGGGAGCCGACGAAGGCCTTCTGGTCGAGCAGGAGCATCCGGGCCAGCACCTCGACCAGGGCGGGGACTCCGGGGTTGCCCTCGTCGTACTGCCAGCCGCGCGCGGCGAACACCGACTCGACCATGCGCCGCGCCTCCTCGCGCAGCTCCTCGGTGCTCTCCCCGGTGAGGACGGCCAGCCCGCGGTGGGCGGTGGCCAGCGCCCGGTCGGCGGAGGGCTCGGGTGCGTCGATCTCGGCGAGGACCTCGCGCACGGTGGGGACCGGGAGGCCGCCGACGTCGATGAGCCCGCGGATCAGCCGGAGTCGGCGCAGGTGCGACTCGGAGTAGCGGACCTGGTTGGCGGCGGTCCGCTCGCCCTCGGGCAGCATCCCCTCCCGCAGGTAGTACTTGATCGTCGGTACGGACACGCCGCTGCGCCGACTCAACTCGCCGATGCGCATCCCTGACTCCTCCGCGTTGCGTTCCCCGGCACCATGCCGATAGCCTGACTATCGATAATCGAATTATCGATAAGGCGTCTATCGAAAACCTCGTGTCCCGTCAGCCTAGCCACGCCGGAAGCAGGAACCGACCATGACCACTGCCGACAGCCTCGCGCCTCCCCGCGGCTCCGGCCGTCGCAGCCGGGCCTCGCTGCCCGTGGCGGCCACCGCCGTCGTCTCCGCCCTCACCGCGCTGTTCATCGTGCCCGTCTACCTCACCCTCGACCCCGACCTCAGCCGGATCGAGCTGCGCCCCGACTCGGCGTTGCACTTCCCCCTCGTCGTCGTCCACGCGGCGACCGGCGGAGTGGCGCTGCTGACCGGGCCGTTCCAGCTCAGCAGGCGGCTGCGCCGCCGCAGGGGCCGGCACCGCTGGATCGGCCGCGTCTACCTGTTCGCCGGGGTGCTGCCCTCCGCGCTCACCGGAATCGGCGCCGCCCTGCTCACCACCAGCGGCCCCGTCTCGGTCCTCGCCTTCCTGCTGCTCGACGTGCTGTGGCTCGCCACGGCCCTGGCCGCCTACCGCGCCGCGCGCACCGGCCGCTACGCCGAGCACCGGGAGTGGATGCTGCGCAACTTCTCCCTCACCTGCGCCGCGGTCACCCTGCGGCTGTGGCTCGGCCTCCTCGTCGCACTGCAACTGCCCTGGCTGGACTCCTTCTACGGCGGCGACTTCGACCGGCTCTTCGACACCGCCTACTCCCTCAGCCACTGGCTGGCCTGGGTGCCCAACCTGCTGCTCACGGAGGTCTACCTGGCCCGCCGCGCCGCCCGGGAGGCCCGCCGCGCCCTCGCCGGGGCGCAGCAGGCCGCCGTCGGCGCACACGAGTGAGGCCGCGCGCCCGAGCGCACGGCCTCCACCCCACCGTCCGGGCGGGACACCCCGCCCGGACGGCTACACCAGTCCGGCCCGGCGCAGCGCCTCCGCCATCGCCCCCGAAGGCTGCTGCTCACCGCGGCCGCCGCGCTGCCGCCGCTCGCCCCCGCGGCGCTGGCCGCCCCGGTCGCGCCGCTGGTCGTCGGAGCGCCCGCGCTCCCCGCCGCCGCGCCCGCCGACCTCGTCGTCCAGGCGCAGCGTCAACGAGATGCGCCTGCGCCGCACGTCCACGTCCAGCACCTTCACCCGCACGATGTCGCCCGGCTTGACCACGTCCCGCGGGTCCTTGACGAAGCTCTTCGACATCGCCGACACGTGCACCAGGCCGTCCTGGTGCACCCCCACGTCCACGAACGCGCCGAACGCGGCCACGTTCGTGACCACGCCCTCCAGCACCATCCCCGGCTCCAGGTCGGTGATCTCCTCCACGCCCTCCCGGAACGCCGCCGTCTGGAACTCCGGGCGCGGGTCCCGGCCCGGCTTCTCCAGCTCGGCGAGGATGTCGGTGACGGTGGGCAGCCCGAACCGCTCGTCCACGAAGTCCTCGGGGCGCAGCGAGCGCAGCGTCTGCGTGTCGCCGATCAGCGACCGGACGTCCCGGCCCGTCGCCTCCAGGATGCGCCGCACCACCGGGTAGGCCTCCGGGTGGACGCTGGAGGAGTCCAGCGGGTCGTCGCCGCCGGGGATGCGCAGGAAGCCCGCGCACTGCTCGAACGCCTTCGGCCCCAGCCGCGGCACGTCCCGCAACTGGCTGCGGGAGCGGAACGGGCCGTTGGCGTCCCGGTGCGCCACGATGCTCTGCGCCAGCCCGGGGCCGATCCCGGACACCCGGCTGAGCAGCGGCGCCGACGCCGTGTTGACGTCCACCCCGACCGCGTTCACGCAGTCCTCCACGACCGCGTCCAGCGAGCGGGACAGCTTCACCTCGGACACGTCGTGCTGGTACTGGCCCACGCCGATCGACTTCGGGTCGATCTTCACCAGCTCGGCCAGCGGGTCCTGCAACCGCCGCGCGATCGACACCGCGCCGCGCAGCGACACGTCCAGGTCCGGCAGCTCCTGCGAGGCGTAGGCCGACGCCGAGTACACCGACGCGCCCGCCTCCGACACCATCACCTTGGTGAGCTTCAGCTCCGGGTGGCGTCTGATCAGGTCGGCGGCGAGCCGGTCGGTCTCCCGGGACGCGGTGCCGTTGCCGATCGCGACCAGTTGCACGCCGTGCCTGCGCGCCAGCTCCGCCAGCACCGCGATCGACTCGTCCCAGCGGTTGCGCGGCTCGTGCGGGTAGATCGTCGCGGTGTCCACCACCTTGCCGGTGCCGTCCACCACGGCGACCTTCACCCCGGTGCGCAGCCCCGGGTCCAGGCCGATGGTGGGCCGCGTCCCGGCCGGCGCGGCCAGCAGCAGGTCACGCAGGTTGGCGGCGAACACGCGCACCGCCTCGTCCTCGGCGGCCTGCCACAGCCGGGCGCGCAGGTCCAGGTCGAGCCGGACCAGGATGCGGGTGCGCCACGCCCAGCGGACCGTGTCCAGCAGCCAGCGGTCCCCGGGGCGGCCCCGGTCGGCGATGCCGAAGTGCTGGGCGATGCGGACCTCGTAGCCGCTGCGGGCCGTCGGGTCCTCCGGCTCCTCCTCCGGCTCCAGGACGAGGTCGAGGACCTCCTCCTTCTCCCCGCGGAACAGCGCCAGCACCCGGTGGGAGGGCAGCGTGGTGAAGGACTCGGCGAACTCGAAGTAGTCGGCGAACTTCGCCCCGGCCTCCTCCTTGCCCTCCCGCACCCGCGACACCAGGCGGCCCCGCTGCCACATGCGCTCCCGCAGCTCGCCGATGAGGTCGGCGTCCTCGGTGAAACGCTCCACCAGGATCGCGCGGGCACCCTCCAGCGCGGCGGCGGCGTCCGCCACGCCCTGCTCCGGGTCGACGTAGGAGGCCGCCTCGGCCTGCGGGTCGCGGGACGGGTCGCCGAGCAGCGCGTCGGCCAGCGGCTCCAGACCGGCCTCGCGCGCGATCTGCGCCTTGGTGCGGCGCTTCGGCTTGTAGGGCAGGTAGACGTCTTCCAGGCGCGCCTTGGAGTCGGCGGCCATGATCGTGGCTTCCAGTTCGGGGGTGAGCTTGCCCTGCGCCTTGACCGACTCCAGGATGGCGGCGCGGCGCTCCTCCAGCTCCCGCAGGTAGCGCAGACGCTCTTCGAGCGCCCGCAACTGGGCGTCGTCGAGCATCTCGGTGGCTTCCTTGCGGTACCGGGCGATGAACGGCACCGTCGCGCCGCCGTCGAGCAGCTCGACCGCGGCCCGCACCTGCCGTTCGCGCACCCCGAGTTCCTCGGCGATCCGCTGGTGAATAGACGTCGTCACTGTCTGAATCCGCTTTCTCCCTGAGGTGAGACAGGGGCATTGTGCCGCCTGCCCGCGTCCCCGGCGCCGGGGGACCTCACCGGGGGGAGATGCCGGTCGGTACGCGGCGGTGCGCCGACCGGCGCCCGCCGTCCCGCGCACCCGTCCCGGCGCCGGGGTGGATCAGAAGATACCCCCTGGGCCCGACCGCCGCTCCCGCGGACCGCGGGCGGATCGGAGGCGGTCCGCCCGGAAGGCCGGGCGGGGAGGTCAGAGCTCGGCAACGGATCTCACGGATCTCCGGTTACGGAAGCTCTGAACAGGCATGCTGGGTTGTGCGACGTGAGACCCACGAGGGGTGTCCGACGGTGCGACTCTGGAGGTCTGGGTGTTCACAGGGGACGGAGACGGCTGGGTGACGCTGGCCGACGGTTCTCGTCGGTGGGGACTGTACGGGGCCTCGGGGCTGCTGCTGCACAGTGTCGACGAGTCCGGGACCGGTCATGTGCTGTTGCAGCACCGCGCCCCGTGGACCCACCAGGGCGGCACCTGGGGGCTGCCGGGCGGCGCCCGCAACAGCGGGGAGTCGTTGATCGAGGCCGCGCTGCGCGAGTTCACCGAGGAGGTCGAGGGGGAGCTGGGTGTGCTGTCGCTGTTCGGCGTCCACCGCCAGGACTACCAGGTCTGGGCGTTCGACACCGTGCTGGCCGACACCGCCGAGCGGCGCCCCTTCGCCCCCGGCAACTCCGAGAGCCAGAGCATCCGCTGGGTCCCGGTCCACGAGGTGCCGTCGCTGCCGCTCATCCCCGCGTTCGCACAGGTCTGGCCGGAACTCTCCGCGGCCCTGTCCGAACGGCTGCTGCTCGTCGTGGACGCCACCGGCCCGGAGCAGGACAGCGCGCCCGTCGAGCCCCTGCGCGACGGGCTGGCCGCCCTGGTGCGGGCCGGGGTCACCGACGACGTGCTGCCCTCCGGCCTGTCCCTGGCCCCCCTGTACCGGCGCTTCCCCGACGTGCTGGTGGTGGTGGACGCCCGCGCCCGGGTCACCGCCCCCGCGTCCGTCCCGGGCGTGGAGGTGGTGCCGGTCTTCGAGGACGCCGCCGCCGCGATCGCCCGCCTGACCCGCAGGCACGCCGCGCGGGTGCGGGTGGTGGTGGCCAGCGACGACCCGGAGGTGCGCAGCCGGTCGGCCGCCGCGGGCGCCCACCCGGTCCCGGCCTCGTGGGCGAGCGGCCTGGCCACGGCGGGCATGGAGCTGTCGGGCTGACCCGGGTGCTCAGGCGTGCAGCGTCCCCTCACTGACGGTGACCGCCCGCCCGCCGATGTGCACCCGGTCGGGGGCGTCCGCGGGCAGCTCCACGGTGAGGTCGCCGCCGCGCGCCGAGCACTGGACCGCCTCCAGCCGGGTGCGGCCCAGCCGACCCGCCCAGTAGGGGCCGAGCGCGGTGTGCGCGCTGCCGGTCACCGGGTCCTCGGGCACCCCCACCGCGGGGGCGAAGAGCCGTGACACGAAGTCGTGGGACTGCGCGGCGTCGGCGGGAGCGGTCACGGTCACCCCGCGCACGGTGCACCGCTCCACCGCGGCCAGGTCGGGGACGAGCGCGCGCACCGCCGCCTCGTCCGGGTAGACCACGAAGTAGTCGCCCACGTCGCTGAACCCCGCCCACACCGGTTCGCCGCCGAGCGCCGCCAGCAGACCGTCGGGGACCTCCTTCGCGTAGGGCGGGTTGGCGGGGAAGTCCAGCCACAGCATGCCGTCGCGCACGGTGACGGTGAGCACGCCGCTGCGGCTGGTGAAGCGGAACGGCCCGCCCGCGCCGTGCTCCACGAGCACGTGCGCGGCGGCGAGGGTGGCGTGTCCGCACAGGTCCACCTCGGTCCGCGGGGTGAACCAACGCAGCTCGTAGTCGGCGCCGTCGGCGGTCACGGGCCGCACGAACGCGGTCTCGGACAGGTTGAACTCGGCGGCCACCCGCTGCGCCCAGGCGTCGTCGTAGGGCCCGTCGAGGACGAGGACCGCGGCGGGATTGCCCCGGAAGGGCTGGTCGGTGAAGGCGTCCACCACGTGGAAACGGTGCATGCGGCCCAGCATAGGAGGGCCTGCGGAGGGCGCCGGGGCGCGGCCGGAACGGACCGGGACGGGTGTTTCCGCCCTCCTACACTGAACGGCATGCGTGAGCGGTGGCCTGGTCGCGCCGGCCGTCCGGTTCCCCGGGCGGCGTGGGCGGCCGACCTCGTGCTGTGGGCGGTGCTGACCGGGGTGCTGGCGGCGGAGCTCGCCGGCGTCCGTGCCGCGCCGACCGCCGAGACCGCCGTCATGGCGCTGCTGCTGGCGGTCGCGTTCGGAGTCCGGCGGAAACGTCCCCTCACCGCGCTCGGACTCACCGTCGGCGCGGGGGTGCTGCACAGCGCGGCCGTCGCCGTCGGCATGGTCGACGTCTTCACCCCGACCTACGTGCTGCCCAGCGTCGTGCTGGCGTTCCTCGCGGGACGGCGGGACGGCAGGGCCGCCCCCGTCGTCGTCCTGACCGTCACCGCGGCGCTGACGATGCTGTCGGCGCTCGGGGCGGCGTGGGCCTCCGACGGGGATCCGCGTGCGGCGCTGACCGGGCTCACCGACTGGGCCGGGGGCGTGCTCGTGCTGATCGCCGCCGTCGTGGCGCCGTGGCTGCTGGGCCGGTACCAGAAGCGGCACGCGCAGTGGCGCACGGCCGGCTGGGAGATCGCCGCACGGATGGAACGGGCCCGTGCCGGTGACGCCGAACGGGCCCGACTGCGCGAGCGGTCCCGCATCGCCACCGAGATGCACGACTCCCTGGGACACGACCTCGCCCTGATCGCGGTGCGCGCCGCGGCCCTGGAGATGACCTCCGAGGAGGAGGGGACGCGGGCCGCCGCGTCCGAACTCCGCGTCGCGGCGCACCAGGCCACCCTGCGGCTGCGTGAGATCATCGGCGTGCTGCGCGGAGAGGACGGGACGCCCGCCGCCGAACCGGCCGCCGAGACCGCCGCCGACGTCGTGGCGCGGGCCGTGGACGCGGGGATGCCGGTCCGCCTCGTCCGGGAGGGCCCCGACCCGGATCCGGCGACCCCCGCGGGCCGGGCCGTCCACCGTGTCGTCCAGGAGGCGTTGACCAACGCCGCCCGGCACGCCCCCGGAGCGCGCGTGGAGGTGCGGATCGTCCGGGAGGACGGCACGACCACCGTGCGGGTCGCCGACACCGGGGGATTCGGCGCCGGTGCGGCGGGCAACGGCTCCGGACTGGCCGGGCTGCGCGCCCTCGTCGAGGGGATGGGCGGCGCGTTCGAGGCCGGTCCCGACCGGTGCGCCGGGGCGGCGGGCGGTTTCACCGTGACCGCGCGGATCCCCGAGACCGCGGACGCCGGCGGCGCCACCGCGCCTGCCGAGGAGCCCGCCGGGGAGGCGACGGAGACGGCGCGCCACTGGAACCGGATGCGGGACAGTGCCCGGCGCCGGTTGGCGGCGGCGCTGGTCGTGCCGTCGGGGCTGGCCGTGGCCGTCACCGTGCTCGGCTTCCTCACCCTGTGGTACGCCGAGGCCAACACCGTGCTGCCCCGCGCCGACTACGACCGGCTGCGCGTCGGCGCGGACCGGGCCGCCGTGGAGCAGCGGCTGCCGCGGTTCGACCACCGTCCCGGCCCGATCCCCGGGGAGCCCCCGGCCCCGCCCGGCGCCGACTGCCGCTACTACCTGACCGAGGGGAGCGGCGGCCGGACACCGCTGTACCGGCTGTGCTTCGCGGGAGGGGTCCTGGTGGACAAGGACGTGGTCGCCCGGGAGTGAGCCGCCGGGCGGATAGGCTTGCCGACGGTTCGACGGACGCTACGGGGACGGGAACAGGCGTGATCCGGATCGTGCTCGCCGACGACGAACGGATGGTCCGCGCGGGGATCCGCGCGATCCTCACGGCCGCCCCGGGCTTCCAGGTGGTCGGCGAGGCCGCCGACGGGGCCGAGGCGGTCGAACTGGTCCGCGCCCACCGCCCCGACATCGCCCTGCTGGACGTGCGGATGCCGGGAGTCGACGGACTGGCCGCCACGGCCGCCATCACGGCCGAGTTCCCCGACACCGCGGTGGTCATCCTCACCACCTTCTCCGAGGACGCCTACATCGCGGGAGCGCTGGGCGGCGGCGCCTCCGGGTTCGTGCTCAAGACCGGCGACCCCCGGGAGCTGGTCGCCGGGCTGCGGGCGGTCGCGGACGGCGGCGCCTACCTGTCACCGGAGGTGGCGCACCGCATCATCGCCGAACTCGGCACCACCGGCGCCGGCGGCCGGATGTCGCGCGGAGCGGCCGCCCGGCAGCGGATCGAGCGGCTGACGGCCCGCGAACGCGAGGTGCTCGCCCTCGTCGGGGAAGGACTGTCCAACGAGGAGATCGCCGCCCGGCTCGGGATCGCCGCGGGCACCGTCAAGGTGCACGTGGGCTCCGTCCTCACCCGTCTGGAGGTCCGCAACCGGGTCCAGGCGGCGGTCCTCGCCTACGAGGCGGGCCTGGTCGCGGGCGGCCCGTGGTGAGCGGGTGACGATCGGGGGAGGACTCGGTTGACGTTCGGCCGATGCGCTCGGGCCGCGCAACGGCGATGCTCCCGGACATGGTGACGAAGCAATGGTTCTCCACCCACCGCGGCCGGCTCCTGGCCTACGGGGCGGCGGCCGCCGCCCTGGCGGTGTGCTGCTCCCTTCCTCCCGCGGTCGCCGCGCTCACCGCACCCGACCCGGTCCGGCTGGCCCCGCCCGAGCCCACCGGTCCCCACGCCGTCGGCCGGGTCGACCTGCACCTGGTCGACGAGGACCGCGGCCACCCCTGGGCGGAGGGGGTCGAGCAGCGGGAGCTGATGGTGACGCTGTGGTACCCGGCCGAGGACGACGGCGGCGAGCGGGCGCGCTACGTGCCCGACGCGGTGGCCGACGTCCTCGCGGGACAACTGGAGCAGGTGGGCCTGTCCCGCGGCGCCGTCGACTTCGCGGGCTCGTCCACCAACGCCGTGGACGGGGCCGGCGTCGCCGCCGACGCGGGACCGCTGCCGGTCCTGCTGTACTCGCCCGGGTTCAACCAGTCCCGCCACCAGGCCACCGCGCACCTGGAGGAGCTGGCCAGCCAGGGGTACGCGGTGGCGGCCGTGGACCACCCCCACGAGACCTCGGCGGTGGAGTTCCCCGACGGCCGCGTGGTGCGGGACAGCGTTCCCGGCGGCGACGCGCCGACGCTGCGGTCCGCGCTCCGGACGCGGGTGGCCGACCTCCGCCTCGTCCTGGACGCCGTGACGGAGCTCGCCGGCGGCGGCAACCCCGACGCCGGCGGGCGGACGCTGCCCGAAGGACTGGGCGAGGCCCTGGACCCGGAGCGGGTCGGCGTGTTCGGTCACTCCGCGGGCGGGCTCGCCGCCGCCGAGGTGATGCTCGACGACGACCGCGTCGACGCGGGCGCCGACCTCGACGGCAGCATCGCCTACCACATCGGCGACGAGGACTGGGCCGAGGCCGCGCTGCGCGGCGTGGACCGGCCGTTCCTGCTGTTCGGCGCGGGTCGCAGCGGACCGGAGGGCAAGCCGCACACCAGCCGGGACGCCCCCGACTGGCGGATGTTCCGAGAGGCGTCCACCGGCCCGGTGCTGGAACTGCACCTGCCGGAGGGGGAGCACATGAGCTTCACGGACCTGCAGTGGCAGGTCCCGCAGCTTCAGGAGGGGCTCCGGCCCGGCGGCCCGGCCTGGGAGGACACGGTCGAGGGCGCGGTGGGCGCCGTCGACCCCGACCGGAGCGTGGCCGCGCAGCGCGCCTACCTCACCGCCTTCTTCGACGAGCACCTGCGGGGCGTGGAACGGCCGCTCCTGGACGGCCCCTCCTCCGAGCATCCCGACGTCGTGTTCGTCGACTGAGCGACCGGGACGGCCCCCGCCCCCGCGCCGGGGCCGTCCCGGTCAGGCGTCGCGGGCGCACAGCTCCGCGTAGCCGACGCACTGCGCCGCGACCGCCCAGCCCAGCACCGTCCACAGGTTCACCGCCCCGTCGTGGGGCGCGGTGTAGAAGCCGACGTCCCCGGAGGCGTAGAACTCGATCCCCGCGAGTCCGGGCAGGCAGGCGGCGAGGTCGTTCAGCCACTGCGTCTGGCTGAGCTGCAACACCAGCGGCAGTCCGAGCAGCAGCAGGAAACCGGCGGCGAGGGTGCCCGCGGTGCCGCGCAGTGCCGTGCCGAGCCCCGTGAACAGCACCGCGAGCAGGGCCATGCACACGCCCGCGCCCAGGACCGTGTGCGCGGCGCGGCCCGGGTCGGGGGACACGTGGCCGCCGACCAGCAGCCACAGCACCCCGAGGCCCAGCGCCGCCGTGCCGGCGCCCGCGGTGAAGGAGAGCCCGGCCGTGACCGCGGTGCGCGCCGCGAGGAGTACGCCGCGGCGCGGCACGGCCAGCAGGGTGGCGGTGATGCCGCCGTTGGCGTACTCGTTGGTGGCCGCGAGCGCGGCCAGCGTGAGGACGACGAACTGCACCAGGTAGAACACGCCGTGGGAGACGGTCCGGGAGTAGGAGAAGCCGGCCGCGGAGTCGGGGTCCTCGGCGATGCGGTCGGCCGCCGAGGCCCCCATGAAGAGGGCGAACAGGGCCATTCCGAGGACTCCCAGGCCCAGGCACCACCAGGTGGTGCGCACAGAGGCCAGCTTGGTCCACTCCATGGCCGCGGCTCGGGCGAGGGCACGCCGGGCCGGCACGGTCGGGGAGGTCACCGGTCCCCTTTCCGGGCGGTGCGGCCGTGCGCGGCGGCACGGCTCCGCGGCGGTGCGGCCCGGTGGCGGACCTCGGCCCCGGTGAGGTCGAGGTAGACCTGTTCCAGTGACGCCTCCTCGCGGTACAGGGCGTGCACGCGCGCCCCGGCGGCGTGGGCGGCGTCGCCGACCTCCTCCGGGGTCGCCCCCCGCACCAGCAGCACGCCGTCGGCGCCGGGAGCCACCCTGACCGGTCCCCGGGGGGACCGGCGGAGCTGTTCGACGAGCGGGGCGGGGTCGGGGGTGCGCACCACGACGCGGGGGTCCGACCAGGAGGCGATCAGCTCCGCCGTGGGCGCGTCGGCGACGAGCCGGCCGCCGCCGACCACCACGAGCCGGTCGGCCACGAGCTGCATCTCGCTCATCAGGTGGCTGGACACGAACACGGTCCGGCCTTCGTCGGCGAGGGCGCGCACCAGGCCGCGCACCCAGCGGACCCCGTCCAGGTCGAGCCCGTTGAGCGGCTCGTCGAGGACGAGGACGCCGGGGTCGCCCAGGAGGGCGGCGGCGATGCCCAGCCGCTGCCGCATCCCCAGCGAGAATCCGCCGATCCGGCGGTCGGCGACGTCGGACAGCCCGACCTCGTCCAGCACGTCGGCCACGCGGCGGCGGGGAATCCCGCCACCGCGCGCGAGGGCGAGGAGGTGGGCGCGGGCGCTGCGCCCCGGATGCCCGGCCGAGGCGTCGAGCAGCGCCCCGACCTGCCGCGCGGGCTGCGGGAGCTGGACGTAGCGGCGGCCGTTCACCAGGGCCTCGCCCGAGGTGGGCCGGTCCAGTCCCAGCAGCAGCCGCAGGGTCGTGGACTTCCCGGCGCCGTTGGGGCCGAGGAATCCGGTGACCAGGCCGGGGCGGACGTCGAAGGTGAGGGAGTCCACCGCGGTGGTCCCGCCGTAGCGTTTGGTGAGTTCACGCGCTGTGAGCACTGCTGCACCGTTCCGGTTCGGGAAGCTCTGACATGCCGACGGTAGGCGGCGGGGCCGGGGCGGCACATCGGCGTTTCGTGTGCGGCGCGCTATGCCCAAAGGTGTAGTCGCCGGTGGAACCGTTGTCGGGACGTGAACTGTCGAAGGGGATGAACGGGCACTTTTCCCCGGTCCGGTTCGTTGTCGGAGCGGGCCGGGACAACCAGGTCGACGACCGTTTCCGCCCCTACCGCGAAGGTTCAGGGGGAAGTCAGGGTCGATGCCCGATGTGACCCGGATCGTTTCGGGGCATGGTGGAAGACGAGAACGTCCGGGCCGTACCGTCCGGACCGCGCACGACGGACTTGGAGCAGACATGACGCTGGAGCGCGGCAACGCATTCACTCCCGTCGCCTCGGCGACGCTGATCTGGCCGTGGCGCAGCTCCGTGATCGCGGGCGGCGTGACCGGGGCCATCTCCCTCCTGACGAACCTGAGCGCGGGGGTGCTCGACGCGCTGGGCAGCGGCTTCGGCACCGCGGCCTTCTTCTTCGCTCTGGTGGGCGGTGCGGTCGGCCTCCTGGGCAGCAGGGGCGACCGGCGGGCCCGCCGGTACGCGGCCCAGTACCCGTGGCGGTTCGCCGCGGTTCCCGCCGCGCTGGGCGGCGCCGGTGTGGCGGTGGGCGGCCTGCTCAGCGGCGGACTGCTCTTCGCGATCATGGGCGGTGCCGCCAGCGCGGCCGTCATCTGGGTCATCCTGGGGATCGTCGCCATGGTGGTGGGCAACAGGAAGTAGTCTCTTGGACGACACCTGACAACCTGGGCGGTTGACAGGACCGCCGCCGATCTTCACCGCTCCGGGGGACGCACGCCCCGGAGCGGTTTTTGACCGCCACCCGCTCGGGGAACGGAGCTGTGCCTATGGCGTCTGACGCACGGGAACGCACCGGGGGAGACGCCCGGAGGAAGATGATCGAACGGGTCCGCGGACTCCTGCGCATGGCCGAGGACCCCA
>Ga0207864_1003531_pt1 | contig 12993 bp, 10 predicted proteins | sample HigsolmetaAR202D_FD_184834 | JGI IMG/M metagenome (GOLD analysis project Ga0207864, IMG submission 184834) | Ionic liquid and high solid enriched microbial communities from the Joint BioEnergy Institute, USA - AR20-2-D (SPAdes) (version 2) ...
ACTTCGGATGCGTGTCAACCCGCCAGAGAGGCTGGCCCGACTTCAGGTCGATTGCGTGCAGCACGCCCTCGGCTCCGAAGGTGAAGATTCGTTCGCCGGAGACTGTGGGCGTCCCTCGAGGCCCTTCATCGAATCCAAAATCGTCCCGATAGTTCGTCGCGTACTCAAACAGCCAAAGCGACTTCCCGGTCGCGGCATCCATGCACTCCACTCTTTCCTTGTTGCCGACGCGATGAAACAGGATGAGCTGGTTCTTGACAACAACCGGTGAGCTGAACCCTGCCCCGACGCCCTTCTTCCAGAGCAGGCGAGGATTCTTCAGCGAAACATTGAGCGGGTCCGGGTAGACGCCATTCCTTGTTGGACCAAGGAACTGGGGCCAATCCGCGGCGGCGGCAAATGGAGCGGCGGCGATCGACAGAAGAGCAGAGCGGCGGGACGGCATCCGATTTCTCTTTCTCCCAATCATCTTAGTCCTGCCGCTCAAGCAGAGGTTCGGCCGGGGACCCTGGCGATGTTGCCGGCGAGCGGCTGGCGAACGCTAGGATTCGCCCAGCATCCGCAGGTAACCGGCTACCGCTTGAATCCCGCGGTAGAAGTTGGGCAAGTACAGTTTCTCGTTCGGTGAGTGCAGGTTATCATCGGGCAGTCCGAAGCCCATCATCACGCTCGGAATTTTCAAATGCTTGTCAAAAAGGCCGACGATTGGGATTGAGCCTCCCGACCGGATGTAGACGGTCTCCTGTCCAAACACTTGAGTCATTGCCCTGGCGGCCGTCTCGATGTAACGGTTGTTCGGATTGACCAGAGAGGGTGGGGCTGCATGAATCGTCTTGAATTCGGCTGTCACACCTCTGGGGCAGGCCTTGGCCACTGCCTGCTGCAGTTGCGCCTGGGCTTCCTGAGGATCCTGATTCGCAACCAGCCTGGCGCTGATTTTCGCGACGGCGCGCGCGGGGATTACCGTCTTGGCGCCCTCACCGACGAATCCGCCGCGAATCCCGTGGACTTCCAGCGTGGGGCGCGTCCAAAGGCGCTCCAGGACCGGGATGCCGGGTTCGCCGGTCAGCTCTCGTACGCCGACCTCTTTTTCAGCGAACTCCTTCTCATTGAAGGGCAGACGAGCCCATGCTTCGCGCTCTTTCTCCGAGGGAGGCTCAACGCGATCATAGAAGCCGGGGACACAGATGTGTCCATCACGGTCTTTGAGAGAGCACAGGATCTCGGCGATGGCCTGGATGGGATTCGGAGCGGCGCCTCCGTACATTCCCGAGTGCAGATCCTGTCTGGCGCCGGTCACGGTCAATTCACCGTAGATGATTCCACGCAGTCCGATGCAGATCGTCGGCAGCTCGGGAGCAAACATTTCAGTGTCGCAGATGACCGCGGCGTCGGCTTTCAGCCGGGGGTCGCCGGACTGAACGAATGCCTCGATGTGCTCTCCGCCTACTTCCTCTTCGCCTTCGATCAGAAAGCGAACGTTCACAGGCAGCCGACCCTCGGTCTTCATGAAGCCTTCGACGGCTTTGATCAGGATGTAGGTCTGCCCCTTGTCATCGCTGGCACCGCGGGCGTAGATGTTCTCACCTCGCACTTGCGGTTCAAACGGCGGCGATATCCACTCGTTGAGCGGATCCGGCGGCTGGACATCGTAGTGCCCGTAAAACAGCAGTGTCGGCTTGCCTGGAGCTTCCAGCCACTCTCCGTAGACCAGCGGGTTTCCCCGGCCAGTGATCAGGCCGACGTTCTTGAGTCCGGCGTTCCGCAGTTCCTGCTCCACGAATTCGGCGGCGCGGCGGACGTCGGCGGCATGTTCGGAGAGAGTGCTAATGCTGGGGATGCGCAGAAAGGCTTTTAACCCTTCCAGGAATTGCTGCTGGTTCTCTCGGTAGTAGTTCATGTTCGTAGTCATTGTCGCCCATCTCTGTCTTGAGTTGTCTCCGCTATTGTTTCTCGCATCGCATTCGTTTGCCGCGACGGCGGCGGAGCCATGGCTGGTACACTAAACAAAGCGTCCCGCCAAAGGAGCCATCATGCACATCAACCGGCTGATCGACGAAAAAAGCCCCTACCTTCTGCAACACGCACACAATCCCGTGGACTGGCTGCCCTGGGGAACCGAGGCGTTCGAGAAAGCAAGGAGCGAGGATAAACCGATTTTTCTCTCTGTCGGTTATTCAACGTGCCACTGGTGCCACGTGATGGAAAGGGAGTCCTTCGAGAACGAGGAAATTGCAGAAGTACTGAATAGGTACTTCGTCCCGGTGAAGGTCGATCGCGAGGAGCGGCCGGACGTCGATCGCATTTACATGACGTTCGTCCAGGCGACGAGCGGCGGAGGCGGTTGGCCGATGTCGGTGTGGCTGACCCCGGATCTCAGGCCTTTCTTCGGTGGTACTTACTTCCCGCCGGACAACCGGTATGGGCGCCCGGGCTTCAAGTATGTGCTGGAACAGTTGGCGGCCGCGTGGCGGCTGGACCGCGCGCGGATCGTCCAATCGGCCGGAGATATTCTGCAGGAATTGCGGAAGCACATCCAGGTGCAAGCCGATGGACGGAAGGTCGAAGATTCCGCCTTCGATTCGGGATTCTTTGCGTTCCGGCGTATGTTTGACACACGGTTGGGCGGCTTCGGAGGCGCTCCTAAGTTTCCAAGGCCCGTGGCACACAACTTTCTGTTGCGCTACTACAAGCGAACCAGAAATACCGAAGCGCTGGACATGGTTCTGCTTACGCTGCGCGAAATGGCAAAGGGCGGCATGAACGATCAACTGGGCGGCGGTTTTCACCGGTACTCCGTCGACGAGCAATGGTTTGTGCCTCACTTCGAGAAAATGCTCTATGACCAGGCGCAGCTTGCTATTTCTTATCTGGAAGCCTTCCAGATTACCGGAGACGCGCAGTACGCAGACGAAGCCCGCCGGATCTTCGATTACGTCCTCCGTGACATGACGCATCCCGAAGGCGGATTCTACTCCGCCGAAGACGCCGACAGCGTCATCGATCCCGCGAAGCCCGATGAAAAGGGCGAGGGCGCGTTTTACATCTGGAGCCACGAGGAAATCGTCCGCATTCTTGGTAGCCCAGCCGCGGAATGGTTCAGTTACGCCTACGGCGTCGAAGAAGGCGGCAACGTGCGGAACGATCCTCACCACGAGTTCGTTGGCCGGAACATCCTCTATCGAGCCCACACGGCTGACGAAACGGCACGGAACTTTGGCGTGCCCGTCGAGCAGGTGGCGGAGTCTCTGGAGCAATCCCGTAAGAAGCTTCTCGAAGCCCGCTCCCACCGGATCCGGCCGCACCTCGACGATAAGATCCTCACCGCGTGGAACGGCCTGATGATTTCGGCCTTCGCGAAGGGTGCACAGGTTCTGGGCGATGACACGTATCTGAACGCTGCGCGCCGTGCTGCCGGCTTCGTGCTCTCTCGCCTATACCGTCCGGGAGAAAAAGTGCTTCTGCGGCGTTTCCGGGAAGGGGAGGCGTCGATCCCTGGCTTCCTAGACGACTATGCGTTCTTTGCGCAAGCTCTGCTTGATCTGTACGAGACCGTCTTTGAGCTGCAGTACCTCAACGCCGCGAACGATCTGACGCTGAGAATGCAGGAGCTGTTCGAGGACTGCGAGCACGGGGCGTTTTACAGCACAAGCGAGACGGATGAAAGCCTGGTGCTTCGGATGAAGGATGACTACGATGGAGCGGAACCCTCCGGTAACTCGATTGCCGTAATGAATCTGCTGCGGCTGGCTCACTTTACGGGCAATCAGGCATTGCGCGAGTCGGCCGAGCGAGCGCTTCATGCTTTTGCCTCGCGCCTCAACACCGCGGGGGCGGCAGTTCCGCAGATGCTCGTCGCGCTGGACTTCAGCCGGTCCGCCGTCCGGCAGGTGATTCTCGTTGGCCCCCATGATTCCGCTGAGACGCGGCAGATGTTGTCCGCGCTCCGCCGCCGCTTCCTTCCGCACATGGTCGTGATGCTGATCGGCAGTGACGAGGAACGGGAACAGTTTGCCGCCCTCCTGCCGGCTACTCGGGAGATGCATCAAATCGAAGGCCGAACGACGGCTTACGTTTGTAAGGATTACGCCTGCGAGCTTCCCGTTAACAACGTGGACCAGTTCGTCGAGTTGCTACAATGATGCTTCCACTGTTTTTCAAGTTCGAGAGAGGAGGCAGCAATGGACAGACCAGGCGCGACTACGTTCAAAGGAAGCCCGTTGACCCTTGTCGGACCCGAGATCAAGCCGGGTGATAAAGCACCAGATTTCGAAGTTACAGATTTGAGCCTTCAGCCGGTGAAGTTGAGTGATACGAGCGGAAAGGTGCGGATCTTCAGCGTCGTTCCGTCGCTCGACACTCCTGTCTGCGACATGCAGACGAAGCGCTTCAACGAAGAGGCGGCAAAGCTCAACGGCGTAGACATCTACACCATCAGCATGGACCTGCCTTTCGCCCAGAAGCGGTGGTGCGGCGCGTTCGGCGTCGACAACATCAAGATGCTTTCGGATCACAAGAATGCATCGTTCGGCACCAACTACGGCACGTTGATCAAGGAGTGGCGTGTGGAAAGCCGGGCGATCTTTGTGATCGATAAGGATGACACTGTACGGCACGTCGAGTATGTGAAGGAAGTGGCCGACCATCCGAATTACGAGGCTGCGCTTAACGCCGCAAAATCTCTTTCGTCATAAAATAGGGGGCCTGGATCGGCCCCTTTATGAAACTCTTCTCGTTTTTCGCGGCAGCTTCCTTTCTACTTGCGCAGCAGCCTTCTCGTACTCTTCCCCCTGTTCCTAAAACTGAGGTGAAGCGGGCGTCTTCCCGCATCGTCGTCGACGGCAAGCTATCGGACGAGGCCTGGAAGGCCGCTGAACCGGTGACCCTTCTGTTCCCGTGGGAACAGCGAGGCGCGAAACAGAAGACCCTCGTGCGGCTTCTCTGGGACGACGAGTATCTGTACGTGGCGTACGACTGCGAGGATGAGGACATCACAGCGCTGTTCGACCAGCGCGATGACCCGACGTATCGCGACGATGCAGTCGAGATCTTCCTCAATCCGAAGCCGCAGCAGAGCTTTTATTACGGGCTCGAGATGAATGCCCGTGCGGTCCTCTACGATTACTTCTACGCGTTTCCTCAGCTCCTGTTAAAACGCTACGACTTTACTGGCGTGCAGCTTGCGACGGACCTGAGAGGGACCCTGAATGCCCGGGGCGACAAGGACTCGGGGTGGAGCCTGGAGCTCGCGATACCGTGGCGGAATTTCGAGGAATTGGGTGGGAAGATGCCGCCGCAGCCGGGCGCCGTTTGGACAGCCAATATCAATCGCTGGGACGGAGTGGAGCCGGACCGCCGTCTTAGCGTCTGGTCTGACACCGGCCTCGACAGACCGAATCCGCACAATCCGGCTCGCTTCGGCCAGATTGTCTTCGTGAAATAGGCCTACTTGTGGCTGGGGGAGCGGGGAGTTAGGCGGACGCGCACGCTTTTTGCGGTTCGCGACGGCAGCTTCAGTGCGAGAATTCCGCCTGCATCTGCCTGCTCCTCGCGCTTCTCTGCGCCGTCCACCTCGACTTGGTAGAAGGCCCGCGGCTTCAGGCCGATGAAGTAGACCGTCTCAGGAGCGTCGGAGCCTGCCGTGAAATCCGGCCGCGAGGTGATGCCAATGCTTCCCAGCCTCAGCGGCTGCTTCAAAGCTTCCAGACTCAGCTCGGTCCGCCTGCCTTGAGTGAACCATTGAATCTGCCCGTCGACATAGCCAAACCACGACGCGTCTTCATCCCATGTCGAGCGGGCCAGAAGAGCGCCTCCTTCCCTCTCGGGATCATGGAAGGAGAGGGGCATGTGCGAATAGCTCAATCCCGGCTGGTACGGGTTTGCCCAAAGAAACTCGTACGGAATGCCGAAAGGGCTTCGCATCAGGAAGCGGTCGTGGATGAGCCAGCCTTGTACGAATTGATGCTCCGTTGCGTTGGTGTCATAAGCGACCAGCGCGAGCTCAGCGGCGCGGGCGAGCGCCGACAGCCGGAGGTCCGGATCTTTTTTCCCGGAGTACATCGGAATCCGGTACTCGTTTTCGGGCGCAGGCCACGGGCTAGGGTAGTGACGAAGAAGCTCGAAGGCGGGGAGATTCTTGAAGAAGCGCGGCGCTGAATCCCGCAAGTCGATCTTCAAGTTATCGCGGATGGCATGAAGCAGTTCGAGGAGGGCGAGCGTGTCGTCGGGCTGAAACGGGACACGGCCGCGCTTCAAGTCCTCGCTGACGGAGGAGCGCCACCACTCCTGCACAATCCCTCGCAGGACCCGTTCGGCGAGATCGGCATCCTCGCCGGCGAGAGCGATTGCAGCTAACGCCCGAGATCGCACAGTCGGAAGGTCGGTGGCATGGGCGGTCCAGTCGAGGGACTGGGTCAGCTTTGTGCGCAGGGTCTCGGATTGCGAGGCCGTGAGAGCGTCAAAGCACCAGTCATAAATAATAGCCTGCTGGCGGAGGTCGGCATCGGACGTAAGCGCCCATTCAATGGCCCGGCGGGCGGCTTGAGCATCCCCCGTGACCCGGTAAAAGAGAGCGTTTGCAAAGCCGGGCTCAGGCATTGCAGCACCTCCGGTCATCAGGAGCTCAAACTGCTGCCATCGAATGGATTCGCGCTCGCGCTCCCGTTTCAGCAGGCGGGATCGGCGGGCATTCAGGAAAAGCCGCGGTGCTTCCGTGTAGACTCGAAAGCTCTCCTCCTCGGCGGACGTTGTCGCGGAGGAATCCTGAGCTGCCAAGATTCCGGGCAATAGCATCGGAACGAGAACGACAGCGAGGCGCATCGGTCTCTGATTGTGTCACAATGACACACGCTCTGCGGCGGTGTCTCAGAATTGCCACCCGGCAGACATCGATAAGTTCCGTATTATGAGCAACAACGTGAGGCGTCTCTAGCTCTGGCAGTACAATTGCTAGAAACAATCCCGAATTGATGAAGTGACCTTGAAACCTGCCCTCTGCATCAACAGGCAGGCGGGGGAAGCGAGCGGCTGGCGGCAGCGTGCTTGCGGGAGCCGGTGTTTTGATCTAGAAACCGCTCTTTCAGCCGTTTGCAGGTTGCTGCAGAGGGGTTTTTTTAGCAGGAAGGAACGTCTCGATCTTACCAGGGGTCTCGGTATCAGTAGCTGTCTGGCATCTGTGGTGTTGGATATTTGGACGCGGGCCACACCAGGGATGATGTAGCAAGCGGGTTGTCTGTATCCAGACGCGCTGACGCCTGATCCCAGCCCCGATGCAGGGGCGGGCCGCATCCGAAGCCGGGCTCTACGCGGACTCATCTCAAACCGGTTTCTGTGCGGCTTTTTCTCTAGCTAGTAGGCTAGCGTTCCGCTTCTCGGCGTTTCATCCGAATTCGGCAGGTAAAGAGTCTTGCAGTTTTCACACCGGTAGATCTCGGCCTCTTCTCCAAACAGCCGCTTGATTTCTTCGCCAAAGAAGTACCAGCGTTTTAAGTGCCCGGCACAGATCTTGCCCTTCGCATCCTTCTCATTGCAGGCGCGCATTCGCCGCAGACGCCGTTTTACTTTCGTGCCATCGCTTAGCGTTTGGACGAGTTCGCATACCGGCGCCGTCTCAGGTGCTGGGGATTGTGACGTAGCCATAAGACTTCGACTGGCAGTATAGCACCGGCGGAGAGGCCTCCCGGCCGCGCGGAACGGGCGGGAGACCGCGCGCCTCTACTTTGCGAAGCTGATCCGGAACCCGGTCGTGAAGATGAGGTCGTTCTTCTTGCGTCCCTCTACAGGATTGCTGAGGTAGCGGCTGCTGATTGCCGCCTGCCAGCCCAGCCACTTCCACAAGGCGGTTTCCGTCGACGCGTCAAAGTTGACGCGATAGCTTCCGGTTCGAGTGAAGTTAGGGTAAACGGTCATCATTTGCTTTACCGTGGTTCTTTCGCTCAGCGCGTGGGATAGCTCCTCGCCAAGCAGAATTTCGCCGGACGTTCTGTTCAGGCCCGTTGCAAAGAACTCGCGGTTCATCGATCCACCGCCCTTCAGATCCAGCTTCGTGGCGGAACGGTCCATAAGCTTGTAGCCGAATCCAGCCGCCGGGGCGATGCGGAGGTCCAGGTCCTGGAACCTGTCAAATTCCATATCCGTGGAACCAAATGCAAAGAGCCGCGGCGAGATGTTGATGTTGTAGGCGAAACCTCCACGGATCGCGTTTGCCGTTACAACCGACGGGCCAAGAGTGTTGTTGCTCGCATAAAGGCTTGTGAAGTGGAGCGTCATCTTGTCCCGCAGCGTCTCTCGCACCGCCGACGCATTCACGTTCACCGTGCTGGTGTCGGCGTTGCCCTGCGTGGTGGAGTAGCCAAGGCTCAGGCTGCCAGTCCACAAATCAATCAGGCTGGGGTTCACGTAGCGTTGGAAATTGGCTTCCTCGGCTTCCGAGCGAATGTACTGGACGGATTCTTTCGTCGTCCTGATGAGTCCGGCGTCCTGACTCATAATCTCGAATCCTTCCAAGGTTCCTTTCACTGTTCCGACCAATTTCTGACCGTCCTGAAGGCCGAAGTTCAGCGGGGCCGAGGAAACGATCTCGACAACGGCGTCCCATGGCACGGTGATGGTCCCGGCGTACTCGGACTGCAAAACAAGAATTTTACCGTCCGATTTCACCACGGATCCTGTGATTCGGTCGCCGTTGGCGAACGTAATCTGATCGGCAACGGCAGGAACTGTCAAAACGAGCGCGAGTAGCGATACAAGTGGCAACCGTCTGAAGAACACCCTCTGATTGTCTCCCGCTCTCAATTGCCGGTCCACTGGAATAGCGCGAACCAGATATTCCGCAGCGCGCTGATCCCCCTGAACCGCAATGTGATAACCTGATTTCTTGCGCGCGAAGCCAATATGCCGGCTCGTGTGAGCGAGTCGTACATCCTACGGACGTATCCTTTCCAGGAAGCGGATCTAATTGTCAGCTTCTTCACTCGGGATCAGGGTAAGCTCCGTGGTGTGGCGAAGCGGGCCAGGCGCCCGAAGAGCAGCTTTGGCGCCGGGCTGGAGCGGCTCTCGCAAGTGAGAATGACGTATTACCAGCGTGAGAACCGGGAGCTGGTGAACTTGTTCTCGTGCGAGCTGGTGCGCTCTCAATTTGAGCTGCAGGCTGGTTATGAGACGGGCATTGCGCTGGATTTCATAGCCGAACTGGCCGAGCAGTTGCTGCCGCCCGAGGAGCCGAGTGAGAAGTTTTTCCGCCTGCTCCTTGCGGTAACGGGCCATTTGGCGGCGCATCCGATCGAAGGCATCTGGCCGGCGGTAACGTACTTCGCCCTGTGGGCGGTGCGCCTGTCCGGGTTCCTGCCCGAGCTGCGGGTGAGCCGCGAATCACGGGAGATCGCAGAGGAGATGTTGACGACCCACATCGGACAACTGGCTGAACGGACGTGGACCCGCGCCACCGCAGCCGATCTTAGGCGGTACCTGGTCCGGCTCGTCGAGGATCACGTCGAGCGACGCCTGCTTGTAGCTCCCCTGCTCGAATCGTTATAACGAATGGACTCTTTTCAGCAGACCGTCTTTAAACTAAAGCAGTACTGGGCAGATCGCGGTTGCGTCATCCAGGAGCCCTACGACCTGGAAGTCGGCGCCGGGACCATGGCGCCCGAAACATTTCTGCGCGTGCTTGGCCCTCAGCCCTACCGCGTAGCCTACGTTCAACCGAGCCGCCGTCCGGCCGACGGCCGCTACGGCGAGAACCCCAACCGGCTCTACAAGCACCAGCAATTGCAGGTAATCCTGAAGCCCGCGCCTGAGGACGTGATTGACCAGTACCTCGGCAGTCTCGAGGCGATCGGCATCGATCTGCGCAAGCATGATCTGAAGTTCGAAGAGGATAATTGGGAGTCGCCGACACTTGGCGCATGGGGGATTGGCTGGCAGGTGATGCTGGACGGCCTCGAAATCACCCAGTTCACCTACTTCCAGCAATGCGGGGGAATCGACCTCGATCTCGTCCCGGCCGAGCTGACCTACGGTCTGGAAAGGCTCGTGGCTTTCCTGCAGGACAAGGAGAGCGTCTACCAGATCGAATGGGCTCCCGGCTTCTCCTACGGGGATGTCCGTCTTGCGGAGGAAGTGCAGCACTCGGTTTTCAACTTTGAGCTGGCCGATGTCGACACCTTGTGGGAGCTGTTCCGGCTGCACGAGAAAGAAGCGCAGCGCCTGCTCGATTTGTTTCCTAAGTACGAGCCGAAAGAGCGCTTTCCGTTGCTCGCCGCCTACGACCAGGTGCTGAAGCTCTCCAACCTCTTCAACCTGCTCGATGCCAGAGGCGCCATCAGCGTGACGGAGCGCGTGGGCGTTATCGCTCGGGTGCGAAAACTTGCCGTCGGCGTCGCTCAGGCGTGGGTTGAGCAGCAGACTCCAGCTTCGGCGGAGGTGGCACGGTGAGCGGGCTTCCTTTTCTGTTGGAGATCGGCACCGAAGAGATCCCGGACTGGATGATCCAGCCGGCGCTCGCGAACTTGCGGGAGCTGTTTGAAGGCGTCATCGCGGAGCATTCCCTAAGCGGGAAGGTTTCCTGGGTTGATGCGACTCCGCGGCGGCTGGTGCTGCGTGCCGACGGTGTGCTGGAACGCCAGCCCGACACCGAAGAGCTTGTCCTGGGGCCTCCGAAGGCGGCTGCTTTCAAAGATGGAAAGCCGACCGGAGCCGCGTCCGGCTTTGCCCGGAAGATGGGCGTGGCGGTGGAGGATTTGCGCATCGAAGCAACTCCGAAAGGGGAGTATCTCGCCGTCACCCGGAAAGTGATTGGCCGGGCGGCTTCCGAAATCCTCGCCGAGGCGCTGCCGCAGGTCATTTCCCGGATCTACTTCCCTAAGACCATGTACTGGACCGGGAAAGGCGGGCCGCGGTTTATCCGGCCCATTCGCTGGCTGGTCGCCCTGCTTGGCAACGAGGTTGTGCCGTTTGAGTTCGCCGGCGTGCGATCGGACAGGATCACTTCCGGTCATCGCCGCCTTGGCTCTCCGTGCATTGAGGTGACCATCGATTCCTACGAGGCCAGCCTGCGCGCAAATTACGTTCTCATCCGTGCCGACGAGCGGCGGGAGAGGATCAAATCCGGCGCCCGGTCCCTTGCGGGTTCCGCCGGCTTGAGACTGCGGCCGGATGAGGCGCTGCTCAATACACTGGTCTACCTCACCGAATATCCGACCCCGATCGTTGGCGGGTTCGACGCGAAGTATCTCGACCTGCCGGCTGAGGTGCTGGTCACCGTGATGCGGCACCACCAGCGCTACTTCTCTCTCGAGGATGAGCGAGGAAACCTGGCGCCGAACTTCATCGCGGTGATGAATACGAATGCTGATCCCGAGGGGCTGGTTCGACAGGGAAACGAGCGGGTTCTCCGCGCGCGCTTTAACGACGCCCGCTTCTTCTGGAACTTCGACCAGCAGAAGAAACTGGCGGATCGCGTCGAGGATCTGAAGAACGTCACGTTCCAGGCGAAGCTTGGCTCCTATTACGACAAGGCGCAGCGCATGGTCGAGCTTGTGGCGGAACTGGGCGGCGATAGCGTTGCGAAGCGGGCCGCGCTGCTCGCCAAGTGCGACCTGACGACGGAAATGGTGAAGGAATTCACCGAATTGCAGGGGATTGTCGGCGGTTTGTATGCCCGGGTGCAGGGCGAGCCTGAGGCGGTGGCACAGGCCATCTACAGTCATTACAAGCCGGAAAGCATGGAAGACGACATTCCGCCGACGGCTGCCGGCCAGATCGTCTCTCTTGCTGACAAGTTGGATACTCTGCGCGGCTGCTTTGCGATCGGCCTTATCCCCAGCGGCTCGAAAGATCCCTTCGCTTTGCGGCGTGCGGCACAGGGTGTCGTCCGGATCCTGGCGGAAGGGGAGATCCATTTCCGTCTGCCTGACAGCGGCGACTTGGGTGAGTTCTTCCGCGACCGTGTGGAGTACTATTTCCGGGAGGTTCGCGGTTTCCGCTATGACGAAGTGCGTGCCGCGATGGCAGCCGGCTTTGCCGACCTCAAGGATTTGAACGCCCGATTGGAAGCGCTGCGAGCGGTGCGCCCGACGGAAAACTTCGAGCCCCTCGCCGCGAGCTTCAAAAGGATCAAGAATATTCTTCGACAGGCGCAGTTCTCAGGCGGAGCGAATCTCGAAGAGGCGCTGCTCGAGGCAGGACCGGAGCGAGAATTGCATGATTCTTTCGTAGCGCTTCGGACTGTTGTTCAGGAGCATCGGACCCGGAAGGACTACAGGGGAGCCCTGGAGGCGATCGCTTCGCTGCGGCCAAAAGTAGATCTGTTCTTTGACAAGGTTCTGGTAAACGCAAGTGATCCGCGGGTCCGGGAAAACCGGCTCACTTTGCTGCACTCCCTGTTAACGGAGTTCTCGGGCATAGCCGACTTCTCGGAAATCGTAACTGCGTAACCGGTTTGAGTTGATAGGTTTCATTGTAAGGAGACAGAAGGCCCAATGAAGAAATACGTATACTCCTTCGGCGGCGGCACGGCCGACGGCGACGGATCGATGAGAGATATCCTGGGCGGAAAGGGCGCCGGCCTGGCGGAGATGTGCCGAGCGGGCGTTCCTGTCCCACCTGGATTCACAATTTCGACGGAAGTCTGCAACATCTTCTTCGAGAATGACCGGACAGTGCCGGAAGAGATCGAAGAGCAGGTGGTCGAGGCGCTGCGTCTGCTCGAAGAGCGCATGGGGCAGAAACTGGGTGATCCGTCGAATCCGCTGTTGCTGAGCGTCCGTTCCGGCGCAAAGTTCTCCATGCCCGGAATGATGAACACCATCCTGAACCTTGGTCTGAACGACGAGACCACGGAGGGATTGGTCGCCAAGACAGGGAATCCGCGCTTTGCCTATGACTGCTACCGCCGGTTCATTCAGATGTTCGGCGAAGTGGCGCTTGGCATCGAGATGGCGCACTTCGACGAAATCTTTGACGCCCGCAAGCGCAAGGCCAAGGCGAAGCTGG
>Ga0207864_1003534_pt1 | contig 12967 bp, 10 predicted proteins | sample HigsolmetaAR202D_FD_184834 | JGI IMG/M metagenome (GOLD analysis project Ga0207864, IMG submission 184834) | Ionic liquid and high solid enriched microbial communities from the Joint BioEnergy Institute, USA - AR20-2-D (SPAdes) (version 2) ...
CCGCTCCCGGCCGGAATGGCCGGGGCGCGGGGTCGGGATCGGCGCATCATGGCCTCGACGTCCGGTCGCGCCACGCCTCGCCGCGCTGCTCGTCCTCGGGGCCGGGCTCCGGCCGGCCGAGCCAGTCGCCGCGTCCCTCGGATTCCCGCAGGATCTGCGTGGTGTGGCGGGATTTCTTCGCCGAGCGGCGCCCGCGGCCGTGAAGCGAGTCGGCGACGACGCGCCGCGCCGCCTCCCGCGTGACCTCGTCGACGAGCTCGGGCTCCAGCCCCGCCTCGAGCCCGAGCTCCCGCGCCTTGAGCAGGCCGAGCTCGACCGCCTCCGTCACCGACGGCTCGCCGCCGCCCGCCTCGCCCAGGCGGTCCAGCTCCTCCTCGATCAGGTCGCGGGTCGTGTCGCGCAGCTCCTCGGCGGCTCGAGCCGGGTGCCGTCTTTTCTTCATGTCGCTGCCTCCGATCCTGGCGTCGTGCGGTCCGCCCTACCGGAGCGGCAAAGACCGTGCGGGCGCGAACTGCCTTGAAGTGGAGCGCCCGTCGGGCGTACCTTGCCGGGTCACGAAGGGCCGCCCCGGCCCGAATCGCCAGCCCGACGGGGATGCCATGAACAGAATCGTTCGCCATACACCGCTCCTGCTCACGATCCTGGTCGCCGCCGCGTGCGCCGGCCGGGCGCCTTCCATGCCCGCGCCGCGGCCGGCCGACGAGGCCGCCGCGCCGTATCGGATCGTCGACGCCGACGCAGGCCGCACCCTGGACGTGGCCGGGCTCGCGGAGCGAGCCGCCGAAGTCGACGTCGTCTTCTTCGGCGAACAGCACGACGACGCCGGGACGCACCGGCTCCAGCACGCGCTCCTCGACGCGCTCGCCGCTCGGGGCGACGACGTCGTCCTCTCCCTCGAGATGTTCGAGCGCGACGTCCAGTCTGCCCTCGACAACTACCTTGCCGGCCGGATCTCCGAGGAGGAATTCCTCGCCGGCGCGCGGCCGTGGCCCAATTACGCTGCGGACTACCGGCCGCTGGTCGAGCTCGCTCGCGAACGCGGCTGGCCTGTCGTCGCCGCGAACGTGCCGCGCCGCTATGCCGCCATGGTCGCGGCCGGCGGGCTGGACACGCTCCAGGCGCTGCCTGCGGCCGAACGCGACGCCCACATCGCCCGGGACATCGACTGCCCGCGCGACGCCTACCACGACCGCTTCCTGCAAGCGATGGGGATCCACCCCGGTGCGGGCGAGGCCAGCGCCGCGATGGAGCGCTACTACCTGGCGCAGTGCGTTAAGGACGAAACTATGGCGGAGTCGATCGTGGCCGCGCGCGAGCGCTGGCCGGGCGCGCTCGTCGTGCACGTGACCGGCGCGTTCCACAGCGATTTCGGCCACGGCATCCCCGCCCGCATCGAGCGCCGCACGCCCGGCACGCGGATCCTCATCCTGACCGGGATCCCGACCGCGGACCTCGCCCGGCCGCCCATCGAGGAGAATCGGGGCAGGGCGGATGTGCTGCTGTTCACCGCGGGGGGCGAACGGGCCCAACCGTAGAGGCACTTGTCATGAACCGTCGGACCGGGATCGGACTGGCAGCCGTTTCGTTGCTCGGCCCGCTCCTTGGCGCGCGTACGATCGACATCGCGCACGCGGGGAATTCAAGCGTCGGCGGGGATTCGATCGTCGTTCAGATCGGCGTCCTCGACGGAGCGAGGAACGGCGTGTACTTCGGATACTCCAATCACCCCTTCCCGCGGGTCCTGGGTTTTTCGGAGCCGCCGTGGCGCTGATCTCGGCGCCCGCCCCCTCCGAACCCCGTCGGCCGCCGGGTCCGGCGCGCCCGCCGGGTCCGACGGGTCCGCCAGGTCCGCCGGCCGCCACCGGGAACCGGGGACCCCGCGCACCGTAGAAGCTGGCGCAACGCGAACGCAGGAGCGTACATGAATCTCGCCTTCACCGACGTCGCGATCATCGCCGCCTACTTCGCGATCGTCCTCGCCATCGGCCTGTGGGCGGGGCGGCGCGCCGGCAGGAGCACGGCCGAGTACTTCCTCTCGGGCCGCTCGATGCCCTGGTGGCTCCTCGGCACGTCCATGGTCGCGACCACGTTCTCGACGGACACGCCGAACCTCGTCACCGACATCGTCCGGCAGAACGGCGTGGCGGGGAACTGGGTGTGGTGGGCGTTCCTGCTGACCGGGATGCTCACGGTCTTCGTCTACGCGAAGCTGTGGCGCCGCGCCGAGGTCTCGACCGATCTCGAGTTCTACGAGATCCGCTACTCCGGCCGCCCGGCAGCCTTCCTCCGAGGCTTCCGCGCCCTCTACCTGGGCGTGTTCTTCAACGTGATGATCATGGCGACCGTCTCGCTCGCGGCGATCAAGATCGCGGGCGTGATGCTCGGCGTCTCGCCGCTCACGACCGTTGCGATCGCCGGCGGCGTGACCACGCTCTTCAGCATGATCGGCGGGCTGACCGGCGTCCTCATCACCGACTTCATCCTATTCGGCGTGGCGATGGTCGGCTCGATCGGCGCAGCCGTGGTCGCGGTGAGGCACCCGGACGTGGGCGGACTCGGCGCGCTCCTCTCGCACCCCGACGTCGCCGGCCGGCTCTCGCTGCTCCCCGATTTCGGCGATACGTCCGCCCTGATCTCGCTCCTCGTGATCCCGCTCGCCGTGCAGTGGTGGAGCGTCTGGTACCCGGGCTCCGAGCCGGGCGGCGGCGGATACGTCGCGCAGCGCATGCTCTCCGCCCGCAACGAGGGCGAGGCGACGGCGGCGACGCTCCTCTTCAACGTCGCCCACTACGCGCTGCGGCCGTGGCCGTGGATCCTCGTGGCGCTCGCATCGATCGTCGTATTCCCGACGCTCGACTCGATCCGTGCGGCGTTCCCCGGCATTCCCGAGTCGATCCTGGGGCACGATCTGGCCTACCCGGCGATGCTGACCTTCCTGCCGGCGGGCTTGCTGGGGTTCGTCCTCGCTTCCCTGGCCGCCGCCTACATGTCCACGATCTCGACGCACCTGAACTGGGGTGCGTCCTACGTGGTCTACGACTTCTGGAAGCGATTCGTCGACCGCGAAGCCGATGAACGCAGGCTCGTCGCGGTCGGGCGCGTCACGACCGTCGCGCTCATGGTCCTTTCGGCCGCGCTCGCGCTCTGGCTCGAGAGCGCGCTCCAGGCGTTCCAGATCCTGCTGCAGATCGGCGCCGGGACCGGGCTCCTCTTCATCCTCCGCTGGTTCTGGTGGCGGATCAACGCGTACAGCGAACTGGCGGCGATGGTGGTGTCGTTCCTGGTGGCCGTCTACTTCGAGCTGGCGCACCCGGCGCTATTCCCGGCCGTGCCGCTCTCCGCTTCCTTCAAGCTCGTCACGGGGGTGGCGACCACGACCGTCGCGTGGGTCGCGGTGACGCTCCTCACCCGTCCGACCGACGAGGCCGTGCTTCGTCGCTTCTATTCGCTGGTCCGCCCGGGTGGGCCGGGGTGGGCGCCCGTCGTGCGGCGCGCCGAGGCGGACGGCGTCCGGCTCACCGGCGCGGGCGAGCCGTGGGGCGTGCCCCGCGGTATTCTCGCCATGTTCGCCGGGTGCTTTGCGGTCTACTCGGCGCTCTTCGCCGTCGGGTACTTCATCTACGGCCGCTACGCCCTGGCCGGCGTGCTCACCATCGTCGCTGCGCTCGCGACGGCGGCGCTCGCCCGTCTCTGGACCGTCGTGAGTCGCGGCGCGCCGGCGCCATCCGCCGTCGGGCGCGTGGAGGCGTAGCACGTCGTGCGCGCGGAAGCGCTACGACGCGTACGCAACATGGCGTAACAAGACGAAATGTGGGCGGCGGGCACTCTCGGCCCGCCGCCCACACCCCTACTCGGGCCCGGCCGGTAGTGCGCTGACACCCCTACGCCTCGCCCTCCAGGTACGTGTACCCGGCCAGCCCCGCGATGTAGTCCGCGATGAACCCGTTCGCCTCCGCGCGCGTCAGGTTCCGCGCGTTCTGGACCTTGCGCCGGAACGTCGCGACCAGGTCCTGGGCGTTGAACTGAACGTAGTTCAGCACCTCGGTGACCGTGTCGCCGTGGACCAGGTGGCCGACCTCGTAGCCGCCGTCCGTCAGCCGAATGTGCACGGCGTTCGTGTCGCCGAAGAGGTTGTGCAGGTCGCCCAGGATCTCCTGGTACGCGCCGGTCAGGAAGATTCCCAGGATGTACGGCTCGCCCGGTTTGAGCGTGTGCAGCTCGAGACTCGGCTTCGGCTCCCGCCAGCCGATGAACCGGTCGATCTTCCCGTCGCTGTCGCACGTCACGTCCTGCAGCGTGCCGCGCCGCAACGGTTCCTCGTTCAGGCGATGGATCGGCATGATCGGGAAGAGCTGGTCGATCGCCCAGGAGTCCGGCAGCGACTGGAAGACCGAGAAGTTGCAGAAATAGCGGTCGGTGAGCACCGTCTCCAGCTCGGGGAGGATGTCCTCGTACTCCTCGGGGTCGGCGGACGCGAGCCGGGCGACGCGGTTCATGATCGCCAGGAACAGGCGCTCCGCGTGCGCGCGCTCCCGGAGCGAGAGCACGCCGCTGTTGAAGTGCACGCGCATCTGCTCCTTGGCGAACGTCGCGTCGTGGTAGGTTTCCCTCAGGCTCCGCTCGTCCAGGTCGCGCAGCGTCGCGGCCAGCTCGTGCACCAGCGCGTGCGCGTCCTCGGGGACGGCCCCGGGTGCGTCCTCGATCTGCGTCTCCACGTCGATCACGTTGACGAGCAGGAGCGCGTGGTGCGCGGTGAGCGCCCGCCCCGACTCGGAAATGACGTGCGGCATCGGTACGTCGTTCTCCCGTGCGGCCTCGGCCAGCGCGTAGATGATGTCGTTTGCGTACTCCTGCATCGAGTAGTTCACGCTGGCCGCCGCGGTCGAGCGCGAGCCGTCGTAGTCGACGCCCAGCCCGCCGCCCACGTCCACGTACTGGACATCCACGCCGAGCCGTCGTAGCTCCACGTAGAACCGCGCGACCTCCGCCATCGCCTGCTTGATGTTGCGGATGTCCGGGATCTGCGACCCCATGTGGAAGTGGATCATCTTGAGGATGTCGAGCCGGCCGGCCGCCTCGAGCTTGTCGAGCACCCGTACCAGCTGCGACGCGTTCAGCCCGAACTTGCTCCGCTCGCCCGCGGTCTCCGACCACCGCCCGGCGCCCGTCGCCGAGAGTTTGATCCGCACGCCCGCCGTCGGGACCACGTCCATGTCCTTCGCGACGCGCAGCAGCGTGTCGACCTCGCCGTTCTTCTCCAGCACGATCAGGACGGTGTGCCCGAGCTTCTGGCCCATGAGGGCGAGGCGCATGTACTCCTCGTCCTTGTAGCCGTTGCAGACGATCAGGTGGTCCGTCCGCTCCGTCAGCGCGAGGACCGCCTGCAGCTCCGGCTTGCTCCCGACCTCGAGCCCGACGTTGTACTTCTCGCCGTACGCGACGATCTCCTCGATGATGTGCCGCTGCTGGTTGACCTTGATCGGGTAGACGGTGGTGTACGTCCCCTTGTAGTCGAACTCCTTGATCGCCGCCTGGAACCGCTCCGCCAGCGTCTCGATCCGTGTGCGCAGAATGTCCGAGAAGCGGAGCAGCATCGGCAGCCCCACGCCCTGCGCCTGGAGGTCCATCGCGAGCTCGAAGAGATCGAGCCCGCGCTCGGGATCCCGCGTCGGGTGCACGGTGACGTGCCCCTTGTCGTTGATGTCGAAGTATCCAATGCCCCACCCGTCGAGGTTGTACAGCTCGCGGGAATCCTCGATCGTCCACGCCATGATGCCGAGACCTCGTCCTTCGATTTCCTTCTGGTAAAGTCGCGCAAGATGCGCGCTGGGCCGGCGATGCGAAAGGGGGTGCCCACCCGATGTGGCCGACGGCGGGATCTTGACTCTCCCGCGCCCGCTCCGCATGCTGTCGATACCACTCAATTCTGCATCCTTGCGAGGGTATCGTCATGCTCGAGCGGAAGGTCTACGGGGAGAGGGTACGGCTGTTCAGCGAACGAATGAACCGCGTGCTGTACGACGCGTTCCAGCGCATCGACGCGGACCGGGAGCGGGCCGACCTGCCGCGCCCTCTGCCGGAGGAGGTCAACCTTTACTCCTGGCCTCAAACGTGGCCCGACCACACCTTCGGCTTCGGGGGCACCGCCGCCGCCGGCCCGGCGACGACGCAGACCCATGTCGTCAAGGATGAGCGGACCGGCGCGGTCTACGTCTACCACGACGGCCGCTTCGTCCGCCACATCGCCCACCCGGGCGAGGCGTTCTGGAACGCGGTCCGCTCGCACGATCTCCCCGGCGCCGTCGACACCGCTCGCTGGAGCGAGCTGGATCGCAACTGACCTTCCCGTAGCGTCCCGGCGTGGATCCTGCACGCGCGTGCCGGGATCCGCGCCGGGTCCGCGACACCGCACCCGGCCGCTCCCGGCGAGCTCCACCGTCGAGCCGGCACGGCCATGACCGAGCGCATCCCCCGGGTCGACGACGAAAACGTCGCCCTCTTCGTCGACCTCTACGAGCTGACCATGGCCCAGGCCTACTGGCGCGAAGGGATGGCCGGGCGCGCCGTGTTCTCCCTCTTCACGCGCAAGCTCCCCGACTCCCGCAACTACCTCCTTGCCTGCGGCCTAGACGACGCGCTCCGCTTCCTCGAGACGTTCCATTTCGGCGACGCCGCGATCGACTACCTACGCACGCTCCCCGGCTTCGCGCCCGAGTTCCTCGACTGGCTGCGCGGGCTGCGCTTCACCGGCGATGTGTGGGCGCTCCCGGAAGGGACGCCGTTCTTCGCGAACGAGCCGATCCTCGAGATCGAGGCGCCGATCGTCGAGGCCCAGCTCGCCGAGACGTTCGTGATGAACCAGCTCCACTTCCAGACGGTCGTCGCATCGAAGGCCGCGCGGGTCGTCCACGCCGCCGCGGGGCGCCCCGTCGTCGACTTCGGCATGCGACGCTACCACGGCACGGACGCCGCGCTGAAGGCCGCCCGTGCCTTTCACGTCGCCGGCGTCGCCTCGACCAGCAACGTCTTGGCGGGCGCGGTCTACGGTGTCCCGGTCGCCGGGACCATGGCGCACAGCTTCGTCCAGGCATTCGACCACGAGATCGACGCGTTCCGCGCCTTCGCGCGCACCTACCCGGAGACGACGCTCCTCGTCGACACGTACGACACGCTCGACGGCGTGCGGCGCGTCGTCGAGCTCGCCCGGGAGCTGGGCGACGACTTCCGCGTCTCCGCCGTCCGCCTCGACTCCGGCGACCTCGCCGCCCTCGCCTTCGGCGCGCGCGAGATCCTGGACGCCGCCGGGCTGCAACGCGTGGAGATCTTCGCCAGCGGCGGGCTCGACGAGTACGAGATCGCGCGCATCGTCGCCGCAGGCGCGCCGGTCGACGCATTCGGCGTCGGGACCCGCATGGGCGTGCCGCCGGATGCGCCGGCGCTCGACATTGCCTACAAGCTGACGGAGTACGACGGACGCGGGCGCATCAAGCTCTCGCCCGGCAAGCCGCTCCTCCCCGGCCGCAAGCAGGTGTACCGCCTGGAGGAGGGAGGCAGGGCCGTAGGCGACGTCGTCGCCCGCCACGACGAGGCGCTCCCCGGCCGCCCGCTGCTGGTCCAGGTCATGGCGTCGGGGCGCCGGCTGCCCGCCGGCCGCGCCACGCTGGACGAGGCCCGCGCCCGCGCCGCCGCGGAGTTGGCACGCCTCCCCGACCGCGTCCGCGCGATCGAGCCCGCGGATCCACCCTACCCGGTGCGCGTGAGCGACCGCCTCGAGGCCGATGCGGCCGACGCCGCCCGCCGCGTGCGCTCCCGACGCCCGGACGGAGGATGAAGCGCCGCCGTTTTCGGCCCCGCCCGGCGCGCGCCCGTCACGACAGCGCCACGTCCAGGATCATCATGACGACGAAACCCAGGATCGTCGCGCTCGTTGCCAAATCGGTCCGCCCGCGCTGCTGCGACTCGGGGATCAGCTCCTCGATGACCACGTAGAGCATCGCGCCCGCCGCGAACGCGAGCCCGTACGGGAGGATCGCCTGGACGCGCAGCACGGCCGCAGCGCCGAGCGCCGCCGCGAGCGGCTCGACCACCGCCGAGAGCTGGCCGAACCAGAAGCTGCGGAACGGCGATATCCCCTCGCGCCGCAACGGCATCGCCACCGCGACCCCTTCCGGGAAGTTCTGGAGCCCGATCCCGAGCGCCAGGGCGATGGCGGCGGCGAGCGCAGTGTCCGCGGCGCCGCCCTCGAGCACGCCCGCGGCGCCGAACGCGACGCCCATCGCAAGCCCTTCCGGGATGTTGTGCAGCGTTATCGCAAGCACGAGGAGCGTGGTGCGCCGCCACGTCGTCGCCAACCCCTCCGCACGCTCGATCGGGACGAACAGGTGCAGGTGCGGCAGCAGCTCGTCGGCGATGCGGAGGAATCCCGCGCCGAAGAGCAGGCCGATCGAGGCGGGGAGCCACCCGGGCACGTCCCGCGCCTCCGCGAGCTCGATCGCGGGGATCAGCAGCGACCAAACGCTCGCCGCGACCATGACGCCGGCCGCGAAGCCGAGCATCGCATCCATCGTCGCGGCCGGGAAGTCCCGCCGTACCAGCACGACTGCCGCGCCGAGCGCCGTGACCGCCCAGGTGAACGCCCCGGCCAGCACGGCTTGCAGGAGCGGGTCGAGTCGTCCGATCGCCTCGATCATCGCTCGTCGCCGGTCGTCCGCCGACGACCACGCCCGCCCGCCGCGACGCCCGTCGTCACGCTTGCGCCGGCCGTCCGCGCAACCCTTGCCAGCTCCGGTACACCAGCGCCCCGGCGCCGAGCTGGCTCGCGAGCAGGACGATCAAGCCTCCCAGGAACGGGATCAGCCCCACGATGTGGAGCGCGACCACGCCGATCGTCGCCGCGAGGTACGGGTGCTCCCGCGACCGCTCGTAACGTTCGGCGCTCGCCCAGCGCCGCAGCACGGCGGCGCCGATCCACGTCCCCGTGACCGCGATCCCGAGCAGCGCGAGCGCGGGGATTATGAAGAGCCCGATCAGCAGCGTGATCGGGAAGCCGATGACGCTGAGCAGCGCGAGGAAGGCGACGATCGGGAGGGCGACGGCGACGATCAGCGCGGTGAGCACGACCGGCCCGGGCCGCTCCGAGATCCGGCTCGCCGCCTCGAACAGTTGACGCCCCGCGACCGCCGCGAATCCCAAGGCGACGACCAGCGCCACGAGCGTGAGGCTCAGCCACACGATCCACCCGACGATCGGGCTCCACTCGAACCCTTCCCGCCGGTGGATCTCGCCGCCGATCCGCGCGCCCGGCGCCCGCTGGAGCGCGCTCCGGTGGAGCACTACGTTCTCGCCGACCTCGGCGTCGGGCCCGAGCTCCGCGCGGCCGTGGACGACGATGAGATTCCCCAGCACCTTCCCCGTCACCCGCGCCGTTCCGCCTACCACCACCAGCTGTTCGGCGACCGTCCCCTCCACGTCCGCGTCGTGCCCGATGACCACGACCGTGCGTGCGCTGTCGCCCGCGGCGAGGCGCAGAGGGCCGTTCATGCGGAGCAGCACGTCCGTGACGTCCGTCGCATCCCGCCGCTGCACCGCCGCAAAGGCGACGACGCCGAGCAGAACGACCCCGATCGCACCCGCGTACCCGATTCTCATGCGACGCTCCTCTCCTTGCGTGTTGCGTCCCGGGCGGCAACATGCGTACCCGCCCGGGCCGGAGAGCCCGCCGCCGCTTGCACTCGCGCCGCGCGCGTCCCAGTTTCCCCGCGTTTTTCCTCGTAACCATCTCGCGAGATCGTCCCATGCAACAAGCGACACACGTACCCGCCGCGACGACGCGGCGCCGCAGTACCCGGAACCGTCGTGCATCCATCGGCGCGCTCCTCGCCCTGGTCGCCGTCGCCGGCGCATGCGCCTCGCCCACGGCCGAGGCACAGCAGCCCGCGCCCCGCGGCATGTCGACGGTCGATCCATCGCTCTTCTCCGGGCTCCAGTACCGCTGGATCGGGCCCAGCCGCGGCGGGCGTGTCACCGCCGTCGAAGGCGTACGCCAGCAGCCCAACGTCTTCTATTTCGGCTCGACCGGCGGCGGCGTCTGGAAGTCCGAGGATTACGGCCAGAACTGGTACAACATCTCGGATGGGTACTTCGAGACGGGGTCGATCGGCGCCATCGAGGTCGCGGACTCCGATCCCAACATCATCTACGTCGGCACCGGCTCCGACGGCCTCCGCAGCAACGTCATCACCGGGAAGGGGGTCTACAAGTCGACCGACGCGGGGAAGACCTGGACCCACATCGGCCTCCGCGACGTCGGCCAGATCGGCGCCGTCGAGGCGCACCCCGACAACCCCGACATCGTCTTCGTCGCCGCGATCGGCCACGCCTTCGGCCCCAACCCCGACCGCGGCGTCTATCGCTCCCTCGACGGTGGGAAGTCCTGGGAGAAGGTCCTATTCGTGAGCGATTCGACCGGCGCCGTCGACCTCGAGTTCGCGCCCGACGATCCCAACACCATCTACGCGACCATGTGGCGCGCCGAGCGCAAGCCGTGGACGATCATCAGCGGCGCGCACGAGGGCGGGATCTTCAAGAGCACCGACGGCGGCAACACCTGGCGCAAGCTCGGCGGCGGGCTCCCCTCCGGCCTCGTCGGCAAGATCGACCTCGCCGTCACGCCCGCCGACCCGAATGTCGTCTACGCGCTCGTCGAGGCGCTCCCGCCCGAGGGCGGTCTCTACCGTTCCAACGACCGCGGGGAGACGTGGACGGCCGTCAACACCACCGAGGCCGGGCTCCTCGACCGGCCGTTCTATTACACCAACGTCGACGTCGACCCGAAGAACCCCGACAAGGTCTACGTCAGTGCGGTCTCCTGGTTCGTCTCGGAGGACGGCGGCCGCACCTTCCGCCGCCGCCCGACCCCGCACGCCGACAACCACGACATGTGGATCAACCCGGACAACCCGGATATCTTCATCCAATCGAACGACGGCGGCGTCAACGTCACGCTCGACGGCGGCCGCACCTGGTCGACGCAGCACAACCAGCCCACCGCCGAGCTCTACGGCATCGACATCGACGACCGCTTCCCGTACTGGGTTTACGCCGGTCAACAGGACAACGGGACGGCGATCGCGGTGCCGAGCCTGCCGACGCCGCTGTGGTCCGGCGAGGTCCCCGCGATCGGCCGCGCCGTCGGCGGGTGCGAGACCGGGCCCGCGGTCCCCAAGCCGGGCGATCCGGACATCATCTACGCGAACTGCAAGGGTCAGTTCACGCGCTATAACCTGCGCACCGGCCAGGAGCAGCGGTACTACGTCGGCGCGCAGTACATGTACGGGCACAACCCGAAGGACCTGAAGTACCGGTTCCAGCGGGTGGTCCCGATCGAGGTCTCGCCGCACGACCCGAACGTGGTCTACCACGCGTCGCAGTACCTGCACCGCACGACGGACGAGGGCGTGACGTGGGAGACGATCTCTCCGGACCTCACCGCGAACGACCCGCGCGGCCACGTCATCTCCGGCGCGCCGATCACGCGAGACATCACGGGCGAGGAGTTCTACAGCACGATCTACGTGGTGGAGGAGTCTCCGCTCGTGCAGGGGCTGATCTGGGTCGGCTCGAACGACGGGCTGGTCCACGTCACGCGCGACGGCGGCAAGACCTGGGAGAACGTGACGCCGAAGGACCTACCGCCCGGCGGGCGCGTGCAGAACATCGAGCCGTCGCCGCACGACCCGGCGCGGGCTTACATCGCCGTCTACCGCTACCTCGTCGCGGACGACTGGGAGCCGTACATCTACCGGACGAACGACTACGGCCGCACCTGGACTCGCCTGACGACGGGGAAGAACGGGATCCCGGCCGACTATGCGACGCGCGTCGTCCGCGAGGACCCGGACCGCGAAGGGCTCCTGTACGCCGGGACCGAGTTCGGGATCTTCATCTCGTTCGACGACGGCGCGAACTGGCAGCCGTTCCAGCTCAACCTTCCGCGCACGCCCGTCACGGACATCGAGGTCTACCGCAAGGACCTGATCCTGTCGACGATGGGGCGCGGGTTCTGGATCCTCTACAACATCACCCCGCTGCATCAGATCAGCGACCGGGTCGCACGGTCACGGGCGCACCTCTTCCAGCCGAACGTCGCATACCGGCTCCGTTACCGGGCCGGCGGCGGCGGCCCGGCGGACCCCCAGTACCCGCCGCCCGGCGCCGTCATCGATTACTACCTCTCGAGCGACGACGTCGGCCCCGTCACCCTCGAGATCTTCGACGCCGACGGCAAGCTCGTCCGCGCCTTCTCGAGCGAGGCGACGGGTGAGGAGACCGTGGCGAAGGCGACGATGGGCGGCTGGGCACTCGAGCGCGTCGGCACGCCGCGGCTGCCGAAGGGGAAGGGGCTCAACCGTTTCATCTGGGACATGACGCTCCCGGGCCCCTGGTACGCCGACACGCGCCGCGCCGGCCGCGGCGGCCCGATGGCGCTCCCGGGCACCTATCAGGTCCGCCTCACCGTCGGCGATTGGAGCGAGACGCGAACCCTGGAACTGCGCATGGACCCGCGGGTCGAGAAGGAAGGCGTAACGCACGCCGACCTGGCCGAGCAGCTCGACATCGCCCTCAAGGTCCGCGACGCGCTCAGCGAGGCGAACTTCGCCCTCGACCGGGTGATCTCCGCCCGCCGCCGCCTCCAGGCCGCCGGCCGCACGGACGATGAGGCCGCTCGCCGCCTCGCGGCCCTCCAGGACGCGCTCCAGACCGCCCAGGGCCGCTACATGCAGCCGATGCTGGTCGACCAGATCCAGTATCTCTACCGCATGCTCCTCGGCGCCGACCAGAAGCCCGGCCGCGACGCCTTCATCCGCTACGCCGAACTCCGTGCCGAGCTCGACCGGATCCTCTCCGAGCTGGAGGCGACGGAGCGCCTGGCCGACGCCACTCGCTGACCCGCGGTCCCCGGCGTCCG
>Ga0207864_1003552_pt1 | contig 12925 bp, 11 predicted proteins | sample HigsolmetaAR202D_FD_184834 | JGI IMG/M metagenome (GOLD analysis project Ga0207864, IMG submission 184834) | Ionic liquid and high solid enriched microbial communities from the Joint BioEnergy Institute, USA - AR20-2-D (SPAdes) (version 2) ...
AATGCAACAGGAGCGAGCTGGCCACCAACGCCCTACGCCACACCCGCACCGGGGCTTCCGGGGGCACCTTCAGCGTGCGCGTGGAGACCACCCCGTGCCGGGTGCGGGGCGAGGTGCACAGCGGAGCCCCCCTGCACCGGCACGACACCCCGCACGTGTTCCAGGCCGACCTTGGCGGGCTGGCCGAGGGCGGGCGCGGCCTGGCCCTGGTCGACCAGCTCACCACCCGCTGGGGCAGCCTGCCCCACGCCCACGGCGTCTACTTCCTCCTCCACTGGCCCACCCCAAGAACCTGACCGAACCCGCCCGGGCAGGCCGCACACGCCCGGACCGCATCCCGCACCACGCCACCTGCCGGGCCGTGCCCTAGCGGCCAGCCCTCATGCACGTGGCCGGGGCCGTCTCCTTCCCCGGCCCCGGCCACCCCGATTCGACGTCGAAAAGGTTCTGTGTTCCATGCCTGATGACGACTTCGTGACCCTGTATGCCGGCCCTCTGGACGGGCTCACCGTCACCCGCACCCACCTGGATACCCTCGCCCAGCACCACGGCGATGAGCGCTTCCTGCTCCTCACCCACTGCGGAGCCTCCGGCCTCTACCAGCAGCAGACCGCAGACCGCTGGATCTACGCCGCCCCCGGACTACTCGGCCACAACGACAACCCGAAGGGCGATGCCGGGGGAGGCCCCGTGAGCGGCCGGTCCGAACAGGCGCGCATCTACCGCATCAGCGAAAACCGGGTCTGGCGCGGAAAGACCGAACTGTCCCCCGCCCAGATCCACGCCCTGGCCCAGACCCTGGCCGCCATCACCCGCACCCGCGAAGAAGACGCCCTGCGCAAGGCCTACCCGGTCGGTGCCCGGGTGCGGTTCGGGGACAACCTGCACACCGTGACCGGCTACACCGACTCCCCTGGCCTGCCGCCCATGCTCAAACTCTCCAGCAACACCATCGCCCACCCCACCCACGTCACCCACACCTGAACAGAGCCTTTCCGCGGTCAGGTACGCCGGGACCATCCCCGCGTGCGCGGGGAGCTCCCTTGGCGACCTGGGACTTTACCAGCGGCCCGGGCGGTTTTCCTTCACTCGGGAAAACCTGGGCAAGCACCCCAGCCGTCGGCAACGCCCCCGCAGCCCCACAGTCCGCTCGTGTCCTGCCCGCTGGACCGCGGAACCGGCTGGAAGCCCTCCTGTCGCCGGACGCCACGGACGACCACCGGCACGGCCTTGACGATCATGGCCCCAGGGACAGAACAGATGCTTGTTATGCCCCCAGGGCCATGGAAGACGGTGAAACGGTGCCGCAACCTCGCGGCCCGGCCCAGGCTGGTGGGGGCACTTCACTGTTCCCTCTGTTTCGGCCGCGAGGCGCGGCCGAAACAGACTGGAGGCTTCCTCGCCCACATCAGCCACCCCGGCCGGGGCCTGTCAGCGCATCCAGGACTCAACCGAGCAACCCGAATAACAGTGCTCTTCCGCACAATTGGTCTAAGGTGGCTGCACGGGCGAACCCTGCCCGCAAGGGTGGTCACGTCAAGATAACGCGCCGAGAAGCCGCAGGTCAGTTTCTGTGCTCCCCACGCACGTGGGGATGGTCCGCGCCCGGTGAATACGTCGTCGTAGCGGGTCCAGTGCTCCCCACGCACGTGGGGATGGTCCGCGGCTTTCGGAATCCCGCTGTTCAGGTCTTGGGTGCTCCCCACGCACGTGGGGATGGTCCGTTGAGGTTGCGGCAGGACGACATCCTGGTCGCGTGCTCCCCACGCACGTGGGGATGGTCCGTACAGGGATGATTGGGGGACCGAGTATTGTACGTGCTCCCCACGCACGTGGGGATGGTCCGTACCTCCCCGACGAGATCTATGACGGGTGCAGGTGCTCCCCACGCACGTGGGGATGGTCCGGTTGCCAGTCTGTCCGACGTCGATGTCTCGCCGTGCTCCCCACGCACGTGGGGATGGTCCGTCGCTCGACATCGACCTGGTCTATGTGTCCGAGTGCTCCCCACGCACGTGGGGATGGTCCGAGCTCGCCCGGGAGCGCCGCCGCCGCGGACGCGTGCTCCCCACGCACGTGGGGATGGTCCGTCGCCACCCGATCGCGCCGGTGCCCGACCAGCGTGCTCCCCACGCACGTGGGGATGGTCCGTCCTCGGCCCCGAGCACGAAGTCGAAACGATCGTGCTCCCCACGCACGTGGGGATGGTCCGTCCTCGGCCCCGAGCACGAAGTCGAAACGATCGTGCTCCCCACGCACGTGGGGATGGTCCGTCGACACCAACCGGGCCACCCTCCTCTACCACGTGCTCCCCACGCACGTGGGGATGGTCCGACGCTGAACCGTCGTGACGTGCCTAGTGACGGGTGCTCCCCACGCACGTGGGGATGGTCCGTCGAGTTCGCTACGCAACGGGAACGCATGCTAGTGCTCCCCACGCACGTGGGGATGGTCCGTCCGGCTCCGATTCGTCCTCCGCGCTGTCGAGTGCTCCCCACGCACGTGGGGATGGTCCGCAACCCTACCGGGACTCCTGGCTGATCGAGCGGTGCTCCCCACGCACGTGGGGATGGTCCGAGATCTGGCAGGCCGTCGCCGACCGGCTGACCGTGCTCCCCACGCACGTGGGGATGGTCCGTGTTCGCGCGTACTCCCACGGGAGTCTCGCGCGTGCTCCCCACGCACGTGGGGATGGTCCGCCGTGCAGGTGCCGGTGGACCGTCATCTTGCTGTGCTCCCCACGCACGTGGGGATGGTCCGCCGAACGGGCGGCGGGTGCAGGGACGCTGGGCGTGCTCCCCACGCACGTGGGGATGGTCCGACCGTCCCCGGGCGATATCGATAGCGGCTAGGGTGCTCCCCACGCACGTGGGGATGGTCCGGTCAGGGTGCCCACGGTGATCCAGGCGTGCGGGTGCTCCCCACGCACGTGGGGATGGTCCGACTGGAACTTGCGCCCGGAAACAGACTCCGCGGTGCTCCCCACGCACGTGGGGATGGTCCGCCGAGGTGATCCGCATGATCGCCCGCTGGTTCGTGCTCCCCACGCACGTGGGGATGGTCCGGCGAAGCCAACGTGTCGGCGACGGTCACCACGGTGCTCCCCACGCACGTGGGGATGGTCCGTACACGGCCAGCGGCACCGACCAGCATTTGCAGTGCTCCCCACGCACGTGGGGATGGTCCGCGATCACCTCGCGGACGTAGGCGACTTCCTCAACCACGGGTGCGACCATGGGATCGTTTAAACGTTTCGTCCCGGTGGCAGGCTTCGCCGCCATACGGTGGGAATCGACAACTAGCCCTCGGTGGCATCCTGTGAACAGGTCGGACGCCCCCTGGTTTTCAGCGACACGCCGGGGTCTGGTGCACTACCGGAGGTTCGCTGAAAAAGCCGCCGGAACCGGCCCCCGGGGTGGGGCGTGGCCAGCGACTTTACTCTCGGGTCCTCATCGCCCCTACGAGGGGCAGCAACAGCGCGGCTGGTACCCGACGGGGATCGCCCCCGTGTCCTCATCGCCCCTACGAGGGGCAGCAACATCACGTCGGCGCGCCGGTAACGGACCAGCCGCACCCGTCCTCATCGCCCCTACGAGGGGCAGCAACGCGTTCAGTAGGGCAGGTTGGCGGACAGGTCCACGGTCCTCATCGCCCCTACGAGGGGCAGCAACACGACGGGTGGCCCGACACCGGCGCCGAGATGCCGCGTCCTCATCGCCCCTACGAGGGGCAGCAACGCCCGCACCAACGCGCCGGTGGAGGTCACCATCTGCGTCCTCATCGCCCCTACGAGGGGCAGCAACAAATTAGGGATGTTGACAATAGTGCTGCTGTTCAGCGTCCTCATCGCCCCTACGAGGGGCAGCAACGTTGGCAGCTCAGCCACGGTCCACGGGCCGGCCGGGTCCTCATCGCCCCTACGAGGGGCAGCAACGTTGGCAGCTCAGCCACGGTCCACGGGCCGGCCGGGTCCTCATCGCCCCTACGAGGGGCAGCAACCATCTGAGAGGACACAACCGATGGAGACCAGTATGAGTCCTCATCGCCCCTACGAGGGGCAGCAACCGTCCAGGCCGCGCAGGTCAACCACGTACCGGTCGCCGGTCCTCATCGCCCCTACGAGGGGCAGCAACTGTTCGCATCCAACTCCACCGGCTGGGACGACCAGTGTCCTCATCGCCCCTACGAGGGGCAGCAACACGGGCGCGAGCGCGGGCCGTAGCACCGCCAGCACGGTCCTCATCGCCCCTACGAGGGGCAGCAACGCGACGGCTGCGACGGTGAGCCCCTCGTCGTCCCCACGTCCTCATCGCCCCTACGAGGGGCAGCAACGTGAGCCTCAGCATCAACGGGGCGAACGGTGCGGGTCCTCATCGCCCCTACGAGGGGCAGCAACTCCCAGTAGGCGCAGACCTCCAGCGTCGCGTCACGTCCTCATCGCCCCTACGAGGGGCGGCAACCACGCGGTGCGTACTCCCCCGAGGGGCTACCGGGCGACAGGCCGTCCCCGGAAGCCCGGCCCCGGCGCCGGGGCCGGGTGGGCCGACGGCGCCGGGGCCGGGGTCAGCGGGGGTCGATCTGTTCTTCCAGTTCGTCCACGGCGATCAGGTCGCGGCGGATGCGGCCGGTCCGGTAGGAGACGCGGCCGGCGATGTGCGAGGCGACGGGGACGGTGAGGATCTGGAACAGCAGCACCAGCACCAGCATGCCCATGTGCGTGTCGGGGAACAGCCGCAGTCCCAGCCCGGCGAGGATCAGCACCAGGCCCATGATCTGCGGCTTGGCTGCGGTGTGCATCCGCGACAGCAGGTCGGGGAAGCGCACCAGGCCCACCCCGGCCGCGAAGGACAGCAGGGCTCCCAGCAGCAGGAGGACCACCGAGATCCAGTCCAGTACCTGTACGGTCGTCACGGCTCGATCCTCTCCGCCTGCTCGGCCTCCCGGTGCCGTTTGGCGACGAACCGGGAGACGCTGACCGAACTCACGAACCCCAGCAGCGCCAGCACCAGCATGATCGGCAGCACCGTCGGGTCGCGGTGGAAGGCCGCGAACGCGCCGATGCCCGCGATCGCCGAGGCGAGCAGCACGTCCACGGAGAGCGCCCGGTCCAGGATGGTCGGCCCCAGCATGAGCCGGACCATGCTGAGCAGCGAGGCCGCCCCCAGCAGCACGCCGATCACGATCCACAGGTAGATCACGTCTGGCCTCCCGTCTCGAGCCGCTCGATCTCCGCGCGGGTGCCGAAGGCCCGCACCACCCGCTCCTCCAGGGCGAACACGCTGCGCCGCGCCTCCTCGATGCCGTCGACGTCGGTGCCCAGCATGTGCACGAACAGGGTGAACGTGCCGGAGCGGACCTCCACGATCACGCTGCCGGGGATGACCGACACGCACACCGCGGTGATCGTGAGCAGCAGGTCCGACCGGGTGCGCAGCGGGATGGCGAGGACGGAGCTGCGCGGCGGGCGCCGGGCGAAGCTCTGCGCGACCACCCGGGCGCTGGCCACCACCAGGTCCACGACGAAGTGCCCGAGGAACACCGCCAGGCCTATCGGGTGCAGCCGCACCCCCCAGGTCACCGGCGGCAGCGGGAACACCAGCATGGTCGCCAGGCCCACCAGGAGCCCGCCCAGCACGGTGGTCGGCGAGAGGCTGCCGAACAGCATCGTCCACACCACGGTGAGCAGGAGCAGCGTGGGCAGGTTGACGATCCGCTGTCCGATGCGGACGTTGGACCAGGAACGCTCGGGCGCGACAGGATTGCTCACCGGGCACCTCCTCCGACGACGGCCTCCAGGTAGGGGGTGCGGGCCAGCAGCTCCACCGCGGTGTCCTCGCTGTAGCCGACGAGCGGTCCCGCGAACACCGTGAATGCCACGCCCAGCAGCACCAGCGCCACTGTCGCGCCCAGCATCATCGGGGGGAACACGTCGGAGGTCATCACGGCCTTGCCGCCGATCCCGGTGGGCGCGCGGCCCACCGCCATCGGCGCGCTCTCCGGGCCGGACGACTCGTCCTCGGAGCTTTCCAGCAGGGTGCCCAGCGCCACCGGGCGGCCCTCCTCGGGGGCCCGCCAGAAAGCGTAGTTCCACAGCCGCACCATGGAGAACAGCGTCAGCAGGCTGGTCACCACCGACCCGGCCACCAGCAGGTACGCCAGCGGCGAGCCGTCCTGGACGCCCGCCTGGATCAGGCCGAGCTTGCCGAGGAAGCCCGACAGCGGCGGGATGCCCGCCAGGTTCATCGCGGGGATGAAGAACAGCACGCCCAGCACGGGCGACAGCTTCGCCAGGCCGCTCAGGTCGTGCAGGGACGTGCTGCCGCTGCGCCGCTCCACCAGGCCCGCGACGAGGAACAGGGTGGTCTGCACGGTGATGTGGTGGGCCACGTAGAACACCGCGCCGGACATGCCGTGCACGCTGGCCAGCCCGATCCCGAACACCATGTAGCCGATGTGGCTGACCAGGGTGAACGAGAGCATGCGCTTGATGTCGGTCTGGGCCATCGCGCCGAAGATGCCGATGACCATGGTGGCCAGCGCCGTCCACAGCAGCAGCACGTCCACCGCCTCGTTGCGGGGGAACAGCAGCGTCTGCGCGCGGATCATCGCGTACACGCCGACCTTGGTGAGCAGGCCCGCGAAGACGGCGGTGACCGGGGCGGGCGCGGTGGGGTAGGAGTCGGGCAGCCACGCCGACAGCGGGAACACCGCGGCCTTGATCGCGAAGGCCAGCAGCAGCATCACCTGGAGGACGAGCTGGAGCTGCACCGGCAGGTCCGCCAGGCGCTCCGCCAGGTGCGCCATGTTGACGGTGCCGGCGGCCGCGTAGATCAGGCCGATCGCGATCAGGAAGATCACCGACGACAGCAGCGACACCACCACGTAGGTGGAGCCCGCGCGGATGCGCGCGACCGTGCCGCCCTGGGTCATCAGCACGTAGCTGGAGGTCAGCAGGATCTCGAAGCCCACGTACAGGTTGAACAGGTCCCCGGTGAGGAAGGCGTTGGACACGCCCGCCACCAGGATGAGGAACGTGGGGTAGAAGATCGCCAGCGGCGTGGCCTCCTCCTGGTCGGCGATTCCCTGGCCGATCGAGTACACGAGCACGCCCAGCGTGATCGCCGAGGAGACCGTCACCATCAGCGCCGACAGCCGGTCGGCGACCAGGGTGATGCCGATCGGGAAGTCCCAGCCGCCCACCTGCACGACCTGCGGTCCGTGGGCGGCCACCCCGAACAGCAGGGCCACGCCGGTGGCCAGCACCAGGGCCAGGGCCACCACGCTGATCAACTGGTTGAGCAGCGGGGAGCGGACCCCGATCGCGAACTTCAGGCCGGCTGCGAACAGCGGGACCACCACCGGCAGCGGCACCAGGTAGGGAAGGAGGTCCGCCATCTAGTCCACCCCCTGCATGTCGCTGTCCTCGGCTCGGGCCAGGCGTTCCCGTTCGGCGCGGATGCTGGCGCGCAACTGCTGCTTCTGGGCGCGGATGCGCTGCCGCAGCTCCCGCCGCAGCCGCCGTTCCTTCTCCTTGTCGGCGCGCAGGTGCTCGGCGAGCTCGCTGCGGGCCCGCAGCATCCGGCGGCGCGCCTCCTCGACGGTGCTCTGCACGTCCGCGGCCTGGGAGTGCAGCAGGCGCCTGCGCGTCTCGTCGTCGGAGGCGGCCTCCAGGCGTTCCTCCAGGTCGCGGCGGGCCTGGGCGATCTGCTCGCGGATCACGGCGCGTTCGGCCTCCTCCAACTGGTCCTGGGCGTCGATCTGCGCCTCCAGTTCCGACCGCTGCGCCCGGATCGCCTGGCGCAGCGCCCGCCGCTGGGCGCGGATGTACTGGCGCATCCGGCGCCGCTCGCCGCCGGTGGCGATCCTGCGGTCCTCGGCGTCGTCCTGGACCTCGTCGTGGCCCTGGAGCTGCCAACTGCGGTAGGCCATGGCCAGCAGGAACGCGGTGACGCCCAGGGTGATGACGATCGCGGTGAGGATCATCGCCTGGGGCAGCGGGTCGGACATCTCGCCGACGGGGGTGAGGCCGAGCAGCGGCGGGCCGCCCGGGGTGCCGCTGGTGGACAGGATCATCAGGTTGACCCCGTTGCCGAGCAGGATCACCCCCAGCAGGATGCGGGTGAGGCTCCGCTCCAGCAGGAGGGTCACCCCGGCGGCCACCAGGACCCCGACCACGACGATGAGCAGGATCGTGGGGGTGTCGTTCACGCGGTCACCTCCTCGCTCTCGCGCCGGGGGGCCTGGCCGGTCCGGCTGTCCTTCTCCGCCTGCTCGTCGATTCCGGCGCCGAGGCTGTACAGGATGTCCTGGATGAGGCCGATCACCAGCACGTAGACGCCCGTGTCGAAGGCCAGCGCCGAGGTGAGGTGCAGCGGTTCCAGGAAGGGCAGGTGCAGGTCGAAGGCTCCTCCGGCGAGGATCTCGGAGCCGAAGACCGCCCCGGCCAGCGCGGTTCCGGTGGTGAGGGCCAGCCCCAGGCCGATCAGCAGGCCGGGGGGCAGCCGCAGCGCCAGGTACAGCTCGTGGCGGCCGCCCGCCAGGTAGCGCACCATCAGGCCGAGTCCGGCCACGATGCCGCCCGCGAAGCCGCCGCCGACCTGGGTGTGGCCGGTGAGCAGCAGGAAGACCGAGACCACGATGCTGACCGGGAACAGCAGCCGGGCCACCACCTCGAAGATCACCGAGCGGCGCTCCTGGGCCAGCGACAGCACTCCGGGCAGCCACAGCGGCTTGATCTCGAGGCGCAGGGTGAGGACGTCGCCCGCGTGGAGCAGCGGGAGGGGACGCCACTCGGTCTCCTGCTGGGCCAGCGGCGTCGGCAGCGGCACCGCGATCTGGGAGTTCTCCACCCGGGTGTGGGGCAGGCGGGCGCGTCGGCGCACGAACAGCAGGCTCGCCACGCCCGCGGCGACCGCCGCCAGCACCGAGATCTCCCCCATGGTGTCCCAGGCGCGCACGTCCACCAGCAGCACGCTGACGATGTTGTGGCCGCCCGCCTCTTCGGCCGCGGCGGGGAAGTCGCCGGAGATCGTCTCGGCCTGCCGCCCGGCCAGGGTGAGGTAGGCCAGGACGGCGACGAGGACTCCGGTGGCCGCGCCGATGCCGAGGTTGATCAGGCGGCGGCTGCGCAGCACCGGGGTGGAGAAGCGGGCGGGCAGGCGGCGCAGCACCAGCACGAACACCACCAGGCTGACGGTCTCCACCAGGAACTGGGTGAGCGCCAGGTCGGGTGCGCCGTACAGCACGAACAGGGTGGCGGTGCCGTAGCCGGTCATGCCCACCAGCACCACCGCGAACAGGCGGCTGCGCACCACGAGCGCGCCCAGTGCGGCCAGCACGACGATGGTGGCCGGGATGAGTTGGGCGGGGGAGTCGAGCCAGCGCACCGGCGGCGCGTCCAGGGTCCACAGTCGTCCCCACACGGTGGGGACGGTGCTGACCACGAGCAGCGACACCAGGATCGTGCCGAGGTAGAGCGGCAGCGAACCGCGCTGGGTGAGGCCGGTGACCTGGGTGGCGAAGCTGGAGACGGAGTAGACGATGCGCCGGTAGATGCGGCCGGAGTCGGGCAGGGCGAACCGGGCGCCCAGCCACGCCACCCGCTTGCGCCACCGGAACAGGAGCAGACCGCCCGCCACGCACACCGCCGACAGCAGCAGCGGCAGGGAGAAGCCGTGCCACAGCGCCAGGTGGGCCGGGGGGTGTCCGGCGTTGCCGGGCACGGTGTCGGCGTAGGCGGCCAGCACCGGGTCGGCGAGTCCGGCGGCCAGGCCGCCCGCCAGGCCCAAAGCCGCCAGCACCACCGCGGGCGCGACGAACAGCGGGCCGGGGGCGTGCACCGGGGTGGGGGAGAGGTCGGGCTTGTCGAGGAAGGCGCCCCACAGGAACCGCAGGCTGTAGCCGACGGTGAAGACGGAGCCGACGACCACCCCGGCCAGGCAGAGCGCGGTGACGAGGCCGCCCGCGTGCTGGAACGCCTCGAACACCGACTCCTTGGCGACGAATCCGGCCAGCGGCGGCAGGCCCGCCATGGACGCCAGCGCCGCCACCGACGTCCAGAACACGACGGGCATCCGGGTGCGCAGGCCGGACAGTTCGCGCAGGTCCCGGGTGCCGGTGCTGTGGTCGATGATCCCCACCACGAGGAACAGGGGGGCTTTGAACAGCGCGTGCGCGCACAGCATGGCCAGTCCGGCCAGGGCGGCGTCGCGGGTGCCCACGCCGAAGACCGCGGTGAGGAAGCCCAGTTGGCTGACCGTTCCGTAGGCCAGCAGCAGTTTCAGGTCGTGCTGGCGCAGCGCTTTCCACCCGGCGGCGACCATCGTGGCCGTGCCGAGGAGGAGTGCCGTGTACCGCCACACCGCCACGTCCCCGAAGGCGGGGGTGAACCGGGCGATCAGGTACACGCCGGCCTTGACCATGGCCGCGGCGTGCAGGTAGGCGCTGACCGGGGTGGGCGCCTGCATGGCCGCGGGCAGCCACAGGCTGAACGGCAGGATCGCGGACTTGGCGAGCGCGCCCACGAGGACCAGTACGAGCGCGACCGACACGGCCGTGCCGCGCGGCGGGTCGGCCAGCAGTTCGGAGAGCAGGTAGGTGTCCGCGGCCTCGCCCAGCATGATCAGGCCGACCAGCATCGCCAGGCCGCCCAGGGTGGTCACGTTGATCGCCATCGCGGCGGCGCGCCGGCTGTCGCGCCGTTCGGTGTAGTGGCCGATCAGCAGGTAGGAGAAGACCGTCGTCAGCTCCCAGTACAGGTAGAGCTGGATCAGGTCGTCGGCCAGCACCAGGCCCAGCATCGCGCCCGCGAATCCGGTGAGGACCCCGGCGAAGCGGCCCAGTCCCGGCTCGTCGTCGTCGAAGTAGCGGGCGCAGTAGACCAGGACCAGAGTGCCGATCCCCGCGGCGATGAGCGCCATGACCAGTCCCAGCGGGTCCATGCGGAAGGCCAGGGCCAGGCGGTACTCGGGCGCCCAGGGGACGAGGAGCTGTAGCGGTTGGCCCGCGATCACTCCCGGCGTGCGGGCCAGCGTCCAGACGGTGGTGACCGCCGGGACCAGGGCGAGGGCAAGGAAGGCGTTACGCCCCCACCACCGGACCAGTACCGGTGCCAGCACCGCGGCGGCGAAGTGCGCGATCAGCAGCCATATCAATATGCGCCCCCCTCACAGTGGTCGGGTCGGTTTGTCACTCGTCTTATGTACCTTGGTTATTTAGTGTCTATGCTAACTAAAGCTGAAGAGTGGCCGTCGAGTGAGGTGGTCAGAGCGGTGGAGCGCAGCGACGCCGAGTTCGCGGAGTTTTCGCACGCCTGGGGCGAACTGATCAGGGCGGTCGCCCGTGCCCGGGGGCGCGGCGCCAGTTTCAGCGGCGTGGAGCACGGCCTCACCCTGGCCCAGGCCGTGCTGCTGGAGAGCGCTCTGGCCGCGGAGCACCCCACGGTGGGTGAGATTGCGCACGCGGCCGACATCTCCTCTCCGGCGGCCACCCGCATGCTCCAGCAGTTGGAGCGGAAAGGGCTGGTGTGCCGCCGCCGTTCGGAGGTGGACGAGCGCGCCACGCTCGTCAGCGTCACCGAGGAGGGCAGGCGCGCGCTGGAGACGCACCAGGCCCACGTCCACGAGCGGCTGCGCACCCTCTTCCAGCAGGTGGAGCCGCGGCTGCGTCCGGTGCTGGTCGAACTGCTGTACACCATGCGCGACTTCGTCGGGAGGCTGTGAACCGCGCACTGCCCGTACCCGCGTCTTCGCTGGTCCGCGGTGCGGTCGGGACCCGGGGGCGGAGGTGCCGCCTGGGTTGCCAGGGCAAGTACCCTCCTTTTGTCCCCCCTTTCCGGATTGATGGGTTCAGTCCCGTCCGACACGGGGGCGGTCGTGGGAAACGTCGCGCATCGACTGTGGTAACCGCGGGCACCCTCCAACGGAAGTGTCGCCCGTCGTGCGCCGAGTTCAGGCAGGGGGCTGGTACATGACGGGGGCCATCATCGCCGCGGTCCTGGGGGCGGTCGCCTTTGCGGCCGGGGCAGCGGTGCAGGAGCGGGGCATCCTGCTGAGCGCTCCGCCCCGGGAGTGCGGCCAGGTGCGGCTCCTGCGCTACCTGGTCCGCAGCCCCGTGTGGCTGGCGGGCACCGCGCTCAGCGGCGCCGCGCTGGCCGCCCACTGCTGGGCGCTGACCCAGGCGCCGCTCACGGTCGTCCAGCCCATCGGGGTGAGCGGCCTGCTCTGCGCGGTGGTGGTCTCGGCGGTGCTGCACCGGCGGCGGCTCACCCGGACGGAGGTCGCGGGCTGTCTCGCGGTCACCTTCGGCCTCATCGTCCTGGTGGCGATGCTGTCCGGGCACGCCGGACCGGTGGAGCCGCGCCCGCAGGCCGAGTGGATCCTGGCCGCGGCCACGGGCGCCGTCATCGTCATCGGAGTGGTGGTCTCCCGTTTCCTCCCCGGCGCGCTGCGCGCCTGGACGCTCGCGCTGGTGGGCGGGGTCAGCTTCGCGACGCTGTCCGCCCTGGTCAAGGTCATCGGGCTGGCCGTGCTCGACGACCCGGTGGCGGTGTTCCAGCCGCTCACCCCGGTCGCGCTGGCCATCGGGGCGTGCGGCGCGCTGCTGGTGCAGAACGCCTACCGCACCGAGCACTTCGCCCTGGCCTACGCCACCCTGCTCATCAGCGACCCCCTCATGGCGGTGCTCATCGGCACGCTCCTGCTGGACGAGTCGCTGCCCACGCAGGCGCTCCCCGTCGCCGTGATGACGCTGAGCACCCTGGTCATCGTGTGGGGCACCGTGACGCTGGCCCGCACCTCCGCGGCCCGGGAGAAGACGGCGGCGCAGGCCGCGTCCGGCCCCGCGGCCCGGGAGAAGACGGCGGCGCAGGCCGCGTCCGGCCCCGCGGCCCGGGAGAAGACGGCGGCGCAGGCCGCGTCCGGCCCCG
>Ga0207864_1003554_pt1 | contig 12925 bp, 18 predicted proteins | sample HigsolmetaAR202D_FD_184834 | JGI IMG/M metagenome (GOLD analysis project Ga0207864, IMG submission 184834) | Ionic liquid and high solid enriched microbial communities from the Joint BioEnergy Institute, USA - AR20-2-D (SPAdes) (version 2) ...
GACATGTAGGACGGCAGCGCCATGGCATCTCCGCATACATCTGCGTGAGATGTCTCACAGTCGCCCGAACCTCCGTTCGGCACTAACTGCCTGATTTTTATGGATTTTCAAGCGATGGTAGCGGAGGCCCGTTCTGGTCACTATAGCCGAACGCAAGTTATTGAAATTATTGACCTTGGCATGTGGCGCGGTTTTGGACGGCCGAATGAGGTCGCCGAGCTGGCCGCCTGACGGAACTATGAGGAGGGAGACCTGCACTGATGCGGCCGTTGCCGGGCCACCCACGCCAGCGCCTGAACTCCGTGCTCGATCAACAACCGCAAGCCATCGATTGATAGCTCATAGGTATGCCGGCGCCCGTCGGCCTCGATGTGCATCAGGAAGCCGCCGCCAGATTTTTCGACGAAGGTGATGAGTTCTGCTTTCATCTCGGCGTGTCCTGCGCGTCGATATCGAGAGGAGGCGGCGGCGGGATTTTTGGCGGTCGCTTGCTCTTGCCGCCCATGCGGAGGAAGGCCCAGCCCATGGCCGGTTCCATCCGGGCAATGCGGGCTTCTAGCTGGGCGGCGTAGGTGCCGGCATGGAGGACACATTCCCGCAGCGCCCTCGCCGGATCGCCGTAGGCTTGCTCATAGGCACGAGCGATAGCCTCGACGATATCTGTCGTATCTGGCATGGCTAATTCCTGGCTGGCGGGATGGCGCCGCTCACCATCTCAGGCGTGAGCGTGATGCGCCCGACTTCCCCGTAGTGCTTGTGGTAGGTGATGACCTTGGCCGACCGGCCCGAGAGCCACCCGCCGTTCGCCGCGTAGGCGTCAGCCGCTGCCAGCGTTTCATGGCGCTCCACCTTCATCAGGTTGGTGGATTTCAGCTCGTCGGAATGCAGGTGCCCGAGGTGGGCATAGCTATATTTCGTGCGCCCGTAGATGTCGCGGAAGCGGCCGGCGAATACGGCATCCACGTCCTTGACGCCGCGCTTGTGCCCGTGGTGGTAGAACAGCGACACGTCGCCGTGCTCATAGGCATAGTAGGTGCCGGCGGAGCTATCGACGGTCACCCGTGGCTCGTCCTCGTAGAAGGCGGCGAACATCTCCCGTAGCCACGCCTCCGATGCAGGGTCATGATTGGCGTCCGCCATGATGATGTGCACATGCTCGTGCTTGGCGAGGAGCATGGACACGATGGCTCGCAGCGTCCTGATGACGACGCGGATCATCTTCTGAAGGCGACTATCGGCGTCGAGGACGTGCCCGCTCGTCGGGGTGACGGCGGCATGGCTGTCGTGGTGGAGGAGGTCGCCGAGCTGCGCCAGGATCGCCGTCTTGGCCGGTGGCGACATGGCGATGGCCGCCGAGAACCAGTCGATGAGGAGCCTTTCGGCGATGCTCAGGTCGTAGTCCTCGCCCGCTTCCTCCCGCCATGCCAGCATGCCGAGGTGCATGTCGGTGATGGTGTACTGGTTGAGCAGGAGTTCGTTCCCGTGCTCGGGCGGCGGGGCTGCGGCGGCGCGTGGCACCTCCTCTTTCAGGGCCTCGACGGCGGCCCGCATTGCCGCCATATGCTGGTCGGCGTCACGGTCTGTCTTGACCCATTTGATGATCTCGCGCCCATCCGCATCGATGAGCGCGCTGACACCACGGATGCGCTGCCCCGGCAGCACCTCGAATTGCTCGCCCGGCTCGGGCCTCTGCTCGATTGACTGCCGGGTGATCTTGCCGTCGCCGTCCAGCGTCGATGCTATCCGGGAGATGCGGAAGCCAGGAATGACGGGCGCGGTGCCGAGCTTGCCCGCAGCCGCCATCTGCTTGATCCGGCGAATGCGTCGCCGCACATTGGTCGGATGGATGCCCAGCTCGGCAGCCATGGCGGTGGTCGCATACGTGCCATTGCCGAGGTCGTGGCGCTCCATCGACGCGATGGTCGCGGCGATGTCCTCTGGGGTCAGGTACGTGACAGCCGTCATGCGTCAGGCGCCCCGCCCAAGCACGTACAGGATGATGCGGCGCGTCTCCTCGGCGGTGAAATGCTCGACGTGGCAGAAACCGCCCTCGCCGCCGAAGTAGACGACAGCCTCGCCGTCCTTGTGGTAGGCAAGGATGATTCCCGCCTCGTGCGCCTTCTCGGGGACAGTGGCCCTGATGGCCGCGACCAATTCCGCAGCGGCGGCACCGCGATCAACGGAGACATCCGAACCGATGGCGGCCGCCACGGTAGGTGCCGAGCTCAGTGCCCGGTCAATCGGCAGGCACTCATTGAGCTGCTTGGCAGAGACAGACACGGAAAAGAGCGCGAGCGCCGGCAGCGCCGCGAGAAGAGCGCGACGGAACATAAGTCGTCTCCTATGGTGGGAGCCTGATTGCCGCTCAGGCGTGCGGATCAGCGGCCGAGGAAAGCCTTCAGGCCGAAGGTCAGGAGAGTGATGAGGCCGCCGACGATGGAGAGGACAATCGCCATGCCGACCTTGCTGGCGACGCCATCGACGCCCTGCCGAAGCCGGCGAACAAACCGGAAGTCCTCTCGGGCTTCCTCGACGGCCTTGGGATCGTCGGCGCGGAGACCCACGTCATGCAGGGCATCGCGCACGCCCTCACGCACAATGGCTTGAAGCTCCTCGCGGGAGATGGTCACCGCATCGTTCATTTGGCCAGCCCCTCGCGAAGTTCGTCGATCCATTTCAGGAGCCGGAGGCCGCAGCGCTGCATGGCGACGGCACGAATGCGGTCCTGCTTCCACAGCCGCTCGACTTCAGCAACGGTCAGATCGCGGACGGGAATATCCACGACGCCCACGAAGCAGGCGCGGATGTCGGCGGGGGGGTCTGGGACAAGCGCGGCCGGTGGCGGCGCGACGCTAGCGGATGTTGCGCACCCTGCCAGCAGCGTCAGCAGGGAGACACACGTTATCGTTCTCGGGAGTGTCATCGATGCGGGCCTCAAGCTCGGCGATGTACTGGCGGTCTGCCTCGGCACGGGCGGCGTCGCGCTTGGCAAGAGCGTCAAGCTCGGCAAGACGCTTGCTGAGGTATTCGACCTCGGCACGAGCCTTGCGCAGCTCGGCGTTGGCGCTGCAGTCCGACCGGCCCTTGACGTACGCGGCACCGAGGAGCGCCGCGACGATGACGGCACCGGCCAACCAGCGGCCAACGGGGGAGAGGAGGAAGGACGGCATCACAGGCCCTCCAGGCACATCTCGCGCTCGGCCTGCCGGCGCCGCGTGAGGCCGGGCCAGACGACACCGCCGGCCTTGTTCCACATGAGGAAGGCATCGCAGGCGCCACGGATGTCGCCAGCGTTGAAGCGGCGAGCCACCGTTGACTTGCAATAGGCGCCCTGCCCGATGTTGTAGGAGAGCGAGACAGCGGCCACGAGGCGCTTCGCCGGGGCATGCGCGAGGGACGGGGTGCATTTCAGCACGGCCGCCTCAAACTCCTGCAACCGCTTGAGCAGCATGTCGTCGCACTGCTCTTTGGTGTAGCGGTCGCCCATGCGGACGCCCCTGGTCTCGCCATAGCAAACGGTGGGCACGCCCACCACATCGCGGTATGCGTAGAGGCGCAACCCCTCGAAGCCACCAACAACGGCGATCGCGAGCAGGGCCGCCGCCGATCCCTTCTTGAGACGGCTGCTCATGTCATTCCCCTGAGACGGATTTCTGCGCGATAAAGCGGGCAATCAGCGCCGCCATGGTCGTGGCAAAGCACGCAGCGGCCAGCCAGCCGCGTGGGATGTCGATCACGCCGTCCAGTAGCGGCAGCGCGATTTCGAGACCGGACAAGACGGCGGCGAGAAGGATGAGGCGGATCGACCATGCGTAACGCAGGACGCGCCGCCAGTTCGGAACGAGGCGCATGGATGAGCCCAATAAAAAAGGCCCGCCGGAGCGGGCCTGTGCCTGAGATGGATGCGGCTACTTGGGAGCCGGCAGTCGCCACCCTTTCAGGAATGGCGTGATCTGGGTGCGCTCGTAGCCGGCGGCTTGGAGCTCCATCGCCGCATCGCCGGTCTTCGGCAACACATACAGCGTGCCGTTCACCCATACCACGGAGAAGGTGTCTTTCACGGCGATGCCGGCCCGCGCGAGGAGCTTGGTCGGGTCGGCCTCCGTCTGCGTCATCCGCTCATTGAGTGCATCGACCTTGGCGTCTATCTCGCCAAGGCGCTTATCGATGGCATCAAGGCGGGAGGTATGTGCCGTGACCCGCTCTTCCAGTCGGGCAACACCATTGGAGGTGCTGACCTGCCACGGCAGCATGGTAGCGACGAGGGTCAACAACACAAACATGCCAATCAGCGTCACCCACTGCGATGCCCTCTCAACCCACGTCTCCATTACCGCCTCCAAGTATCTATCATATGGTCTCAAAACCCCATCATCTGCTGCCCGAAGTACGCGACCCCGGCCGGGTCGTCGTCCGGGAGGCGGTGCGAGCATGCGGAGAGGGCCGCCAGAACGGCGGCGAGAAGAACAAGACGTGTCATGGGAGTGCTCAGGCGAGGCAGACTATCAGGCCGCCCCAGAGAGCGCCGACGGCCAGTTCCGCGACCCAGATCGGGTTAGCCGGACGGATGCGCCAAGCGGCCTCGTAGGCGGCCACGGCGAGGATGGGAAACGTCAGGGCGAGAAGCCCGAACGGCAGGAGGAACGGGACCGCCACGGCGTGGCGCAGACCGAGTGCGACGTGCACGTTCCCGCCTGCGAGCCTCAGAAGAACCCGTTCCAGATCAGACGGGGGGCGATCAGGCGCGAACCGCCCGAGGCCAATCAGATGCCCCCACGGCCCGACGCCCCATACGAAAAAGGCGGCCCCTCGGCCGCCCCGTACCAGAGCCCGCCAAAGCAGACCCCTATCAGTCCGATTGCAATGGATACCGGAATAAGCGCCCTCCCAGGCATCCAATCCGGCATCCAGCGATCATCCCCGCGCGCACGGTTGAGCACGGCGCAGGCGGCTATGGTAAAGATGGCGTTCATCATCGCGTGGCGGCCTCCGCCCACATGTCGTCGATTTGCTCCGGCGTCAGCCCCAGCGCGGAGCCCACCTGCTCAATGAGTGGATGCGACCGCTCGAATGTGGTCGCATATTCCCACTCAATTCTCGCAACTTCACGTTCTGTTTCGTCCTCGATGGCATCGATAGCCGCCTCGACCGACGACAGGCTGATGCCGTTGGTAACAAGACCGAGCCGAAGCTGCCGCGCCGTCAACGGGCGCAGCGGCTCAGGCGGCGGCTCATACGGCGCGATGGTGTTCCCCTGCGCTTCCCATTCCGCAATCATCTGCCGGTGCCTGTTGCCCATGTCATCGGGGACGATCACCTGCACGCCGTCAATGACAGCGATGATGGAGCCAGACTTGATGTAGCGAGCACTTTCGATCATGTCTCACAGCTCCGCGTCCATGGTCACGGCGATAATGTCTAAAGACCCACCCACATCGACAGCTTGGGTAATACACCAGCCGTCTGCTGATAGAGCGACTACTTCAGGGCTCCCTGCACGCGCCACGTCGTTTACTTCCCACTCAAAGGAGGCTGAAGGCGTGGATCTCATCTTTACCGGATGGGGTGAGCCGACGGACACCGCTGCTGAGATGTCCCTAAAATTATACCCGCGGAACGGATACGACAGACCACTTGAGGCTTTGTAGTAGTACCGCTGACACAGCGCCAGCTCCTGCTGGATATGCCTCGGTGAGAACGGATCAGCCTCGGCGGTCGCATCGCCCTCTACCAGCGAGACGCGGGCAAGGAGGAGGCGTGCAGTTGAGTTGGGTGGCAGGCCCATTTCAAGGCCGAGATAATCATCCCCGTTCGACCCGATAATCTTCCCGGCGATAGACGGGATGTCGATGACCGCCTGAAATTTCTGCCACGCATTTCCGATGTTGTGACTTCCCGCGCCAAAACGCACCTGCGCGCTGGGTGAGCCCCCCGTACCAAAATCCTGCACGAAATTACAATCCAGCGCAAAAGGAGCTTCTTCGGTCTTCGCCCAGAACGTCAGTGTGGCCCGCTTCCCCGCAAGTGTTCTGACCCCTTCAATTCTCTGCGTGAGAACGTTGTAAGTCTGCCCGGTGCTGGCCGTCGTAAAACCAAAGCGGAGATAGTATTCAGGCTCTCCGGGGACGTCAGCTTGCCCTGGAAGGAATGGCTGCCGAGACATTTCAGCAACACCCCCCGTCCCATCCACTGTCCACCGCCACCGATCAGCCAAATACCCGGGCGCTGCGAGCGAAGTCCCGCGCTGCCAGATGTCGAAGTTGCCGTTGATGATCTTGTTGCGGAAGCCGCCAAGGATGCCTGCGTCGATTGCGGCCGCTGTCGCGGTTTGCCACGACGGGTCCGCGCCTGCGCCGAAGGTCGTGAGGACTTGCCCGCTCGTGCCCGGCGGCAGCGCTGCCCATCCCGAAGCGCCCCGATACAGGATCGAGCCCCGCGTCGAGGTGATCGTGTCGAGAATGGCCGACAGAGAGTTGCCGGTGGGGGCGGCGGTACTGCCGGTGAGATTGGCGAGGATCTGGTTCGATCCGACAGAGGCAAGGGCCAGCGTCCGGTCGGCGCTGAGGTCGCCTCCGCCCGTCAGGCCGGTGCCGGCACTGATGGTGCGCGTGTTGGGAGGAACGTTGAGCGTCGCCTGCGCTGTAGCTGTGTCCAGCGCAGTCACCAACGCCTGCCCGAGCGGTGTTGCGTCGCTGATCTGCGACACGGGATGGGTATGCGGCGAGGGCGGCAGGTTGGCGAGCTTGATGCGCCAGAAGGCGCCGGTATCCGTGTCTTGCACGAGCACTTCGCGCTTCGACATGTCGGAGACGTTCGTCTCCTCGGCGACATTCTGGAAATTGACGCCGAAGGTATAGGACAGGCCACTCTTGACGAGGGTGAGAACGCCCGTCACGCCAACGTGGGCCGGGAACGTCGGGAGCACCTGCAGGTCGATATTGGGCAGGGAAGATGGGTACATCAGAAAACGCCCCCTTCGATGATCGCGACAGTACCGATGAAAAGCTGCTGGCGATTACCGCTGGCGTCCTCCATGAGGATGCCAACGCCATAGAGACCAGGCCGGAGCGCCGACAGTCGCGATGCCGGGAAATGCCAGGCCAGAATGCCGCCAGCGGGCGTCGTTAGCTCGCCGCTGTCCGTCGAGCCAGACAGGACAGGCGCACCATGCCCCCAATCGCCGCCATAGCCATTGCCGTATCCGTGCCCGTCGCACCGACGGACCTGCATGCGGATGGAGAGCGGGGAGAGGTCAATATCCGTGCCATCGTCCTTGGCGCGCAGGCGAGCCCAGCCCGTCCAGTCGGCACGATTGGACTGGGTGCCAAGAGAGCCTTGCAACATGGGCGGCTCCTCAGAGTTTCATATAGAACGTGCCGAGGCGCGTCGGCTGGATGTTCAGGTGTGCCAGGCCTTCGCCGTCCGACGCGATGGCGTGTCGGTGGTCGTCCGCAGTTTGCGGGTAGTACGTTTTGACCCCCGCCCAGAGGTTCGTCACCGCACCGCCCTCCCCGTTCGTCACCGTGCGAAACAAGTCGAAAATCTCGAGCGGTGCGGACTTCGCCCCGGCGAGACCGGTCTCGCCGCCGTGATTGTGCGGCGGGCCCTCCTTACGGGCGAGCGAAACCGAGGGGGCCCCCCCAGTCCCGCCGATCTGCTGCGCGTCGGTTATATAGGAGAACCGCGCCGGGGTCCCCGTCGCTGTCGCCGTCGCCGCCGCTGAGAGGGTAATGGTCGTGCCGCTGATATCGGCAACGGTCGTCCCAGCGGGGACGTTCGCCGATATCACGAACATGCCGATTCCGAGGCCGGCGGCAGATGCCACGGTCGCGGACGTACTGGCATTGGTGGTGTTGATCGTGGTCGCGATCTGGAGGCGGTTCGCTGCAGCAGACCCCATGTCGTCGAGGCCGGCCGCGACAAGGCCCTGCATGGTCGGGACGGTAATGGTCTTGTTCGCCGCAAAGTCGGCGGCAGCCGTTGCACCGCGCCCCCCGACCACCGGGGCGACGCTGTTATCGAGGTTGTTCCACAGGTAGGTGTAAAGGTCCTCCGTGTCGTCATTGGCACGCTCCGTCGCGCCGGAAGACGCATTGCCGATTGTCCGCCCGTTCATGCGGACAAAGCCGGCCCTCGTGCCCCCGCGCAGGTTCCAGAGGATATCTCCCGTGTTGAGCACCATGTCCTGCGTGACGACGATGCCGGAACCGCCGCCGGACGAAGGCGGCGCTGGGTTCGGGATGCCATCGATATCCCAAAGCAACACACCTGCGCTGTCCGTCACGCGCTCGCGATAGGTCCGATACGGCACAAAGATCGGCGGGAAGCGGCCATTGGCGAACGCCTGCACAGGGTGCGTCAGGGGCGTCGTCTCCAACGCGTCCGCATACACCGTCATCGGCGTGTTGGTGTTCGCCTCGAAGAAATAGACGAGCGCGCCGGGGGGATATTGACCGGCGAAGTTTTTCCAGAGGTCCGCCATTGGCAGGCTCCCAAAGAAAAAGGCCCGCCGAGGCGAGCCTTTCGTTATCGTCAGTTGTGAGCTAGGATTTCCCGGCCAGTAGTCTGGCTGGGGAGGTGTTCATGAAACTGTTGCTTGCTGCGGCCTCTACGGCCCTGATTTTTGCTGCGACCGAGGCGTCCGCGCGGTGCGACCGCTACGGCAACTGCTACTCGGGCGGCTACGGCTACAACTACAACACCGGAAGCCAGTGGCACTCCCGAGGAGGCTACGGCGGATCGACCTACGGCATGGACAGCCGGGGCAACTCGTGGAGCTACAACCGGCGCTCGGGTACCTATTTCAACTACGGCACGGGCGAGATCAGGCACCGCGGCCGGCGGTGGTGACCGGGTACTTCTTGGACAATTCATCAAACGGAAGGTGATGAACCGTCAGGGACGGCGTGCTATGGTCCGAGACCATGAGTAGATTGCGATACGCCGTTCTCTTCTGCGTGGCCTTGGCAGCCCCCGCCCCCACGGCTGCTGACGTAACCGTGTGCAACGGCAACTCTTGCACGGTTGTGAGCGGCGGGACCGCTAGGGTCATGTCGGAGCCAGAAGTTTTCAGGAAGTTTCGGTCCAAGTCGTACTTCCATGCCCTAGATATAGACTGCAAATATGCCGACGACCGCGCAACGTGCGATGCGCTGCGCCGGAAACTCATGGGGCTGTTCCAATGAGCCGGTTAGCGTGGATGGCCGCCCAAGCCGTGTTGATCGGATGGTGGACTTACGGCGTCTTTCGCGCCTACCCGAACGAACCAATTACCGTGGTCGGCAACTTCTTCGTAGCCATCGTTGTTGCCGCCTTCCTGACCGCCCTCCTAACGCGGTGCTGGGACTTGCTTAGGCTGACCGCGCTCAAAGCCCTGTCGCGAGTTGCCGGCGAGGATCGCAAGGCGGATGGCAAGCGCCTGGGCACGAGCCCCGCTGTTGGCCTCCTTCGCGAGACGGGCGAACAGGCCGACCGCACGCGGGTCAGTCAGTAGACGTGCCAGCTCCTCCGTGTTCCGCCCCATGCGCCAATCCTGATAGCGCGTGCGGATGAACTCAGGCAGCTTGATACCGCCGGTCGATGCGACGTTGGCGAGCTCACCGACGCGCCCGCCCTTGCGCAAGACGTTCTGCACTTCCTGATTGAACGCCGTGGCCGATCCAGTCTGCAACCGCTGGCCGGTGGCCTCGACGATCTCAAGAAATCTGTTGAAGCCATCCCAGCGCTGCTTGCCTCCGGGGAGCGCCTTCACGGCCGCCTCAAGGCTCGCCGCCTGCTCTGGATTACCCCGCAACACGGCCGCGAACTTGGCGCCTCCGAACTGGTTCGCGCCGCTCTGAAGGTTCTGCGTGGCTTCGGAGAACACGGTTTCGGCGTGCTGACGCACGAGGTCGGCCGCTGCCTTCGGGTCTCGCTTCGCAATCTGCCTGACCGCCTCACCTGTCACGCGCGCCATGCCAGCCGGCGGCCGCGTCGGGAACATGGCTCGCGTCTGTGCTCCCACGTCCGCCGTGCCAGCGAGCGCCCCGACAGGCCCCTGTTCCAGCGGCACAAGCTGCGCCTCGCGCATAGACGCCTGCGCCTGCCGTGCCTGCGCATAGGTCGGGGCGGCGGCATCGGCTGCGTCAAGCACCTGGCCGCGCTGCGTGCCGATGATGCTCTGACGGAAGCCTTCACCTGCCCTGCCGGCGGCGTCAGCCATGTCCCGGATGCGCTTCTGGACGGCATCGACAACAGCAACGCTGTTATCAGGAAGGTCTCTGAACTGCGGCCCCAAGATCGGATCGTTGCGGATCGCCGCAAGCCCCTGCTGGAATGCCGGGATATTCCTGATCTGCTCGAATGCCTCGGGGGCGATCTGCGCAGCCTCGGCTGCCTGGTACAGCGGGCGAGTGGTCTGGTTGATGGCCGCAGTGGTGTCGTCGATGGCTCCCTGCGCCGCCCTCTGTACCGCCGCGCCGGTGCGGATCGGGTCCGGGGCGCCGGGCGACAGGCCTTCCAGCGCCGCTCGGCCTGCCTGCTGCACCTGCTGCGGGCGCTGGGCCATGATCGGCCCCATGATCTCCGCGCCGCCACCAGTATTCTCGACGACGCGCTGCAACTGGGCGAGGCGCGGTGCGGCGCCCCCGCTCACCTGATTGATGGCCTCGGCCCACGTCAGCGTCACGCCGCGCTGGGCCGCATCGTCGATGAGCTGGGCGGCCTGCCGGATAACTGCCTCGTCCACACCGCGCAGCGCATCGCGGGCGATGGCCTGCTCGGGACGGGATCGGCCAATGGCACCAGCAGCGACGCCAGCCGCAAGCGCAGCGCCTGCACGCGCCCAAGGCTCGACAGCCGTCCCCTCGGTCGCCTGCCCCGCCGCCTCGCTAGCGAGGCCGGGGGCAATGCCGTACCGGACCGCCGAGCCCACGCGCCCCGCCAGGCCACCGCCGCCCAGCGCGGCTGCTGCCGGCACAAACTCTGCGGCAGTGCGAGCATACTTCCCCGCCGTGGTCTGCGGCTGATAGAGGTTTTCGTCCATCACCCGGCGAACCGCCGCCTGGCCGCCCTCGATAGAACTCGTGACGGGCGCATTGCCGGCCGAAAGGGACTCGCGACGGGCGATCTCCTCCTGCGAAAGGGGTTCGGCGCCAATCAGACGACGAACGCCCGCGTCGGCAGCGTCAAATGCCCAATCAGCCCCCTTCTGTAGCAGCCCCCTGCCGAGGCTCGGCAGCGTCACTGGCAGCATGGCCGTCTCGGCGGCACCGCGCACAAGACCTGCCCCGGCGCTCTTAGCGACGTCCTCGGCGACGGAGGGAGCCTCGCTGACCACAGGGTCGCGCTCCCACCAATTGCCGCTCGCCTGTGGAGCGCTGACCACCGGGTCTTTCTCCCACCAGCTCGCCATCAGGGTTTTCTCCTAACGGTTCCGTCAGGGGCAATGTACATGGTCCCAGACGGGAGCAGGCGGTAATCCTCCTCCGTCCGCACCTGGGCTGGCCGGCCCTGCCCCTGTTGCGGGACCTGCGACGGTGCGCTTGCCCCACCCTGGCCGCCGCCACCGAGCACCTGCGCCACAGCCGCCTCATCGGCCTGCGTGAATATCGGGTTCGCCGCCGACCACTCGGCGAGAATGTCGTAGAAGCCCTCGTCGAGCCGCTTGTGCTGGCGCACATAGTCGCGGCGCAACTTGTCCACCTGGATTGACCGCTCCGCCATTCGGCGCATGAAGTCGATGATGAGGCGGTTGCCGCCGGGCGTACGCTCAAGACCGGGCACAGACTGCTGCAGGAACTCGCGGTCCTTGTCTGACAGCGCACCCGGCATGCCGGCGCCGCCGCTCGGGTTGCGCAGCTCCAGCGCGAACTGGTTGCTGATGGCGGTGAGCGCCTCAGGGCCGGACAGGTCACCCACATCAAAGCCCATGGCCTTCGCCATGCGCTTGGCCTGCAGGACCAGGTTTGCTCCTGCGCCGGTGTAGATATTCGGGTCGGAAATGATCGTCTCCATGCGGTCCAGAACGGCGAGCTTGCGCCGAGCGTCCCGCGCCCCGTCGATGATCTCCTTGTTGAGCTGGGCGAGCTGCTTGCCCATCTCTTCGTCGTATTTCGTCTCGCCACGGTCGATGTTGACGTTTGTGGCACCGGCGCGCCGCAGCTCCTGCTGGTAGTCCATGAACGTGCCGGTGTAGCCCTGCTGGCGAGCAAACAGATAGCCGCGCATGGCATCAGTCGGCTTGCTCAGCTCCTGGCGCTCCTTGAGGGCCATGTCGATGAGGTCTTGCCGTTCCTTCGACAGGCCGCGCATGCCGCGCAACTGCTGAAGCTGTTCCGTGGAGAGGTTCGGGAGGATCGTCGGGCCCGTCTGGACCGGTGCAGCGCCCTGCGGGATGGCGAAGCCCTGCGCCGGCGTACCGCCCGCCATCGGGATATCGGCCTGTGCGACCTGAGACTGCTGCGGAGGGGCCGCGCCGCCGCCGCCGAGGGCCGTGGTAAATTTGCGGCTGTAGTCCGCGACCGAGGTGCCGAGGATATCGCGCCGGTTCGGGTCGTTCATGCCACCCTCACCCGCGAACCACGCCCGCGCGGCCCCTTCCGGCCCGTACTTCTGCGCAAGACGGCCAAATTCGCCGCGGAAGACCGCCTCCTGCGCCTCCGGGCTGGCAAGGAACTCCTGCGGCGTCATCCGGCGGCCGAGATACTTCTCCGTCCAGACGGGGATGTTCGAGCCCATGACCTGATACTTGCCATAGGCGCGATCACCGGTTTTCGTCACAGGGCCCAGCGCGTCGTATCGCCCGCTGCTCTCTATTCCAGCGATGGCATTGCCGAAATCCATGGACGGGGACAGCGACGCGAACGTGGGGGCGCGGCCGGAAGCATTGTAGGACGGCCCAGACGCCGCACCGGGAAGCGATCCAAGAGACGGTTGCTGACCGCCG
>Ga0207864_1003556_pt1 | contig 12921 bp, 14 predicted proteins | sample HigsolmetaAR202D_FD_184834 | JGI IMG/M metagenome (GOLD analysis project Ga0207864, IMG submission 184834) | Ionic liquid and high solid enriched microbial communities from the Joint BioEnergy Institute, USA - AR20-2-D (SPAdes) (version 2) ...
AATGTCAATGCCGATTCGGTGGCCGGCCACGTCGCCGCGGCTGTCAAGGCGGAAAAGTTCGTCCTCGTTTCCGATACGCACGGCATTCGAACCAGCGACGACCCGGCCAGCCTCGCCTCGCACCTGTCGCGCGCTGAAATCGATGAACTGATTGCCAGTGGCGTCATTGCCGGCGGGATGCTGCCCAAGGTCGAGGCCTGTCTCACCGCGCTGGAAGCCGGTGTGCCCAAGGCGCACATCATCGATGGCCGCATCCCCCATGCCCTGATGCTCGAGGTCTACACCGACCGCGGCATCGGCACCGAAATCGTGCTGTAAGCTCACGGAGGGACGGGCATCCCGCCCATCGTTTCGTCGAAGCCGAAAGCCGCACGCAACTTTCCAGCCCCGCGTCGTGAACCTCCGATTCAGATACAATCGGAGCCGCTGTCATGCTGCGCTGGACCCAAACCATCATCGCCGCTGCGTTCGTGCTGCTGCTGGGCGTGTGGACCTGGTACTTTCTGGGTTCCTCCAGCGATGAAGCCACCCGCCGCCGTTTGGAAGAGGCGCAGCGCAAGGTTGAATCGCTCGAACGCGACTACACACAACTGAAGCAGACCCACGATGCTCTGCGGCAGAGTTACGAGCAGTTGCGCCAGACCTACAACGAAGCGGTCGCCAAGACGGCCGTCACGGAATTGGTGGTCGAGGATGGCACGCTGTGCGTGACGATCCGCACCGCTGAAGGGGTGGACCGTACGATTCCCACGCCTTTCGATCCGTCAAAGGAAATCTACGTCGACTACGTGGTCCTGGATGGTCGGCTGTGGATTCGGCGCGTCTTCGATCAGGACACACCGCCGGGCCAGGGGCTGGTGATCGATCCGAAGCATGCGAATGTGAACTGGTCCGACCCTCGCCTGCGTCATGGGAATGCGGTCTATCGCTCGCTGACCGAAGGCCGCTGGATCGTGACGGTGACAGGTGATGGCTCGTTGGGTCTGGTCAAATCGGATGAGCAGCCCGCGACGCTGTCGCCCCCGCCACCGGTGCGTGAGTATGCGCCGATGGGTGACTGAAAACGCCGCCTAGCCAATAAGCAATCAGCAATCGTCAATTCAAATTCTTCCATCGGTTCCCGTCTGGCGCCTCTTCGTCTCCGGGCGTTAGCCTTGGTGTCCCCGGTGGTTCATCATCTTCAATCCACTGGGTAAACTGTTCGCGTGGCTGATGTTTGTCCCAAATGCGGCAGTGAGCTGAATCTGGGCGATATCAACATCGACCAGGGCGTGGCGCTTTGCCGCGCGTGTGGTCGGTTGTCGTCCCTTTCCGAGGTGGTCAAAACAGCCGTGCCGGTTGACCACCTGATCGACGATCCACCCAAGGGCTGCACGCTCATTGATTATGGCCGGGACGTGCAGATTCTTGTCTCTCTGCGCTCGATTCGGCGGATGCTCATGACGGCATTCGTGATGATGTTCTGGAACGGCATCACCTCCATCTTTGTCCTGGGAGCGCTCGCTTCACTTGTCTTTGGGGGTTCCAGTGGCGAATCATCCGATTTTCCTCTGCCGACAATGCCTCGGGGCATAGCCGTGGGGGTTCTGCTGTTCATGATTCCTTTTATTCTCATTGGTCTGAGCCTGATTGCGGCATTTCTTTTGGCGATCGGCGGCCATCTGGACATTCGTCTGGCGCACAACGAAGGTTCCATCCGCACCGCACTTGGCCCTTTCGGCTGGACGCGCCGCTTTAATCCGGCGGACATCCAGAACGTCGCCATCCACATGCATTCCGGCGAGAACGGTACGACGCCCGACGGCCTTGTCCTGGAGGGCAAACGCACAATCCGCTTCGGCTCCGGCCTGCCCGAAGATCGCCGCGACTGGCTGCGGGCGATTCTGCTGCACCTGCTCGTCCACAACCGCGAACGATTCGCCAGCGATCATTGACGACGAGCCACGGGGGCAACATGGCGAAAGACTGTCCCAGATGTGGCGGTGAGCTGAAACCTGACGACATCAACATCGCGCAGGGGGTGGCGCTGTGTCGTGGGTGTGGGCATCTGTCATCACTGGCTGAGGTGGTTGCGACGACCATTCCCATCGACCAACTGGTCAACGATCCGCCGTGGGGATGTGCGATTCAGGACAACGCAGAGGAAGCGCACATCCGCGTTTCGCTGCGATCGATCCGACGGGTTCTTCTGATGATGCCAATCGCCGTGGTCTGGACTGGTATGGCTGCGTCGGTGGCACTTTTGGCGCTGAAGTCGCTTTATGCCCATCTTGCCGGTGCGGTGTCCGAATCTGATGATGTCCTGCCGATGGGCGGGGCGATCTTCACCCTGTTCATCGTGACGCCCTTTGTCATCCTCGGGCTGGGGATGATCGTGTCGGTGCTGCTGGCCTGCTTTGGGTATCTGGACATCCGGATCGCTGACAGGCAGGGGACGGCCCGCGCCTCGCTGGGACCCTTCGGCCGGACGCGACGCTTCGACCCGACCGACGTCCACAATGTTGGCATCCAGACGGTCCAAAGACGCAATGGGCCCCGTCCTTTTTCGTTTGGCGTATTACTGGATGGCAGGAAACGCGATTTTTACGTCGGTTCGACGCTGCCGCCCGAGCGGATGAAGTGGCTGGAAGCGGTCCTTCGACACCTGCTCGTTTACGACCGGCAGCAATTTGCGAGCCGATGATGGTCGATGACCTTTCGGGACGGAAATTCCCTCCAGCCGTGCTGGGGGTTGGGGTATCATAGGAGTGCTGTGTGGCGGCCCGGGTGTAGGGGCGGCCGCAAGCCCTCGCCGGACCATCTGGGGATCGTCATGAGATGGGTTGCTCTGCTGTGTGTGATGTTGTGTGCGGGCGCGGTGGCTCCAGTCTCGACCGTTCAGCCCGAGGCGACTGACACCCGCCAGACCCTGTCACGCGAGGATTATGAACGGGCGCGCGGCCTGGTCGAGAAGATTCGCTTTTCCCATCCCACCTCCGAATCGGCCGTCGCGGCGGTCGAGGAACTTTTGAGCCTGGGCGAGTACGGCCCCAGTCAGGTGGCGATGCTGTCCGGCCGCGATGCCCGTTCCCGTTACGACCGGTATCTCAAGGATTTTGAGAAGGCGGCCGGTCGGCTCATTCGCGCTCAGGTGCCGCGCGACGTTGAGCAGCAGGTGATCGCCAAGCGCGAGGAGATTCGGGCGGTCTCGACCGCGGAAAACCTCACAAAGGAATTGATCACCAGCAAGGCGGACCCCGCACTGCAGGCGCTGCAGGGTTGGCTGACCGTCAGCCGTGAGGCGGTGCTGGCGGCTGATGAGAAGCTGGCCATGGACCGTCAGACAGTGCTCGCGCAGGTGAACAACTGGAAGCGGGCGATGGAACGGCTGAGTCCCGAGCAGCAGAAGCGGATGCCCGTCGTCGAGGATGCGGACCGGTTCGAGGAGGCGCTGCGTGAGAAGGAGGAGCTGATGGCGATGATGGCGACGCCGATGTCCTCGGCCGACCGCCGCGTCATGCTTGCCAACTTCAAGATCGCTGAATCGATGGACGCCGAGGAAGTGGTGGGCATCCACAAGCTCAATTTCATGCGCATCTGGATCGGGCTGCCGGCGCTGGCGATCGATCCGAAGCTGTGCGATGCCGCCCGCGACCACTCCAAAGACATGAAGGAGCACAACTTCTTCGCTCATGAATCGCCCATTCCGGGCAAGACCACACCCTGGGACCGTGCCCGTAACTTCGGCACGACGGCCAGTGGGGAGAACATTTTCGCGGGGTCGCCCAGCGGCGAGGCAGCAATCCGCGCCTGGTGGCACAGCCCGGGCCACCACAAGAACATGATGGGCAACCACCGCCGGGTGGGCCTGGGCCGTCATGACAGGCACTGGACGCAATTGTTTGGGGGGTGAGCCGGGGCTCACGGTGTTCGGCACGTCAATCTGGGCGGTTTGCAGGCGGAATTCACCTCTTGCGCCCTGACCCGCCGATAACTTTTTCATGCTGCGCTCGTCCCACATCCTGCAAATCTGCGTCGTCGCGCTGCTGGCACTGGCGGTGGTGATGGTGCACTCGGCCGGGATGACGGTGGGGGGCCAGGCTGTGGCGGAGATGAGCGCGCCGGAGCAGTCTGCCATCGTGCGGATGCTGACCAGCCGAACGATGATCTACGCCGTCATCGCGGTGGTGGTGATGTTCCTGGCGTCGCGGCTGAACATCCGTCAGGCGATGCACAGTCGGGGCTGGGCCAACCCGCTGGCGTACATTCTGGTCTTCTCGCTGGTGCTGATGGCACTGACGTTTGTGCCGGGTATGGGCCGATCGGTGAACGGCGCCAGTCGCTGGCTGTATCTGGGGCCCAAAAGCTGGGGACTGTCGTTCCAGCCCAGCGAGGTGGTCAAGTGGGTGCTGATCGTTGTGATCGCCTGGTGGTGTGCCCGGCGACAGGCAGCGATGGCGAGCTTTTTCCACGGGCTGCTGCCTGCGCTGCTGCTGATCGGGTTGGCGTGCGGGTTGATCGTAATCGAGGATTTGGGCACGGCTGCGCTGATCGCGCTGGTGATGGCATGTCTGCTGGTAGCGGGTGGGGCACGGTTGTGGCAGTTGGCGTTGATGGTGCCGCCCGCCGCAGCCGGCATCGCCGCCGCCATCTGGCACAGTCCTTACCGGCTGCAACGGCTGCTGACCTTCCTCAACCCGTGGGAAGACCCGCGTGGGACGGGCTACCACTCGATTCAGTCGCTGCTCGCCTTCGCGCAGGGCGGCCTCACCGGACGCGGTATCGGCAATGGCGTGCAGAAGTTCGGCTACCTGCCCGAGGACACCACCGACTTCATCTTCGCCATCATCTGTGAAGAGCTGGGCCTGGCCGGGGCAGCGATGGTCATCGGCCTCTACCTGGCGATCCTCTGGGTCGGACTGGGTATTGTCCGTGACTGCCGCGACACCTTTGGTCGGCTGGTCGGACTGGGCGTGCTGCTGACCATCGGCTTCCAGGCGCTGATCAACATCGCCGTCGTTACCGTGGTGGTGCCCACCAAGGGCATCGCACTGCCGCTCATTTCCTCCGGCGGCACGGGCTGGATTCTCAGTGCGTTCGCGGTCGGGCTGGTGGCGGCGCTGGATGAGGCCAACCGATTCGAGGCCGAGGAACCGCTGTCCCAGGCGCTGCCCGCGGTCGCGTGACGGGCCGGGGGTGTCAAGTCGTCGCCGGACGCTTAGACTATCGGCCCTATGACCGAACCATCGCAAACGCAGAACGAAGCCCCCAGCGCGGAAGAAAACAAGACGCTGCAGGGCACGATCCCCTCGCTGGCGACGCCGGAGGAACGCGAGGCCGCCCTCAATCAGGCGTTCGACTATCGCGGCGATGTGACACTCACGCTGACGGACGGCCGGGAAATCGTCGGCTACGTCTTCGACCGGCGCGGCACCGGTGCCGAGGCCTGCGTCCGCATCATTCCCACCGACAGCGATGAGCGGGTGACGGTGCGCTACAACGAAATCGTGCGGCTGGTCTTTTCCGGCCGGGATACCGCTGCGGGCAAGAGCTGGGAGACGTGGGTGAAGAAGTACAAGGAAAAGAAGGCCAAAGGCGAGGCTGCCAGCCTGCATCCCGAATCGCTGGACGATTAAGACGTATCATCCCACACGGGGCCGTACTCAGACGTCCCCATTCCAACCACCGACCATGCCAGACGTTCCCGATTTGCGACAGTTCACCCAGCTCGCCCGGAAAGCCCGGCTCATTCCGATGTTTCGTCGGCTGATGAGCGATCAATTGACGCCCGTGCTGGCGTACCGCCGGCTGGTGCAGCCCGATGACCGCATGGCGCCGAGCTTCCTGCTGGAGTCGGTGGTTGGCGGAGCGCGTGTGGGGCGATATTCGTTCCTGGGCGCCCAGCCGATGGCGCAGATCATCGCGCGCGGGTATGACGTGGAATACATCGACAGCCTGCGGCCCGAGCGGTCGCGCAGGTTCCGCAGCGATGACCCGTTGCGCGAGATGGACCGGGTAACGGCCGGCTGGACCCTGGCACGTGTACCGGGGTTGCCCGATTTCACGGGGGGGTGGGTCGGATTCGCCGGTTACGACACGGTGCGCTATCTGGAGGGCGACAAGCTGCCCTCGCCGCCGCCGGATGATCGCGGTCTGCCCGACATGCACATGCAGCTCTACCGCGATGTGGTGGCGTTCGACCACGTGCAAAAGTGCCTGCTGGCGATCACCCACGTGCTGGTGGACGAGCACCCGTCGATCGAGGCAGCCTACGCGGCGGGACAGAAGGCGCTGGATGAACTGGTGGACCGGATCGAGACACCGGTGTCCACGCTGCCGGCGGGGGTGGTCGATCTGGACAGTCCGCCGCCGGCGCTGCCTCTGGGGAACATGCCGGCGGGGCGATACCAGCAGGCGGTCGAGCAGTGCAAGCGGTACATCGCTGCGGGCGACATCTTCCAGGTGGTGCTCTCGCAGCGCTTTGAGCGCACGACGAAGGCGGACCCCTTTGACATCTACCGCGCCCTGCGCGTGGTGAATCCCTCGCCCTACATGTTCTATCTGCAGATCGAGGGTGGGATGCTGGTCGGTTCCAGCCCGGAGATTCTCTGCCGCGTGCAGGATCGCATCGTGACCAATCGGCCGCTGGCGGGCACCCGGCCGCGCGGCGCGACCGAGCAGGAAGATCTGGCACTGGAGGCGGAACTGCTGGCTGACCCCAAGGAGCGGGCGGAGCACATCATGCTCGTGGACCTTGGGCGCAACGACGTCGGCCGCGTCGCAGAGCCGGGCACGGTCGAGCTTCCCGAGGTGCTGACGGTGGAGCGTTACAGCCACGTGATGCACATCAGTTCGACGGTGACGGGTCGACTGCGTGACGACTGCACCTGCTGGGATGCTCTGCGCTACGCGCTGCCGGTGGGCACGGTGAGCGGCGCGCCGAAGGTGCGGGCGATGCAGATCATTGATGAACTGGAGCCGACGAAGCGTGGCCCGTATGCCGGCGCGGTGGGTTACGCCGACTTCGCGGGCAACATGGATATGGCGATCGCCCTGCGCACGATGGTGGTGATCCCCGGTGAGCAGGGCGGGCAACCCACCTGGCGCGTCCACATTCAGGCGGGTGCGGGTATCGTCGCTGATTCCATTCCCGAGAACGAGCATCAGGAGACGGTGAACAAGGCCAAGGCGCTCGCCAAGGCGATCGAGCTGGCGGAGCGTGCCTTCGTCACCGGTTCGGAGGGTTGAGCGTTCGCGATGTCCGATCCGTTGTCCGGCGTTGTCCTTTCGAGTGATGTGGCAGCCACGCTCCCGCGGATGCGATTCGCGTCAACCAAGTTCGATGGCAGCCTGCACTACCGCTTTCCCGTCAGCGTGGTCGAGCGGCGTGACACCATGCTGGCGATCTGGATTCACGCGGGGGAACAGCTCGAAAGCTATCGCGGCGTGCGGCGAGCCACGTCGCATTACCTGGGCCTCTACTGGACCGACCGCCACTACAACGTCGAGGCGCTGTTCCACCCGGACTGGCGGCCGAAGCGCTACTACGTCAACATCGCCAGCCCGGCCGACTGGTCCGATGGCACGCTGCGGCTGATCGATCTGGATCTGGACCTCATCATGCCCGCCGAGGCCGGTGAACCGATGGTCGACGATGAGGATGAGTTTGAGGCCCATCAGGTGCGGTGGGGCTATCCGCCCGAACTGGTCGCACGCTGTCGCCAGACGTGTGAAGCCGTGGCCGACGAGATGCGCCGTCGCACCGGCCTATTCGACGGCCGCCTCTTCCAGTGGCGCCCCGGCCAACCCCTGCCGGATCTGGATTGATCGACAGAGGTTAATTTTTTACATCTATCAGCGTTCATCAGCGGTTCAATCGTTTCACTACGGTTGAACCGCGTTTCTGACCGATAAGTAGACCATGCCGACAGAACTGAGCACCATTTTGCGTTTGCGTGTCCCGGTGGTGGTGCAGATCGGGCATTGCGAGATGCCCATGGAGAAGGTGTTGTCCCTGGGGCCGGGTGCGATCATCGAACTGGAGAAACCGGCCGAGGACGACCTGGACCTGATGGTGAATAACAAGCTCATCGGTCACGGTCGGGCGGTCAAGGTCGGGGAAAACTTCGGCATCCGCATTACCAGCATCGGCACCGCTGCGGAACGCGTGCAGGCGATGGGAGAATGAGAACCGCGAATGAACGCGAATTAAAGAAGGCAGGTGGCAACCCTTCGTGTCTCTTCCCCTTTGTCCCTCAGTCTCTTATCCCTCTTTCTCCCTCACATACACCTCCATCCCCTGCACACTCGTTACGCGTACTGTGCGGCCTCGGGGGATGAGGCCGGTGTCGCTGATGCATTCCACGCGATGACCGTCGATCAAACAGGTGCCCACCGGACGCAGATCGGTCAGGGCCTGACCTGTCTGGCCCACCTTCACGGGTGACTGGGCCACAGTGGGGGCGGGTGGCTCGCTCTTGAGACGCATCTTGCGCCCGACGAACGTGCGTGGTGCGAGATAGAGCATCGTCCCAACCGCCACGGGGATGAGCAGCATGACGACGACCGTCGCAATGATGCCGGTCGTGCTGTCGTAACGCCAGATGATCACGAGCGCTGCGACGGTTGCCGCCGCCGAGATGAGCGTGAGCAGGCCGGCTGAAGGCACCATCAGCTCGGCAAGCAGGGCGGCAATCGCCAGCAGGAAGAGCAACATCGCCCACAACAGCGGATTGTCCATGCCTTTATCTTATCCTTGATGCCAGGCAGAGGGGGGCGATATGGGGGACAGATCAGGCTGGTTGAGCCTGCGCATCCGTAGTAGCATGGGAGTCGTCCAGTGATGTTACTGGGTGGAAGGAGTGCCGCATGACGATGAATCGCCGCCATTTTGTCGCCGCCACCGCTGCCACTGCTTTGGGGGCATCGGGCGTCCAGGTCGCCCGCGGTGTTCAGAATCAATCGAGCGCGACGCAGGCCGGCGGGGCGCGTCTGACCAACCCGATCGCCGTGTCGACCTACTCCTTCTGGCAGTTCCGCCGCGACTCGGGCATTACGACCGAGCAGTGCATCGACCTGGCGGCCGAGATGGGCTTCGATGCCGTCGAACTGCTGCTCGTACAGATGGAAGGGGAGAAGCAGCCCTACAACATCCGCAACATCAAGCGGCGGGCGTTCGTCAACGGCCTGGCGCTGTGCGGCATGTCGACCCATCAGGGCTTCGTCAGCCCCAAACCGGAAATCCGTCAACAGAACATCGAGAAGACGATCAGCCAGATTGAACTGGCGTACGAATTCGGCATCCCCACGATCCGCGTGAACACCGGCCGATGGGGCACCAGCAAGGACTTCAATACGCTGATGGCCAACCGAGGCGTCGAACCGCCGCTGGAAGGCTACACCGATGAAGATGCCTTCCCCTGGGTGATCGAAGCGTTCGAGAAGTGTCTGCCCACGGCGGAGAAGTGTGGCGTGGTGCTGGGGCTGGAAAACCACTGGGGGCTGGGCCTGACCCCGCAGGGCGTGCTGCGCATTGTCGATGCGATCGATTCGCCCTGGCTTCGCGTCACCATGGACACGGGCAACTTCCTGGAGGATCCCTACGATCGGCTGGAAATGCTCGCGCCCAAGACGGTGTTCGTGCAGGCCAAGACCTACTTCGGCGGGGGCGTCTGGTACACGCTCGACCTGGACTACGACCGCATCGCGAAGATGCTCGTACGCCACCATTATCGCGGATACGTCTCGCTGGAGTTTGAAGGGAAGGAAGATTATCGCACGGCGGTGCCCAAAAGTCTGGCCCTGCTGCGTAACGCGTTCCGGAACGCCCGCGCCTGATCCACGCGGCTGCAATGACCGGGGTCATTACTGATTTCATTCTGAAAGCGAGCATTGTCATGAATCGCCTCATCACACTCTGCCTCACGCTGCTGCTTCTGCCCGCCACGCTTCAGGCTGCGGACAGCTACGCCATCGTCGTCTCGCGTGCCACGCACGATGACGCTTCATGGAAGCGCGTGGTCGATGCGCTGAAGCAGAAGCATGACGGGGCACAGGTCATCATCTACGAGAGCCACGTCAACGATGCTCTGACTGCCCTGCGTGAGCAGTTCCCGCGTTACACCTGCTTCGTCGCCACCCCGGACGAGGCGGGCAGGCAGTTCGTCGCGGATGTGCATCGCCTGACCCGTAAACTCGATGATGATCCCTATACCGACACCTACTGGGCGATCCTGACAGGTTTCGATGCGGACAACGCCTTGTCCATCGCGCAGCACACCGAGCCGCTGACCGTGCGCCGTGTTGCTTCGGGCACCGAGTTCGCCACCGACATGGTCGAGGAGGGCGTCTGGTACTGCGAGCTGGTGAAAAACCGCATGGTGAAGAAGGAAGCGGACGGCCGGGTCATGCAGCTGCATGGGCCGGACGATACCACCGCCGCACTGGTCAGCACACTCAACGACTACCACGCGGACCTTTTCATCACCTCCGGCCATGCCACGGAGCGTGACTGGCAGATCGGCTACCGCTATCGCAACGGCACGTTCCGTTCAGCCAGGGGCGAACTGTTCGGGCTGGACACCGCTAACGTCCGCTATCCCATCAAAAGCGACAACCCCAAGGTCTACCTGCCCATCGGCAACTGTCTGATGGGGCACATCGACAGCCTCGATGCGATGGCGCTGGCATGGATGCAGAGCGCGGGCGTCAAGCAGATGATCGGCTACACGGTGCCGACGTGGTTCGGCTATCAGGGCTGGGGCTGCCTGGATTACTTCGTCGAGCAGCCAGGCCGATACACCTTCGTCGAGGCCTTCTTCGCCAACCATCACGCGCTGATTCACCGGCTGGAGACGTATGCTCCGAACGTGACCAGCGTGGATGTGGCGGTGGGACGCATGCTGCCCGCCGGGGAAATCCGGCTCACCGATGCCGCACAGCGCGACAGGGTGCAGGCACGCGAGGTCATCGGCCTGCACTTTGACCGTGACGTCGTCGCCATCTACGGCGACCCGGCGTGGGTCGCCCGCATGGCGGATCGGCCCAAAGCCTACGAGCAGACGCTCACCGTCGAGGGTGATCGTTACACACTCACCATTACTCCCAATCGTGGGGCGGATTCCTTCAAGCCCATCAACACCAACGGCGCCCAGCGTGGCTGGCGGCCGATCGTCCAGCTGCTGGACCACCGCATCACCGATATCGAACTGCTTGAAGGTGCGGACCTCAACCCGCACATCGCGGATGACTTCATCCTGATCCCGAACCCGCGCGAATGCGATCCGTCGCGGGAATACAAGGTGGTCTTCCGCGCGAAGAAGATGTGAGTGAGGTGTACAAAGGGACGTTCGTACGTCATCTCTGCGTGCTCGAACGTCGCCTGCGTCTTCGCGATCCTCACCCGCTTTCGGGCAAAAACGTGGGCATGTTCACCCCGCGCATCGGGGGACACTCGCCGCGCACCTGCGTGAAGTGCAGCTCGCAGTTGCGTGCTCCCAGTGCGTACATCATCGCGACCAGTTCACGCTGATCGACGGGTACGAGAAACACGGGCGAGCGCCCTCGCTGGTGATCCAGCTCGCGCAGTAGTAGCGCTGCCGCTGCGATGGGCGTCCTTGCCACGCCCGGCCCGACCATGTTGCACGCCGGATGCGCCGATGAAGCGCAGAATCCCTGCAATTGCCCGGCCGCGTCCTCGCACACCGACACGTGCCAGAACCCCGGCTCGTTCGCGATGAAGTAGCGGTAGTCCTTTTCCCGGCGAATGCCCATCAGCTCGCGTTCCAGGTCCGCCATTGCGGGGGCATCGTCGGGCGTCGCGTTGCGCAGTATTAGTTTCGCAGCGGCGATTGCCTGCTTCAGGGCCGCAGGTACGTGCAGCCCCTCGGCCGGGACGCTGATGGTCATGTCCTGATAGGCGCATCGCGGGGTGAACCCGGCCCGCGTGTAGAGCGAGAAGGAGTCCAGGTTTATCGCGCTGGATACCAGCCGCAGCGGCAGCCTGCGCGACTCAGCCAGTGCGATGATCTCGCTGAGCAGTTTTCGCGCCACGCCCTTGCCGAAGTGGTCGCCGTGTACGTTCATGATGCCCAGCGACATGTGCGTTTCGCGCGGGTGGTAGAAGCACGAGCCGATGATCTGACCATCCTCCTCGACGACCAGCGCGCAATCGGGGTCGAGCGCCTGATAGACATCGAAGAAGACGGCTGCATCCAGCGGATCACCGCGGAAGATGGCCGGCCGCCCGTTTGAAACATACCAGTGATTCGTCGAGGCGTGGATGAGTTTCGCTACCGCCTCGCGATCCGCCGCCGTGACGCTGCGAACCTGCATCAGAACTTACTCCAGAGCCGCATCGAGCGTGATTTCCGCGCCCTTGTAGAGTTTGGAAACGGGGCAGTTCTCCTTGGCGGACTGCGCCTGTTCCTGAAACGTGGCTTCGTCGAGGTTGGGCACCCTGGCACGAGTGGTCAGGTCGATGCGGGGGATGGCGAACCCCTCGCCCACCTTTTCCAGATGCACCCTGGCGGTGGTGCGAATGTACTCGGGGGTGTAGCCGGCCCGGCCCAGCGCTGCCGCCAGTGCCATCGAGAAGCAGCCGGCATGGGCCGCCCCGACCAGCTCCTCGGGATTGGTCCCGGGTACATCCCCGAACCGCTTGCCGAAAGAGTAGGGCACCTCCATCTCGCCACTGGCGCACCGGATCGTTCCGCTGCCCTCCTTCAGCGACCCCTTCCACTCCGCACTGGCAGACCGCGTGGGCATATCGCGCTCCTTTCCAAATGTGTTCCCGGCCAGTATAGATGAACCCCCCGGAACACCAAGCGTTAACGCCCGAAGACCAGAAAATGTCAGCACGCCAGAGAAGGAACTGAAGGGCCTAAATTGGTAATTGGCAATTATTTGTTGGTTATTGCCTGCTGGGGGGGGGCACTTTATGGC
>Ga0207864_1003561_pt1 | contig 12909 bp, 9 predicted proteins | sample HigsolmetaAR202D_FD_184834 | JGI IMG/M metagenome (GOLD analysis project Ga0207864, IMG submission 184834) | Ionic liquid and high solid enriched microbial communities from the Joint BioEnergy Institute, USA - AR20-2-D (SPAdes) (version 2) ...
GGGTGGCTCTCGACCAGGGGGGCGATGATCCGGGCGGCGGTGAGCACGGCCAGCACCATGCCCGCCAGCACGACCAGGACGACTCCCCAGTCGGCGCGGCCGAACTCCTCGCGGGCGCGGGCCGGCCCCCTGCCCCGGACGAGGTCGGTGACGAGCATCCTGGTGCCGCTGACCACGTGGCCCGCGGAGTTGATGAGGGTCTCGTAGACGCCGGTGATCAGCGCGACGGTGCCGCCGCTGATACCGGGGACGACTTCGGCGGTTCCGATGAGGCAGCCGCGCACGCCGTTGAGCAGATGGGTGCCGATTGACTTCGCCATGTCCTACTTCTCGTCGTGGAAAAGGGAGGCGGTCCCGCCCCGTCTGAGCGGAACGGGACGGGAGGCCGGTGCCTGGAGGAAAACACAAGGAACTGCCTGGCGCGGTGTGCTCGCGCGGCGGGCCGGGAACGCCCGGCAGGCAGGCACCCAGTGTAGAGGCAGCGGATCGGGCCTGGCGACAGGAACGGCGGTCCGCTCAGCGGCTGAGCGCGGGAGCGGGCTCGCCGCGGGCCACGCGGGAGGCCCAGCGGTAGTCCTGCTTGCCGACGGCGGTCCGCCTGACCTCGTCCACCACGCGGATGGTGCGCGGCACCTTGAACCCGGCCAGGTGGGCGCGGCAGTGGGCGCGCAGCTCCGCCTTGCTGGGCTGCCGGTCGCCGCTCAGCGCGATCACGGCGCTGACCCGCTGGCCGAGCCGTTCGTCGGGGGCGGCGACCACGATGGCGTCGGCGACGTCCGGGTGCGCCTTGAGGACCTCCTCGACCTCCTCGGGGTAGACCTTCTCCCCGCCGGTGTTGATCACCGTGGAGCCCCGGCCCAGCAGCTCGACCGATCCGTCGGCGGCGACCGTCCCGTAGTCCCCGGAGATCGCCCAGCGGCGGCCCTGCTCGTCCACGGGGAAGGTCTGCGCGGTCTTCACCGGGTCGTTGTAGTAGCCCAGGGGGATGCGGCCGGTGCGGGCGATACGGCCGATCTGGTCGGAGCCGGGCGGTATCGGCCGCAGCCGCTCGTCGAGCACGGCCACGCTGGCTCCCATGGCGAAGCGCCGCGGGCCCCTGCCGGCGCGGGAGGTGGCCGAGCCGCACACGCCGGTCTCGCTGCCGCCGTAGCTGTCGTTGATGGTGATGCCGGGTTTCCAGGCCCGCCACAACTGGCGCGCCGTGGGGGTGAGCGGGGTGCCGCCGGAGCTGACGGTGGTCAGGGCCTGACATCGGCCCGGGCTGCGCAGCAGCTCCTGGGCGAGGGGGCGGGCCATGGCGTCGCCGACGCACTGCACGGTCTGCACGCCCTCGCGGTCGGCGAGGTCCACGATGCGGATGGGGGAGAAGACCCGGTCGGTGTTGAGGACCACGGTGCAGCCGCGGAACAGCATGCTCAGCGCGTTCCACTGGCCCGCGGCGTGCATCACCGGCCCCAGCACCAGCATGCGCGAGGGGGTGGTGCGCGCGGCCCGCTCGGCGACGGCCGCGGCGTCGGCGGCGCGCGGGGTGCCGGGGCGGCGCAGTTCCAGGGCCACGCGGAAGATGTCCTCCTGGCGCCACATGACGCCCTTGGGGTAGCCGGTGGTGCCGCCGGTGTAGAGCAGGTACAGGTCGTCGCCGCTGGTTGCGGGCAGCGGCGTGGCGGAGCGTGCGGCGGCGGCCAGCGCGGCCTCGTAGTCGACGCCCTCGGGGCGGTCGGGGGCGTCGTCGTCGATGAGCACCACGTGGCGCAGCAGCGGCAGGTCGCCGCGGATGCGCTCCACGGTGGCGGCCAGGGAGCGCTCGGCGACGAGGGCGACCGCGTCGGCGTCGTCGAGCAGGTAGCGCAGTTCTCCGGCGACGTAGCGGTAGTTGACGTTGATCGGGACGGCTCCGGCGCGCCAGGCCCCGAACGCGGTCTCCAGCCACTCGGCGCGGTTGAAGGACAGGACGGCCACGTGCTCGCCGGGCCGGATGCCCGCGTCGAGCAGGTGGCGGGCGACCAGGGTGGCGCGGGCGTCGAGCTCGGCGTAGGTGAGGCGGCGCTCTCCGGCGACAACGGCGAGACGCTGGGGGACCGCCGCGGCGACGGCGGTCAGCAGGCCGGACAGGGAGAGGTCCGTGCCACGGGGGGAGTCGGTCATCATCCCCATAACTCGCATTTCGGTCATTTTTCGCCCTTGTCGCTGTTGTGCCCGCCAGCAGGTGTGAGGACCGATCTTGCAGATATGACCTGGATCACATTCCTTTGGGGTGGGTTATTGGAAAAGGACAAATGGGCTGCTCAAATCCGTGGTGTGCGGACCACGGAGCGCGCACGGGCGCCGCACGGCGCACACAAAGGGCGAATCGCGGCCGAACGTGTGCCGAAGTTCACGGTCATCCAGCGTTAATGCTGCGGAAATGATCGGTGTGGAGTTCCTCACGGACGTCCATGAGGGCGAAACCGAGCAGGTTCAGTCCGCGCCACTGCGCCACGGTCGCGGCCCGCTCGTCGTCGGCGGCCAGGCCGATGCCCCAGATCCGGTCGACCGGGCTGGCCTCGACCAGCACGCGGTCCCCGGTGCCCGCAAGGAAGGCGCCGAGGTCCGGGTTCTGGGTGAACTTGGCCCGGTTGCCGCGCACGACGACGGCGTAGCGGTGCTCCGCCCACACCTCCTCGGCGAAGCCGCGCACCCGGCGGCCCAACTCCTTGGCGGCTCGGGGGTGGGGCGCCTCCAGCACCCTGCGCCGGGTCGCCTCGTCGCCGAACAGGCGGGCCTTCTCCGCCATCATGTAGTGCTCGGCGGTGGGGTAGACCTCCCCCGCCACGGTGAAGGGGGCCTCCCACCACTGGCTCAGGCAGCCCTTCCCGACCCCGCCGCCGCGCGGCGGCTGGTGCCCCCAGAAGAACAGGAACCGCAGAGGCTCCCCCTCCTCCTGCGCCCGGGCGAGTGCGGCGACGTCACGAGCAGGCATACGGGTCCCTCCCTCTCCCGACTCGGCGGCGCACGGCTCCGCCGACGGCGTCCCCCGATCGTCGACGGGGAGGCGTCACCGTTCGGCGACGTGGGTATCCCGAACAGACAACGATCAACGGAGATCGGATGGTCCCATGAGCGCACGTCCACTGGAACCCGTCGAGGCCGGCGGTGCGGCCTCCGCCCTGTCCGCCGACCGCCACATCGCCCTGGCCGAGCAGCACTCGGCGCACAACTACCGTCCGCTGCCCGTGGTGATCGCCGAGGGCGAGGGCGCCTGGGTGACCGACGTCGCGGGACGCCGCTACCTGGACTGCCTGGCCGGGTACTCGGCGGTGAACTTCGGCCACCGCCACCCCGCCCTGCTCGCCGCGGCCCACGCCCAACTGGAGCGGATCACGCTGACCAGCCGCGCCTTCCACCACGACCGGTTCGCGCCGTTCGTCACCGCGCTCGCCGAACTCGTCGGAAAGGACCGCGTCCTTCCGGTCAACACCGGGGCCGAGGCGGTGGAGACCGGCATCAAGATCGCCCGCAAGTGGGGCTACGAGGTCAAGGGCGTGCCCGAGGGGCGGGCCGTCATCGTGGTGGCGGCGGGCAACTTCCACGGGCGCACCACCACGATCGTCTCCTTCTCCACCGACCCCGAGGCCCGCAGCGGCTTCGGCCCGCCCACCCCCGGCTTCCGCGTCGTCCCCTACGGCGACGCCGCGGCGCTGGCCGACGCGATCGACGACGACACGGTCGCGGTGCTGCTGGAGCCGGTGCAGGGCGAGGCGGGCGTGATCGTGCCGCCGCCCAACTACCTGCCGCGGGTCCGCGACCTGTGCACCCGCAACAACGTGCTGTTCGTCGCCGACGAGGTGCAGTCCGGACTGGGCCGCACCGGCACCGTGCGGGCCTGCGAGCACAGCGGCGTGGACGCCGACGTGTACCTGTTCGGCAAGGCGCTGGGCGGCGGCGTCCTGCCGGTGGCGGCGGCGGTCGCCGACGCCGAGGTGATCGACGTGATCCGCCCCGGCCAGCACGGCAGCACCTTCGGCGGCAACGCCCTGGCCTGCGCCGTCGGCACGGCCGTGGTCGGCCTGCTGCGCGACGGCCGCTGCCTGGAGCACGTGCGCGCGCTCGCCCCGGTGCTGCGCTCCCGCGTCGAGCAGCTCGTCGGCCGCGGGGCGCTCGCCGCGCGCAGCATCGGCCTCTGGGCGGGAATCGACGTCGACCCCGCCCTGGCCACCGGGCGCGAACTGTGCGAACGGCTGCTGGAGCGGGGCGTGCTGGCCAAGGACACGCACGGGTCCACCATCCGGCTCTCGCCGCCGCTGGTCGTCACCGAGGAGGAGCTGGACTGGGCGCTGGACCAGGTCGCCGGGGTGCTGGCGGAGCTGCGCGCCCGGCGCTGAGCGCGCTCAGCCCGCCTCGGCCGCCAGCGTCTCCACGGTGGCCCCCGCCACCACGTCGAAGGTCGCGTAGAGGGGACGCCCCGGGCCGCGCTCGATCTGTTCGACGACCAGCTCGCCCACGGCCCGGTGCCCGTCGGCGTCGGGGTGGAAGGTGCTGCGGTCCACGGTCACCCCGGCGGCGATGTTGCGCAGCAGCACCCCGTTGACCCAGGGCTCCTCCGCGCCGATCTCGTGGCCGTCCAGCGCGTGGTAGACGTCCACGAACTCCACGCTGCCCACCGAGCGGGAGGAGGCGATCTCCGTGTCGTGCGCCGCCACCGCCTCCGCGAGCTGCTCGTTGAACTCCTGGATGGTCTCGTTCAGCCACCGCTGGTTGCTGGCGGTCAGCGTGTAGTAGGAGCCGACCGGCTCCTCGGGGAAGATCCGGGGGTAGCCCACCACCAGGATGCGGGCGTCGGGAGCGCGCTCGCGCACCGCGCCGACCAGCTCCTCGAAGGTCGTCTCGAACTTCTGCATCCGCTTGCGGATGTCCTCCTCCTGGGCGGTGCACGTCCCGCTGTCCAGCAGCGGGACCCGCACCATGCAGGTCTTGAGGACGCTGGAGAAGCCCAGGTCGTTGCCGCCGATGCCGATGGTGACCAGCGAGGTGTGCGGCGCGTTCCAGTCCAGTTGGGAGCCGACCTCGTCGATCGCGTCCAGCATGGCGTGGCCCCGCTGGCCGCTGCACGCCCGGAAGGACAGCTTCCCGGCGAAGTCGTAGGAGTCGGCGACCAGTTCGGGATAGGCGTTGGCCGAGCGCCAGCAGCCGCCCTGCACCGCGGTGTCGGGATAGTAGTCGTACGCGCCGTCGCCGGAGGAGTAGGAGTCGCCCAGCGCGTAGTAGTTGCCCCAGGTCGCGGCCTGCACGGGGGACAGCAGCAGGAGCTCGCCGTCCTCGGCGGGCCTGCCCCGGGAGTCGACCGGGACCCCCAGGCACCAGTCCCGGGTGGCCTCGCACCACAGCCGCCAGGCAGCCTGGCGGCCGTCGGGCACCGCGACCAGGGTCACCAGGGCCGCGGCCAGGAGGAGCGCGGGGACGCCCAGGAGCAGCCGCCGTACCGTGAACACCGACGCGCGTTCTCCGTTGCCCAAGTACCTCTCCCGTGGACCGTCGGCCTGCAACCCGAACCAAAGAGTACCCGTGGCACAGCGGTCGTTTCCGGGACGGAACGGGAGGTCCCGCCGGGTTTCCGGTCCGGGCAGGCCGCCCGGGTCAGCGCGGCGGCGGCACCGGGGAGCGCAGCGTGAAGGCGGGGACGCCGGGGCCCTCGGCGCGCAGCCGCGCCAGGCGGGCGCGGGCCTCCTCCGGATCGGGCAGGACGGGGTCGCGGGTCCACCACAGGGCGCGCTCCGAGACCGGGACCAGGCCGGTGCGCGCCCGCCAGGCGCGCACCTCGGTGCCGCTGTCCAGCACGGCCGCGCGCAGGGCGGCGTAGGAGGTCCACAGGCCCACCAGCAGCACCGCGCCGTCGCCGTCGGGCACGGGCGGCGCGGCGGCCACGAACCCCGCGCGGTCGGCGGCCCGGCGCGCCAGCGCCTCGGCCAGCTCCCGGACCGCCGAGAGGGGGCCATTCGGCGCGGAAATGGACTGCGCGGACGCGAGCAGCGGAACCGCGGGGGCAGAACGGGAAACGTCGGCGGCGGCGCGGTTCTCCGCGCCGTCCGTGGGATCGCACAGCAGGGGAAAGGACATGGGGGCTCCTCCGGGCAGCGGGAAAAAGGGGCCGTCCAGCTCTGGAACCGGGGCCGCTTGCATGCCAATATGGACTCGGGAAGCGGGAATCGGTAGTGCCAATGGAGTGGGAAATGGACTCTTCTGTGGGCGCCCACGACCTGGCGTCCAGACTGGGCGGCTGGTCCGGCGGGGAAGGCCCGCTCTACCGGAAACTGGCCACCGCACTGGAACGGGCCGTGGCGGACGGCACCCTCGCCCCGGGCGAGCGGCTGCCCTCCGAACGCGCCCTGGCCACGGCGCTGGCGGTCAGCCGCACCACCGTGGTCGCCGCCTACGACGCCCTGCGCGGCACCGGGCTGCTGGACAGCAGGCAGGGCAGCGGCACCCGCGTCAGCGACCGCGTCCGTCCCGCCGTCCCCAGGCGCCTGCGCGACAGCGCCGGCCTCTCGCTGTACCAGCGCCTCCTCGACGGCCCCGGCGACCTCATCTCCCTGGCCTGCGTCACCACCGAGGCGATCCCCCTGGTGGCCGACATCATCCGCGAGACCGCCGAGCGCCACCTCGCCGACCTGCTCACCGAGAGCAGCTACCACCCGCGTGGCCTGCCCGAGCTGCGCGAGGCCGTCGCCGACCACTACACCGGCCTGGGCCTGCCCACCAGCCCTGACCAGATCGTCGTCACCACCGGGGTCCAGCAGGCCGTCGCCTTCGTCTGCGACCTCTACCTCTACCGGGGCTCGACCGCGCTCATCGAGTCGCCCAGCTTCGCGGGCTGCCTGGACCTGCTGCGCGCCGCAGGAGCCGACCTGCTCACCGTGCCCGTGGACGAGGAGGGCGCCGACGTCGAACGGATGCGCCGGAGGATGCGGGAGCGCAGGCCCGACCTGGTCTACCTCATGCCCAGCTACCAGAACCCCACGGGCGTGCTCATGTCGGCCGCGCGCCGCCGCCAGATCGCCGAACTCGTCGCCGAGTACGGCGTGCCCCTCTTCGAGGACGGCGCCTACACGGGGCTGCGCGTCCCGCACGAACCGCCGCCGATCGCCGCGTTCGCCCCGCCCGGCACGGAGGTCATCACCGCCGCCTCGGTCGGCAAGATCGCCTGGGCCGGGCTGCGCATCGGCTGGCTGCGCGCCTCCGCCGCCACCGCCGAACGCATCAGCCGCCGCAAGGCCGTCACCGATCTGGGCAGCCCGCTGCTGGACCAGGCCATCGCGGCACGCCTGGTGCGCCGGTGGCCGCAGATCTCCGCGGCCCGCTCGGAGCTGCTGGCCGAGCGCATGGCCCTCCTGGAGGAAGGGCTGCGCGCCCGGCTGCCCGAGTGGCGCTGGCGCCGCCCCGACGGCGGGGCGGCGCTGTGGGTGCAGCTTCCCGACGGCACCGACGCACGGGTCTTCGCGCAGGTGGCGCTCCGCCACGGGGTGGAGGTGGTGCCCGGCTCGGTGATGGCCCCGTGCGGCGACCACGACTCCTTCTTCCGGCTCACCTTCAGCCATTCCGCCGAGACGCTCACCGAGCTCGTGGACCGCCTCGCCCGCGCCTGGCAGGACCTGCGCCGCCACGGCCCGGTGGAGGACTACGCGCCCCGGGTGGTGGTCTGATTCCGGGCGGTCCGCTCGGTTCGCGGGTGTTTTTCCCGTACGGTGCTGTGCCGCACCGTGTTAGATGTGGGGCAGAACACTCCTCACCCGGGGGAGCGCTGCGGCCGCACCCGGTGCTCCCCGTGTCGACGAAGGGGTCGCACCATGACGCACACGCCACCGCCGGTCCTGTGGAGTCCCGACGAGGCGCGCCGCGAACGCGCCAACCTCACCGCGTTCACGCGCTGGGTCCGCGAGCACCGCGGCGTCGCCGTCCCCGACTACGACGCGCTGTGGCGGTGGTCGGTCACCGACCTCGACGGCTTCTGGTCCGCGATCTGGGAGTACTACGGGGTGCGCGCGGCCACCCCCTACACCGCCGTCCTCGCCGACGACGCGATGCCCGGGGCCGTCTGGTTCCCCGGCGCGACGCTCAACTACGCCGAGCACGTCTTCCGCGACCGCGACGAGACCGCCGTCGCCGTCCGCCACGCCTCCGAACTGCGCCCGTTGGCCGAGTGGACCTGGGGCGAGCTGCGGCGGCGCACCGCGGCGATCGCCGCCGCCCTGCGCGGACTGGGCGTGGGCCCCGGCGACCGGGTCGTGGCCTACCTGCCCAACGTCGTCGAGGCGGTGGCGGCCTTCTACGCCTGCGCCGCCATCGGCGCGACCTGGTCGTCCTGCTCGCCCGACTTCGGGGTGCGCAGCGTCCTCGACCGCTTCGCGCAGATCGAGCCCAAGGTGCTGCTGGCCGTGGACGGCTACCGCTACAACGGCAGGGACTTCGACCGCCGCGACGTGCTCAAGGCGCTGCGCGACGGCCTGCCCACCCTGGAGCACACCGTCGTCCTGCCCTACCTGGGCGGCGAACCGGTCGCCGACACCCTGTCCTGGGACGAGTTCGAGGCCGCCGGTCGGGGCGCGGAACTGGAGTTCACCCCGGTGCCCTTCGACCACCCGCTGTGGGTGCTGTACTCCTCGGGCACCACCGGTCTGCCCAAGGCCATCGTGCACGGCCACGGCGGCATCCTGCTGGAACAGCTCAAGAACCTGCACCTGCACCTGGACGCCCAGGCCGACGACCGGGTGTTCTGGTTCACCACCACCGGCTGGATGATGTGGAACTTCCTGGTCAGCGTGCTGCTGACGGACGCCTCCATCGTCCTGTACGACGGCAGCCCCGCCCACCCCGACCTGGGGGTGCTGTGGGACCTGGCCGAACGCGCCGGCATCACCGTCTTCGGCACCAGCGCCGGATACCTGTCGACCTGTATGAAGGCCGACGTCCGTCCGAGGACGGGCCGGGACCTGTCGGCGCTGCACGCGATCGGCTCCACCGGCTCCCCGCTGTCGCCGGAGGGCTTCGCCTGGTGCTACCGGGAGTTCGGCCCCGACCTGTGGCTCTTCTCCACCAGCGGCGGCACCGACGTGTGCAGTTGCCTGGTCGGCGGCGTGCCCACGCTGCCCGTCCACCAGGGCGAGATCCAGGCCCGCTCCCTGGGCATGGCCGTGGCCTCCTGGGACCCCGACGGCAACGAGCTCGTCGGCGAGGTCGGCGAGCTGGTGGTGACCCGCCCCGCTCCGTCCATGCCGCTCTACTTCTGGGGCGACGCCGACGGCTCCCGGCTGCGCGACAGCTACTTCTCCATGTACCCGGGCGTGTGGCGGCACGGCGACTGGATCGAGATCACCGAGCGCGGCACCGCGATCATCTACGGCCGCTCCGACTCCACCATCAACCGGGGCGGGGTGCGCATGGGAACCAGCGAGATCTACCGGTCGGTGCTGGCCCTGGAGGAGGTGCTGGACGCCCTCGTCGTCGACGTGCCGCAGTCCGACGGCGGCTCCCGCATCGAGCTGTTCGTGGTGCTGCGCGAGGACGTGGCGCTCGACGACGACCTGCGGGCGCGGATCGCCCGCGGCATCCGCGAGGACTGCTCGCCCCGGCACGTCCCCGACGAGGTGCGCGCCATCACCGCCGTCCCGCGCACCCTGTCCGGCAAGGTGCTGGAGGTGCCGGTCAAACGCATCCTCATGGGGGAGCCGCCGGAGCGGGTCGCCAGCCGCGACTCCCTGGCCAACCCGGAGGCCCTGGACTACTTCGCCGAACTGGCGCGGCAGCGGGCCGCCGGCTAGCGGGGCGTCCGGGACGCCCGGCACATCGGGCGTCCCGGAGATTTCCGCTTTTTAGCAGCAACCGACGCGCAGCCCCCTAGTCTGGTCCACGTGTCGCATCTGGAGCCCGCAGCAAGCAGCCGCCGTTCCTCCTGGCCGGATCCGGGGCGTCTGGTCGGAGTGGATGTGGCCCGGGCACTGGCGGTGTTCGGCATGTTCACCGTCCACTTGGGCGCCACCTCGTTCGGCGCGCTGGACGGCCCGGTCGCCGAGGCCGTCCACGAACTGACCCGGGGCCGCTCCTCAGCCCTGTTCGCCTTCCTCGCCGGGGTGTCCCTGGCCCTGCTGTCGGGGCGCCAGGTCCCGCTGCACGGGGAGCCGCTGCGTCGGATCTGCGTCAAGATCCTGGTACGCGCCGGGCTGCTCGCCCTGTTCGGGGTGCTCCTCGACGAGCTGGGCACCTCGGTCGCGGTCATCCTGGTGTACTACGCGTGCTACTTCCTGCTGGCACTGCCGCTGCTGCAACTGCGCGCGCCGGCGCTGGCCGCCACGGCGGCGGGCATCGCCCTGCTCGGCCCGCAGCTTTCGTACCTGATCCGCACGCAGTGGGAGTTCGGGCTGCCGTTCGTCTCCGTCACCAGGGTCGACGACTTTCTCCTCTACGGCTACTACCCGGCGTTCACCTTCATGGCGTTCGTGGTCGCCGGGATGGCGGTGGGCCGCCTCGACCTGCGCTCCACGGCCGTGCGCGGCGCGCTGGCGGCCGCCGGGGCGGCGCTGGCGCTGCTCGGCTACGGCCTGTCGTGGCTGCTGCTGTACCCGGCGGGCGCCATCGACCGGATCGCCGTGAGCCAGGCCCCCTACTACTACGGCACCGCGGAGAGCACGGTGTCCTCGGGGGAGCTGGCGATGCTGCGCGGCGTCGCCGAGGAGCTGATCGCCTTCAAACACGGCACCGTGCCCACCGACACCCCGGCCTGGCTGCTGGTGGCCTCCCCGCACAGCGGCACCACCTTCGAGATCCTCGGGGCGGTCGGCACCTCTCTGCTGGTGCTGGCGGCCTGCCTGGTCGCGGCCGACCTGCTGCGCTGGGGCGTCTACCCGCTGGCCGCCGCCGGGTCGATGGCGCTGACCTGCTACGTCGGACACATCGTGGTGCTGGCGGCGCTGGGTGACCCCACCGGCGGCGCACCGCCGTGGCTGTGGGAGACATTCGTCATAGCCGCGCTGCTGTGCGCCACCGTGTGGAAGCTGCTGCTGGGCCGGGGACCGCTGGAGCGGCTGCTCGGCACCGTCGCTGACCTCGCGATACGCCGGACCGCACCGCGGCCGCCCGACGGGTCGCGCCCTCCGGGAGCCGCGGCCTCCGGGGCGCACTGACCCGTTAATTGAGTTTCTCGGCCGCCGACCCCTGTCATACTCTCGGCCCCTGGTTGACGACTTTCCTCACATCGGGGGCCCCTTGACCACCACAACCCCATCCACCCGAACCGTGCCGCGCGGCCTGCGCGGCAGCCCCTGGGCCACCCTGGTGGCCATCTCCTTCGGCGTCATGATGGTGGCGCTGGACGGCACCATCGTCGCGGTCGCCAACCCCGCGATCGGCCGCGACCTACAGGCGTCACTGGCCGAACTCCAGTGGGTGACCCACGGCTACCTGCTGGGTCTGGCGGTGTTCCTGATCACCGCGGGCAAGCTCAGCGACCGCTTCGGCTACCGCCGCATGTACCTGGTGGGCGTGGTGGGCTTCGTCGCGACCTCGGTCGCGATCGCCCTGTCGTCCGGGGTGGTCGTGCTCGTGGCCTTCCGCATCCTGCAGGGCCTGTTCGGCGCGGTGCTCAGCCCGGCCGCGATGGGGCTGCTGCGGGCGGGCTTCCCGCCGCACCAGCTCGGCCGCGCCTTCGGCCTCTTCGGCAGCCTGCTCAGCGCCGCCAACGCCGCCGGGCCGATCGTCGGCGGCGTGCTGGTCAGCACGTTCGGCTGGCAGGCCGCGTTCTTCATCAACGTGCCCGTCGGCGCGGTCGCGCTGGGTCTGGGACTGTGGCTGCTGGCGGCGGACCGGCCCGCCGACCGCAGCGCCCGCTTCGACCTGACCGGGGTCGCGCTGCTCACCGTCGCCATCTTCGCGCTGGTGTGGGCCCTGGTGGAGGCGCCCACCGTGGGCTGGACCGCCGTGTCCACGCTCGCCCCGCTCGCGGTCTTCGGCGTCTTTGGCGCCGTGTTCGTGCTGTGGGAGCGCCGCCCCGCCGACCCGCTGCTGCCGCTGGGCATGTTCCGCAACCCCTCGGTGTCCATCGGCGTGGTGCTGATGCTGCTCATGGCGCTGAGCCTGATGGGTTCCCTGTTCTTCGTCACCTTCTACCTACAGGGAGTGCTGGGGCTCGCGCCGAGCCGGGCGGGCGTGTTCCTGCTGCCGCTGATGCTGACGATGGGCGTGACCTCGCCGCTGGCGGGACGCCTGCTGGACCGGGTCGGCGCGAAGATCCCCACCGTGACCGGTCTGCTGTCGAGCGCGGTCGGCCTGTTCCTGCTGGCCCGACTGGGCACCGACACCGCGTTCGCCTACGTCACGGTGGCGTTCCTGCTGCTGGGTACGGGGCTGAGCCTGGTGATGACCGGCGCCACCGCCGCCATCGTCGGCAACGTGCCGATGCGGTTCGCCGGTGTCGCGTCCGGCATGCAGCAGTCCGCGATGCAGTTGGGCGGCTCACTCGGCACCGCGGTGCTCGGCGCGGTGATGTCCGCGGTGATCGTCGCGACCCTGCCTGGCCACTACCGGGACGCGGGACTGGACGCGCCCGACGCCGCGCAGGCCACGGAGATGCAGAGCACGGTCGCCCAGGGGGTCGCGGTGGTCCCGGACGGCGCGAGCGCCGAGGTGGTGCGGGCGGTCACCCAGGCCAGCCACGCGGCGTTCCTGGACGGCCTGCACCTGGCGTTCGGGATCGCCGCCGTGGTGATGGCGCTGGCGGCGGTGCTGGCGCTGTTCATGCGCGCCGGGCGGAGCACGGGCGAGCCGGCCGTGCACGTCTGAGCCCGCCGCAGCCCCGCGGAGCCGCGGGTCCGGGGCCGTCTGCCGTGTCGGTCGGCGGGAACGGGCCGGACCCGCTCCCGGTCGCCGGGTGCGACGCACCCGGCG
>Ga0207864_1003566_pt1 | contig 12899 bp, 7 predicted proteins | sample HigsolmetaAR202D_FD_184834 | JGI IMG/M metagenome (GOLD analysis project Ga0207864, IMG submission 184834) | Ionic liquid and high solid enriched microbial communities from the Joint BioEnergy Institute, USA - AR20-2-D (SPAdes) (version 2) ...
GCACGCGACTACGAGCGCTTGCCCGAAACTTTGAGAGGCTTGCATTTCCTGGCCTTTGCTCTCTTGATGGCTCAGCGGTTTGTTCAGGTGGTGGCTCATGTGCTCTAAAGTGCATAACAGCCTCTAGCTGGGACAATCGAGGTAGATATGCGTGCGAGCATCTTATGGCTGTCCCATACCAATGGACAGCGCCACCGACGACATTCTCGACATTTGGCGCATTCGTGATAGAACGCATGTAATCGCACAACAGATGAATAGTTTTGCAGTAACATTAATGTATCTCTTTAAATTTATAGAAAGGACTGTGAGATGCATTTTTTGATAGTTATCGCAAAGCGCATTATCTCGGCCTTGGGTTACGATGTGTTGCCCAAAAGAGTGCCTGTTTGTTTTTTGGGTAAGCAGTATGTTGTCCGTAACGGAACGGTTGATGACGGCGATTATGATGACGCCTGGATGTTTGCACTGGCACATGACGCCTCTGTGATTTTTGACGTTGGGGCAAACATTGGGCAGTCCGCTTTTACTATGCTCCACGCGCCAAATGTCGAATGTGTGGTATTGATTGATCCTGCCCCGTTCGCGCTGACCATCGCAGCCGACACGTTGATTCGCAATCAAATGTCGCATCGGGCGAAGTTTATCAACGCCTATGTCGATAGTCAGGACGGCGACACCGTTGCTTTTGAGGCGAGCGGACATGGCACGGGCGCGCACCCCATTCAGGATGAGCACAAGCGCAGCGTCGTCCATGTGCCGACGCGCACACTGGACAATATTGCTACTGCGCTCAACATGTGGCCCGACTTTGTGAAGGTAGACGCAGATGGTTGCGAGCGGCGCGTGCTGGATGGTGCGGTGGAAATCGCGCGGCGAGCGCAAACGCGCTTTCTGATAGAGATGCACAGCAGCCCGGAACGTCCGCAGCGCGTGACAACAGGCGAGGTTCTAGAATGGTGCGAGCAGCATAGTTACGCGACATGGTATCTCAAGGAAGGCATACGTCTTACCAGTGCCGAGGCGGTGGCACACCGCGGGCGTTACCACGTGCTTGTCCAGCCGGATACGTGGCCTTATCCGGATTTTCTGCAAGGCATTGAGCAAGGAGCCCCCGTGTCGTCGGTAAAGGTAGCGACGACCTGACGGGACTTCATAATATCGGTTAGAGGCAATTTTTCCGGCGTTCTTTCGAGGGCGCTTATTTTTTCGGAGATGCCGTCCCCCGACGAAATCCGGGAGCTTGTCGTTCCAAGTTTCGTCCTTAGAGTGGACAGTAGCATGAAAAAGCCAACAGATAGGTCGGTTGACACCGCTGGCAAGGCGGTTCAACGGCCTTTTCGCTATGTTCCGCATTGCCCTTTTCGCCTGTCAAACACAGCGCAGCGCGCGTTTGTTGTATGTTTTAGAGCGTAAACGCCACCGTTTTTCATTCCCACGCCTGAAGGCGAGGGCTTCCAAACGGAGGTTTTGGTGAACTCCCGGCCTTCTTGTTTTCAGGAGGCGCGTTTGTTAGGATCAAAGCAATATGGGGGCGCGCCGTGTTTTCCCGTTCGGCGCTATAATGGATCGCAGTAATGAAAATTGCGCTTGCTTCAGACCATGCAGGTTACATTCTAAAAAAACATCTTGTCGATTACCTGAAACAGCAGGGACACGATGTCATTGATCTGGGCGTCGACACCCCTGACGTGCCGTCCGATTATCCCGACGCGGCTGTGGCCGTCGCCGAAGCGATCACCAGCGGTCAGGCAGAGCGAGGCATCCTCGCCTGTGGCAGCGGCGTCGGCGCGTGTATCGCCGCCAACAAGGTGCCCGGAATCTATGCCGCCATCGCCCACGACAGTTACAGCGCGCATCAGGGTGTCGAGCATGACCGGATGAACGTCCTGTGCCTTGGGGCACGCATCATCGGCACAGCGCTGGCCGAAGAACTGGCCGATGCGTTTCTTAAGGCGACGCCAAGCGACGAACCCCGCCACCAACGCCGTTTTGGCAAAATCCAGAGCATCGAGCGCCGATACCAGAAGTAACTCATCAGGCGCGCCGGACTGCCGGAACCGCGCTTAAGGCTTAGGTGCAGAATAACCCACATCTCTTGCGACCAAGGAGTTCCATAAATGGCAGGCAATCCTCCAGTAGAGGTTCAGCAGTTTGGCCAGAGCATCTGGTATGACAATATCAGCCGCAAGTTGATTCAAAGCGGCGAGTTACAGCGACTGATTGACGAGGATGGCGTTCTGGGCGTGACCTCTAATCCGTCCATCTTCAACAAGGCCATCGTCGGCTCGCACGACTACGACGCCGCTATGGAAGCGGTGCTCGATCTGGACGCAAATTCGATCTTCGAGGCGCTCGCCATCGAAGATATTCAGACCGCGCTCGACATTTTTCGCCCGATCTACGAAAGCACGGGCGGGCGCGATGGCTACGTCAGCCTCGAAGTCTCGCCGCTGATCGCCGACGACACGGAAACGACCGTCAGCGAAGCCAAACGGCTGGCAGAGGCGGTCAACCGGCCCAATCTGATGATCAAAATTCCGGCGACTCCGGCGGGCATCCCGGCGATCGAAGAGGCGACGGCAGCCGGGCTGAACATCAACGTGACGCTGATCTTCAGCGTGAGGAACTACCTCGAAGTGATGGAAGCCTACATTCGCGGTCTGGAGCGGCGGCTGGAGGCCGGGCAAGACATCAGCTACATTCGTTCGGTCGCCAGCTTCTTCCTCAGCCGCATCGACACCGCCGTCGATCGTATGCTGGACAACAACATTCGCGCCGCTCAGGGCCGTGATCTCAGCCGTGTGACGCTCAACAACCAGTTGAAGGGCAAAGCGGCCATCGCCAACGCCAAGGTCGCCTACAAGCGCTTCCGCGAAGTGTTCTATGGCGAGCGTTTTGCCGCGCTGCGCGAGGCGGGCGCGAACGTCCAGCGCGTGCTCTGGGCCTCGACCAGCACGAAGAACCCCGCCTATCCCGACACGATGTACGTCGATAACCTGATCGGGCCGGACACGGTCAATACCCTGCCGCCGGAAACGCTGAAAGCGTTCAAGGATCATGGCACGGTGGCCAACACGCTGGGCGAAGGGCTGGATGAGGCCGAGCAAACGCTGGACATGCTAGCCGAAGTCGGCATCAATCTCGAACAGATAACCCAGCAGCTTCAGGTCGACGGCGTTGAGGCCTTTGCCGAGTCCTACCGCGAGCTGATCGAAGCGGTCGACGCCAAGCGCAACGTGCTGCGAACCGGCATCATTCGCCGTCAGGACATGGCGCTTGGCATCTACGAGGAACAGGTCCACAAGGCGATCCAGGACCTCGCCGCGATGAACGCCAACGAGCGTATCTGGGCGCACGACGGCAGCTTCTGGAAGGACAACGAGGCGATTGCGGCTAAAATCGCGGATCGTCTGGGATGGCTGGATGTCCAGAAAACAATTGATCTGGACCGGCTGAAAGCGCTGCAGGAATTCGCGCGACAGGGCGAGTTTGATTATGTGATGGTGCTCGGCATGGGCGGCAGCAGTCTGGCCCCGGAAGTGCTGAGCAAGACCTTTGGCCCGCAGCCCGGCTTTCCGAAGTTTTTCATGCTCGATAGCACCGACCCGACCTACATTCGCCATCTGGAAAGCCAGATCGACATCGCGCGGACGCTGTTCATCGTCGCCAGCAAGTCGGGCAGCACCATCGAAACCAACATGTTTTTCAAGTATTTCTACGAGCGTACGGGCAACAACGGGGCGCAGTTCATCGCCATTACCGACCCAGGCTCGAGTCTGGAAGAGCTGGCAAAGACGCACGGCTTCCGCGACATCTTCCTGAATCCTGCCGATATCGGCGGGCGCTATAGCGCGCTGAGCTATTTCGGGCTGGTCCCCGCCGCGCTGATCGGCCTCGATCTGGACGCGCTCTGGGCGAGCGCGGATAACATGATCAAGGCGTGCGGTCCACGCGTCGCCGCCGAAAACCATCCGGGCATCACGCTCGGCGCGGTCATGGGCGTGATGGGCAAGGAAGGCCGGGAAAAAGTGACGGTGCTGTGCAGCCCGGCGATTGCCAGCTTCGGCAACTGGGTAGAACAGTTGATCGCCGAGAGCACCGGCAAGGAAGGCCGCGGGTTGATCCCGGTCGTCGGCGCGACCGTCGGCAAGCCGCACGATTACGCGGCGGATCGCCTGTTCGTGCTGCTGCGCGTCGATGGCGAGGACGATGAAGACCTTGCCGCCGGCGTCCGGTTGCTGCGCGAAGCGGGCCACCCGCGTGTGACACTGCGCCTGCCCGACCGTTACGCGCTGGGCGGCGAATTTTTCCGCTGGGAATTTGCGACGGCGGTGGCCGGCAAGCTGCTGGAGATCAATCCCTTCGACGAACCGAACGTGGCCGAGAGCAAGCAGAATACCGCCCGGCTGCTGGAACACTACAAGTCGCAGGGCCGGCTTCCCGAAACGGAACCGCTGATTACGGAAGGCAACATCAGCCTATACGTCGATGAGCACATGGCGCGCACGTTGCGGGAACTGTGCCGCCAGCATAACTACGACCCGAATACAATCTGCGGGCTGCTGGCCGCGCCGATCAACGCCATTCACGCCAACGATTATTTCGCCATCAACGCCTATCTGCCGATGACGCCGGAGATCGACGCGAAGCTGCAGGAGGTGCGCCGCCGCCTGCGCCATATCACCCGGCAGGCGGTGACGCTGGGCTACGGCCCGCGCTTCCTGCACAGCACCGGCCAGTTGCATAAGGGCGGGCCGAATACGGGCTATTTCATCCAGATCACGACCGACGATCCCGAAGACCTGCCCATTCCCGGAGAACCCTACACCTTCGGCATACTGAAAGCGGCGCAGGCTGCGGGCGATCTGGAAGCGCTGCAGGCCAAGGAACGGCGCGTGGTGCGCCTGCACATCAAAGGGGATGTCGTGGCCGGCCTGAAAGTGATGTTCGACGCCATCGAAGTGGCCGGCCAGCGGGCGCAGCAATAACGGCCCTGCAACCATGATGCCCCTCGCCCAATTCGGGCTGAGGGGCATTTTTTATTCCCACGTTGTTCGGAGGCATTTTCCGGGCGGTGATTCAGTCCTGCGGCTGCTCGCCTTTAACGCTCAGGCCGCCATCGACCGTGTAGTTGGCCCCGGTGACAAACGACGATTCATCGGAGGCGAGAAAGACGAAGACGTTGGCAACTTCATCGGGCAGACCAACGCGGCCTATCGGATGCATCTCGTCAAACTCGCGGCGGCGCTGGGCCGGGTCGCGCTGTTTGGCCAGAAAGTCGTGCAGCATCGGCGTGTCGATCGTGCCGGGCGAGACGCTGTTGACGCGAATGCCGTAGCGCGCGTAATCGGTCGACATGGCGCGCGTTAAGCCGATCAGGGCCGCTTTGGTAGCGCTGTAGGCGGCGATGCCGGGCAACCCCAGCATGCCGGTTACGCTGGCCATGTGGATGATGCTGCCCTTGCCGCGTTCGAGCATCGACGGGATGACCTCGCGGCTGACCAGATACGCCCCGCGCACGTTGACGGCGAAGACGGCGTCCCAGTCCTCCAGCGATGTCTCGTGCAACGTACCGCTCGGCATGACGGCGGCATTGTTGACGACCACATCAATCGGCCCGAACCGCTCGCCAAGCTGGCGCACGCTGTCGCGCACCGCCTGTGGGTCGCGCAGGTCGCAGACGAGCGCCAGCGCTCTGCCCCCCGCCTCCTCGATCTGGCGAACCGTTTCCGCCACTTCGTCCGCCCGAATGTCGAGAACGCCCACGGCGGCTCCTTCGGCGGCGAAACGCCGCGCGATGGCCCGGCCAATGCCGGGGCCTCCGGCTCCGGTCACCAGCGCGACTTTTCCCTGTAACCGTTCCGACATGCACTCCTCCTACGCTGTGGCTTCAAAGAGAGCGTTCGCTGAAACCGGTGCGCGTGGCGCGCGGCGCAGACCGTGAAGCTTTTATTGCGCCCGAACGACCTCAACCACAAGCTCGGCGCTGGCGTGGTTGCCGACCGCGTCGAAGGCCGTGGCGCTGAACGTCTCCACGCCCACGCCGCGCGTCTCCCATACCCAGACGTAGGGCCATTCGTTGTCGACGCCGATGTATTCGCCGTTGGCGTAGAACTCCACCCGGTCGATTGCCAGATTGTCTTCCACCTGCGCCTCAAGCGGGATGACCGTATCCCCCGGCCAGCGATAAACCCTGCCGGGATCGCCGGCGCTCAGGCTGATGACGGGCGGCTGGTTATCGACCGTGACCTGCACCACGCGCGTTTCAACCGTCTGATCCTGCCTGACCACCGTCAGGCGCAGATTGTATAGCCCGTCGAGGCCGGTTGTGTCCCACTCGCCCAGACTGGAGCCCGGACTGAAGCTGGACTGCGGGCCGCCGATATCCACCCAGCGATCCGGGTTCAGCCCTTTGCCATAGGCTAGTTGGTAGAAAGCGAGGTCATCGACATTCATGCTGCCGCGAATGTCGACCACGCCGCCGACGTACGCAAACGGTTCGGGCTGGAGGATCACCGCCGAGCCAAGCAGATCGGGCCGGCTGAGCGTATCGTAGGTCGCTGGCGGCAGCGGCAGATTGTTCTCCTGCCACCAGTCGAAGGCTTCGGGCGGGGGCACGAAATAGACCTGCTGGCCGCGCAATTCGGCGGGCGTGCTGGCCGTCGCCAGTTGGCCCGTCTGGCGGTTGACTTCAAAAGCCTGCCAGTAGGTATCCACGCCGACGCCGGCCTGACGTCCGTCAATGAAAATCTCGGTTTCGACCGGGCAGTTGCCATTGGGACGCAGGCCGGAACGGTCGCACACCTGCATCTCCACGATGTTGTCCGGCACGGGCCAGCGGGCGAGTGGCAGCGCGTAACGCTCGTGCGCGTGCAGCATCACTTCGCGCCAGACCACCGCCGCTCCCTGCAAGCCGAACGGGTCGAGGCTCATTGGCCGGGCAGCGTCGCCCTCCTCGCGGCTGAGATGCACGCCGACGACCAGTTGCGGCGTGTAGCCCACCGTCCAGTTATCGGCGCGGTCGCCGGTCAGCCCATTGACGACGGCGCTTGGGCGCGGCAGATCGAGCGTGTTGTTCTCGCCCAGCACCGACCAGCGCGTTTCCTGATCGGAGAGAACGTGGTTGATCAGATAGCCCAGAGCCGGGTCGAAGACGTTGGTCACGCTGAGCGCGATCTGCTCTTCGCTGTATTCCCACAGCAGATTGCCGTCTGCGTCCTCGATCCGCCTGACGGCGACCGGGTCGCGGGCGCGGTAGCCCGGTCCAATGGCATCAACCGAGACGCCGCGCATGTTGCCGAGCGAGGCGAACACCGAATAGGCATAGCTCACGTCGAGCAGCGATACCTCGCCGCCGCGTTCGAGCAGCGTCAGATCATGCACGCCCAGATCGAGACTGTTGAGGCCGATCAAATGGGCGTCTCGCAATACATTGTCGATCCCCTGCCGGTGCGCGACGTCCGCCGCCGGGACCAGCAGCCCGGCCCCCAGCGCGTCGCGCAGGTTCATCGGCCCGCGAAAACGCCCGTCGGGGTTGGACGGCGTGTAAATCAGGCCTTCCTGCGCGCCGGGAAACGAACGCGGCACGTCCAGCACCATCGACGCGGGCGCAAGCGGGTTGGTCGACCGGAAAGCGTTGAAATAAACAAAAGGTTGCAGCACCGGGCCGGGCTGGTAGCGTGTCGCCGCCGCCGCGCCGACCATCGCCCTGATTTCGCCCGTGCGCGCATCCAGCACGACGACCGCGCCCGTATTCGGCGCTGCATCGCCGGGCAGCGCCGGCACAGCGCTGGTCGTGCTGCACGGCTGCCCGTCCAGACGGCTGACCGGCGCGTTTTGCCCATCCAGACGCGCCAGATGGCCTCGAAGCGCGCACTCGACTTCGTAGTACAGGTCCAGATCCAGCGTGGTCACGATACGAAGGCCGCCGCGCGCCACCAGCCGCGCCCCATCGCGGCCTGTGGCGTTCAGGATTTCTTCCGCCTGATCGCGGGCATACTGCGCGAACTCCGGCGCGATGGCCGCCAGACGATCAGGGCCGCGTTGGATACGCGTCTGCGTATTGATGGCAGCGGCGAATTCTTCCTCGGTGATCCGGCCTGCCCGCCGCATCGCGCGCAGTAAATCCTGCTGGCGACCGCGCGCCGCCGGTTCGTTGTCAAACGGGTTGTACTGTGGAGCAAGCGGGATGGCCGCCAGCAGCGCGGCTTCGTCCAGCGTCAGGCTGGAAGCGGACTTGCCGAGATAAACCCGTGCAGCCGCCTCGATTCCGTAAGCGTCGTTGCCGTAATCGTTGGTGTTGAGATGCCATTCCAGAATCTGCGCCGGGCTGTGCCGCCGGTTGATCTCGGCCACCAGCGCGGTTTCCCGCACCGGGTCGTTAGCAGGCGACGGCACGACGACATTGCGCGCCAGCCGTGCCGTCAGCGACATATCGCTGGCGACCGCGCCGTCCACAACGGCCATCCACAGCCGCGCAGCCGTCGAAAAGATGTCGGGCCGGGGCGATATCAGAAAATCGGGGTCTTCGGCGATCAATGTGGCGTCGATGACGTAGGGCGGCAGCATGTCGAGCGTGATCCACTGGCGGTCGTCGCCCAGAGGATCTTCAACGGCGTAAAGCAGCGTTTGGCCGGATGAATCGTAAAGCTGCGTCAGCCCCACCTCAGGGCCGATAATCAACGTGTCGCGCGGGGCAGGCAGGCCGCGAATCGCATCCCAGTACAGGGCGACGGCGCTGCCCGCCACGACGCCGCCCGGCAGCAGGACGATTAGGAGCAAAAGCAGCGCAATGGCAAAAGCCCAGGCCCGCCTGCGCTCACGGGTTTCCAGTTGTCGCGCCTCGCGGCGACGGCGGCGACGAATAATGTGCGCTACAGAGGCCAAAGCGCCTACCTTCTCAATTCCGATAACCGGCTGACAACCTCGCCAGACAACAAGCATCTGGCGCTGACATGCCATTTCATTGTAGCCGCCGACATGGGATTGCCAAATTCGGATTTCTTTAAGCCTTAATTTCCTTAATTTCCGTTACACTGATACTGGCAGCAATGTTACATTTGGTGTATATTCATTACGAAACAGCGCGCAACATTTCGTTGATCGAGGAGTTCCACGAAGATGGGAAAAACCAAAATTCTGCTCGTCGAAGATGACCAGCACATCAATAAGCTGATTACGGATTACATGAACTCCCACGGCTTTGATGTGACCGCCGTTACCGATGGACCTGAAGCCCTCGAACACGTGCGCCAGCGTGGCCTGCCGCATCTCGCTCTGGTTGACCTCTCGCTGCCATCCATGCACGGGTTTGAAGTCAGCAACAAGCTGAAGTCGATGGCGGACGTGCCGATCATCTTCGTCACGGCGTCAAGCGATACCGATACAGTTGTTCAGGGGCTGAAGAAGTACGCTGAAGACTTTATCGTAAAACCGTTTGAGCTCCGGGAACTCGAAGCGCGCGTTCAGGTTGTGCTCGCCCGTATGCCAAGCCTCGACTATGCCAGCGAGCCGATTATCCGGGTGGACGACAACCTGAGCATCGATTTCGCCCACAATCGTATTGTTGTCAACGGCAAGGCCTATGGCCTGACACCGACCGAGTCGATCCTGCTGCACGTGCTACTTCGCAATGCCGGTCGCGTGGTCGAAAACCGCATGTTGATCGCACGGGTGTGGCCGTCCGAAGAAGTCTATGAAGATACCCTGCGCGTACACATGCACCGCCTGCGCCGCAAACTGGAAGCGGACTCGCACCATCCCCACTACATTCGCACCGAACGCGGCGTCGGCTACATGTTTACGGTTCGCCCGCCCGAAGGCCTGACGCTGGAAGGTGAAGAAGAACTTGAAGAGTCTGAGTCTGGAGTATAATAAGCTCCGGTAACTCGCTCGGTAAGTGTTATTTTCAGGGCGTTTTTCGCCGAACGCCCTGATTTCCACCATTGTGAAGCGAAGGGAGAGGTCGCGGCCTCTGCTGTGGGCTACGTCGACAGCGGTAGACGCGAACCTGTGCATGGTTCAAGCTGACCCCGACCGCCCAATGGCACCTTACAGGGCGTATGACGACCCTGCAACGATTGTCCGCCAGCTACTCGAAAGCATCGTTCAGATAGCCGGCGCGGACTATGCCTGCGTGCTTTCACGCGCCGAGGAACTGAAGCAGATCGACCGGCTGGCCGAGTATCCCACCATCGATCCGGACCTGAACGACGCGCGCGATCTGGCAGCTGATTTTCTGCGAACGTGGTTGCGCCAGATGCCTGCGCTGGAAGCGCCCGTTTTTCTGGGGCCGGAGGATGTCGGCGATACGGGGTTCCAGTCGGCGCTGCTGCTGCCACTGTCTCTGCCGGATGAACTGATCGGTCTGTTGGGGCTGTTTTCAAGACGCTCAGACGGCTTCGGCGATGACGTTCTGGAAGCGGTTGCGATGCCGGCGGCGCTGGTTCGTACCGTACTGGAAAACATCTACGTGTACAACCTGATGGCGCAGAGCATGATCGTCACGCAGTCGATCCAGCTGGCCGCACAGGAAATCGCCAAAAACCCGTCGCCACAGCACGTCGTCAATATCCTGCGCGATTACTTCTTCGACTCGCATGTGACAAGCTGCGCCCTGCTGCTCTATGGCCCGCAGCGGGAAGACCTGCCCAACGGCCCGTTCGAGTACATGGAGTTGCGGGGAACATGGTCGAAACGGCGCGGCAGCGGCGTGGGCGTGGGCGTGCGTTTCTACCTGCACAACCTCAACGACCTTGTCGAACAACTCGATCAGGAAGGCGCGCTTGTCTTTCCACGCGCCAAGGATCTGAGCGTTCGCCTCGACCCATTGATGCGCGTGTTTCTGCAGGCGGAGCGCGTACGCTCGCTCGTGCTGCTGTCGCTACGCGCCAGCAATCGCAAGCTCGGCATTATTTTCGTGGGCAGCGACCGCCGCCATGACTTTACGCCTCAGGAAGTTCGCAATTACCGCATGGTCAGCGAATTCCTGAGTGTGAACGTCATGACGCAAATGCTGCAACTGGAGCATGACCGCGTTCAGCAGGGCCGCGCCGCCCTCCTCGACGCCGTGACCGACGGCGTGATCATGATCCTGCCCAGCGCGGGCGGCCCGCGCGTGCTGACGGTGAACAAGCGTTTTCTGGAAATCTTCGAGCTGCCGCAGGACCTGTCGGTACACGATCTGCCCCTGAGCGATCTGCTCGACCAATTGCCGCTGCCGGAAGCCCAGCGACAGGATTTGCGGAAACTGTGGCTGTCGATCCCCGTGCGCGACCCGGCGACGCAAAGCGGCGAATTCCACATGATTAACAGCGAGGGGCAGCCCCTCGACGTGGAATGGTATACCGTGCCGGTCTATCAGGATCAGCAGGTGCTTGGGCGTATCTTCGTCTTCCACGATGTGACGGCGGAACGCACGGCCCAGCGGCTGCGTTCGGCCTTTCTGTCGCGCGTGTCTCATGAACTCCGCACGCCACTGACCGCCATTCGCGGCTTCGCCGAATTCATCCTCGAAGCGACGGGCGATCAACTTCCCGATCTGGCGCGCGAATACACCGAGATCATTCTCAGCAGCTCCAAGCACCTCAACCGCATCTTCACCGACATGATCGAGATCACCCGGGCCGATGCCGGCGAATTGAAGCTCAACCGGCAGACGGCCTCGCTGCCGGACATCATCATCGACGTTGTAGCGCGCATGGAACTCATGTACAAGGGACGCCGGCAGCAGGTGATTATGGAGCTGGATGACGATCTACCCCCGGTGACGGTCGATGTCGACCGCATGATGCAGGTGCTGACTAACCTGATGACGAACGCGATCAAGTATTCGCCGGAGGGAGGCACGGTACGCATCAGCACGCATTATGTGGCACAGCCGCAGGACCTGCCTGCCGAAGCGCCGTCCGATATCCTACTGCCCGCGGTGCTCGTCTCGGTCGAGGATGAGGGGCCGGGTTTGGACAGGGAACAGGCCGAGAAGGTTTTCATGCCCTTCTTCCGCACCGAGGACGCCAAACGCCAGAAGATCGAAGGCGTGGGGCTGGGTCTGGCGGTCACGCGCAGCATCGTCGAGATGCACCGTGGCAAAATCTGGGCCGAACCGGTGCGAAAAGACCGGCAGGGCGGCGTCTTCCGTTTTACGATCCCGATCATCGAACACACCAGGAATGGCGAGGACAAGTCCACATCGCCAAAGCCACGTGCGAAACACTCCCAGAAAACCTGACAACACCATCCGCTGCGTCAAAAGCGTCGGTTCGCCTCGACCGGCGGCCACCTGTCGAATGCATGGCACGACGACCGCCATGCCTGAGGAAGTTGCTCGTGTGCCCGCATCCCACAATTCCAGTTGCGTTCGCCATCCTCATGCTGGCAGCCTGCAACCTGTCGCGTATCGAAACGCCGGTCATGCCGGTTCCGCCGCCGGTTATGACGCTCCCGTTCAATCCCGCTGCCGGCTCTCCGGCTGCCACGACCATCTCGGTGGAAGCGGCGATGCCGCAAACCATCCTCTTTCTCGGTGACAGTATCACGCAGGGCTGGAACCTGAATGCCTTTCTGCCCGGAGCGATCAATGCAGGCCGGAGCGGCGATACCAGCAGTCAGGTCATCGCTCGCTATCTGCAACAATACGCCGGCCAGCAATTCGACGCGATCTTCATACAGGTCGGGATTAACGACATCGCAAGCGGCGTAAGCGACGAAGCCCTGCGCCAGAATCTGGCGACGCTCACGAGCTGGGCGCAGACATCGAGCCAGCGCGTGTTCGTGGGGTCGCTGCTGCCAGTCAGCCAGGCATCCTTCAGCCCGCATGTTCACCGACCCCTCCGTTTGGAAGCCCGCAGCTTTAGCTGTGGGGAGGAAAAACGGGGCGCGGAGCGCCAGTTGCATAG
>Ga0207864_1003574_pt1 | contig 12881 bp, 10 predicted proteins | sample HigsolmetaAR202D_FD_184834 | JGI IMG/M metagenome (GOLD analysis project Ga0207864, IMG submission 184834) | Ionic liquid and high solid enriched microbial communities from the Joint BioEnergy Institute, USA - AR20-2-D (SPAdes) (version 2) ...
ACACGCTCGCTTTTTGCATTTCGAGCATCACCTCGGGCAGCTCGACGCCGGGCACGCCGCGCTCGAACTGCGCGGCAAGGTGCGCGGCCTTATGCTGAGTCGCATTCACTTGATCCAGTCCTTGCTTCAACACGCTCGCAAACGAGCTCGCCGCCTGCGGCGCATCGCTCGCTCCGGCAACTCGCGCAACATCGTTCGCCGGCGCTGAGACGCCCTTGATCTGCGACTGCATTGCGCGGATCTGACTCAACACTGCGTCGATATGTGGCGATGACATGCGCGTTCTCCGTTCAACTCTCTATCCCGTTCAGTCGATCTGCACGCCGGCCTCGCGCAATCGCGCGAGCTTGTAGCGCAACGTGCGCGGGCTGATTCCCAAGCGCTTCGCCGCAAGCTGACGATTGCCGTTGTCCGACTTCAGCGCCTCGAGAATCAGATCGCGCTCGCGGGCGGATAGGGAATCCGCCAGGGCGCTGGGCTCTGGGCGCTGGGCTTTGGAGGAAGCTGCACTCGCTGACGCAGTAAGGAGCGCATCGACCGAGCGCTCGTCGAGATCGCGAGCTGTCGCGTGAGGATTCCGGCCGGAGCCCGGTGCCCAGAGCCCAGCGGCCCCTTCGACTTGGATATGCTCCGCCTCGATCACCGGCCCATTCGCCAGAATCAGCGCCCGCTGCATGACGTTGTCGAGCTCGCGCACGTTGCCCGGCCACGTATACGTGAGCAGCACCTGCGCGGCATCGGCGCTCAATGCGGGAATGCGCGCGCCGGGACGGCAACGCAGCGTCAACAGACGCATGGCCAGCGGCAGCACATCGTCCCGACGTTCCCGCAACGGCACCGTCGACAGCGGGAACACGTTCAATCGGTAATAGAGGTCCTCGCGGAATCGTCCCGCCGCTACTTCGTTGCGCAGATTGCGGTTCGTCGTCGCCAACACCCGCACATCGAGCGCAACCGGACCGCGTCCGCCGAGCCGCTCGACTTCTCGCTCCTGCAGGACTCGCAGCAGCTTGGCTTGCAAGCCCAGCGGCATTTCGGTGATCTCGTCGAGCAGCAGCGTGCCGCCCTGTGCCTGCTCGAACTTGCCCGCATGACTCGTCTGCGCGCCAGTGAACGAACCGCGCTCGTACCCGAACAGCATCGCTTCGAGCATGCTCTCGGGAATCGCCGCACAATTCACCGCCACGAAAGGGCCGTCGGCCCGCGGCGAGTTGCGGTGAATGAAACGTGCGAGCACTTCCTTGCCCGTACCCGACTCGCCGGCGATCAGCACCGTGCAATCGCTCGCTGCGACGCGCCGCGCGAGATCCGCCAGCCGACGCGAGATCTCTGCAACGGCCACCATGTCCTCATCGGGAACGACGCGAGACTCGGGATGCTGTCCCGAAATCGTTTCGTTGCTCGCCGTGCGATCGTCTTCGATCGCGCGCCGCAGCGACGTCACATTGTTCGCGTACGTGCTCATGCTCTCGCTCTTGCTCTTGCTCTTGCGGTGCTTTCGTTGTCCCGCGTCGGTTTCGTTACCGCCTGCAAGAGGAGCAATTTCCATTCCACCCCGGCAAACCTTTGCCGCTCGCAGTCGTTCCTGTGGACGGCGTCACAAGTTCGGCCGGTTCGGCGATGTTTCGGCTGTGACGCAGGCCCGCGAGCGGCAAGACGACGTCAAACTTCCGTCATTGCCGCTTCGTTGAGCATCTCGAACTTGCGCAGCTTCTCGACGAGCGTCGTGCGGCGCAGCTTCAGGAGGCGCGCAGCGTGCGCGACCGTGCCGCCCGAGCGCAGCAGCGCTTGCTGAATCAGGTTGCGTTCGATCGTGTACAGGTGGTTGCGCAGATCGATTCCCTCCGCAGGCAGCTGCGCTAGGAGTCGCGGATCGGCCTTGCCCTCGTCCTGCGCAAGCATTTCGATCGCTTCGCGATCGTCTGCCTCGCACTCTTCTTCTACTTCTTCGCTCACGCGGTCGTTGTCGCGCGCTGCGAACGGCACCGCATCGAGCTGCCCAGGCGCGTCGGAACGCAGGAGATCTTCGACGAGCTGTGCCGGACGATACTTGGCCGGCAGATCGCCGATGTCGATCGTACGATTCGGGCAGAGAATGGACAGACGCTCGACCAAGTTGCCGAGCTCGCGCACGTTACCCGGCCACGGATAGCGGCTGAGCGCAGTCAGCGTGCGTTGAGTCATTTCGATTGCGCTACGGCCCTGCGCGACGTTGCGCTCCGAGAAATCTCGAATGAGGAGCGGCAGATCCTCGATCCGTTCGCGCAGAGGCGGCATTTCGATCGGGAACACGTTCAACCGGTAGTAGAGATCCTCGCGGAAGTTGCCGCGCGCAATCGCCTCTTCCAGATTGCGATGGGTCGCCGCGATGATGCGCACGTTGCAGCGGATCGGCGTGTGATTGCCGACGCGTTCGAACACGCGTTCCTGGAGCACGCGCAAGAGCTTCACTTGCATGGGCAAGCTCATGTCCCCGATTTCGTCGAGGAACAGCGTGCCGCCTTCGGCGATCTCGAAACGTCCCTTGCGGGCGCAGACCGCGCCCGTAAATGCCCCTTTCTCGTGTCCGAACAGCTCGCTCTCGAGCAGCTCCGACGGAATCGCGCCGCAGTTGATGGCCACGAACGGACGCTGACGGCGCGGACTGGCATCGTGAATGGCGCGAGCAACGAGCTCCTTGCCCGTTCCCGACTCGCCGAGAATCAGCACGCTCGAATCGTGAGCCGCCACTTGGCGGATCAGCCGTGTGACCTCGCTGATCGCCGGCGATCGGCCCGTCGGCATCGTGACCGATCTCACTTCTTCCATCACGGCAGCGGCCGGGACTCGCAGCGCAGCTGCAAGAGCTTCGGGCTTGAAGGGGAACTGCAAACGGTTCACTCGCGAAGCACCGGCAGCGGCCATGAGTTGCTCCGCCGCTTCGTCCGAACCGTAGGCAACGACCGGAACGTCCGTGAGCTGCTCACGCAGCGCCGCACCTAGCTCGCGCCAATCGAGGGAGTCGCCGACATCGCCCACCAGCAAAGCCGGACGCGTCGACGGCGCTTGAATGACCGCGCGCATGAGCGCCGCGTGATCCACCAGCAGAGGAACCAGATTCAAGGCCTTGAGCACCGCGGCGACCTTCGCCGCACGTTCGGCGTCGCAGTCGTACACGACCGCGCGCTGAAGGGCCTGCGCAGGGCTGTGCGTATCGCTGAGATTCATCGCGCAGCCTCCCAGGTCGAACCCCGTCCGGCGTCGATGTTCGACTGCGGTGTCCCCGCCATGCCCATACAGCCGGCCGAGCTCTCTCGGAGCTGCCGATCGCAAGCACTCATCGTCGTTCTGGTCATGATCCTCTTGCTCTTTTTGGGCTCGCATCTGCGTGCGAGTCGAAGCTCGCATTGCTGAGTGCGAGCCATTCTGAGCGTCAGAAAATCGACCACTATAAGACTTAACCTGAACGCCTCCCGCGCGTGACACGCTGCCAGATTCTTGGCGCGCGCATCAGGGTTCCCCTGAAGGCCCGATGAGCGTTATCAGGTAAAAGCGTCGATGAACTGTGACCGCGCGCAAATCCGCACTCGACAGTCGAAAAACCACACGCGAGTGCGTTGCGCAAATCGTGTGAGACGGAGTTCGCAGTTGACCCTGTCGCTCGTGACTCGTGATTCGTGATTCGTGACTCGTTGAGCCACGTTCCTGAGTAGTGAGTTGTGAGTAGTGAGTGATGAGTGGAAACGTCGCAGTCGAAAACTCGCGGTTGTGAGTTCATGAGCACGATTCGTGAGACGTCGCTCTCATTTCTTCATCGAGACGTCATCTCACCCCGATCCGTCAACTCCCTGTCTTTCCCTTTTCCCGTTTCCCGTTTCCCATTTCCCCTTTCCCTTTTCGCGGCCTTCCCTTCTTCCCTCCTTCCCTTCTTCCGCGTGCAGCCTCGCTAGCGCGCCTTGGTCTTCGCCACCGCCACTTGCCTACGATGTCGACGGAACGCGAGCTTCTCGAGCAAATCGGCTATTTGTTCGCCGAGAGGGATGAAGCGCGTTTTGACCCGTCCGTCGAGGCCGACGGAGGCGATCCGGCCCATCAAGCGCAACGGATCGGCGATGCAATCGCGCAAGTAGATTTCGAGCACGCCCTGCTCCCCCATCTGCGGGAGCGGCGCATGGCCTTGCCAGACGGCTCCCTGCGCATTGAACCGGATGGACGTCGCGCGCGGACGCGGACTGTTCGCGAGCATGAGCTGGCCGACCATATCGAGCAGCAGGTTGAGCTTGAGATCGAGACGCATGAGATCCGCGTGGTGAGGTGCGTTCTCGTCCGCCTTCTCTAGCTGGCCGTACTCGTCGAGCGCCGAAATCGTCTGCAAGACGCGCAGATTGCGATCCTGGTAGCTGGCGGCGAGCGATACGTCGAATGGCGCGGTCATCGGCTTCCAGGCGACCGGCAAGACGTCTTCGTACGCGAGCTCCTCGTAGAGAATGACCGTATCGATGCCTTCGTACATGGCCCTTCCGCTCGCGGCCCGGTTCTCGCAAGGACCAGCCGGGATGAGCGCCTCCTGTCAGGGTTTGCGGGTTCCGATCATATCCATTACGAGGTCCACGGCGGCAGACTCGTGCGTCTGCGCGGTCTGTGGAATCAGTGTGTCCGAACGAGGCGACTCGGCCTTCGCAACAGGCGTCAATGCCGCCACGACGGCATCCGATTCGGCCATCGCCTGCTTCAGCGCCGCGAGCCATTGTTGATCCTGCGGCGATGCGCTGGCGCTCAAGCGCTCCAGCAAGGCACGACGCTCGGCGAGCGTCTCCGGCACGGCCTGCCAGTCGCCGCTCATCGCCTGCTGCACCAGGCGATGTGTCGCAGCCAACACGCCATCGGCAATTGCGGACGTCATCGCGGCATCTCGCGAGGCACTTGCGACCAGGCGTCGCGTACGTCGCGCAGGAGCTTGCCGACCTCATCGAGCATTTCGACGCTATTCTTCAAGCTCGCCTGCAACAGGCGACGGATCATGTAGTCGTACAGGGCGTCCAGATTCTGCGCGACCTCTGCGCCGCGCGCGATGTCCAGGCTGCCGCGCAGCTCGCCGATGATCTGAATCGTGCGATTGATCAACTGCGCCTTGGCGCCGATCTCGTTACGCTCCATGCAACCGCGCGCGACCGCAAGCCGTTCGAGCGCGCCGTCCATCAGCATGAGAACGAGTCGATGCGGGTCCGCCGCGGCGACTCCGCCGTGCGTCGAGACGCTGCTGTAAGCGGCGATCGCTGCATTCGCGGCCATGTGATCTCCGGACGTTGCCTTACCTGAGGGATTTAACGGCGCGGACGACGGCGACTTGAGGGCCGCCGCCGCAGACATGGATGCAAATTGCAGCTAACGAGCGCCTATCCCGAGCGACCGCGCAGCTCTCCTTACGCCTTCAGCCTTCAGCCTCCAGCTTTCAGCCTCCGGCATTTCAGCTTTGTCCGAGCTTCTGGATGCTCGACAACTGTTGCGTCAGGTAGCTCGCCGTGCTCTGCATCTGTGCGAGCAACGAATCGAGCGCCGTGAATTGCTTGAGATAGCGGGCGTGAATCTGCTCCATACGCAGCTCGAGCGCCTCCTTGCTCTTCTCGATGTCCTTCAGCTGCTTGTTGAGCTGTTGGGTTCGGCCGTCGATGTCGCCGGTCGACTCGAGACGTGCCGAGACCTGCGCGTACAGCTTTGCGGCCACGCCGTTCTCGGACGCGAACAGCCGCGCAACGGCGCCTTGATCCGCATCGAGCGCCGCACTCAGCTTGGCCGTATCGAGCGTCAGCGCACCGCTCGCGTCGGTCGTGATACCGATGCTTGCGAGCGTCGTATATGCACCCGTCGCTCCGCCGACCGCCTCGGTCAACGTGCGACGAATCTCGCTCTCGATGCTTCGCAGCAGCGAGTCGCCGATCAAGGCGCCCGCCGCCTTGGTTTCGGCGTTGTAGCCGCCCAACTTCTTGAGCGTCTGTTGCAGATTGTTGTACTCGGTGACGAATTTCTGCACGCGCGACTGTACGCTGGCCGCGTCGAATGCGATATCGAGGCTCACGGTCTCGCCGTCGGACGGTTTCTTGGCCGTGATCGTGACGCCGTCGATCGCGTTCTCGAACGTGTTCGTGTCGCTTTCGAGCTCGAAGGTCGCGATGCGAATCATTGCGTTCTGTGCGGCCTGCGTCTGCGTGAGATTCTGCGTACCGTCCGTTTCATAGACGAGCTGCTCGAGACCGCCGTCTCCGCCCGAAGCGCTCACTTGGATGGCGTGGGCTTCGCCGGTTTTCGACGACGTCAGGATCAGACGCACGCCGTCGACCGTATTGAGCAGCGTCGCCCGCACACCCTTGTTGTCGCTCGCGGCGTTGATCGCATCGCGAATGTCCGCGAGCGTGGCCGCGTTTTCAGCGATTTCGACGTCGAAGCTCTCCTCGCCCACCGCGATCGTGAGCGTGCCGTAGCCGATCTGCGTACCGGTCTCGAAGGCCGCCGAAGACAGCTGATGGGCCTGCGCGAGACGCACGACCTCGACGTCGTACCGCCCTGCCACGGCTTTCGTCGCTGCCGTGACGGTAAAGATGTCCGTGTTGCCGGAAGTCGCTTTGCGGGCTTCGAAGCCGTCCACCGACTTCAGCCCTTCGAGCGCGCTCTTGAACGCGCTCAATGCACCTTTCAAAGAGCCGAGCGCCGACAGTTTCGTCGTGACCGACGTCTCCTGACGCAGGATGCGCTGCTGCAGCGGCGCGCGCTCGGCCGACACCAACTGCGCGACGAGCCCGCTGATGTCCAGCCCCGAGCCGATACCGCTTGCTTGAATTCCGGCCATGTTCGCTCCTTACACCGTCTCGTTCACGAGCACGATCGTTTCGTCCGCCGCCATCTCGGCAAGCCGCAGCGCTTCCTCGTTGGGAATCTGCCGAATCAGTTCGCCGGTTTCCTTGTCGCGAACCATGATCACAGTACGTCCGCTGTCTGCATCGATGCTGAACTCGATGGACCTGCCAACGCTGCGAAGATAGCAGTCGATGCGTTGCGCGACTTCTTCGATCTTCAATTGCGGCCCCTCCGGCTGAGCACGCTCCGTTTGCGCCGGCGCAGTTGCAGAACGCGCAGCAGCGGACGACGTTGCCGGCGCCGAACCGCGCGCCGCGCCCACTGCGCTGATATGAGTATTCAGCTTGACCTCGCTCATCGTCTTACCCGTCTCGGTTTCGATCGCCCAGGTCCCAACGTTCCTGCCTGCGTTCCTCTCGGTTGTATCTGGCGTGCACCTCGCACGCCGAAATGCGGCAGGCGATGACCGTCTTGCGACCGTCACCGCCTACCGCTCACTGAATCATCCTGATTTCAGCCAGAAGTCACCTCATCGCCGTTAACGGAGCAAGGAGAGGACGTTCTGCGGGATCGCGTTGGCCTGCGCCAGAATCGCGGTACCGGCCTGCTGCAGGATCTGCGCACGGGTCAGAGCCGCCGTTTCCGCGGCGAAGTCCGCGTCCTGAATTCGGCTGCGCGAAGCCGTGAGGTTTTCGGCCGCCGTCGTCAGGTTCGTGATCGTGGACTCGAAACGGTTCTGGATCGCGCCGAGCGTGCTGCGCAGGTTGCTGACCGCCGTGAGCGCAGCGTCAACCGACAGGATCGTGTTGTTCGCCGCCTCGACCGTCCTCACGTTCTGCGCACTCAAGTTGCTGCCGGCCGCCAACAGCGTGTCGGTGAAGCCAATGAGCGCCGGCGTGCCGCTCAACGAGATGTTGTCCGAAGACTGCAGCGTCACCTTGCCGCGATACGTTTCGCCACCGGCCGCGAGACTGAAGTTCGCAGCCGAGGCCGTGTTCGTCGAGAACACCGTGTTGAGGGTGTCCGCGGCGGCCGTGTCGGTCGTCGTGAAGCTCTCGGAAATTTCGATGTTGCGACCGTCCGCGGCCACGAGTTCGAGCGCGCCCGACATGGCATTGCGCGAGGCAACCACGCCCGTCTGCGACGAGAACGAGTTGATGCTGGCCACTGCTGCGTCCATCGAAACATCGCCGGTCGCGGTGAGCACCTCGGTGCCGTTGATGGACAGCGAGTAGCTCATCGTGGCGTTACCGTCCGCCGCGGTGAAGTCGAGGAAGTTGTTTCCGCCGACCGCGGCGAAGTTCAGCTCCGTCCTCGCCGTTGCCGTCACGCCAGCCACTCCGCTGGCGTTGATCGCCGCCGCCTTGGCGTAAGCGCTCGTGGAATCCTGATACGTCGGAGCCGCGCCGCCGATATAGTCGGCCGAATCCTTGATAGCCACACCGTTGATCGTCAGGTCGCCGTTGATTGCGGCATCCGAGACGCCTTGGTAGCTGGCGGCGTCCGCAGTCAGAGCATGCGTGTTGCCCGCGCCCGCACCGATCGCTGTTACGGTGACCGCCGCGCTGCCGGTTGCGTTCACGTAGGAACCGATGTCCGCCACGCGCATGCTAGTGTTCAGACCGATCGTGATCGTCTCGCCGACGTTCGCGCCGACCTGGAAGGCCGCCGTGCCGAACGTGCCGTCGAGGATCTTCTGGCCGTTGAACGACGTCTGCGAAGCAACCCGCTCGATTTCCGCCAAACGCTGCTGCACTTCCTGGTCGAGCGCAGCACGGTCCGAAGCGGAGTTCGTGCTGTTCGCAGCCTGCACCGCGAGCTCGCGGATGCGCTGCAAGTTGTTCGTGATTTCGGCGAGCGCGCCTTCGCCCGTCTGCGCGAGCGAAATGCCGTCGTTCGCGTTACGCGCGGCCTGGTTCAAGCCGCGGATCTGGGTCGTGAAACGCTCTGCGATCGCGAGACCTGCCGCGTCATCCTTCGCGCTGTTGATGCGCAAGCCCGACGAGAGGCGTTGCAGGGCGGTAGCCAACTGGCTGCCCGATGTCGACAGATTGCGCTGGGCATTCAGCGACATCACGTTGGTGTTGATAACTTGAGCCATCGAAGTCTCTCCTGGTTTCAGATGTCGCTTCGAACACCCGTTCGAAGCTGCTTACTCTTCAGCGCTTCGCTGCAGGTTGCGCAGCCGGCGCTCAGGGGGTGTATCGGTGCGCGCGAATCGAACTTGAGAGGCATAACCGGTATCGTTGGAAATTGCGGAACGCGTCACGGCCGATGTCACGCTACTGTGCTGCAAGCCGCAAAATCCGACGGTTGTTGTCGATCTGCTGCACCGCACCTACTCATTCAGGGAAGGCGAGCGGCCGATCCTCATCGCAAATAATCGAATAGCGACAGCTGGGAGATGCGCACATACGAGGCTTGCGCGGCTTCGAGCCCCACGAGCTGCTGGTTCATTCGCGAAATGGCCTCGGCATAGTCGAGATCGCGCAATTCCGAGGTCATGCGTTGCAGCTCGACCTTAAGATCCTCGCGTGCATTTTCGGCCGTCTCCAGCGCATTCAGGCGCGAACCGACCTCTGCGCGCACCCCCAAGATGTGATCGTTCGCGGTCTGAAGCTGCTGAATCGCGCTGGCCATCGCGCTGTGGAATTGTGCGCGCTCGGCTTCCGTGGTCGGCTCCGACTCGAGCGCCGCAATGAGCTTGTTCAAGGTCGTGAACACGTCTTCCGTCGCGCTCGCCGACACCGAGAATGTGTCGTTCGCCGCGGGCATGCCGCTCAAGTTGATGCTGACGCCGTTGAAAACGATGGCGCTGTCGCGCGTATATGTGCCTGTGGCTACGACATTGCCGAGACTGTCCGTGATCTCGTAAGCGCCCTCGTCGTCGATGAATGTGATCGTGTAATCGTCCGGCACCCATTGCGACCGATCGATCACGGTTCCCGCACCGACGGTGCCCGAACCCGCATTGTTGGCGCCCGCGGAAACCGCGAACACGCCGTTACCCTCGGGAACGGCGACGAATACTCGGTATCCGGAATGACTGTCCGCTACGCGCTGATCGGGCCCGATTTGCAGCTCACGCGAGTTTTGATCGCCGAAGTAACTGATCCCGGCGCCCGTGGCCGCAAACGGTTGAGTCGTCGTCGAGTAGCCCGAGAACAGGTACTCGCCATTCGCATCGCGACGGTTTGCGATATCCATGAGCGCCTTCAGGCGTTCGCGCAGTTCGGTTGCAATCAGTTTTCGGCTGCCTGCGTCGACGGTCGCGTTGTTGCCTTGGATCGCACGTTCGCTCACGTTCTGTAACAGGGTGCCGATGTCTTGCAAAGCCTGCTCTTCGAGCGTCAATCGGTTGTACGCCATATCGGCGTTCGTACCGAATTGTTCGGCCTCCCGCAGCGCCCGCTGCATCTCCAGGATGTGCACCGACGCCACCGGATCGTCTGCAGGCGTATTGACGCGCCGACCCAGTGCAATCTGCTGCTGCGTTTTGGAAAGCTGCTGCTGCTGCACGAGCATCGACTGCAGCGCACGATAGTGCAGGAGAGGCGTTGATATGCGCATGACGTGAATGCCCTCGACACTAAGCGGCGGCTAGATCCTGATCGTTTGTTTGCAAGCGTTAGAAACGTATCGGCGAAGCTTCGAGGTTCTGAAGAGGGCTTGGGGCTCGGGGCATGGGGCTGTGGCAAGCGCGCGAACGCGCACTCTACCTACAGCCTACGGTCCACAGCCTGCAGCCTATCTTTGAGTCGCTCCCAACAACGTCTGGAACAACGTGTCGGCGACTCGAATGAGCTGCGCCGCAGCCTGATATGCCTGCTGATACTTGATCAGGTTCGCTGCCTCCTCGTCCAAATTGACACCGGAAATACTCGAGAGCGTTGCGAGATTGTCGCTGTACACGACTTGCTGCGCGTCGCGGTTCACCTGCGCCTGGCGCGTCGCAACGCCGATGCCGGCCACGAATTCGCCGATGCCGGCCGAAAGCGAGGTCGTGCCGTTGTTCAACACAGGCCGCTGCAGCACGGCTGCAAGCTGCAAGGCATTGCGGTTGTCGCCCGCACCGCCGGTGTTGTCGCTCACTGTGAATTCGTCGCCAGCATTGGGCGTACCCGAGATCTGGACACGCCAACCGTTCACTTCGATGTCGGAACCGCTCGTGTACGTATAGGTACCGGCGCCGTTGATCGAGTACGTGGTGGGCGTCAGGAATTGGATCGTGACCGGCGCACGCAGATTGGGGTTCGTGCTGTCGATCACCTCGCCCGCTGAAATCGTTGCATTGCCCGTGTTGCTGGCAGCGGCAGCCGTGCGAATAGGCGCCGCTGCGGCAATGCGCGACGGATCGCTGATGAGCACGCTCAGTCCGTCAGCGGCCGTACGGGTCGGACGGATCATGAATTGATCGCCGACCGCATGGGCGCCGCCGACGACGATTTCGAGACCTTCCACGACGAAAGGATCGCCAGCCGTGCCGGTGCCCGTCATGGGCACGCTCGCACCCGTGTCTGCATCGCGCAGTTCCCATCCATTGGCGGTGAGCGCGAGCACGTAATCGCGCTCGGTCATGGCACTCACGTCGGCGCGCGTGACCGAGACCGAGCCTGTTCCGGTGTTCCCGGCGCGTTGCAATACTTCGACGCCGCTCGTACCGAACAAGTCGCCGCCGAGCGCACCCGTCAGGTCGATACCCGCGCGGTGCTGCGAGTTCACGATCTCCGTCAAGGCGATGCTGAAGCGACCCAAGGCATTGTGGGCGGGATCGAGCATTTCGCGTCTGAAATCGAGCACGCCACCCAACACGCCGCCGCTGATGTTGCGCGTGATGTCGATCATGCCCCCGCCCGTGCGCAAGGCGATGTTGACGCGCGTCGAATCGAAGGCATCCTCCACGGCCGCGAGCTCGCTCGCCGACGTGCCGAGCACGAGCGGCTGGCCGTTGCCGATGAAGACGTTCGCCATGCCGCCGTCCTGCATCACGACGCTGATCGACACTTTCTCGGCCAGCTGATCGAGCAACCGGTCCCGTTGATCGAGCAGATCGTTCGGCGGTTGGCCCGTGCGCGCAGTGCCGGTCCAAATCTCTTCGTTCAACCTCGCGATGTTCTGAGCGAGCGCATTGATCTCCGCTACCTCGCCGCGCAAGCGCGCGTTCACCTCGCGATCCATGTCGGCGAGCCGGCTGTCGTAGTAGTCGAGCTGCGCCACGAGCGCATTCGCCTCGCTCAACAGCACCTGCCGCGCCGGAATCGAAGTCGGCGCGTTTGCCACCCCCTGGAACGCGTTCACGAGCTTCTGCAACGATGCCGTGAGCCCCGTTTCGGTGTCGGCGAACATGTTGTTGATGCGCTCGGCATTGCGTGCGAACTCATCGAGCCGCGAATAGCTGCTCGCAGTCGTACGCACCTGCATGGAGACGAAATCGTCGTACACGCGCCGCACGGTCTGTACGACCGCGCCATTGCCCACCCAGCCGTTGCTGAGCGGCGTCGCGGGACGTGTGCCGATTTCTACGCGCTGCCGGCTGTAGCCCTCGGTCGTGACGTTGGCAATGTTGTGACTGGTCGTATCGAGCGCCCGCCGGAAAGCGAGCAAGCCGGAAAGACCGGTGCGAAGAAGATCAGCCATGGGTCGTGCTCCGCGCCCTGCGCGTCGCAAGGCTGTAGGCTGGAGGCTGGAGGCTGTAGCAAATGGCGCGACGGTGCGCGCCTGTTAGCTCAAGACTGAAGCCTGAAGGCTGAAGGCTGAAGGAAAGGCGCGCGCGTGCGCACATGATCGCCTCTCCCCTCGAGGGAGAGGCAGGCAGAGCGAAGCGTGCCGGTGAACCGGCGGCGCGACAGTGCGCGCCTACTAGCTCAAGACTGAAGTCCGAAGGCTGAAGGCTGAAGGAAGGGCGCGCGTGTGCACGCATGACCGCCTCTCCCCTCGAGGGAGAGGCAGGCAGAGCGAAGCGTGCCGGTGAACCGGCGGCGCGACAGTGCGCGCCTACTAGCTCAAGACTGAAGTCCGAAGGCTGAAGGCTGAAGGAAGGGCGCGCGTGT
>Ga0207864_1003577_pt1 | contig 12867 bp, 8 predicted proteins | sample HigsolmetaAR202D_FD_184834 | JGI IMG/M metagenome (GOLD analysis project Ga0207864, IMG submission 184834) | Ionic liquid and high solid enriched microbial communities from the Joint BioEnergy Institute, USA - AR20-2-D (SPAdes) (version 2) ...
CACCCCCGCCCTCCCGCCCCCGCGCGCCCCCGCGCGCTCGATGGCCGCCGCCGGAGTCGACGCGCGGCGTCCCTCTTGCACCGGAACAGCCGCGTGTGAGCCGCGGGCTCGACGTCGTCGGCCGGCGGAGCTCCTGCTGGTGGAGGCGCATGAGCGTGTTCGGACAGCGGGTGAGGCGGCGGTTGTCGGCGCTGCTCCCGGCGCGGCGCGGTGTGGGGCCTTTGCTCCAGCGCGACTACTGGGCCGTGATCGTCGACTGTCGACTGTCGCCGCCGGAGGTGATCGACCTGGTCGCGCGGCATTTCCCGGAGTTCGCGCCCGCCGAGCTCGCGGCGTTCAGGCGCCTGGGTCAGGGGCGCGGGCCGCTCGAGGTGGGCGACGAGCTCGAGGTCCGGATCCGGATGACGGGCACGTTTCGCGTGCGCGTCGTGCATCGGAACCGGAACAGCTTCACCCTCGCGACCGTCGTCGGCCACCCCGAGGCGGGGCGGATCACCTTCGGCGCGTATCGGAACGACGTCGGCGACGTCGTCTTCCACATCCGCAGCCGGGCGCGGTCGGGGTCGAGGCGCTTCTACGCGGGGTTCAGGGCGATGGGCGAGGCGATGCAAACGGAGACGTGGGCGGAGTTCGTGAACCGCGTCGCATTGACGGTGGGCTCGGGCGTGCTGGCGTACGTCCACGCGGACCTGCGGCGGCTTCCGCCGGACGCGGAGGGGCCGGAGGCGATGCGGTCGCCGACCTTCATCGCGAGGGGCGAGTGATCGTGGCCGAGTGGCGCTTCGCCCGGGGGTGGTCGGAGACCGAGCTCGAGGAGCAGGTCTCGAGAATCGCCCGTGCACCGCTGAGTTTCGACCCGGACGCGGTCGCTCCGGGCTACGGGTGGACGTTCTACTACTCCGAGGCGCCGATCGCGCGGGAGGCGCCCGGTCCGCCGGTCGCGGGCGGCGCGTTCGAACGGGCAAAACAGGCGATCGTCCGGTACGAATTCTCCGACCCGCGCATCGTGACCGCGCATCTGGATCCCACCACTCCGCTCCTCGGGCGGAGGATGCTCCTCGAGATCAAGGTCCTGGGTCTGCGCTACCTGTGCGGCGTCGTGGTTGGCGCGGTCCGCGAGGTCGAGCCGGAGGGGCGCACCGTCTTCGGCTTCCGCTACGAGACGCTCGAGGGACACATCGAGTCCGGGTTCGAGTGGTTCCTCCTGACGAAGGACCACGAGACGGGCGAGGTCTGGTTCAGGATCCAGGCGACGTGGCGCGAGGGGCAGCTCCCGAACTGGTGGAGTCGCCTCGGGTTCCGGCTTCTGGTGCGGCGCTACCAGCGCGCGTGGCACCGGCTCGCGTACGTGCGGCTGCGCGAGATCGTCGGCGCCGGCGCGGGGCTCGCCCCTGTGCCGCGGGGCCATCGCCTGCTGCACGAGGGCCCCGAGCTGGCGCACCCGGGCGTCTGGACGATGTCCGCGGAGGAGGTCCCCGCCCCCGCCATCCGGCCGACGCGCGAGCTGGAGGGCGCGGAGCGGCGCCGGGGCGCGCGGGAGAGGCCGGGTGGGCGGGAGACCGGCGGCGGTCCGCACACCCGAGGCTTCCGGGACCGGCGGGACGGCGAGAGCGGGCGAGCGACGGCGTGAGCGCGCAGCCGGGCGATGTCGCAGCCGAGCGACGGCGTGAGCGCGCAGCCGGGCGACGTCGTGAGCGCGCCGCTGGGCGATGTCGTCGCCGGGCGACGTCACGAGTGCGCCGCCGGGCGACTTCGTCGCCGCCGCGCCCGCGCTCCCCGTCGCCGTCACGTCCTGATACCGCCGCCGCCGCCACGCCCCGGTACCGCCGTCGCCGCCACGCCCCCAGCCGCACTGCCGCCGCCTCACCCCCGCCCCTTCCGCGCGATCCCGACGAGCCCGGTGAGCACCGCGACCCCGGCGACGCCGGCGGCACCCGCCAGCGCGATCCGCGCGGCCCGGGGGAGCGGCTCCGCGCGGAGCGTGAGCGGTGCGAGGAGCGGGCGCAGCCGGTGGCCGAGCCAGGTCAGGATCGCGCTGCCGGGCGCGGCCAGCTCGAGGTCGACGACGCTCTGCGGCAGCCCCTTGCGCAGTGCGTTCCAGCCGTCGGTCAGCGCCGCCAGCAGGTGGGGGACGTGGTCGACGCCAGCATCGACGACGCCGCGGCCGTCCTTGGCGACGAGCGCGGTCATCTTCCGATGCAGCGTCGGGGCATGCGTCCACAGCTCGTAGTACGCGACACGGCCGTCCGCGCCGACCAGGTAGCTCGGGTCGGCGAGCCCGCCGTACGCCCGGTGCACCGTCCCCTCGAGGTCGTCGACGACGACCGTCCACGGGATCCCTTCCTCGCGGACGTATCGCCGGGCGTCCTCGAATTTCTCGTCGAAGCTGTGGTACGCCGGCGCGCCCGGGCCGGGGTGCGCCTGGCGGATGAAGACCTCGACGAAATCGAAGACGTCGCCCCAGTGGGCGAACAGTTTCTTCAGCGGCTCGACCGAGCCGGCGGTGATCGGTCAGGTCCGGGAGCCAAAGCGGAGGTAGACCGGCCCCCCGCGCAGATCGCTCAGGCGCAGCGTCCCGCCGTCCACGCGCGGCAGCTCGAAGTCGGGCGCGACGTCGCCCGGCCGGACGCCACGGGCCGCGAGCGTCGCCTTCGCATCCGAGAAGAGGTGCAGGGCGCGGAAGTGGTCGAAGTTGTAGTGGTCCATGGGGGCTCCTGCGTCGCGCTGGTCCGGTGGGCATGGAGTGCAATGGGTGTACCGGGGGCGGCCACGCGCCGGTGGGGGCGGCCACGCGTCGGTGGGGGCGGCCACGCGTCGGCGGGGCGGCCGGCCGCTCGCGCGTGTGCGCGGCAGGCCTCGCCGCAACCGATGGCGATCGGCGCGGGAGACGATCACCGCAACAGGCGATCGATCCGGAACGGTGTCAGGTCGAAGCGGGTTCGGCCATCCAGCGCCAGGTCCGCCACCACTTCGCCGATGGCGGGGGCGAACTTGAAGCCGTGGCCGGAGCAGGGGGAGACCACGAGGACGGAGGAGTGGTCCGGGTGGCGGTCGAGGAGGAAGTGGTGGTCGGGGGCGTTGGTGTAGAGGCAGACGGCGGCTTCGCGGAGGGGGCGGTCGGCGGCGGGGAGATGGGCGCGGACGAGCGCGCGGATGCGGGCGACGTCGCGCTCCGTCGCCTCCCGGAGGTCCGTCTCCGGGTCCGTCGCCTCGCCGCTGTGGTGGATCCCGGCCTTCACGCCATCGCCGACGTCGGGGAAGCCGTACCACGCGACCCCGGGGCGGAACTCATGGATGAAGACGGGGAAGCGCTCGGGGGAGAAGAGGTCTGCGACGTCGTCCGCCGCGGGTGTCGGCTGCGCCCCGCGAGCCGGCGACCCCGCGCGGCCCCGGGCGCGTTCCGGCGACCCCGCGCGACCTTGCACGCGGTCTGGCGACCCCGTCCGCACGCGCAATAAGTCCGGCGACCCCGCGCGAGCGCCGGCCCGCTCCGACGTCGTGTCGAACCAGGCCACCACGTTCCGCTCCACCACGAGCGGGAGGCCGAGCGGGGCGAGGACGCGTGGGGTCCAGGCGCCCACGGCGAGGACGAGGCGGGCGGCGCGGTACGTCCCACGCGACGTCGCGACCTCGACGCCGTCGCCGTCCGCACGCCACGAGACGATCGCCTCGCCGAAGCGCAGGTCGGCGCCGTGGCGTCGGGCCAACTCGAGGTGCGCCTCGATCGCGGCCTCGGGGTCGAGCATCCCCGCGCGCGGCTCGAAGATCCCGACGACGTCGTCGGGAAGCCGCCACGCGGGAAAGCGACGTCGTATCTCCTCCGACGTCAGCTCCTCGAACGGCAGCCCGTGCTCCAGCGCGCTTCGTCGCGCGCCGGCCACGACCGTCCCGTCCTCGGGTCCCAGCATCAGCCCGCCGGTACGCAGGTATATGCGACGTCCGCTCGACGACTCCAACTCCTCCCACCCCGCATATGCCCGCCGAACGAGTGGCACGTACAGCGGATGCTCGAAGTACGCCTCCCGGATGATCCGCGACCGCCCGTGCGACGAACCCATCGCGTGCGGCGGCGCGAACCGGTCCACGCCGATCACGCGCACGCCTCGACGGGCGAGGTGGTAGGCCGCGGCGCTGCCGGCCGCGCCGAGCCCTGCCACGACGACGTCGACGGTGTGGGGGTGTGTCATGGGACGCCAGCGGATTGGGGGTGCGTTATGAGGCGTTCGCGGTTTGGATGCGCGTCACGAGACGCCAGCGGACAAGTGGTGCGACACGAGACGCCAGCGGACAAGTGGTGCGTCACGATCGGTTGTCTCTACACCGTCGGTTCGATCGTGGTTCGAGGTCCGGCCCGTCCCGCCATGGCGGCGCCCCACCGGCGCCCGAATGATCGGCGGGCGCGAGGGCGGGAGAGGGTGCCCGGCGGTCGGCCGGTCGCGGGGCGGCCGTCGGGTCGTATGCGGCCGCCGAAGCGTGTGCGGCTGCCGGCGCGTATGCGGCTGCTGGCGCGTATGCGGCTGCTGGCGCGTGTGCGGCTGCTGGCGCGTGTGCGGCTGCTGGCGCGTGTGCGGCCGCCGGCGCGTGTGCGGCCGCCGACGCGTGTGCGGCTGGCGGTGCGTATGCGGCCGCCGGCGCGTAGAAACTGCACAACCGTCGCGGAAACAAATGGCGGTCGTGACGTTTTCCCCCGCTAATGCGGCAAATTAACACCTTGGCCTCGAGGCGACGACCAATGTGTGCAGTTGACCACCATATGTGTAGAAACGTAGGGATCCTCGCGATAACTCGTGACGCTTGCTACGTTTCTACACGTTCGCCTATGCGCCGCGCCGGGCGCCGGGCGCGTCGACGGGCGCGGCCGCGAGGCACCGCACCCGCCGGCCATGGCACCGCACCCGCCGGCCATGGCACCGCACCCGCCGGCCATGGCACCGCGTCCGCCGGCCACGGCACCGCGCCCGCCGGCCACGGCACCGCACCCGTTGGCCATGGCGCCATGCCCACCGGCCTCGCCGGCCACCTCATCGGCCATCCCGCTGCCGCGCGGCAGTTCCACGCTGCTCGGTCGCCGCACGCCCCCGCGGCGCAAGCGGCCGCCGCCCCGCCCACCCGACCCTGACATGCGGACCAACGCGCAATCTCCCGACAAACGCACCGCCCCGGCGACCGGCCGCGTCCAACTCGAGCGCGCCATCGCGGAATTGGGGCGTCGGCAGTACGGCGTCGTCACGCGGTGCCAACTGCTGGGCGCGGGCGTGCCGGCGCGGACGGTGGAGCACGCGGTGGCGACGGGGCGGTTGCGGCCGATCCATCGCGGGGTGTACGGAACCGGTCCGGTGCTCCCGCCGCGCGCGGTCGAGATGGCCGCGGTGCTCGCGTGCGGCGACGGCGCGGTCGTGAGCCATCGGAGTGCGGCGGGCCTGTGGGAGATTCTTCCATCGCCGACGCCGCCGACGCCGGTGGAGGTGACGGTGATGAAACCGTCCCGCCGCAAGATGGGGATCCGGGCCTACCGCGTCCTCTCACTGCCGCCCGACGAGGCGACGCACATCGAGGGTGTCCCGGTGACGTCGCCTGGGCGCACGCTGCTCGATCTGGCGGGGGTCGCCAACGTGCGCGATCTGGAGCACGCGGTTGCGCGGGCGGAGCGGAGCGGCCTGGTGACGCCGCGGCGGATTGCCGAGCTGTTCGAGCGTCACCCGCGCCGGCCGGGCTCGGCCGCACTCCGTGCCCTCATCGATGGGAACGCGTCGCCGGCGCTCACGCGATCGGAGGCCGAGGAACGCTTCCTCGAGATCGTCCGGCGCGGGCAGCTCAGGACGCCCGAGACCAACGTCGTGGTGGCGGGGTTCGAGGTGGATTTCCTGTGGCGTTCGGAACGTCTCGTCGTGGAGGTCGATGGGTTCGCCTATCACCCAGTCCGGAGCGCTTTCGAGCGCGATCGTCGCAGGGACGCCGTGCTCGGCACACACGGGTACCGCGTGCTGCGGGTGACGTGGTCGCAACTGGAGTCGGAGCCCGAGGCGGTCCTGGTGAGGGTGGCGCAGATGTTGGCGCGCTCCGCCGCCGGTTGAAAACGACGTCGCCTACTCGCTAGGCGGGAGCGCAACGTCGTCGACCCGCCGCGGCGGCGCCTTTCGGAACATCGGACACATCGCGCCCGTGCATCGCACGCCGTAGTCGAGGCACACCACGGCTTCCGTCACGTCTCGGACCGAGGGGGCGCGGTCGGACCAGTCGGGCGCCTCGACGAGGACGGGGACGTTGCGGTCGCAGGCGGAGCAGAACGCGACGCGTGTCTCGAACGCGCCGCCGTCGTCCGTCTCGACGCGGTTCTCCACCGCGCCGCGCCGCTCCGACGCGCCACGCTTTTCGCGGGCGGCACGCGCCTTCATCACGACGCGTCTCTCCATCGCGGTACCTCCGGGGAACTAGGGAACGACGGCACGTTAGTAAGACTGGTCGCTGCGCGAGAATCGACGGGTCATGGGCATTCGCGGCGTCATTCGCAGGAGCTGCCGGCGCCCGCGACGTCGCTGGCGGACTGCGGCGGGCGGGGCACGGGCGCTCCCGCCGCTGGCGCCCGGATGACGGCGGCGGCCGATGCCGAGGCCGCTCCGGCGGCTCGCTCGGAGGCCGCCGCGGCAGGCGCTGCATGCTTCCCTCGGCGCTTGTGCCGGCATAACTTACGCCAACCCCCGGAGCCTTCAGGAGCCACTTGCCATGCAGCCGGTACGACTGGCCCTCCTCTTTCTCGCGCTGCAGGCCGTGACGCCTCAGGCGGGGCCGCTGCGCGTGCTTCGTGTGACGCCGACGTCGCCGGCGGAGCCACGCGACGTCGTGACCGTGACGTTCGACCGCCCGGTGGCGGGCGGGTTGGACGCGACGGTGGACCCGCAGTCGATCTTTTCGATCCAGCCGGCGGTCGCGGGTCGCGTGGAATGGCGCGACCCGGTGACGCTGCGCTTCACGCCGTCCGAGCCGCTGGAGCCCGGCGCCTCTTACACGATCACCATCACGCCCAGCTTCACCGCGATGGACGGGAGCCGGTTGGACGGGCCGTATACGCACACGTTCCGCGTGAGTCCGCCGAGGGTGCTGGGCGGTCATCCCGTGGGCAGGGTCGACTACGCCCGGTGGGTGACGCAGGAGCCGACGTTCTCGGTGGTGCTGAGTTCATCGGTCGACCCCGCGCAGCTGGCGCGCTACTCGTTCGTGCGGCTCTCCCCGGAGTGCGGCGCCGGCGACGTGGTGCGCGTGCGACCCGCTGGCACGCGCCGGATCACGAGAGACGATCCGTTCGCGTTGCGCTATGCCGGGTTCCGCGGCGGGTACGAGCCGGGGGCGCCCGAGGACCCGCGCGTCGTCGTCGACCTCGTCCCCGCCACCCCGCTCCCCATGGGGTGCTACGCGCAACTGGTCACGCCCAGGGAGGTGGACGGGACGTCGGCGTCGCACAACGAATGGCCTTTCTCGACGCACGGCCCGCTGGCGCTGTCGGAAGTGAAGTGCCAGGGCGGCGCGTGGTGCCCGACCGGGCCGATCATGGTGACGTTCACCAACCCGGTCCGGGGCGCGGACGTGCTGCGACATGTGCGGATCGCGCCGAACGAGCCGTTCACGATCGCGGACACGACGGCCGTGCAGGCGGTCTGGACGCTCCACGCGGACCTCCGGCCGCGCGAGCATTACGCCGTCGTCGTCGACACGGCGCTCACCGACATCTTCGGCCAGCGCATGGAAAGCCTCGGCGTGCGCGCGATCGTGACGACGGGGTATCCGCCGCGCGTCGGCTACGAGTTCGGCCGGCTCCTGGTCGAGCGCAACGGGCTCCGGACGCTGGCGGTGCAGCACGTGAACGTGGATTCGCTCGAGGTCACGGTCATCCCGGTGCCGGACACGATGGAGGCCGCGTTCCTCGGGCAGAGCTGGAGGTGGTGGGGCCCGTGGCAGGCGCTCGAGGAGCAGGCGGTGCGGTGGGCCATCCCGGTCGCGGGCGGCGACGACGTTCGCCGGTTCACGGGCGTGCCAGTGCCGGGGCTGGCGGCATTGCGGTCCTCCGCCTCGCCGGCCGCGCCGCAGGTCGACCGCGCGGCGGTCGGCGAAACGGCCCCTGCCGCCGGCCGCCCCACGCTCTACGCCGTCCGCGTCAGCAGCGCCCAGCTCGACAGCGTCGTACAGCGTTACCAGCCGATCGCGGTCGTGCAGGTCACGGATCTGGCCGTGCACGTGCGGCTCGGCGCGGACCAGGCGGTCGTCTGGGTGACCGGCGTGAGCGACGGGCTGCCGCGGCCGGGCGCGCGGGTCACGCTCTACGACCCGAACGGCCGGGTCCGCGCGACCGGCACGACCGGCGCCGACGGGACGGCCCGGCTGGACGGGCTTTCGCCCGTCGACGAAGGGTGCGGCCGCTGGGGGTGCGGCTTCGAGGGGTACGTCGCCGCGGAGCTCGGGGGCGACCGCGCCGTCGTCGGCGTGAGCAGCTACGACCCCGACCTCTCGCCGTGGCGCTTCGACGTGCGGGGCGCGTGGGGGAACGAGCGCGATGCCGGCGCGGCGGCGGTCTTCACCGAGCGCGGGATCTACCGCCCGGGCGAGACGGTCTACGCGAAGGCGATCGTCCGCGACGGGCCGCTCGGCTCGCTGCGCGCGCCGGCGCCGGGCGATTCGATCCGCTGGATCTTCCGGGACCGCGAGGGCGGCGAGCTGCACCGCGAGGTCGCGCCGTTAGGCGCGTTCGGCACGTCGGACCGCGCCATCACGCTCGACCGCGACCTCCCGCTCGGGCACTACTGGCTCGAGATCCAGCGCCGTCGTCGGGCCCCGAGTGCGGCCGGCGCCGTGGGCGCGGCCGGCACCGCGGGCAGCGCCGGCACCGCGGGCAACGGCGGCCCGGGCGCGGGCGAAGCGAGCGGCGCGGGCAGCGGCGCCGGCAACGAGGGCGAGTGGAAGACCGTCGCCACTGCATCCTACCAGGTCGCCGAGTACCGGCCACCCGAGTTCCTGGTCGACGTCGTGGCGGACGCCACGCCACGATTCTCAGGCGACAGCACCGATCTCCACGTGGCCGCGCGCTATCTCTTCGGCGCACCGATGGCGGGTGCGCCGGTGCGGTGGGTCGTCCGCTCGCGCGCGATGCGGCCGTGGGAGTTCGAGATCCCGGGGCTCGAGGAGTACGCGGTCGGCGCGGGGTACGCGTGGTGGGAGGGCGAGACCGGCGGCGACGTGCGCGTGACGGCGCAGGGCGTCGACACGCTCGGCGCCGACGGCACGGTCGACATGCGACTCCCGCTCCCCGCGCCGGACGACGGGCGCCCGGCGCGCGTCGACCTCCTGGCGACGGTGACCGACGCGAACCGCCAGACCGTCTCCTCCGGCGCGACGCTCACCGTCCACCCGGCCGACTTCTACATCGCCGCTCGCACCCGCGGTCAACGCTACTTCTGGACGGCCGGCGAGCCGGTCACGCTCGAGGTCCTCACGGCTCGCCCGGACGGCGAGCGGGTCGAGGGCGTCGACGTGCGCGGCGTCGTCGTCCGGCGCGAGTGGCACGTCGTGCGCCGGCTCCGCGGCGGCGTCGTCGACGAGGTCGGCGGCTGGGTCCAGGACACCGTCGCCACGTGCGACGTCCGCACGCGCCGCGAGCCGGCGACGTGCACCTTCACGCCGCCCGCCGGCGGCAGCTATTACGTCGATCTCACGGCGACGGACCCCAAGGGCCGCACCGCGCTCACTCGCCTCCACCGCTGGGCCGAGGGGAGCGACTGGGTGCCTTGGAACGACGACACGAAGTTCAAGATGGACGTGATCGCCGACCGCGAGCGTTACTCCGTCGGCGACACGGCCACCATCTTCTTCGCCTCGCCGATCACCGACGCGGAGGCGTGGATCACGGTCGAGCGCGAGCGGGTCATCGAGCAGCGTCGCATCCGCCTCACCTCGGGCGCGACGACGCTGAAGTTCCCGATCACCGAGGCGTACGTGCCGAACGCGTTCGTCTCGATCGTCGTGGTCCGCGGGCGGAGCGCGGAGCCGGGCCCGATCGACGACCCCGGGCGCCCCACGCTCCGCGTCGGCTACACCGAGCTGCGCGTCACGCCCGAGGTCAAGCGCCTGGCCGTCGAGGTACGTCCCGAACGGCCCGAGTACCGCCCGGGCGACACGGCCCGCGTCCACCTGAGGGTCCGCGACGCGGCCGGGCGCGGCCAGCGTGCCGAGGTCACGCTCTGGGCCGTCGACGAGGGCGTCCTCGCGCTCACGGGCTACCGCACGCCCGACCCGATCGACTTGCTCTACCCGCCGCGCGGGGTGGGGATGCGACTCGCCAGCAATCTGGTCGCGGTGGCCGCCCAGATCCCCGAGGGCGAGAAGGGGCGGCGCGAGGCGGGTGGCGGCGGCGGCGACGACGCGGTCGGCGTCCTCCGCTCGCGGTTCCAGAGCACCGCGTTCTTCCTCGGCTCCGTCGTCACCGATGCCAATGGGAACGCGACGGCGGCGGCGAAGCTGCCGGACAACCTGACGACGTTCCGCGTCATGGCCGTCGCCGTGACGGCGGGCGACCGCTACGGCTCCGGCCAGTCCGAACTACTCGTCTCGCGCCCGCTCCTCGCGCGGCCCGCGTTGCCGCGCTTCCTGCGCGAGGGCGACCGCTTCCACGCCGGCGCGGTGATCAACTCCCGCATGCCGGGCGAGCAGCGGGCCACGGTCACGGCCCGGGTCGAGGGGATCCGACTCGACGGCGATTCGCGCAGGCGAGTCGGTGTCGCGCCAGGGCGCGGCGTCGAGGCGCGCTTCGATTTCCGCGCCGTCGCGGCCGATGGCGCGCGCTCGCCGTTCCTCGGTGCCGAGGGCGACAGCGCGCGCTTCCGGTTCGATGTCGAAGCCGGCGGCGCGGCGGACGCGGTCGCGGTCGCGGTCCCGATCCGGCCGAACCACTACCCGCTCGCGCAGACGATCGCCGGCGTGCTGCGCGACACCGCGACCGTCGTCTTCACGCTCGACCCCGAGGTCGACCCCGCGCGCTCGACGCTCCGGATCGACCTCGGCTCCTCGCCGCTCGCGTTCCTGCGCGGCGCGAGGCGACAACTGCGCGTCTACCCGTACTACTGCACCGAGCAGATCGTGAGCGCGGGACTCCCGCTGATCGCGCTCTACAAGGCGGATCTCGCGGCGGGCGAGGAGGATCCGGAGGCGCGGCGCGAGGTCGAGGAGCTGGTACGCACCATCGCGCGGCGCCAGCGGCCGGACGGCGGGATCGGGTACTGGGGCAACGCGGACTGGACGTCGCCGTGGCTTTCGGCGTACGCGGGGCGTTTCTTGCTCGAGGCCCGCGAGGCCGGCGTCGCGGTCGACCAGGGCGTCCTCGACCGCCTCGCCGATTACCTGGCCCGCAGTCTCAGGCAGCAGCAGCTCGAGCCGCGCTTCGTCGTCTCGCACTGGCAGTCGAATTTCACGGTCTTGCTCGCCGAGCGCATCGGGGCGGTCGACTACCTGAGCCGGCTCGGGCGTCCGGACGTCGCTGCGGAGAACACGCTCGTCGGGCAGGCGGCTCGCCTGAGCTGGGAGGACCGCGTGCTGCTGGCAGAGATCCTGGCACGCCGCGGCCGTTCGGCAGAGGCACGCTCACTCCTCGACCACGCGCTCGCCTCCGTCCGCGTCGATGGGCGAACCGCCGTGCTGCCGGACTCGTTCGGTACGCACTTCTACTTCCGCTCGACCACGCGCCCCGCGGCGCGGCTGCTGACCGCGCTCCTCGCGATCGATCCGGGGCACGAACTCGTCGGCCCGCTCGTCGAGACCCTCATCGACCAGGGGCGCATCGCCGCGCGCCGGTGGTGGAACACCCAGGACTACGGCTCGGCGACGCTCGCGCTCCTCGAGTACGAACGCGTGCGCCGCGAGGCCGGCCCGGCGCCCGTGCGGGTGCGGAGCGGGCGTCGCGCCCTCGTCGACGCGAGTGACGCCGCGATGGCCCCGGACACGACGATCCGGCTCGACCGCCTCCAGGTCGACCGCGGGCCCGATGGCCGCCCCGTCGTACGGCTTTCACTCGAGGGCGGACGCGACGGCGCGCCGGTCTACTACTTCCTGACGGTCACCGAGGCGGCGCGCGGGCCGCAGCTCGAGCCGGTCGACCGCGGAATGCAGGTCGAGCGGTGGTACGAGGACGTGCGTACCGGCCAGCCGATCGTCAGCGTCGCCGAGGGCGAGCTGGTCCGCGTCCGGCTGCGCGTGACCGTCCCGGCGGAGCGGCACTTCGTCGTCCTCGACGACCCGCTCCCGGCCGGCCTCGAGCCCGTCGACCTCTCGCTCCGCACGCTCAGCCCGTTCGGCGGCGAGGAGGCGTTGACGGGCGAGACGCTGGAGCAGCGCGGGAGCGGGTGGATTTACGGGTCCTGGGACTCGGGGATGTGGTCGCCGTTCGACCACAAGGAGATGCGCGACGACCGCGTCGTCTACTCCGCGACCGTGCTCTGGCCCGGCACCTACACCGCGACGTATCTCGCCCGGGCGACGACGGCGGGGACGTTCCTCTACCCGCCGGCGCACGCGGAGGAGATGTACAACCCCGGCGTGAACGGCCGCTCGGGCGGCGGCGAGTTCACGGTCGTGCGGCGGGACTGATGGCCGGGCGGGGATCGATGGCGGCGGGATCCGAGGCGACGGCATGAAGGAGCAGCACCCACCGGCGTCGCGGCGTCGCCGGCTGCGTCGCGCAGTTGCCGTGGCGAGCGCGCGTGCAACGACGGTCGGCAAAGCACTGTCGCGCCGCCATCTCCGCCTGGTCGCCCTCACGGTCGGCGGGGTCGGCGCGGCTGGCATCGCCACCGTCTTCTCCGCCGCGATCTGGATCTCGCGCCCGCTCCC
>Ga0207864_1003581_pt1 | contig 12859 bp, 11 predicted proteins | sample HigsolmetaAR202D_FD_184834 | JGI IMG/M metagenome (GOLD analysis project Ga0207864, IMG submission 184834) | Ionic liquid and high solid enriched microbial communities from the Joint BioEnergy Institute, USA - AR20-2-D (SPAdes) (version 2) ...
CCGGCATCGTGCTCGATCAGCACGGTCAGCCCCTTGCTGACCAGTTGCTTCACCACACGCGGCACCAGCGCTACACGCGCTTCGTTTTCATCCACCTGATTGGCGACGCCGACCTTCATGAATACTCCACGCGTCAGGAATGGCAGCCATCAACCTACCGCATTCCTGCGTGAATGCAAAGATCAAACGTTCTGAAGGCGCTGCGAAATTACCCGTTCGTAAGGTATCATCGCGCTCATGCAACGATTCGAAGTCACCACACGTCAGCGCAGTCAGATGGTTGAGATCACGTCGCGTGTGCAGGAGATCGTCAGCGCCAGCGGCGTTCGGCAGGGCATCGTCACGGTTTACGTGCCCCATACCACCGCTGGCATCACGATCAACGAAAACGCCGACCCGGATGTCGTCCACGACATGTTGCGACAGCTCGATGAAATGGTGCCCTGGCGCCAGCCCTTCTACCAGCATGGCGAAGGCAACTCCGCTGCCCATGTCAAGGCGTCCATGATGGGATCGAGCGTGCAGGTGCTGGTCGACGACGGTCGACTGGTCCTGGGGACGTGGCAGGGTATCTGGTTCTGCGAGTTCGACGGGCCTCGCACCCGGAAGGTGATCGTGCGCGTGAGTGAAGGATGAAAGGGGGACTTTCTCCGGGGGAGACCCGGCCCTTCGCTCAGGGACGGTGTTGGGGCGCCGTCTCTGTGTATGCCTTCAAATGAAAAACCCCGCTGCCGCCGAGGCGACAACGGGGCGGAGGGGAGAAAGCTCGATGTTATGCTGGTCTATTCGGTCGAAGACCGAAAAAAGCTTCAATTTTTTTAGTGAAAACCATTATGGAAATCAAGCGGACTGACTGGAATGGCGTAAAACTGGGTCGTTGTGGATAACCTGTCATCTATTTTGAGCTTCCAACAGCCGCCTTTCCCAACCGTTGGCGTGCCAGAAGGGCGGCACCGATGACCCCGGCATCGTCGCCAAGCTGGGCCGTCTTGATCCGGCACTGTTCGCGCAGCTCCGCCGGGAACACGTTGGCTTCGAACGCGTCACGCACCCAGCGGGTGAAACGGCCTCCCAGGGCCTCGACCAGCCCGCCACCCAGCACCACGCACGGTAAGCTCAGTATCGTCACGATGTTTGCCGCCGCCAGCCCCACGTAACGGGCCCCCGTCTGCACCACCTCCAGTGTCAGCGGATCCTCCTTTTCGATGGCCTGCGCCAGCGTACGCGAGCGGATTTTGTCCAGATCGCCGCCGGTAATCTCGGTCAGCACGCTGGGGTGGTTGGTGCGGATCAGCTCACGCAGGTTGTTGGCGATCGACGTGCGGCTGGCGCAGTTCTCGACCGTGCGCCACCCTCTTGGGGCATCAGCGCGGATCACGGTGTGGCCGATCTCCCCGGCGGTGCCGAAGTGTCCGCGATAGAGTGTGCCACCCAGTACCAGCCCGCCGCCAATGCCCGTGCCGATGAACACCGCCAGCATATCGTCAAACCCCCGGCCGGCCCCGACCTGATGCTCCCCCCAGGCGCCGGCGTTTACATCGTTCTCCAGTGTCACCGGTACTTTCAGCTCGTCCTGCAGGATGCGGCCGAGCGGAAAGTTGTTCCAGCGCAGGTTCGGAGCGGTCCGTACCACCCCAGATTCCACATCCACCGGCCCCGGCGCGCCGATACCCAGCCCCGCCACCTTCTCCAGGGTAAGCCCCGCATCCTCCAGTGCCTCGTGTACCGTGCGCACCACCCGGCTGATCACGGTTGACTCGCCATGTTCCGCCTTGGTCTTGTTGCGTGCCCGTCCCAGCAGTTGGTTGTTTGGCGCAAGCACCCCGGCCATGATCTTCGTGCCGCCCAGATCAACACCGAGGTAAATCGCCTTGGAATTCGCTTGCGGCATGCGGTGGGATCCTGAGCAGGCTTACAGTGCGGGCCTGACCTTCCAGTATTCGGTTGCCGCCTCATACAGACGGGCGATCCGCAGGAGTTTCGATTCGTGGAACGCCGGGGCGTAAAGCTGGATGCCGATGGGCAGTTTCCGTCCGTCCACCTGAGCGAACCCCGCTGGCAGGCTCACCGCCGGGATACCCGCCAGGTTGCCGTTCACCGTATAGATGTCGTTGAGGTACATCTGCAGCGGGTCGTCCACCTTTTCGCCGGCTCGGAAGGCCGGGCCCGGGGTGGTGGGGCAGAGGATCGCATCGCACTGCTCAAAGGCGCGATCGAAGTCATTCTTGATGAGCCGCCGCACCTTCAGTGCCCGCAGGTAGTAGGCATCGTAGTAGCCGCTGGACAGGGCGTAGGTGCCGAGCATGATTCGGCGTTTCACCTCATCGCCGAAACCTTCGCCGCGCGATTTGTAGTAGACCTCCGCCAGCGTGGTGGCCGAGGGACTGCGGTAGCCGTAGTGGACACCGTCGTACCGCGCCAGGTTGCTGGACGCCTCAGCCGGCGCAACGATGTAGTACACCGGGATGCCATACTCGGTGTGGGGCAGGTCGACCTCGACGATCTGCGCCCCGTGCGAGCGGTAGATCTCGATCGCTTCCTGAATCGCGGCTGTCACTGCCGGGTCGTTGGCATCGGACATGTACTGTTTGCCGATGCCGATGCGCAGGTTGTCGATCGGCGCCTCCAGATGTTCGACATAATTGGGCACCGGCACGTTGGCGCTGGTCGAATCCAGCGGATCATGCCCGCTCATGGCGTACATCATCGCGGCGGTGTCGGCGACTGTGTGGGTGAGCGGGCCAATCTGATCGAGGCTGCTGGCGAAGGCGACCAGGCCCCATCGGCTGATCCGGCCGTAGGTCGGCTTCAGCCCCACGATGTTGCACAGCGCTGCGGGCTGGCGGATGGAGCCGCCGGTGTCCGAGCCGATGGCTGCGGCACACAGATCCGCCGCCATTGCCGCTGCGGATCCACCACTGGAACCGCCCGGTACGCGGTCCGGATCCCAGGGATTCTTCGTCCGTCCGAAGGCGGAGTTCTCCGTGCTCGACCCCATGGCAAACTCGTCCATGTTGGTCTTGCCCAGGATGATCGCCCCGGCTGCCTCCAGCCGTGCCACTGCCGTTGCCGTGTAGGGCGCACGGAAGTTTTCCAGCATCCGCGAGGAGTTCTTCGTCGTGCCCCAGTCGGTGCACAGGTTGTCCTTGATGGCGATGGGCACACCCGCCAGCGAACCGGTGATCTGGCCGGCGTCCACCTGCCGTGCCCGTTCCAGAGCCCGCTCGGCGTAGACATCGTCATAAGCGTGAAGGTCCCCATCGAGCTTTTCGATCCGGTCCAGATAGGCCCGGGTCAACTCAACGGCTGAAACCTTCCGCGCAGCGATCGCCTCGCGAATCTCAATCAATGTCGTTTGTGTGATGTCCATGCGGGAAAATTCCGAACGACGAATCCCCGAACGACGCTGCCATCTGGTGCCGGCCGGGCGAGCTTGTGACCCGCGGGCCGGCCGCCATCATGCCTACGCGCCACCGCCATCGCCCAGTACCTTGGGCACGCGGAAGAAGGGTTCAGCCTGCTGCGGGGCATTGGCGAGCACCTGCTCGACGGGCAGGGTCGGCCCCACGATGTCCTCACGCAGCACGTTACTCATGTCCATCGCGTGGGCCATCGGCTCCACGTCGGTCACGTCCAGTTCATTGAGCTTGTGGATGTGTTCCAGCACGTGGGCGAGCTGCACCGTGTAGGCACGGACCTGCTCGTCCGTCAGCTCCAGCCGGCTCAGCACCGCCACCCGCCGCACATCCGCTTCGCTGATCTCGTTGGCCATGGAAATAGATTAAACGGGATGGGCCGGGCGGTCGAATGAGCCGCAGCGGTGGGCGGGAACCGACGGGACAGGGGCCCGCCCGGTGGCGATTGCGCCCGCGAATCGGTACCATGGACGGACAACCGCAGTTTTCCGCGCGAGGACCGCTTTCATGCCCGCAACCACGACAAGCCCCGCGGAAGGTTACTTCCGCAACATCTGGCTGGCCATCAAGAGCATCGCCATCGGCATGCGCATCACCCTCAAGTACTGCTTCTCCAGGACTGTTACGGTGCAGTACCCCTACGAGAAGCTGGCCTTCGCCCCCCGGTTCCGCGGCATCCACGAGTTCGAGGCTGAACGGTGCATCGCCTGCGACATGTGTGCCAAGGCCTGCCCGGTCGATTGTATCTACATCGATAAGACCGGCCCGCGCAAGATCGACAAGAAGACCGGCAAGGTTGACCCCAAGGGTGGCGAGCTGGTGCGCTACGCCATCGACTACCAGAAGTGCATGTTCTGTGCCCTGTGTACCGAGCCGTGCCCGACCGACTGCATCCACATGGGCAAGAACCATGACCTGTCCAGCTACAGCCGCCAGGACATGGTGGTCGAGTTCGTCGAGCTGGACAAGAAGGGGTTGCGGACACCGATTCCCTTGTGGATGGAACGCAACGCGGCGACAATTCCGTGGGTTGGCAAGGAGCTGGAGCGCCTGAAGCGGGGCGAGCTGGCCACCACAGCCGCAGACATTCCGCAGGTGTAACCCGGCGAGCCTCACGTGCCATTGCGGGCCAGGCGTTCGTTAAACGCATAAAAATGGGGAACTTCCCGACGCCGGGAGGGTCACGGTGGGGGAATCATGGGGTTCATGGAAAAATGGATATGTCGGCAACGCGCTGAAATAGTTGGGTGCGGGTTGCCGTTGCGCGGTATGTGTACGTGGTCGTAGGGCACGTGCCCGCGAATCACAATGGCTTTTCCGGAGTAACTTGAAAGGAGCCTTGCCATGAGACGGACGATTTTGGGGTTGACCGCGGCGGTGGCGCTGGTCTGTACGACCACCCTCGCCCGGGCGAACGAGTTTCCCAATGACTGGTTCTTCGGTAACGAACAGCAGCGTGCCCGGCACAACGAACTGGTCGGCAAGCCCGCTCCGGAACTGATCCTCGACCACTGGATCAACACCGAGCCGCTCACCGCGAAGGATGTGAAGGGCAAGATCGTCGTGGTCGACTTCTGGGCGACCTGGTGCGGCCCGTGTATCCGTGCGATCCCCAAGAACAACGAGCTGCATGCCAAGTACAAGGACAAGGGCGTGATCATCCTTGGCGTGTGCGGCTCGCAGGGTCAGGAAAAGATGCCCGACGTCGCCAAGGAACACAACGTGCAGTATCCGATGGCGCGTGACCACACCAACCAGTCCGCTCAGGCGTGGCGCGTCATGTGGTGGCCGACCTACGGCGTGATCGACCGCAAGGGCAACCTGCGGGCGCTGGGACTCAAGCCTCAGCACGTCGAGGACGTGATCAAGAAGCTGATGGAGGAAGAAGCCACCGCTGCCGCCGATGAGGATGAAACCGCCACGGAACTGGTCGTAGCGAACGACATTCCGGCCGAGTGGCTGGAAGGCAGCGGCGACCGTCGCGCCAAGCTCAACGAGATGCAGGGTAAGGATGCCCCGGCCCTGGAGCTTTCCAACTGGATCAACAGCGATGCCGTGACGCTGCAGGACCTCAAGGGCAAGGTCGTGCTGCTGGACTTCTGGGCGACCTGGTGCGGCCCGTGCATCGCTTCGATCCCCAAGAACAACGAACTGGCCCGCAAGTACAAGGATCAGGGGCTGGTCGTGCTGGCTGTATGCCATGCACGCGGTGCGGAGAAGATGCAGCAGGTGGTGCAGGAGCGGGGCATTGAGTACCCGACAGCCGTCGACGCCGAGGGCAAGACCAATGCGGCGTACCTCGTCGACAGCTACCCCGACTACTATCTGATCGACCGCAACGGCAAGCTGCGTATCGCCGACTGCAAGAACGGCAACGTGGAAGACGCCATCAAGCTGCTGCTGGCGGAATCCGAAGTCGCGGCGAAGTGAACGCGAGCGACAGAATGTGAACGAAAACGCCCGGAGGCGAAAGTCTCCGGGCGGTTTTTTATTTGGTGATTTGGCGATGTGGTGGGTGGGGCAGCCGTCTCGGCTGTCGTTGGCCCACAGGCCAGGTGAGGGACTAAGGGGGGGCAAAACTCGCAACGGCAGGAGGAAGCGACACGACTGATGGGAGAGGCATTCCGTTTGTTATCCCCATCGTGCCTCCGTGTCTCGCCTCACGCCTTCTCCTTTTCTTCCTTCGCGATTTCCTCCGGGCGGGGGCGACGGGCCAGGACGCGGTCGCCTGCCTTCAGGCCATCGGTGATTTCGACGAAGGTTTCGCTGGCCCGGCCGATTTTGACGGGGACGCGTCGCACACCACCGCCGGGGGCGGGTACGTAGCAGTAGCGGTTGTTGCGTTCGGTATGCACGGCCTGCACGGGCACCGCCAGGGCGTTTTCCACCCGGCCGAGCATGATGTGGCCCACGCAGCGCATCGCCGGCTTGAGTTCCTCCGCCTCCTGGGCGGGCAGATCGACGCGCACCTTGTATTCACGCAATTGCGGGTTCCACCAGCCGCCGTCCTCCGCCATGACCGCCACCTGCGTGACGGTACCCTCGATCGGTCGACCACGCCGCGCATCGACCGTCACCGACACTGTCTGACCGACGCGCACCAGCGGGATCATGGCCTCGTGGACGCGAAGTGACGCCGCCATGTGCCGCGTATCCGGCAGCAGCAGAATCGTTTCGTTAAAGCGAATGGTCGTGCCCTGCTGGATGATCTGGTCGCGACGCGACCGGCCTACCGAGGTGGAATACACCACCAGGCCATCCTGCGGAGCACGAATCTCTGTTGCGGCGTACTGACGCTCCAGTTCCGCCAGTCGCTCCTCGCGAATACGCAGGCGACGCGTACGGCTTTCCAGATCGGCCCGCCGCTGTGCCAGATCGCTTTCGTTCTTTGCCAGCGTGCGTTCCAGTTCTGCAGCCGCCTGCTCCACATCCGAGAGGTACTGCTTTTCCTCCTGCGGGTAGGTGTACTTCTCGTAGACTTCCTTGTTCAGTTCAGCCGTGCGAAGGGCGGCCTCGGCCTCAACAAGTGCCAGCTCGTCGTCATCCAGTTCTGCCCGGCTGATGAAGTCGTCCGCGTAGAGCTGGCGGCCCAGTTCCACATCCTCCCGGGCTCGTTTGAGCTTGCGCTGCGCCTGCTCCAGAGCCAGCTCCAGTTCGTTCCGCTTCTGAACCACCTCGCCCAGACGCCACTTTTCCAGCGCCAGCTTCGCCAGCTCCAGCTTCAGTTCCGCAGCGTCCTGCGCGCTTTGTGCTTCACTGATGCCGATCGCCAGCGCCTGTTCGGCGGCGATCTTCTCCATCCGCGCCTCTTCGACGCTCAGCGTCTCCTGCTCGATTCGCTCACGCAGGTCATCATCCGCCAGCTTGACCAGCAGGTCGCCCTTATTGACCTGTGTGCCTTCCTCCACGAGGTAGACGATCGAGGTTTCACCCTGCACCTGGCTCTTGATCTCGACCTGACGGGTCGATTCCAGTTCGCCCGAGGCAACGACGAGCAAATCGAAATCGCGCTCCTCGACGACGAACCATTCACTGCTGGCGGCCCCGGCCGAACCGCCCGAACCACCGTTGTTGCCCCGCATCTGTGGCAGGGCGACAGCTGCCCCCACGATGACCACCAGCGCCACCACCGCGCCGATCATCGCACGCATTCGGCTGCGAACGGGTGAAGGGGCTTTCACGGGGGTGGGGGTTGCGACCTGCGTCATCGTCTTTCCGTTCCGTCTATGTATGTCCAACGTTTACAGTAGGTTCATCATTGCCCCGCGGGTTCAGGCGCGAGGTTTACCGGACCCTCAGAAGGTTCAGGTTCCGCCGGTGGCAATTCGTTGCGATCCTCATCCGGCTGTCCTTCGTTGGGAGCTGCGGCTTTGTTGGGCAGCGGTACCAGTTGTGCCGGTGCGAGCCATTGACCCGTCGGCGCGACGCGCATCTGTCCCGTCTGCAGCAGGAACTGCAAAACGCTCACCCGTAAATCGCGCACCGCGGCATCGCGACGGTTGCGTGCCTCCAGAAGGTCCTCCTCCGCCTCGATCACTTCGCGTGGCGACTGACCACGCACATCCAGCAGCACGCCCTGCAGACGCCGCGTTGCCAGATGCACGTTGCGCTCCTGCAGTTCCAGGGTGAAGCGGGCCTGGCGGATACGGCGGATGGCGCTGCGCACCTGCTGGGCCACGCGGTCGCGCTCCAGCGTGAAGGAACGCTGCGTCCGGTCGTAGGCGATCAACGCCTGACGGTACTGGATCGTCTCGATGCGCCGATCCAGCGGTGCCCCGAAGCGGATGCCCGCCGAGTAGCTGGCATCGTCAAGGCTCAGGTCCAGTCCACCGATGTCACGCTGCCGGTCGGTGGGGATGGTCGTGTTGGCGAAGAGGTCCAGGTCGGGCAGCAGCCGATTGCGGGCGACGGCCACGCGGCGGCGGGCATCGTCGATGAGATCAGCCGCGGTCTGCAGGTCCAGCCGATACTGATACGCCGTCTGCACCGCCTCCACCGTATCCAGGAGCGGTTCGGGCACCACCACTTCTGAGGGCACGATCACCAACTGCTGGGTCATCGGCATCCCGATGCGCAGCTTGAAGGCGTCCAATGCTCCGGCGTAGTTCTCCTCGGCGTTGCTGAGGTTGTTGCGGGCAAACAGCACGTTCGCCGCCGCCTGTTCCGCTTCGAAGAAGGGCGAGCGGCCGGCCCGCGCCAGCGCCTCGAACCGCCGCGCCAGATGCTCCAGCCCTTCCACCTGCCGTTTGAGGTTTTGGATCTGATCCTGTTGGGCGATCAGGTTGTAGTAGTCGATGGCGATGTTGACGAAGAACTCACGGCGAAAGCGCTCAAAGCTGCGGGCGGCGTAAACCAGATCGCGCTCCGCCTGGATCAGATCCTCCCTCGCCACCATACCCGCACCACGCAGCAGCGGGATGACTGCGTCGAAGGTGATCGCGGTGTCCTGCGTGGGGGAGGTGCGGCCGCTGGCGTTCTGCAGCATGTTGACGAAGTTGACCAGCGCGCCGATCGACACCTCGCCGCCATAGGGCAGACGCTGCGTAATGCGGAAGTCGTTCAGCAGTGAGAAGGCCTGATCGTGGTCGCCTCGCTCGGGCGTGCCGCTGAACCGCGCGGTGGTCTCGTTGAAGAATCGCGGCCCCCAAAGGTGACGCTCGATCAGCAGATTCAGCGATGCGATGAAAAGGTCTTCCTTCCGGTCGCGATACTCGCGGCTGTTCTCGATGGCGTAGGCGAGGATCTGCTCCAGTGTCATCGCCATTGCTTCGCCCTCGCTGTCGAGCATCTTGGGCATGGGTGGGTCGACCAGATGCTCATCGCCGGGTTCACGGCCGGGCGTCGGATCGGTCCGGGCGGGCAGCTCGTTCACCGAGGGGTTGTTGGTAGGGGGCAGGCGGTAGTCCGAGTCACTCGGGCGGGCGACATGCGGGGTAGTGGGTACGCGCCGCGGATCGTTCGGTGCATCCTCGCCCAGCGACAACGCCTGGCGCCGCTCGATCAGTGCGGCGGCCTCGCGGTCCAGTCCGTGGGTGTCGGCACAGCCCGCAATGACCGCACATAGCAGCAACACACCACACCACCAGGCGCCGAATCGGCGGCAGGCAACGGCGTCGCGATGGAAAACTTTCAACGTCACGCAGGGCATTCTAGCGAGTCGGGAAGACCTCGCATGGTGCGATAAAATCAGGGGATGAATCGACCAACCCATGCTGACGGCCGCGTTCACGGTGCGATTGTGGGCTGTCGGCGCGCCGATGGACGCTGGCTGCTCATTCGTCGCGCCGCCTCCGTCCCGGCCGCGCCCCTGAAAATCTGCTTCCCCGGAGGAGGGGTTGAACCCGGAGAACACCACGAAGCGGCTGCAGTACGAGAATTCCGTGAGGAACTGGGCGTCGGTGTTCGGCTCGTCCGCCTCGTCTGGCATCACGTTTTTGAAGACCGACCACTCGTTCTGTGGGGATACCTCGGCCTACTTGAAAGCGATGATCTGAACCCCGATCCGCAGGAAGTCGCTCAGACCCTCTGGATGACCGCCGAGGAAGCGGCTGCGCACGAGGATTGTCTGCCACGCACGGATGAGTTTCTGGCGGCACTGGAACGTGCGGTGGTGGAGGAGGGGATATGGTGAGGAGGGGTGTTATGTACGCGACAAGTCACGTCGCTTCGTAGACTTCTTCGCGTTTATTTGCCTTTCCCGGGTTCGAACTTCAACACCAGGTCGTACAGTTCCCCACCCAGGCACTTTGCCACGCACGGATCCTTGATCATCGCGATTTTCAGAGCATCGCAGGTGAAGCGGGCGTGAAGGTTGCTTTCGACGGCCCGGCCCATGCCTTCCAGCACGATCAGGTCGATCGGCTCGCGGCGGGCAAGCTCCGCCAGTTCCGCGGACACGCAGCGCAGGTCAATCAACGGCAGCCAGTTGCCGCTGGCAACCAGTTGCAGCCGGCCGTCGACAAGGGCATCGCCGATCACCGCATCCATCCCCGCCACGTGGTCGATGAGCACCTTCAGCTCGTCGATTGTCACATCATTGAGCGATGGCTGGGTGTTTGCAGTGAGAATGACCCGCGCACCACGACGCAACAGTTCGCGTGCGAAGGGGATCATACCCAGCACGATGTCGCTGCCGGCGTTGTCGACGAAAAGCAGGGCGCAACGGAAGGGGTTGTCACGGTTGAATTTCGCCAGCCAGGCGTCGCCATCGTCGATCAACCAGGGGCGAGGCTTGAGCTTATCGCGCACCTTGCGAAAGTCGACTGTGCCCGCATCGCGAAAGAGTCGCTCGGTATCGGTCGCGCCCATGTCGAAGATGTTGCCGGCGAAGATGCCCTGCGTGATTGCCAGCCCGCGTTCATCGTGCGGCAGGCTGTCCAGTTCCTTCAGTACACCGGACAGCACCGCCAATGCGCTGGCGTTTTCGCGTTCCTTGGCGAGGCGATATGGATCGTCGACGTTCTGCCCGCGCAGCACCTCTTCGCGCACCTTGCAGATTTCTAGGATGGTCAGTACCGGCCGATCATCACGATTCTCCGCTGCGGCATCGAGGAAAGCGTTGAACTGACGTGTTGCCTCATCCATCTTCGCGCGGATGTCAGGTCCGCCACCCGCCTCGGCGATTGCTTCCCGGGCGAGTGATGGAAAGTGCGTGCGAAACAGATCGACCCAATAGGCTCGCAGGTCATCTCGCTGGCGCAGATTCCACGTGCTGGGGTCGTAGTGGTCAGGATCAGCCAGCAGGGGCAGAACGTGACAATGGTCCGGACGCATAGGTCGGGCATGATAGCAGTTTGGAACCGTCATGGGGGTCTTACGAGTCGCTTATAATCGAGGGATTCCAGCAGGAGCGACGCATGGCGAACATCCTCGTGGTCGGGCCGCACCCCGACGATCAGGAACTGGGTATGGGCGGCACGATCGTGCGGCTGGTTCAGCAGGGGCACAACGTGCTGTTGCTGGACATGACCAATGGCGAGCCGACACCCTACGGTTCACCCGAACAGCGCGAAAAGGAATGGACGAAGGCAGCCCAAATTCTCGGCGTCAGGCGACGGCTGCTGGGCCTGAAAAACCGTGAGGTCCAGCACACCCTTGAGGCCCGGCATAAGGTCGCCGGTGTCATCCGCGAGCATCAGGCTTCGATCGTCTTCCTGCCTTACTTCGAGGATGCCCATCCTGACCATGTCGCCACCACGCGCATCGTGGAAGACGCCCGCTTCGATGCGAAGCTGACGAAGATCGACCTGCCCGGCGAACCGATCTACCCCAAATGGATGATCTATTACTACTGCACGCACCTGAGGCACGTGGCCAATCCCAGCTTCTGCATCGACATCAGCGACACGATCGAAACCAAGGAGCGGGCGATCCTGGCGTATGAATCGCAGTTCGTCGTGCCGGAACGCAACCGGCATGTCGTTACCTGGCTGCGTCAGATGACCGGCTACATGGGCAGCCGCATCGGTGTAGCGCACGCCGAGCCCTTCTTCATGCGCGAGCCGCTGGGATTGACGTCGCTGGATGCGCTGACGTGACTAGGTAAAACGAGGCGCTCTTAAGCAAGCGCCTCGCAACATGGAATCGAAACCTCAGAATTACGCCAGCTTCTGCAGGGCGGAGATGCGCTCTTCCATCGGGGGGTGGGTCGAAAAGAGTTTGGTCAAGCCCTGGGCCATGTTCAGGGGCTGGACGATGAACATGTGATTGTAGGTGGGCGCTTCGCCCTGCATGGGGATGCGTTTGTTCAGACCGTCCAGCTTGCGCAGGGCGCTGATGAGGCCGTGCGGTGAGCCGACCATGGTGGCGGCGTCGTGGTCGGCGACGAACTCACGGCTGCGGCTGATCGCCATCTGAATCACTGCGGCGGCGATCGGCGCGAGGATGAACAGGCCCATGCGCACCAGCGGGTGCATGTCGCGTTCCCACATCGCCATCCACGCCAGGAAGTTGATCGCACCGGCGATCGTGGCCGCCACCGCACTGATGAGTGTGTCGCGGTTTTTCACGTGCGCCAGTTCGTGCGCCATCACGCCTTCCAGTTCATCGTAATCGAGCAGTCGCAGCGCTCCCTGTGTGACCGCCACCGCCGCGTTCTTCGGGTTGCGGCCGGTCGCAAAGGCGTTGGGGGCATCGTGCGGCGTCACGTAGACGCGCGGCATGGGCAGGTTCGCGTTGCGCGCCAGCCGCTCGACCATGTGGACCAGATCAGGGTAGCTGCGTTCATCCACCTGCTGGCCCCGCATGGCCGCGATGGCGAGCTTGTCACTGAAGAAGTAGGCGAAGAAGTTGGTCGCCAGGCCGAAGAAGAAGGCGATGACCAGGCCCTCTCGCCCCCAGAGCGAACCAATGAACAGGATCAGAGCGAACAGTCCGCCCAGCAACAAGGCTGTTTTGAAGTTGTTCACGAATCGCTGCATAAGTTTTCAACTCCTGCGGTCGAT
>Ga0207864_1003588_pt1 | contig 12846 bp, 10 predicted proteins | sample HigsolmetaAR202D_FD_184834 | JGI IMG/M metagenome (GOLD analysis project Ga0207864, IMG submission 184834) | Ionic liquid and high solid enriched microbial communities from the Joint BioEnergy Institute, USA - AR20-2-D (SPAdes) (version 2) ...
TTATTGAAGATTTGCGTCGGTATTTGAAACCGGATGACCATATCTTCACGTGGCAAACTTGCTTGCGCCAAATCGCGTTGCTTGACTCGAGCCTATTGGAAACGGTCCGTCCAGCGTTGCTTCGCGGTGACGAGATCTACCACGACGATGTCGCCTATCGCTTTCTCTTGGAAGTGATCTGCGGGCTTCACTCTCCGATCATCGGCGAAACGGAAGTTTACGGCCAGTTCAAGAATGCTGTCGCCGCTCAAGAACCTCCGTTGACGCCATGGGGGTCGCGCTTGCGTCGGCTTTTCCGGGCTCTTTTTGAAGACGCAAAGCAAATCCGCCAAGAGCATTTGGAAGATATCGGCAGCCAATCGTACGGTTCGATTCTGCGCCGGGATTTGAAAGGCCTGCGTAGTTTGCATGTCATCGGCGCCGGCCAGCTGGTCCAAGAGATTTTGCCGTGGCTCAACGAGCACCACTTCATTCATGTATACGCGCGTGACAAGAGCCGCGCCCGCGCGGCGATTCCGGCTCCGCTTCAAGAAACGGTGAATATTCATCTTCTCGAAGAAAGAGAACACGCGGTCGAGGCGGAAGCCGTGATCATTGCCGCTCCCGTCACGGCGGCCTTCATAAGCGATTGGCTGAGGACGCTGAAGTCGCTCAAGTGTATCGTCGATTTAAGGGCGGATTCGGCGACAGATCGTGTTTCGGCTCCCCGTGAGGGAATCCAATTGATCGATCTGAACGACGTCTTCAACCGCTTGGAAGCGAACCAGGCCTCCCTGGAAAAGCGGAAGGCCGCGGCTCTTCGGGCGGTCGCCGAGGCGACGGTCGCGCGCGGCGGTTACATCGAAAATCGTCCTTTTGGTTGGGAAGACCTATGCGCGTGATCCGAATTGCCGCCCGTCAAAGCGATCTTGCGAGACTCCAAGCCTATCTCGTCGGTGAAAAACTTGAGAGAGCGTGGCCGGACGTGAAAGTCGAATATGCTTTCCGGGCTTCACTTGGCGACCTCAACCAAAACGATCCTCTCTGGAAAATGCCGGAGAAAGGGGTGTTCACCGAGGATTTTTTGCGGGATTTGCGTGAAGGCACCGCCGATATGGTGGTTCATTCGTGGAAGGATCTCCCTATTGAGGAACGCCAAGACACGGAAATCGCCGCGACTTTGCCGCGCGCGGATGTGCGGGATCTTCTTCTTTTTCGCGATGACCGGCTTGAGGGCGCGCGAGTATCGGGGAAGGTTAAGATTCTGACTTCGAGCCCGAGGCGGGCCTATAATCTTGATCCCTTCTTGCGAGCCCACTTGCCGTTTCCGGTGAATGAACTTGTATTTGAACCGGTGCGGGGAAATATTCCCACGCGGCTTAAGAAGCTGCTTGCGCAAGAGGTCGACGGACTGATCGTGGCCAAGGCGGCGCTTGACCGTTTGCTGGAAGCTGACAAACCGGAGTTTAGAGAAGTCCAGCAAGTGATCCGTGAGACCCTCGCTCGAACGCGGTTCATGGTTCTTCCGCTTTCGGCCAACCCGACGGCGGCCGCGCAAGGGGCGCTCGCCGTTGAGATTCGTCGCGACCGCGAGGATCTCAGAGAGCGGCTCAAAGCGATTCACTGTGAAGACACATATCGCCGTGTCGCACGTGAGCGCCGGATCTTGGCTGATTTCGGTGGCGGCTGCCATCAAAAGATCGGCGTGAGCGTTCTTAAGCGCGAGTACGGCGAGATCTGTTTTTTGCGGGGATTGACGGACCACGGTGAAGCCTTGAACCGCATTGAACTCTCCGCTCCCCGCGCGCAGCCTCGGGCGGAGAGCGCCGATGCGATCTTTCCGAAGTCATCCGAAGAGGAAAGATCCTTCTATGAACGTGAAGAATTGCCGCGCGAGGAGTGGGCTTGGATTGAAAAGGAAAAATATCTCTGGGTCGCGCGTGAAAATGCTTGGCCGCGGGACTTGAACGCGGAGTCCGATGCCGTCGTTTGGACGGCGGGGCTTCGTACCTGGGCGAAGCTCGCGGAACGCGGGATTTGGGTGAACGGAAGCAGCGAGTCCCTGGGGGCGGAAGAAGAACCGACAGGTATAGAAACTCTCGTTGGGGTGAAGTCGATTCCCTGGGTGAAACTTTCGCATGCCGACGCAGATCATTATCATGGGGAATCGCATCGGTTCCGCTCGGGCATCACTTACCGTTTACGTCCGCGCGAAAGCATGAGGATTCAGCTTCGTGGACGAACGCATTTTTATTGGACGAGCGCCAGCGCCTTTGCCCGCGCTCTCGAACTCGAGCCGGGTATCCGTACCGGTCACCATGCCTGCGGGCCCGGCGCAACCGCACGCTACATAAGAAAAGTTTTAGGACCGCAAGCGTCATTGGCGATTTATCTCAATGCCGATGATTGGCGAAAGGCGGTTTTGCCCTCTGAAAAGCAGAGTTGAAACTGACAACTTCGATTGTCCGGCTTATATGGAGAGCATGATGCAGAACTCGCAGGAACTGTTTGAAAGATCCCGGAAGGTGGCTCCGGGCGGCGTTCATTCTCCCGTTCGGGCGTTTAAAAGCGTCGGCGGCACTCCGGTGTTTTTCGAGAGCGCCGAAGGCGCTCGTCTGAAATCGGTGGAGGGAAAGACGTACATCGATTTCTGCCAAAGCTTCGGTCCTTTGATCTTGGGACACCGCGATCCCGAAGTAGCGGAAGTCGTGCGAGAAACCATCGATCTCGCATGGAACTTCGGAGCCTGCGAGCCTTACTCGTTGGAACTCGCGGAGTGGATCACGTCGCGTCTTCCTTGGGTGGAACGTATCCGTTTCGTGAGTTCCGGAACCGAGGCCGTGATGAGCGCGTTGCGGGTTGCGCGCGCGGCGACCGGACGGACGAAGGTTCTGAAGTTCGAGGGTTGCTACCACGGGCACGCCGATTCGCTTCTCGTTAAAGCGGGATCGGGCCTTGCCGGTGAATCGGCCAGCGACAGCGCGGGAATCTCGGCGGCGATGGCCGCGGAAACTCTGGTGGCGCCTCTTGATGACGAAGAGGCTTTCCGGCGTATTTTTGAAGCGAATAAAAACCAGATCGCGGCGGTGATCATTGAGCCGATGCCCGCCAATTACGGGCTTCTCTTGCAACGGCGGGAGTTTTTGGAAGAGCTTCGCCGTGTGACGCAAGCTTCGGGGGCCCTCTTGATTTTCGACGAAGTGATTTCCGGCTTCCGGGTCGCTTTGGGTGGAATGGTGGAGCTACTCGGCATTCGCGCTGACTTAGTGACCTTCGGGAAGGTGATCGGCGGCGGGTTTCCGGTCGGTGCCTACGGCGGTCGCGGTGACTTGATGGACCTCGTGGCCCCGAGCGGTCCGGTTTATCAAGCCGGCACTTTGAGCGCGAACCCCGTCGGAATGCGGGCCGGTCTTGCGACTCTGAAAAAGGTCGAGCGCGAAAATGTTTACGCTCGTCTCGAAGAGAGAGCGGCCCGTTTCGCCGATCTTCTTATGACAGGATTTGAACGCGCGGGTGTGCCGCTCACGGTCGCGCGCCAAGGTTCGGTCTTCTGGCTCCATCAGCCGACGCGGAACGGTCAGCCGATCCGGCGCCTCGAGCACATTCCGCCGGAGCATGCCGAGCGCTTTAGGAAGATCTTCCATGAAAGTCTGAAGCGGGGAGTGTATCTCGCTCCTTCGGGTTATGAGGTTGGTTTCATCGGTTACGCTCACACCGATGCCATCTTAGCGGAAGCCGCGGAGGTCATCTTGGAGGCCGTGAAAGGAGCCCATGGCTAAGAAAAGCGGTTCCATTCTGCACGGATCACGATCCATTTCGGCCAAGACGGTCCTTGCGATCGCTTGGCTCGTCTTTTCCGTCGCCCTCACATTCTGGTGGGTTCGTTTCGGGCTCCGGCAGGCCGACCGGATTGCGGAGCTGGCGATTCAGACGGGATCGCCTGACGCCCAAGAGCTTGCTAAATTCCATCGCATGCTCCTGAGCGAAGGTATTACGCTCATCGTGCTTCTTCTCGTCGGGGGTATCGCGCTTCTTTACCACATCACCCGTGAAGCGGAGCGCTCACGGCGCTTAAAAGAGTTCTTTGCGGCCTTTACGCACGACTTGAAGACATCGCTTGCGAGCTTAAGGCTTCAAGCTGAGAGCCTTGAAGAGGACCTTGCGGGAAGCAAGGACGAAAAGGTTCTGCGGCGACTTCTTAAAGATACAGTGCGGCTTGAACTTCAGCTTGAAAACTCGCTTCTTCTCGCGAGCCCTGAAGATTCGGATCGGTTCTTTTCGGAGCCGTTACGCCTTGGGACCGTATTCGAGGCTCTCGCGTATCATTGGCCGGAACTTAAGTTTCAAATTCAGGGCGACGCCGTTATTGAGTGCGATCAAAGGGCGCTTGAGAGTATCCTCAAGAACCTCATGCAGAATTCGGTTATCCATGGCCGCGCCAGCGAAGTGCGGGTTCAAACGACCACCCTGGGTGAAAACGCGGTCATCGTCGTATCCGATAACGGGAAAGGCTTTAAGGGCGATTTCAGCCGCTTGGGGGAGGTTTTCGAGCGCCACATGCCGACGAGCGGAAGCGGGCTCGGTTTATACTTGTCACGCCGTCTGGCCCGGCAAATGCGCGGCGACTTGAAGTTTCTCGAGGCGGATGAAGGTTTCGCGGTTGAGCTCACATTGCCGCTGGCGCGTGAGGTGCGCAAATGAAACGCTTGCTTCTCGTCGAAGATGACCGGTCGCTTGGCGAGACTTTGCAAGAGCGCTTGGAGCGCGAAGGGTATTCGGTCCGGTGGGTTGAATCGCTGGCGGAGGCTTCGGAAGCCGCGCTCGAAGGCGGGGAGGAGTCGGCGTTTGACCTCATCATTCTCGACGTGAACTTGCCCGACGGCTCAGGCTTTGATTTCGCCCGTGAGGTGCGTAAGAAAAGGCCGACGCCTTTTATTTTTGTTACGGCGATGAATACGGCCGAGCACCGCCTGGAAGGCTACGAAATCGGCGCGGAAGAATACATTCCGAAGCCCTTTCATCTCAAAGAGCTTCTTTTGCGCGTGCGGCACGTTCTCGAAACGCATGAACCGGCGGGACTCACGAAAATCAAAGCCGGTAACCGCGTGATTGATCTTGCGGCCCGCGCCGTTATCTCGCCAGGCGGCGAACGTGAGTTTTTGGCCACGCGCGATTTCGAGCTTTTGAAATTGCTGATCACGTCGGCTCCGAACGTGCTCAGCCGCGATGAAATTCTCAATAAGCTTTGGGGCGAAGACCAGTACCCAAGCCATCGCACTGTCGATAATTCCATCGTCCGCTTGCGGCAAGTACTTGGCGATACCGGCGGACGTTTGATCCGCTCGGTCCGCGGCATCGGGTACCAGTGGGTCGGGGAGGAAAAATGAATGTCCGTTTTCAAAACGCATTGAAGCGCATTCCTCAGGCGGTGCCTCCCGTTTGGTTCATGCGCCAAGCCGGCCGCTATCACAAACACTATCAGGCGCTCCGAGCCAAGCACTCGTTCATGGAGATGTGCAAGGACCCGAAGCTCGCGGCTGAAGTTGCGATGGGACCGATCGAAGATTTCGACTTCGACGTCGCGATCTTGTTCAGCGATCTGCTGTTCCCGCTCGAGGCGATGGGAATGGGGCTTAAGTACGACCCGGCTCCTCAACTCGGTTGGCATCTCACCGAGGAGAATTTGAAGGACTTAAAGCGGTGGGATGAGGCCAAGCCCGCTCTCGAGTTTCAAAAACAAGCGGTCATCGAAACGAGAAAGCGTTTGCCTGAATCGAAAAGCTTGATCGGCTTCGTGGGAGGACCGTTGACGCTTTTTACCTACGCTGTGGAGGGCGCGCATAAGGGCGGTCTTGAGAAATCGAAGCGTTCGCTTCCGCTCTTTAAGCCTTTTTGCGAAATTCTTTTGCCGCTCTTAAAGGAGAATATTCAGCTTCAGCTTGAAGGCGGAGCTGAAATCGTCATGCTCTTCGACACGGCGGCGGGCGAACTCTCTCCCCGCGTTTATCTTGAAAACGTCGTTCCTGCTTTAAAAGAACTGGCTCAGGCGTTTCCGAAGAAACTCGGCTATTACGCCAAAGGCGTGCTTCCGGCTCATCTAAGAGATGAACTCTTTGGTGAAGATTCACTGTTTGCCGGTTTGGGATTCGATCACCGTTGGGACCTGCGCGACGCGTTCCGGGATCACCGCGGCGGTTTTGTGCAAGGGAATTTCGATCAATCGCTCTTATTCATGTCGTCGGAAGATTTTGAACGTGAAGCTTTGAAATATCTCGAGCCCATTCGCGCTCTCGCTCCCGAAGAGCGGGCGGGTTGGGTGAGCGGGCTCGGTCATGGTGTATTGCCTGCGACTCCGGAGGAGAATGTCCGCCGGCTCGTCCAGCTGATTCGGGAGGTTATGGCATGAGTGTTGACCTGTTTAAGAAGTACGATGTGCCCGCGCCCCGATATACGAGTTATCCCACGGTTCCCTATTGGACGGAAACTCCCACACAAGAACAGTGGATCGCAGAGCTGAATCGCACCTTCGCCGATTTAAGCGCGAGCTGGTCGCTTTATATTCACGTTCCGTTTTGCGAAACGCTTTGCACGTTCTGCGGATGCAATAACTCGATCACGAAAGATCATTCGCGCGAGGAACCGTACGTGCGGCTTCTTCTCAAGGAATGGGAACTTTATCTTCAAGCCGTGCCGAGCCTGCGCGAGCGTCCTCTGAAACAATTCCACTTCGGAGGAGGAAGCCCGACTTTCCTTTCTACGGCGAGCTTTAAGCTTCTTCTTGAGCCGATGCTTAAAGATATTCGAATAGACCCAGAGGAGTTCGAAGGATCGATTGAAGTCGACCCGCGCCGCACGACGCGCGAGCAATTGGCGACGTTGCGTGAGTTCGGTTTCAATCGCGTGAGCATGGGCGTTCAGGATTTCAATCCGGAAGTCCAGCGCCTTGTGAACCGGATACAACCGCGTGAGATGACGGAGTCGCTCACCCGCGCGGCTCGAGAGCTGGGCTATGAATCCGTGAACTTCGATTTGATTTACGGGTTGCCGAAGCAGACGCCTGAGTCGGTACGCGAGATGGCTGAGATCACGGTTGAAATGCGTCCGGACCGGATCGCGCTCTATAGCTTCGCGCTTGTTCCGTGGATCAAGCCGGCTCAAAGGCTGTTTAAGGATGAGGATCTGCCGACCGGAGCCGCGAAACGCGAACTTTACGAAATCGCACGTAACATTCTTTTGAGCGCCGGTTACCGCGAAATCGGGATGGACCACTTTGCGCTTCCGACCGATTCGCTCGCGAAGTCCGACGAGAGTGGAACGCTCCACCGCAATTTCATGGGATATGCCGACCGGCGCACCGATGTTCTCTTGGGGTTGGGAGTCTCGGCCATCTCTGAAACGCCCGGTATCTTCCACCAAAACGAGAAGGTCTTGCCTGTTTACGAACGCCGGGTTTCAAACGGTGAAATCCCGACGCATCGGGGGCACGTTTTAACCGACGAGGACCGCCGTCGTCGCGAGCAAATTCTCAAGTTCATGACACGTTGGCAAGTTGAGCTTGAGAGCGATGAGCAGGTCGCCGATGTCCGCCAATTTTTGGCGAGTTTGATCGAAGACGGGCTTGTTGAGATCGAGACCCGTACGATGAAGCTTACGCAGAAAGGCCGGCCGTTCTTGCGGAACGCATGCATGGCCTTGGATGCGCGCCTTCGCGCGAAGGCGCCGAATACGAAGGTTTTCTCCCAATCGGTTTGAGCGCAGCGATGGCGAGCGGAGAATTGAGCGGTAAAAGAGTTACTGTCGTTGGTGCCGGTTTTTCGGGCCTTTCGGCTGCCTATTATCTTCAGAAAGCGGGTTTTCAAGTTGAAGTTCTCGAAGAACGGCGGCGACCCGGCGGTCTCATCAGTACGCTCCGCGAACCTTTCGGTCTTGTCGAGACAGCAGCCAATGGTCTGATCAATTCGGGTTACGTCGAAGAACTCTTTGATGAGTTAGGACTTCCGTTGACACCGACTCTCCGCACGGCGCGGAGACGTTACATCTTCCGCGACGGACGGCCGCGCCAGTGGCCGCTCGGACTCGCGGGAACCTTCGGTCTCTTTTCATTTTTCGCGAAGTTTTTCTTGGCGCGGAAGGGCTTGTCGCCGCGTCCTTTCGAGTCCGCCCGCGAGTGGGCAACCCGCGTATTCGGTGAAGAGTTTGCGCGCTATCTTGTCGAAGGCGCTTTGCAAGGGATCTATGCTGGCGATGCGGGCCGCATGAGTGCATCTTTGATTTTCGGTCGCTTCTTCGAAGCGCCGAAGGTGAAGAGGCGTAAGCCTCGCGTGAGGGGAACGGTTTCGGCGCCTCAAGGTATGGGGCAACTCATTGAAACGTGGCGGAAACACTTAGAGTCAAAAGGCGTTGAGTTCCACTTTGAAGCGAAAATGGACGTTTTGCTCGAAGCTCCCCGGCATCCTGTCGTGCTCGCGACCTCGGCTCAGGCGGCGGCCCGTATCCTGGAGAAGGTCGATGCGGAGCGGGCCGAGGTTTTGCGGAAAGTGGAGTTGCTTCCGCTCATGAGTGTCACGATGTCGTTCGATGCACCCTCGGCGATTCGTGGCTTTGGGTGCCTTTTCCCGCCGGTGGAAAAGAGGTGGGCGCTTGGTGTTTTAATGAACGACTGCATCTTTCCCGATCGCGGCGCGCAAGGATTCTCTGAGACCTGGATCTTGGGTGGCGCGCACGAAAAGGCGGCGGAGATATTACAGAAGTCCGATGACGAGGTCCTCGCGCTCATTCAGAGCGAGCGAAAAGTCGCTCTGGGGGCACCGGATTCGCGGATTCTGGGTTACCGTGTGACCCGATGGCCGCAGGCGATTCCGCATTACACAACTGAGCTTGAACGCATTTTACCGCAGATTCGCGGCATGCGCGGCAACGTCGTTTTGATCGGTAACTATCTCGGCCAGATCGGGCTTGCGAAAATTCTGGAGTCGGCCGCCGAGTTGCCCGGGCTGATTCAGGCTCGAGGGCAATGGATCTAGTATGGCGAAACGCGCTGGCTTGTTGCTCATCAATCTCGGGACACCGAACTCACCGGAACCTCAGGATGTCGGGCGTTATCTTTCCGAATTCCTGATGGATAAGTATGTTATCGGTTTACCGTGGTTCTTGCGGTGGATACTGGTGAATCTTCTCATCGTGCCGAGAAGGAAATTCGCGTCCGCGCATGTTTATAAGACGGTTTGGACGGATCAGGGCTCGCCGCTTCTTTTTCATCTTGAGTCTTTGGCGGATGAAGTTCGAAAGAAAGCCGGAGACCGTTATGAAATCGAAATTGGAATGCGGTACGGCGATCCCTCTATTGAACGCGCCATTTGTAAATTCGCGGAAAAAGATCTCGACGAAATCATCGCTTTCCCTCTTTATCCTCAGTTTTCTGACGCGACGGCTCGTTCAAGTTTCGAAGCATGTGTCAGAGCCGCAAAAAAAGTGGGTGTTTCCGATCGACTTCGCATTGTCGGACCGTTCTTCGCTCATCGGGGATATATTTCTCCGTACGCCCGAAGGATCAAGAAGGTCTGGGACGAAGATCGGCCGGAAATGGTGCTTATGAGCTTCCATTCGCTTCCGGAAACGCAGATCCGCCGAAATGATTTGAGCGGTGGACGGTATTGCCTGCAAAGTGGGGCTTGCTGCGATGTCTTGAATGAGTTCAATAAGAACTGCTATCGGGCTCATTGCTTCGCGACAGCAAGAGCTCTTGCGGCCGAGGTGGGGCTTTCGTCTGAACAATATGCGGTTTCGTTTCAGTCGCGCTTTGGGCGGGCGAAGTGGGTGGAGCCGTTTACGGAAGACAAGATTATTGAAATCGCGAATAGGGGAGTGAAGCGCTTGGCAGTCGTATGCCCCGCCTTTGTCGCCGATTGCGTTGAGACACTCGAAGAAATTGGTGTACGGGGGCGCGAGACTTTTCTTTCGGCTGGCGGTGAGGCGTTTCATCTGATCCCCTGTCTCAACTCGGATCCTGATTGGGTCTCTGGAGTGGTCGAGATTGCGCAAGCCCACGCGCGAAAACCCGAGTGTGTTTTATAAATCGCTGACCGAACGGGTGCCGTGTATTTCTTTTAGGGGCGCTTATGAATTTTGCTCGTCCCGACACGTTTTGACCTCCGTAAGAAGCTCAGATCGCAAAAGAATAGCTCTTCTCCCACGGCGAGTTGGCAGGGTTTGTGCTTGTCCCTTTCGGAGATTCGGATTGCATTTCTTGTTTGGTGATTTCTGGACGGTTGGGGACATGCGGCTGAAGATCGCGGTGATACTGATCATTATTAGTTTGGCGATTCTAATTGGGGCAAAGGACGCTTTCGCCAAGAAGATTGAATTGCCGGAACCGAAGTCCTGGTTCTGCCGTAATGTCCCGATCCCCACGCCGCGGCCGAAGTTCACGCCGGCGCCGGTCCCCACGCCGTCACCGCGACCGCCTTATACGCCAGAAGAAGTCCAGCCGCCGAGCGAGTCGCCAAGCGAGGCCCCGGTTGTCGCGGAACCGCCTTCCAATCATACGCCACGCCCAATTCCGACTCCGAATCCGCGGCCGGAGTACGTGCCGACTCCGACGCCTAAGCCTTCGTCGGTTCCTGAAGAAGAGGCGCCGATCAAGCTACCGGAGGTCGCGCCGACGCCGGTTCCCCGTCCGAAACCATCGGGACCCGTGCGGCCTGTGCCGCCGAGTGATTTACCGCCGAGCGGTCCCGAGCCGACTTCCACGGGATCTGCGATTTTGGATGAAGCTTTGGAAGGAAAGCATCCGCTTTCCGTACTTCCTCTTTGGCACGGTTATCCTTGGCAGAAGATCGAGGTGCCCAAGGCTTGGACGGCCGAACTTCTTGAAATCTTGCGCCGGGACGGGCAGGAGCTCGTGAATTCGAATCCGGAAGACATCGCGTTGTATTGTGCGAAGTACTCGAGCTTAAATGAGGAACAGCGCCTTTTGTTCTGGCTCCGTTTCCTCTCGGTTCTGATCGAGCACGAAAGCACGTTCAATCCCTTTAAGATCACATTTACGAAAGGCGTGAACGTCTATAGTGTTGGTTTGCTGCAGCTCTCACTGCAGTCGTCGCAGCGGTCCGTTTACGACTGCACGATGATCAAGAGCTACGACGACATCTTTGATTGGCGGAAAAACCTCGCCTGCGGCGTGCGCATGCTGAGCTATTTCATGAAAGTCGACCAGGCGATCTCGTGGAACTCCCGTACAGAGAGCTATCCGTGGCGCGGGTTGGCCCGTTATTGGGAGCCGCTGCGCGATCCGCGAATCCGCACGGAATTGGGTCGTCAATGCCTCACTGAGCTGGTGGAACAACGCCGGCCCTATTGGATTGAAGAAGCCGGGTCGACGATTCACCCGTCTTATTTCGACGGCGATTATCGCCAAGCGGGCGAGCTGCGTTTCGAGCGCTTGCTCCGTCTTGTGAACCAGTTCCCATACTGCAATTAAAAGAAGCCGAGCTGTTCGCCTTGTTTCATCGGTTGCCAAAGGCGCAGGCCGAGCCCCGATTTTTCGTTAAGGCGGTTGATGAAGTAAGCGGCCAAGTCCGGCATGGTGGCGTCGCTCGGTTGATGGGTGAAGAACTCGATTTGCTCAAGCCCTTTCTGAATCCAATCGTCGATTCTCTCGACCCACTCGTCCAGGCGCTTGTGATCGTATTCGGGCGCATCGTTCCCGATAAAGCGGACAAGGCAACGCGGGGTCGTGAGAGAGTTGTGAAGCACATCCCGCCGGCCGGCCACGTCGGTGATGACGACGTGAACTTTCAGGCGTGCGAGTAATTCGTAGTAAGCCGGGATAAGTTTTTGGCTTTCAAAGAAGCCGGGGTGCCGCACTTCAACGGCGATGGGGAACTCCCGCGGTAAGCTCCTTAAGAACCTCTCAAGCTCGGGCAGATCCCGAGGTGAGAACGTCGGTGGCAGTTGCAGGAATGAAATTCCCAGGCGGTCTTCAAGGAGCAAAAGATTCGAAACAAATTCCCGGACGAGATCGCGGTTGATATCGAGCCGCCAGCGGTGCGAAATCTCCTGCGGCCACTTGGGACAGAAGCGGAAGTCTTCCGGCGTTTGCGCCCGCCATGCGAGCACCGTCGCACGGTCGGGGACCCGGTAGTGGGTCGTATTGAGTTCGATCGAGGTGAATTGGCCGGCGTAGTGAGAAAGGTACTCCGTCGGCTTGGCGCCTCTGGGATAGACCGTTCCGACCCACTCTTTCGCACCCCAGAGCGGGCAGCCGACGCCGACTCGTAGCTGCGGAAACCGCCCCTTGGAACCGAGGAGCTCATCAGTACGCGGATCAGGCGGTGGAAGCCGCAGATCGATCGTTCCCAAAATGCTGGCCGGTACTTTTCCGAACTCCAAAGTTCTTCCTCACTTGAATCGCCTTTAGGTCCTCGCGTCGATGATTATCGCGAATACTCTAACGGAGAGCGCGAGGGTTCAAGGATTGCCTCGGTGATGGGCCTCGGTATGACGCATCCCGTGGTCAGAACCTCCTGGAAGAGGGTCCGAGAGGTGGTTGGGGTGCCAAATTGCTGAATAAAGTGGCAGAGATAGCTCGGAGTTAGGGCTTTTCGAGAGGAGAGAATTGACACCGACCATGCCCTTGAGGAATAAAGGTTTTTCCAAATCAAACACATCCCCAAGCTCTTTGCGCGAGTGGCGGAATTGGTAGACGCACCAGCTTGAGGGGCTGGCGGTAGCAATACCGTGCTGGTTCAAATCCAGTCTCGCGCACCAAATTTTGGGGCTCTTCTCACTTAACTGGACATCGTTTCAAAATTCCTTTGTAAGACAAGCACTTAGGGTTCTCAGTCGGTAATTTCGGAAGCTCTTATA
>Ga0207864_1003600_pt1 | contig 12811 bp, 9 predicted proteins | sample HigsolmetaAR202D_FD_184834 | JGI IMG/M metagenome (GOLD analysis project Ga0207864, IMG submission 184834) | Ionic liquid and high solid enriched microbial communities from the Joint BioEnergy Institute, USA - AR20-2-D (SPAdes) (version 2) ...
TCGCGCGTGGTTCACGAAATGGCATGAATTGGGACACCTGCTGATTCTAGGGAAGAACTCGAAAGCGTCCTTCTGCCGCACCCATGCAGCAGAGACCATGCGTGATCCGGAGGAATCGCTCGTCGATCGCATCGCGGGAGCTTGCGCGTTTCACCCGGATCTCGTGCGCCCGCTTGCAAGCGGCGTGCTTACATTCGACAAGCTCGAGTCGATCCGGCAGCGGCTTTGCCCGGATGCAAGCATTCAAAGCTCGCGGCTCGGGATTGTGCAGGCGTGGCCCCGGCCCTGCCTGCTGCTCGAATGCCGGCACGCAAGCAAGCGCGGAGCAGACGGGAACACGGAAGCTCTGCGCGCCGTCAAGGTTCTGAGGAACGATGCCGCGCGCCGGGCAGGAACTTGTGTGTTCCCGAACATGCGTGTTCCCGAGAGGTCCGTGATTCACAAGGCGTTGGGAACCGATGCGATTCTTACGGCTGCTGAAAATTTGAACTGGTGGTCGTCCTCCTCCGGCCGGGCCTTGGCGTACCGGCACGTTCAAGTCCAGGCTCAGTGCAGGGGCGAAGTGGTCGAAGCGCTGATCGGCGCGTAGCGTCAGACCGTTGGCCGGAACCAGCGCTCGCCCGTGGAGCTCTCCATAAATTCGAAAACGGCGCCATCTTTCAAGACGAACACCGCCCGCAGTGTGTCGGTGGCGTGAAACGGACCGAGTAGAATCTCAGCGCCTTCCATTTCGGGTTCAAGCTTGTCGACACGAAACGCAATATGAGGCAGATCCCGCACCGGGCCGCGCACGGGACTGTCGGGTTCAAACCGCAGATATTCGATTCGATGCGGATGTTGGGCCGGCTCTGTGACCCACACTTTTGTTGCGGCCACGTACATCTCACTCTCATGCCGCTCTGCGGTGGGAATACCGACGTGGTCAAATATTCGCATGGCTTTCACATATACCAGATAAGGGGAGGTGCTCAGAAATGAGAGCGATGGTCAAGCGCCGGATTGCTCTTTCTCTGCTGCTCGTTGTGGCAATCGCGGCCGCTGCGTCGGCGCAGGACGGAAAACGGCGACAGATGCGGGCAGGCGCCGCGACCAGCAACATTACGCCGCCACTCGGCTCCCTGATCGTCGGCAACTGGGATTCGCCGCCAGCCACTTACGTCCACGACGAGCTTCACGCCCGTGTGCTCGTGCTGGACGACGGGGAAACCCGGGTGGCCATCGTCGTCAGCGACAACCTCGGCATCCCGCGCAACGTCTGCGACGCCGCAAAGCGCATCGTGAATGAGAAGACGGGCCTTCCTGTATCCCACATGTTGATGGCGGCGACGCATACGCACTCTGCCGCGAGCGCCCGTTCCGGAGATTACACGGAGGGCGATCTGAACGAATACCAGCGCTTCCTCGCAATGCGGATTGCGGACGGAGTCCTGCGCGCCATCGCGAACCTTGAGCCCGCTCAAATCGGCTGGGGCGTTGGTCGCGAACCGAGCCAGGTATTCAATCGCAGATGGCGGATGAAACCGAACTCGCCGGAGCTGCGAAACCCGTTCGGGGGGATGGATCTCGTTCGAATGAACCCGCCCGTCGGTCATCCCGACCTGATCGAACCGGCCGGGCCGACCGATCCGGAAATCCACTTCATCTCCGTCCGCTCTCCCTCCGGCCGTCACATTGCACTTCTTGCGAACTACTCACTTCACTATGTCGGCGGAGTACCGGCAGGACATATTTCAGCCGACTATTTTGGCGTGTTTGCGGAGCGGATCGGGGAACTCCTCAAGGCGGAGAAGCAGGACCCGCCGTTTGTCGGCATCCTGTCGAACGGGACCAGCGGCAACATCAACAACATCAATTTCCGAGGTGATGATCCGCCGCGCAAATGGAAACCCTACGAGAAAATGCGCGCCGTTGCCAACCAGGTGGCAGCCGAGGTACTGCGGGCGATGCAGTCCATCCAGTATCACGACTTCGTCCCGCTTGGCATCGCGCAAACGGAGATCCCGATGGGCATCCGCGTCCGGAGTGAAGCGGATCTGAAGTGGGCGAACTCCGTGCTCAGCCGCCCGGCGAATGCCCCCAGCAACCATGTGCGGGAGGCGATCTACGCGCAGCGTACGCTGGACATGAGTAAACTCCCGAATCAGATCCCTCTCATCCTGCAGGCTCTTCGCATTGGAGATGTCGGCATCGCCGCAATCCCCGCCGAAACCTTCGTAGAAATCGGGCTCGAGATCCGGAAGCGGAGTCCGTTCAAACAGACCTTCACCATTTCCCTAGCGAATGGATCGTACGGGTATCTGCCGACCGTGGAGCAGCACAAACTTGGCGGATACGAAACCTGGCGCGGCACGAATATCCTGGAAGTGCAGGCGGCACCGAAGATCATCGATGCGCTGATCCATCTCCTGCAGAGGCTTCAGACTGCGGAATCACCGCAGTAGCGCACGACTCCGGGCCGTGCCGTTGTTGAGCCAGAAGTCCAGACGAGGAGCGCTCCAGGTATACGGCTTGTTTGCAATGTCGATATCGCCGTCCCCGTCGAAATCGCCGAGCCCCCCTTCGTGCCAGCCGTGGCCCTGGACGAGGACTGTCTTGCGGAAATTACCTTTGCCGTCACCGTATAGAATCCATGCAGTCGCCTCTGGATGATCAGGATTCGGACTGTTGGTCCACTTCGCCATCTCGGCGGCAAAGATGTCCAGGTTGCCATCGCCGTCGATGTCGCCGACCTCGAGTGTGTGCCCGTGAATCATTTCACGATCGAGTAGATCGCGCGCATGCCATGACTCTGGCTTCGCCGGATCGCCTTTCGCCTCGTAATAACGCAGCGGTCCACTTCCATCGCCAGGAGCGATGACGATCTGGGCAACCTTCCCTTTCTTGAACCTGCCTGCCCGGATGCGCCCGCCAATGCTCCCTACCTTTACCGGCTTGAACTTCCCGCCCTCGTACTTAAACCAGTGGTTCCCGGCGAGAATATCCTTGCGTCCGTCTCCGTCCACATCAAACGCATCCAGACCCTCGGCGTAGCTCGCTGCATTCTCCACCGCCTCACCTGCTTGCCCTAAGTAGATCGCCTCCAGCGGCCAGGAAGCCGCGGTCTTCGGATTTGCAGGGATCTCCGCGAGGAACAGCGTCTGCGCGCGCTGATTCCAGAAAACAAGCTGAGGCTTGCCCGTTCCTTTGAAATCAGCGAATACCTGATCGTGATGCTGGTTCGCCCCCTCCTGCTTGATGACGTGGCGCGTCCACGAAACATTAGGGTCGAAGTTCGGTGCGGGATTTTCCCACCAGTAGAGTTTTTCCCGCGGATATCCTCGCCGAAGACAACATCCAGATCGCCGTCCCCATCGATGTCGTAGGCTGCTCCTCCTGCTTCGAGACGGAGAAAATCCTTTTCGATCACGTACCGCTGCCATCCGTTCGCCGTGCGCCGCATCCAGACGAGCGCCGGCGCATGCACGCGATAGCTGATAATGACCCCGTCAGCCGGGCCGTTGTCGAACTTGCCGACCAGCGCGCCCGTCTGCTGGTTTGAGCCGCCAGGATTCGGCACCTGCCCTTTCGCGCTCGACACATGAACCCACTTGATCTCGGCGAACGCGGGCGTAACCGAAGCCAGAAGGAGCGCAGTGGTGAACCATAGGACGCGTCCCATCGCTCGGCTTGGACGCGCAATACGGCGAGCATGAGAACTCTTCATTCAGGCCCCCCTGTTTCGAAGCGTCAGGATTCGACTTTACGCGCAGCGGAGTTCCACTTCAACCGACGGCCGGTCCGGAGCGACTCCATCGCCATGCACAGCACAATATTGGTCGCCTGTCCTGCCTCCACCGGCGCATTCGGTTCCTTCCGTGACCTGACACAATCGAGGAAGTTCCGGATATGCGCACGCGATGCGGACTCGAAGCTCCCCGGACGTTTCGCCTCCAGTGCTGGCACCATCTCAACCGAGTTCTGCTGCGGGTACAGCGTGTACCATTCCCGCCCGACATCGAACCGCGCCTGCGTGCCGTGGAACTGCTTCAACTGGTCGTTGAAGGCGTTATACCGCATCGCCTTGTAGCCGATGGTGAATGTCGCCAAGTAGTTCTCCGGATACTCGATGGTCATGCTAGCTGTTTCCGGCACCTCGGCGCCCGGCAAGTTGGCCTTTCCTCCGGTGCACGTGACCGCCAATGGCTCCTTCGAGTTCATGAACCACTGAATTGCGTCGATGATATGCGCCGCCTGTCCTACGAGGAGACCTCCGGAATAGTCCCAGAAATAGTACCAGTTGAAAAAGCGGGTTTCGTCCAAGCTTCGTTTTGGCGCTGAACCCAGCCATTGCTCCCAATCCAGCTTGCCCTCCAGTTTGCGGTTGGAGAGCGCCGCCTGGTGGTTCAACCATTGGGAGGTCACGAGGTGAACCGAGCCTAGCTTGCCGGAGTCCATCACGCGTTTGGCTTCCTGGAAAAGATCGAAGCTCCTGCGCTGCGTTCCCACCTGGACGATCCGCTTCGTCCGGCGCACGGCATCGATGACGTCGAAGCCCTCGGAGATCTTGTGCGCCATGGGCTTTTCCACGTAGACATCTTTGCCGGCCTCGACCGAATCAATCACCATCCGAGCGTGCCAGTGGTCAGGGGTCGCCACAATCACGACGTCGATGGACTTGTCCTCCAGCATCTTCCGGTAGTCTGAGTAGGACTGCGCGCCAGTGTTTGCGGCTTTCAGGCCCGCCTGCAGGTTTGGCTCGTAGACGTCGCAAACCGCCATCATCTCGACGCCGATTTCCTTAAACTGGGCTGTGAGATACCGGCCGCGCCCGCCAGCTCCGATGATCGCCCCGCGCACGCGGTCGTTGGCTCCCAGCACGGATCGATAAGCAGCCGCTGTACTCGTAACCAGAAAACTCCTGCGCTTCATCCAGCCTCCCTTGCCAGAACCCGTGCGAGTCCTCCCACTGGGTCCTTTGCTGCAACTATAGAACAGAACCGGAGGCGACGAACACGGAATGATCGCCTCTATCCCAACTCATTCTCCGATCCGCCGGATCGCCCCGGCTCTGTTAGCATTAGGCAAATTGATATGCGGGCCGGTCATTGGAAGCTGTTTCTCGCCGCTTTGCTCTGCGCGGAGGTCCTCAGCGCCCAATTTGTCCCGGGTGCGAAAACGCTGGAAGGCAATCCGGATTGGCCCGCCGAGATGGTGGCCGGGATCAGCAGATATCTCGACAGAGAGCTCGAACGCGTTGTATCGGCGCGCGATCGGTACTGGCGGAGAGATTTTTCCTCGGCCGTCGCTTACGAGAAGTCGGTCCAGCCAAATCGTGCACGCCTCGCGAAAATTATCGGCCTCGTCGATGCCCGTGTTCCTGATGTCGAAGTCATCTACGATGCCGCGTTTGGACGCTCTTCGCTGGTTTCGAAGACTGCGCTTTACGAAGTGCATGCCGTCCGCTGGCCGGTGTTGCCCGGAGTCGACGCCGAGGGCCTGCTGCTAGAGCCGCAATCGCAGCCACGCGCCGCCATCGTCGCGCTGCCCGAAGCTGATTGGTCGCCAGAACAACTGGCCGGCCTCGCGCCCGGACTCTCGCGGGACTCCCAATACGCGCGCCGCTTTGCCGAGCAGGGTTGCCGTGTGCTCGTCGCCACGCTCATCAACCGCGACGATGCGTGGTCCGGAAACCCGCGGCTCCGCTTCACCAATCAGCCGCACCGCGAATTCCTCCATCGCATGACATACCAAATGGGGCGTCACATCATCGGCCTGGAAGTGCAGAAGGTGCTGGCCGCGGTGGATTGGATCGAAAAGACCTTCCCCGGACTTCCCATCGGCGTAGCAGGCTACGGCGAGGGCGGCTTAATCGCGCTGCACGCCGCCGCTTCTGACACTCGCATTGACGCTGCGCTGGTGAGCGGCCATTTTCACCCTCGCGAGAACTTGTGGGAAGAGCCGATCTACCGTAACGTTTGGTCCCTGCTTACGGAATTCGGCGACGCCGAACTTGCGAGCCTCGTTGCCCCGCGCCCCGTCGTCATCGAAGCAGTCGAAGGACCGCAGGTCGCCGGCCCTCGTCCTCCCACCCGGCAGCGAAGAGGCGCCGCGCCTGGCCGGCTCGAAGGTCCATCGTTCGCAGCGGTGCAGCGAGAGTTTGAACGCGCGCGCAAAATTTACGAAAGGCTCGGAAAACCGGAAAGCCTCGTCCTGATCGCGCCACCCAAGGAGCAAGTGCGAGAACCGGGCCCCAAAGCCCAGGCTGCGTTGCTTGAGGCGCTCGGGCAACCGTGGAGGAACATTCCGGCCACTTCACCGCGAGATTTGCGCGGGAACTATGATCCCGCTCCTCGCCTCCGCCGTCAGTTTGAACAGATCGTCGAGTTTACGCAGCAGCTGGTTCGCGAATCTGCTCTTGCGCGCCAGCAGTTCTGGTCCAAGGCCGATACCTCCAGCCTGGATGCCTGGAAGCGCACCGCCGAATGGTATCGGAACTATTACTGGGACGAGGTGATCGGGCGTCTTCCGCCCCCTTCCGCGCCGCTCGAGCCGCGTATCCGGGAAGCGCCAGGCACTGCCAAATGGCGCCGCTTCGACGTAGTCCTTCCCGTCTGGCCGGATGTGTTCGCCTACGGCGTACTGCTGCTCCCAACGGATCTGAAGAACGGAGAACCGCGTCCGGTAGTTGTGTGCCAGCACGGACTCGACGGCCGCTCTGACGATCTCATCCTTCCCCGCAACGAAACCGCCCGGCGAGTCTACGGCAACTTCGCGGCGAAACTGGCCGATCGCGGCTTTGTCGTCTTCGTGCCGCAATTGCCTTACACAGGGGAGTTCCGCCAGTTGCAGAGAAAGGCCAATCCACTTAAGCTCTCGATCTATTCCTTCATCCTTGGCCAGAACCAGCGCATCCTGGAATGGCTCTCCGCTCAGCCCTTCGTCGATCCGGGCAGAATCGCTTTCTACGGCCTTTCCTATGGCGGAAAAACGGCGCTGCGCGTGCCGCCGCTGCTTGACCAGTACGTCCTCTCCATTTGCTCGGGTGATTTCAATGAGTGGATCTGGAAGGTGACCACCATGGATTTCGCTGGCAGCTACATGTTCACTCACGAGTACGAAATCATGGAGTTCGATACGGGCAATACCTTCAACCACGCTGAGCTGGCCATGCTCATGGCGCCGCGTCCGTTTATGGTGGAACGCGGGCATCGCGACCCCGTCGGCATCGACGAATGGGTCTCCTTCGAATACGCGAAGGTGCGGCGTTTCTATGACGAACTGGGCATCGGCGACCGCACCACCATCGAATACTTCAACGGCCCGCACCAAATCCACGGCATGGGCACGTTCCGCTTCCTGCACCGCTTTTTGCAGTGGCCGGAGCCGCAGGACTGAGCCTGCCCGCCGTAATTCAGAAAACGTACGGTTTGAAACAAGCGTTCAACAAGCGTTGAACGGCCCATTCTGAGCTGCAGCGCCGCCGAATTGTACCTTGACACCCGCCTGGGCATGCCGTATAACCAACCTCGTCGCCGGGCTACCGGCTGGGGCCCCACTCTATCTATCGGGCGGCTCGTGTCACCCCGAGGCAATCGGGCGCCGTTGCCGTTCGCTCATCCACAATACCCGCGCGTGCAAATTCCATCAGCACGTGCCGGCGATTCTCGTTGGCGAAGGAGGGAACCGTGAGTGTCGTACCCATATTGCGACGCGTGTGTTTCGGCGTAGGTTCTGTCTGTCTCCTGTTGCTTGCGGCAGTGCTGCTCGCCGATGGCGACGGCAAACGGGACTCAGCCACGGCAAATGCGATAGTAATGGTCCAGGAGGGGCAACGGACGTTCCGCTTCGACACATTTGGAGACGAGGCGTTCTGGGGCGATCAACTGAAATTGCATCTGGCGATCGAAGGCGCGCAGTTCGGCGGGGTTGGTCCTGGCGTATCGCCGCGCACGGCGCTCTCAGTTGGTCTGAAAGTGGACGCAGACGCGCTTCCCTTGAACCTGCTCGAGCAGTTCCGGCGCGGCGATATCAACCTGGACAACCCAGCGGTCACGCTCGCGCTGCTGCGCCTGGACGCAGTTGTCGGCGTGAAGGGCTTTTTCGAAGGCGGCACGCTCCGGTCAATCGGGATTCAGTGCGCGCTGTGCCACTCCACTGTGGATAACTCCCAGCCAGAGCTCTGCCCGCCCAGTTTGCAGCCGAACCCGGGCACCGGCTGCGTTGGCCGTCGCTTGGATGGCTGGGCGAATCGCGACCTGAACGTCGGAGCAATCATAGCGCTCGCGCCCGATCTGACCCCCTTCACCAATTTGCTCGGGGTGGATGCGGACACGGTCAGGAAGGTTCTCCTCGCCTGGGGGCCGGGCAAGTTCGATGCGGAATTAATCCTCGATGGTAAAGGTTTCCGTCCCGACGGCCAGACTGCCGCCACTTTGATCCCGCCGGCCTTTGGGCTCGCCGGCGTCAACCTGCACACCTGGACGGGCTGGGGATCCATCCCTTATTGGAATGCCTTCGTAGCGAACCTCGAAATGCACGGTCAAGGCCGGTTCTTCGACCCCCGCCTTGACAACCCGCAGCAGTTCCCGATTGCGGCCGCGAACGGCTTCGCCAACGTGATGATAGATCCGGACGCGGATCGGATCACCTCCAAGCTGGCGGCTCTGCACGTGTATCAGCTCTCAATTCCGTCGCCGGAACCGCCGCCCGGCAGTTTCGATCCCGAGGCCGCCAAGAGGGGAGAAGCGCTATTCACGGGGAAAGCCATGTGCAACAACTGCCACGTCAAGCCGCTGTGGACCGAACCCGGCTGGAACCTGCACCTTCTTGCTGAAATCTGCACCGATTCATTTCAGGCGGACCGGTCGCCGGACCGGCGTTACAGAACCTCGCCGCTTGGCGCGCTCTTCACCCACACCAAAGGCGGCTTCTACCACGATGGCCGTTTCGCCACCTTACCGGACGTGATCGATCACTACAATGCATGCTTCAGTTTGGGACTTACGGATACGGAACGAACTGACCTGGTGAACTATCTGCTCAGCCTTCGGTTTTGAACCGGCTAGCTCCGCGGCTAGCGCGATGGCTTGGCAGGAACAGCGGGCCGCTCAGCTCGAACGTAATCACTATTCCGGAGCGGCCCGCCCGGCTTGACTTCGTCTGGTATTGGCAGACCGGCCGCCTTCATGACGCGGTGGAACGCCGCCACCGTCGCGGGCGACGGCTTGTAATTGCCAAACCGGTAGCCTTGCGCGATGGTCAGCGGCGTCCAGCCGTGCACGTTTTTCCGGTTCCAGATCTCCGGTTTAGCCCCTTTTGCCGCGAGGAATTCCACGACTGCAGGTAAGTTTTTGTACGCCGCGCCGTGCATTGCAGTTTCGCCGTTGTTGTCAACGGCGTTGATGTCGTTGCCCAGCTCCAAGGCCACTTGCACGGCTTCCAGTACTTCGCCTTCGGTCCCGGCATCTTCGCCAGGGGACCGTGTGCCAAGACCCGCCGCGACGATCAGCGGTGTCGCGTTATCGGCGTTCGGGATCGTTGGATCAGCGCCGAGCGATGCCAACAGACGCATCAGTTCGACATCTGCTGTACGCGCTGCCAGCAAGAACGGCGTTGCGCCGACGGTGTTCAGGCTCGTGAGTCCGAAGTTGACTCGGCGCGTCATCCGGAGGTTCAGATCAGCGCCGTGCTCGGCCATTTTCCGCACGAACTCAAGGCTTGTCATCGTGCCGGAGCCATAAGGCGGCGGATCGTTATCGCCGCCCCCAGGCTTACGCACGGTCGGAATCATGTGCAAAGGAGCATAGCCCGGACCCATTGCATTCGGCTCAGCACCGGCTTCGAGCAGCATCGCCGCAAGGCTGAAGTGGGCATTCGCCACCGCCAGGTGCAACGCGCTGGTCCCGGCCCTCGGGGCTCCGGCGCCAGATGCGGGCCTTGGCCCCGGGGCCTGCCGCGGCCGGATCGTCTCGTTGACGTCTGCACCCGCTTCCAGCAGGACACGGACAACGTCGGCGTGTCCTTCGCGGACGGCGAACAACAGCGGGGTAAAACCGGAAGGAAGGCTTTCCCGGAAATCGGCGCCGGCTTCGAGCAGAGCCCGCACAACTTCTGCGTGGCCTTCGGCCGCCGCCCACATGAGTGCTGTCTGGCCGCGACGGGGCTCCTTCGCGTAGACGTTGGCGCCTCTGGCAAGAAGCGCCTTCACGGCCTCCACCTTTCCGGTGCGCGCGGCCGTCATCAGCGGCGTCTCCCCTCCCGGAAGGGCGGCGTTCGGATCCGCGCCAGCCTTCAGGAGCAACTCCACCATCGCTCCGTTCCCATTGGTGCACGCAAGCGACAGCGGAGTGACGCCGTAGCGGTTCGCCGCGTTGACGTTCGCCCCTGCGCGAATCAACTGCTCCGCGCGCGGCAAATCGTCCTCGTAGACGGCCCGGTGCAAAGGCGTCGTACCGTCCTTGTCCACCGCTGCCAGGAGCGCCATCGCCCCCAACAGGCAGATCACAACAAGCCTGCCACAGCGTGTCATCGTTACACCGAAAGGGGTTCCAGCAGTTCGTCGATTTTGCCGTCGCTGTCCTGGAAGGAATCGAGCCGCACACCGACTTTGTCAAGCAGCGTTAGATGCAGATTGGCCAGAGGCTTTGGCTCCTGATACCGGATGTGCCGGCCCCCTTTGAGCTTGCCCCCTGCGGCGCCTGCAACCAGAATGGGCAAATTCGTGTGGTCGTGGACATCGGGGTTGCCCATGCCGCTGCCATACAGCCAGAGGCAGTGATCGAGCAGCGAGCCGTCGCCGTCTGGAGTGCCCTTTAGCTTTTGAAGGAACTCGGCAAAGAGCGACACGTGGTATGCGTTGATTCTGGCCACCTTAACGAGTTTCTCCGGATCGCCTCCGTTGTGAGTCAGCGGGTGATGCGGTTCGGAGACGCCGATCTCCGGGTAAGTCCGGTTGCTCGTCTCGCGGGCGAGCTGGAAGGTGATGATTCTGGTTACATCGCCCTGCAGCGCGAGTACCTGAAGATCGAACATCAGTCGCGCGTGATCGGCATAAGCGGCGGGAACGCCGACTGGGCGCTCGAGATCCGGCAGTGGATTCTCCTCAGCCGCAGCTTCTGCCTTTTGGATCCGGCGCTCCACTTCGCGAACCGTGTCGAGGTATTGATTGACGCGCACGCGATCGGAGGGGCCAATTTCTCTCTGTAAACGGGCGATGTCTTCCCTCACCCAGTCCAGCAGGCTGGCATTCTCGCGCAGATCCGCTCTGCGATCCGCGGCACTGCCGCCATCGCCGAAGAGGCGCTCGAATACTACGCGGGGATGAGCCTCGGCCGGCAGGGGCGTCGTCGGAGAGGACCAGGACAGGTTGTTCTGGTAGACGCAGGCATAGCCGTTGTCACACTGCCCCACCGTCGTGAGGAGATCCATCGCGAGTTCCAACGAGGGGAGCCGCGTGTCGCGCCCCAAGTGCCGGGCGGCGATCTGATCGACGGTGGTTCCCAGATAGTAGTCGCTGCTTTCGGTCCACTTCGCCTTGGCCGCGCTCAGGAATGCGGCATTCGAGGTTGCATGCGTGCCGGGATAGGCGTTCTTCAGCTCCAGATTGGTGATTACCGTGATGTAGTCGACAACCGGGGCAAGCGAACGGAGCGAAGGCGACAACTCCGTGAGGCGGCCTGAGCCGGGGGGAGTCCTCTCCGGAAGGTGCGCCCCCATCGGCATGTACACGAAGCCCAGGCGGCGCACGGGATTCGCCGGCGTGGCCGTCTGTGCAGTCAAGGCCGGGACCATGGCATCCAGCAACGGCAGCGCGACGGTGGCGCCGAGGCCGCGGAGAAACGTCCGTCGCGGCAGAGCTTTCCTCGTGATAATCACTGCGACCTCCTCATCTGGAATGGCGTACTGTTGACGATCCCCAGGATGAAGGACGAAAACCTGTAATCGGCCTTTTTGGCCTCGCGGACCACTTTCCGTATCGACGGCGCATCGTAGTACTCGACTCCACGGCCCAGTGCGTAGGTCAGAAGTTTTTCCGCAAAGGTGGTTGCAAACACATCGGGGTACTTGAGCAGGGCCTGCTGGAGGCCCGCGACACCCTCGAACTTGCTGCCGTCCGGAAGATTGCCGGAAGCGTCAATCGGCCCGCTGTCGTCGCGATCGCGCCACCGGCCCACCGCGTCATAATTCTCGAACGCAAAACCCAGCGGATCCATCAGATTGTGGCAGCCTGCGCAGGCCGGGTTGGCCCGATGCTGGGCGATCCGCTCGCGCAGCGACAAAGTCTTGCCGGACCCGCTGTTCTCCTTGAGAGCGGGCACGGCCGGCGGCGGGGGAGGCGGCGGCATGCCGAGAATGTTGTCGAGAACCCACTTACCTCTAATGACCGGCGAGGTCCGGGTTGCATAAGAGGTTACGGTCAGAATGCTGCCGTGACGCAGGACGCCCCCGCGCACACTTCCTTCGTCGAATGTCACGCGCCGGAAGCGGCTGCCGTAAACATTCGGAATGCGGTAGTGCTTTGCCAGACGCTCATTCACGAAGGTGTAGTTGGCGCGCAGCAAGTCGAGCACGCTGCGATCCTCCCGCACAATGCTCTCGAAGAACAGCTCGGTCTCCTGGCGGAACGCCTGCCTGAGATTGTCATCGAAGTCTGGAAACAGGCGCATGTCCGGCCGGGCGGCAGCCAGATTCCTGAGGTAGAGCCACTGCTGAGCGAAGTTCGTCACCAGGGAGCGCGACCTTTCGTCGGCGAGCATCCGGCGGACTTGCCGCTCGAGCACGGCCGGCGTCCTCAGCCTCCCGTCAATGGCAGCCTGCAGCAGTTCCTCATCCG
>Ga0207864_1003603_pt1 | contig 12805 bp, 10 predicted proteins | sample HigsolmetaAR202D_FD_184834 | JGI IMG/M metagenome (GOLD analysis project Ga0207864, IMG submission 184834) | Ionic liquid and high solid enriched microbial communities from the Joint BioEnergy Institute, USA - AR20-2-D (SPAdes) (version 2) ...
GGGGGGTGGATGGGGGCGGCGGGGCCGTCCGGCGAGATGGCGTCGAGGTAACCTCGAGCATTTCGGCGGCGGGCGGCGGACTCGGCGATGGCGGCGGCGCGCGTCGCTTCGAGGATCGCGGCGGCCGTGCGTGGCATGGGGCGCGGGGGAGTCGGGGCGCGATAGACCGTCCGGCCGAGGTGCAGGCCGGGGAGGGCTCGGGGCAGCGCATAGAGCGTGGGCCGGGCGAGCGCGGATTGGGCGAAGGCGGCGGATAAGACGGCCGCGTCGGAGGTTCGGGCGGCGACATCGTGCGAGAGCTTGTCCATCCTCCGCAAGAAGTCGGCGGCCAACACCGGGTCGGCGTCGCCTCCGAGAAGGAGCGCACCGCCGCGGCCGCCCGTCCATCCCTTGCCGCGCCCGAAGCTGAGCACGGCGAGCGTGCCGAGCGATCCGAGCGGCCGGCCGCGCCACCGGGCGCCGTGGCCCTGGGCGGCGTCCTCGATGAGGATCGCACCGTATCGCCCGGCGAGTTGTGCGACTGCCTCCCAATCGACCGGGATTCCGTAGAGCGGAGCGACGACGACGCCGCGGGCGCCGGCGCGGAGCGCGCCCTCAACGGTGTCGAGGTCGGGCGAGAGCGTCGACGGGTCGACGTCGTAGAGGAGGACGGGCGTCCCCGCGCCGACCACCGCGGTCGCGACGTCGAAGCACGCGAAGGCGGGGAGCGCGACCGGGGCTCCGCTGGACCACTCGCCGACGATCTCGAGGGCGATCCGGAGCGCGTCGGTCCCACTACCGGTGAGCACGCACGCTCGCGCGCCGTGTTCGGCCAGGAGCCACGCGCGGAGGCGATCCCGCGGGTCGGTGTAGGTTGCGGGGATCATCGACGCGATCGTGGTCGGGATCGAGGAACGGAACGCAGCCGGGATCGACGCCAGGATCGCACGCAGCGGGAGCGGCGAATGGACCGGCGTGTGGTGGCGGAGGCGGCCGAAGAAGCCGCGCGCGCCGCTCCGCCGCCCTCTCACCACCATGGAAGCTCTCTCGCGAGCGCGCCCCCGAGCCGCGTCGCAACGCCGTGCGGCAGGCGTCGCCACGCGGCGCGGGCGATACGCATGGCCGGCCGCGCTGTTGGATCGCCAGCCGGTTCGGCGGCCGCAGGATCGCCCGCGCGTTTGCCGGCGGGCGCGTCGTCGCGGGACCAGACTCGCCACGGGAGCGGGACTTCCCTCCCTCCCCACTGCAGCTTGAACCGGTGCGTGCCGCTCCCGGGCGAGCACCGCCCGAAGTCGAACGTCCGGGCGCCGCGCCGGATCGCCTCCTCCATGAACGCCCAGTAGAGGAGCATGTTGGGCGCCATGCGGTTGTGCTCGCGGAGCGACGACGCCCACGTCATCTCGAACGTCTCCCGCCAGATGAACCCGCACCCTGCGGCGACGGGCGCGCCGCGCCAGTACACCGCGCCGAAGATCACGCGATCATCGAATGCGCGCGCGATCGCATCGAACAGAACGAGCGGGTGCGCCGGCGTGCCGAGGTCGCGCATGTTGCGGGCGTAGACCAGGTGGAACGCGCGGCGCTGGTCGGGACCGAACCGCACCTCCATCGCTTCCTTCATCGCGCGGCGGATCTGGCTCCGGAGCTTCGAGCGGAGCCCGTCGTTCCACAGCGTCTCGGGCGAGTCGGGCAGGTCGAGGAGGACGGTGACTTTGAAGCGCGCCGGTGGGACGTCGCATTCAACGTCGTCGCGGTCCCGGAGCACGAGCGACCGGGCTCCGGCGTCGCGGGCGCGCTCCAGGGCGAACTCGGCCAGCCGCGCGCGGGCCTCGGCCGTGCCGATCGCGCCGCCGACGTTCATGAGCGGCACGGAGACGTGATGGCTCCCGAAGATCCTGGAGCGCACCTCGAAGATCGGGAGCGCGCCGAGCCATGTCCCGGCGTCGTCGACCGCTAAGAAAAAGCGTGGGTGATAGCCGTAAACGGCGGGCAGGACATCGCGCCACGCGGCAAGGTGGGCAATGCTGGCGCCGGGCGCGCGGGCGACGAACCGGTCCCAGGCGTCGTCGGCGCCGTGGTACTCCTCGATGGTCACGGCCCGCCTCACGCGGCCTGGCGGACCGGCTGGGCGCCGGGCTCGCCGGACCCGAGCGTGTCCGCGATCGCGGTGAAGCGGAACTCGGCCAGAAGCCGACGCAGTCGGTCGGCCGTGCGTCGCAGCCCGCCGTAGTGGCGGATCCGGGTGAGCCACGGCACCGGCACGCGCGGCTGTCCGGGGTCCAGCTCCCAGGGGTGGATGTAGAAGGTGCCCGGCACGCCCTGCTGCTGCGCCTCCTGGAGCGCCGCGCGGACGAGGCCGTAGGGGAACAGGCGGAAGTAGGCACCGCCGCCGGCGGGGATGTTCACCCCCCAGCGTCGCAACGTCGCCGGCGGGAGCTCGGCCAGGCGCCCGGCCGGGCGATCGAGCCAATGGACGTGGCGCTGAGCGGCCGGGTAGCCGTACCCGGGCCGCTGGATCGGGAAGAGGCTCGAGTCGTAGCGGTACCCCTCCTCGATCAGGATGTCGAGCGCCCACTCGACGCCGGGCGTGATCGAGAAGCTCGGCGCGCGAAAGCCGCGGACCGGCTCGCCGCTGATGTCCTCGAGCACCTGCTTGGATTGCCTCACCGACTGCCGGAACCGCTCGGGCGTTTGGTCGGTCACGCGCCTGTGGTCCCACCCGTGGGACGCAATCTCGTGCCCCGCGTTCGCGATCTCGCGAACCAGCGCCGGCTGTCGGTCCGCCAGCCAGCCGAGGACGAAGAAGGTGCCGCGCGCGCCGTACCGGTCGAGCAGCTCGAGGAGGTCCCGGACGCTGTCGGCTACGCGGCTCTCCATCTCCCCCCACCGCCGGCGATCGAGACGCGGCTCGAACGCCGACACCTGGAAATACTCCTCCACGTCGACCGTGAAGTGGTGGACATGCATCGGTCAACCTCCGGTCCGGGTCCAGCGCGCACCGGGGGGCAACCGATGTGCCCTGGGTGTTGTGGTTCGCGGGGTTGCACGACAGGCGCCCTCCTGTTGCGCCCGCGCCTCACGCCGTCGCTGCGCCGCCACGGCCGTGCAATGTTCCGCCGGACCGATCGGCGTCCCGGGGTGTCGCGTGTCCGGTCGACGACGCGCGCCTCCACCGAGCCGTTCGCGGTTCGACAGCCGACGCACCCGCCGGGTACGCCTCCTGCCCCATCCATCGGCGAAAGCGATTGGGGGAAGGGTGGTGATCCGGGACGAATCACAGGTCGAAGAGTCTCGTATGCCTCCGGCGTTCGAATCGACGCCACACGCGGCTCCCACGGCTGGATCCGCCGCGGCCCGGCTTCTCGCGGGCGACAGGATCGGCGCGGTCGTCGAGGTCTGCCCCGACGCTGCCGACCGCTTGCCGGTCGAGCTGATCGCGTCGGTCTACCGTGCGAGCAGGAGCGCGCTCATGGTCCTCGTCTGCCACGGCGCGAGCCGAGAGGCCGTCGATGCCGCGCTCACGCCGACCGTGCAGGAGGTCGGGCTCGACGTGCACGGCGTGCTGTACCTGGACGGGGACGACGTGCCTTCGGTTCGGGAAGCGGTGCAGCGGGCGCCGGTCGTCGTCGCGGCGACGGACCGGTTCCGCGAGCGGCTGAGCGCCTGGGGCGTCCCGTTCGTCGACCCGGGCGAGGCGTTTCGGCGGTTCGAGGGGTGGTCGAATGGCGAACGGGTCGATTGAGAGCGCGGCCGGCGAGACGGGCGGGCGGGCGCCGGGCTCGGCGGCCGGCGCGGCGCAGGGGACCGCGCATGGCACGGGCCGAGGGACGGCGCCACGACGGGCGCCGGGAACCGGGCTCGACACGGCGCCCGGACTCCGCGTCCGGGCGCGCCGCATTGCCCGAGACGCGTGGCGCATGCCGGACCGGCTGCTGCACGCGCGCCGCCGGGCGGCGCTGCTCTCGCGGCTCGGGCGCGGCGCGCCGCCGGGTCGCATTCTGTTCGTCTGCCACGGCAACATCATCCGCAGCCCCTTCGCCGAACACCTGGCCCGGGCACGCGCGCCGTCCGTGCTGGACGGCCGGATCGACTTCGCTTCGGCGGGGTTCATCGGGCCGGGTCGCCCGTCGCCGCCGGAAGCGCTCGAGGCGGCGCGCCTCTGGGGGATCGACCTCTCGCCGCACCGGTCGCGTCTGCTGTCGCGCGACGAGGTGAGCCGCGCGGGGTTGGTCTTCGTCGTCGAGCCGCGCCAGCGACACGCCGTGCGACGGCTCGGCTGCCCGGCCAGCCGCGTCCTCCTTCTCGGCGACCTGGACCCGGAGCCGGTCGCGACGCGCGAGATCGTCGACCCGTTCGGCAGGCCCGGGGCGGTGCTCCTCGAGAGCTACCGACGCATCGTCCGATGCGTCGATGCGCTGCTCGGCGCGCTCGCCACCGGTGCCGGCGGGACGGCGGAGACTCCCGCCGGACCGACGCACCGCGCCGCCGTCGGGTCCCATCGCGCGTGGCGGAGATCCAGCTCGCGGGGCGCACGCGCGGAAGGCGTCGCATGAAGCTGCGCGCCGCCCTCGCGCAGGCGATCGGACCGGCGTTCATCGCGGCGTTGTGCGGCCCAGCAGACGAGGTCGGGCGCGGTGCCGCGGACCAGCGCGCGGGCGACGTCGCCGCGGAGGCGACGTCGCAGAGCCACGACTCGAGCCGCGCGCCCGCCGAGACGGCTGCGGCGGTGCCGACCGGGACGACCGCAACGGCGGTAGCGCCGGCGCCGGTCCCGACGCCCGTCCTCACCCGCGAAGGCGGCCGCTTCCTACTGGACGGCCGGCCGATCACGCCGTTCGGGCTCCGTCTCGCCAACACGCTCCAGTCGGACGAGATCGCGAATCGCATGATCGCTCACATGGACGAGATGCGGGCGCACGGGATCCAGAGCTTCTCGCTGACGCTCCAGGGTGGGCGCCACACGGATGGCGGCAACTCCGCGTTCAACGCGTACACGCCTGACGGCGAGCTGAAGCCCGAGTACCGCGACCGCCTGGCCCGGGTCCTGAACGCCGCGGCCCGGCACGGGATGGTCCCCGTCGTCGTCTTCTTCTACCGCGGCCGCGACGAGGAGCTGAACGGCTCCGACGCAGTTCGCGCCGCCGTGCGCAACACGATGGAGTTCCTGCGGCCGTGGCGGCACCTGTGGGTCAGCATCGCGAACGAGCCGTACCACGGCGGCTACGACCAGCCGCTCCTGACCGAGCGCGCCGGTTATACGGAGCTATACCGGCTCGCGAAGGAGGTCGACCCCGACCGGATCGTATACGGGTCGCACGACCGGGGCGCGAACGACGGGTTCATCGCGGACACCTGGGGGCGCGCGGGGAAGGCCCCTCCCCGCGCCGGCGACGTCAGCATCGAGTACCGCCCTGGGCTGGACGACATGGACGACCCCGGCAAGTTTTCCGCGGCGGACCGCGCCCGGACCCGCGAGGAGATCATGGCGACGGCGCGCGGCGGCGGGTACTTCTTCCTCCACGCCGCCTGGCACCAGAAGGCCGACGCGCCGGGATGGCCGCGCTTCGACAAGGGCGGCGCCGGGACCGAAGACGACCCGGGCGTCGCGTTCGCCTGGGACGCGATGCGGGATTACGCGAGGGGGCGGCAATAGCTCGGCTCGCGGGCGCCGCATCGTGACACCGCCGAATCGCGGCGGCCCCGGATCGTGTGACGGCGTTCGCCCGGCCTCACACCCGCCGCGCCTTGACGGTCACCGGCGCGCCCAGCCGCGCGGTCCACCCGATCCGCTCGAAGATCGCCTCGACACGGGCCGACGTCCGTGGTCGGTCCAGGATGCGATGCACGCGGACGGGGAGGAAGAAGCCGCGGTGCACGCGCTCGATCCGGAACCCGTGGCGCTCGAGCTCGCCGGCAAGGTCGGTGGGGGAGATCGTCGCGTAGCCGCGGTGCGCACCCTTCGAGACCCGGCGGATGCGTCGCTTCCAGACCGACTCGAGGCGCGCGAAGCTGCCGGGCGGCGGGAAGTCCACGACCAGAACGTCCCGCGTCACGCGGCACAGTTCGCCCACGGCGCGGCGCCAGTCCGGCAGGTGCATGAGCAGGCGGGAAGCGACGGTGCACGCGAACGCGCGGTCGCGAAACCCGAGCGCGTGGGCGTCCGAAACCACGAAGGCGCCGCCGCACTCCGCGCGGCGGGCCTTCTCCCTCGCGACCGAGAGCATCTCGAGAGAAAAATCGGCGGCGACGACGCTCCAACCCGATCGCGCGAGCGGGATCGCCAGCTTGCCGGTCCCCGCGCCCGCGTCCAGGATCGGGCCGTCGTGGCCGTCGAGCAGTTCGAGGTAGAGGGCGACCTCGCGCTCCTCGAGCCACTGGCCGAAGCGGCCGCCGAACCGGTCCGCGTCGTACTCGCGGGCGTGTTGCGGCTCCCGGTACTGCGTGGCCGCGCTGGGGAGCGTCATGGGTACCTCCGGTCGGCGGTCCGCGCCGTGCGGGCCGCGCCGGGCAATCCGGGCTCGTCGGCGGCACCCGGCGCACCCACCCGGCGTCCCCCGCCCTCGCCGGGCATCGGAATCTGCGCGAGGAACGCCTCGAGCCGCGCCATGTACGCCTCCGGGCCGTAGCGCTCGCGGGCGAGGGCGGCGGCGCCGGCCGCGATCGAACGTGCGCGCGCCGGGTCGGCCAGGACGCGGATCATGCCGTCCGCGACCGCCTGCGGCGTCGGCTCGACCAGCTCCGCGGATGCGGTGTCGAGGACCTGCGTGTGAGAGCGGATCGCCGTCGCGACGATCGGCTTCCCCGCCCTCAAATACTGGTAGATCTTGAGCGGTGTGTTCGTCCCGCGCGATCGGCAGGTGACGAGCACGTCCGCCGCGTAGTGGTACCGCGGCACGTCCTCGGGCGGGACGGCGGGGACGAAGACGAACGCGTTGGCGACGCCGCGCGCTTCGGCTCGCCGGCGCAGTTCGCCGATCTGCGCCTCGGACCCGCCCACGAGAACGAACCGGACGTCCGGCGCCGCGGCGAGCACGAGCGGCGCCGCATCGATCAACAGGTCGAGCCCCTGGTACGCCTCCAGCGTCCCGGTGTAGAGCACCACACGCGCATCCTCGACACCGAGGCGGCGCCGCAGCTCCGACCGGTCGGCGGGTCCGAGCTTCGGCGGGTCGAAGTCGAGCGTGTTCTCGATCATCGCGACCGGGCCGCGGTAGCCGCGCGCGACGACGTGGTCGCGCAACTCCGGGCAGATCGCGATCACGCCGGCCGCGCCGGCCAGCGTGTACCTCTCGAGCCGGTCGAAGACCGAGACGACCGGCCTCACGTTGAACCGGCCGAAGTTGGCGAACTGCTGCGGCAGGCTCGAGTGCATGTCGTAGACGTGCGGCAGCCCGACGCGCGGCGCGAGCCAGGCGCCATGGAAGCCGGCTTCCTCGTGCGTGTGCAGCAAGTCGAAGCGGCCGGTGCGGGCCAGGCGCCCGGCGAGCCGGAAGAGCGGTGCGTCAAGCGCGAGCTTCGCGACGGACGGGCCGATGGCGACGTCGCTCACGCCCGGCGGCCGGGGCGACCGATGGATCACGAGGCCGTCGACGCCCGGGTCGTCGCCGAAGGGGTAGGTGACCAGCTCGACCGCATGGCCGAGACGGAGCAGCGCGCGGATCCGGTGCAGCACGCTGAACGGCGTGCCGCGCGGGCGGAAGAAGGGCTGCGGCGCGACCATCAGGATGCGGCGGCGGCCCGCGGCCACCGCCGCGCCGCCCGAACGCGACGTCGTCGCCATCGACTAGAGCATCCCGTTCGCCCGGTACCACTCGGCCGCGCGGCGCAGCCCCACCGGGAGCGGGACCTTGGGCTCGTAGCCGAGCTCGGTCCTGGCGCGCGTGATGTCGAACGCGCGGTCCTGGCGGTACCAATCGACGCGGCGCGGGAAGATCGGCGGCGCGATCCCGAACGGCCGGCACGCCTTCTCGACCACGTGCCCCGCCACGAGCAGCGGCGTCAGCGGGAAGCGGCGGAATTGGACCCGCACGCCCATCGCGTCGGCCACCTGCCGCACCAGCTCCTCGATCGTACAATGTTTCTCGTCGGCGATGAGGTAGGCGCGCCCGTCGCCGCGGGGCGACTCCATCGCCAGCATGAACGCGTCGATGAGGTTGTCGATGTAGACGGAGTGGTAAAGCGTCCGCCCATCGCCGAACATCGGGAACCAACCGCGGGCGACGCGGCGGAAGATCATGTAGAAGCGCTCCGGGTCGCCGGGGCCGTAGATCCCCGCGGGGCGCAGGATCAGCGTCGGCAGACCGCGCGCGGTGTACTCCTGGACGACGCGCTCGCCCTCGTACTTCGTGCGCTGGTAGTAGTCGGCCGGCGCGATCGGCGCATCCTCCGTCGCCGGCGGGTTCTCGACGTTGCCGTGCACGCCGCACGTGCTGCAGTAGATCAGCTTGCGCACGCCCGCGCGGTACGCGGCGTCGACCACGATGCGCGTGCCGTCGATGTTGACGTCGTCGTAGACATCGCGCCCCACGTCGAGCTGGCGGAACGCCGCGGCCACGTGGTGCACGACGTCGACGCCCTTCATCAGCCGCTCGACGGTGTCGCGGTCGGTCACCGAGCCGAGCGTGATCTGCGCGCCGCGACGCGTGAGTTCGTCGAAGAACAGGCCCTTCTGCGTGTCGAGGCCGACCACCTGGTGCCCTTCGTCCAGGAGCCGCCTCACGAGCGCCGAGCCGGTGAATCCCGTCGCGCCCGTCACCAGGACTTTCATCGTTTCGCTCCTTCCCACTCGCTGTGTCTGTCCGGCGCCCGCCGCCCAACGTCGCCTCTCCAAAGCGCCGCCCGACGTCGCCGCCCAATGCGGCCGCCCTTGCTCGAAGCCCTAACCCGCCGCGTCACCCGGCCGCCACCGCACGCGCCGGCTTCATGGGGTGGTTCACGCCTGCCGGGTGTTTGACCAGGAACGGCCCGATCACGAGGTAATCGAGTTTCCCGGCCAGGAACGCGCGGACGCAGTCGTCGGCCGAGCACACGATCGGCTCCTCGTGCATGTTGAAGCTCGTGTTTATCACGCCGGGCAGCCCCGTGCGGCGGTGGAACGCCTCGAGGATCCGGTACATTCCCGGGTTGCGGTCCTTGCGTACGAGGTGCGGGCGCGCCGTGCCGTCGAGGTGGACGACCCCGGGCATGTGGCGCCGCATCCACGGGGTGCAGTGGAACGTGATCGTCATGAACTCCGCCGGGTGCTCGGCGCCGTCCAGTTCGTCGAAGCAACGCTCCCGCTCCTCGTGGATCACCGACGGCGCGAACGGCATGAACTCCGTGCGCGCGAGGTTGGCGTTCAGCCAGTCGTTGACCGAAGGGTCCGTTGGCTGGTAGAGGATCGAGCGGTTGCCGAGCGCGCGCGGGCCGTACTCCATGCGCCCTTCCGCGCGTGCGACGACGTGCCCCTCGGCGAGGAGCGCGGCGATCCGTTCCTCGAGCGGCTCATCGAGCGTCTCGGGCGAGAGGCCGTGCTTGTTCAGCGTCGCCTCGATCTCCCGCGCCGTCGGCGCCGTGCCCAGGTAGACGTCCTCGAGCGGCTCTTCCGGCGCCTTCATCGTCCGCGGGAGCACGCCCGGCACGCACGCGGCCATCGCCGCGCCGACGCAGAGGCCGCCGTCGCCCATGTGCGGGTGGATGAAGATCCGGTCGACCTCCTCGAGCCGATGCACCTCCTCGTTCACGCGCACGTTCGCGAAGACGCCGCCCGCCGCGGCGACGTTCCGCAGCCCCGTGCGACGGCACCAGTAGCCCACGTACCGGCGCACGACGTCCTCGAAGTGGAGCTGGATGCTGGCGGCCAGGTCCTCGCGCTTCCACCCGCGCGGGAGGCGCCGCTCCAGCTCGCGGATCGCGGCGCCGAACGCGACACGGCCCTTGTTGATCAGCCGGCCGTCCTCCTCGTCGATGAACTGCCGGAGGAGCGGGACGTAGATCGGCTCGCCGTGCGCGGCCAGACCGGTGATCTTCCCCTCGTGCTTCTGCGCCTTGAAGCCGCAGATGTGCGTGACGTACGCGTAGTAGTTGCCGAGCGAGTTGTAGGCGGACGTCTCGGTCACGTACTCGAACCGGCCGTTCCTGACCGCGTAGACGAGCGAGCTGCGCCCGTCTCCGCCGCCGTCGATCGAGATCGCCAGCGCGTCGCGGAATCCGCTCGTGAAGTACGCGGAGGTCAGGTGCGCGAAGTGGTGGTCGACGAAGACGATCGGGCAGCGCAGGTCGAACTCGCGGCGCAGAATCGACCGGATCGCGCGGCGGCGGTTCCAGTAGATCGGCGCCTGTAGCGCGTAATAGCCGCTCTCCAGGATCGGGAGCGCGTCGCGGTAGCGCGCGAGGTGGCCGGCGACGCGCTTGATCATCCCGCCCGACCCGTGCTGCATCCCTTGGAACCAGCCGTCGAACGGCTCGAGTTCGTCGACGAATTCGCTCTTCGTGGCGGCGACGATCGCCGCGTCGAAGTCGCCGGGCCGGCTGCCGCTCAGTCGCATGACCTCCGCGATGGCGCCTCGCGGGAAGCCGACGACCAGCTTCATCCTGCAGAGGCGCTCCTCGTTGACGGCGGCCAGGATACGGCCGTCTTCGACGACCGCTGCGCCTCCGTCCCCCTCCGTCGTGATCCCCAGAATCCTCACCGCTCCTCCGTGGCTGCTCGTTCGATAGGGCTCCCCCGCGGACGCGGACACCGCGCGGCGGGATCGGCAAGGGGTGTTCCCCGTCCGGGCATCGCCGGCCGGGGTCGAAGGCGGCCTGACGGCCATGATTGCGAGGCGGCCCCCGGGCCTCGTTGCGCGCCTCGGGTGTGGCGCCGTCGCAACGGTGGTGCTGCCGGCGAGCCACAGATGTGCCGGGGCGGGGGGAGCGGGTCGGTGCCGCCGCCCGCGCCCCGACCCCGGACCCCGTCCGCGGGCCGCGCATGTCCGGATGGATCAGGGTTCGACCCCGCCCCGCGCCGCCTCCGCCGCACTCCGGAGCGGGCCCGTCCCCATGAGCGGATAGATCAGGCTCCCCACCAGCCCGAGCAGGATCCCCTTGGTGCGCAGCAGCAGCGCCGTCGAGAGCCCGACGGCCGCCGGGGCGCCGAACCGGCCGAGCGCGTACATGTGCGCCCACTCCGAAAGACCGATCCCGCCGAACGAGATCGGGAGCATGGTGACGAGGAGGATGACCGGCGTGGCCAGGAAAGTGTCGGCGAACGCGACGTCGCCGCCGAACGCGCGCGCCGAGAAGTGGACGTTCAGCGCGGCGCCGACGTAGAAGAGGAATGACAGCACGATGCAGCGCGCGAGCACGCGCGGGTGTCCGCGGTACGCCTCGAGCGCGTCGTGCAGCCGCATCGCCTTCCTGACGACGCTATGCCCGTCGAAGCGCCGGACCCACCGCGCCGCGCGGCCGTCGAGGAGCACCCAGACCGCCGCGCAGAACGCGCCGCCGACCCCGGCGACGAAGCCGTACACCCAGAGGTGCCACGTCCCCGCGGGCGCGAAGGGGAGCGCCGCGACCGCGATCAGGACCAGCGCCGTGAAGCCGGTCAGCCGCTCGAGGACGACCGCGGCGATCGCGGTCGACGCATCGCCCGTGCGGCGCCCCATGAGGTAGCCGCGTACCAGGTCGCCGCCGACGTTCGTCGGCAGCACGTTGTTGAAGAGATAGCCGATGACGTAGAGGTTGACGCACGCGCCGAGCCCCGCGGCCGCGGACCGCGCGTTCAGCAGGAGTTGCCACTTGCGCGCGCTGATCACGATCAGCACCGGCGACATCGCGAGCGACAACGCGAGGTACCCGGGGTCGGTCTCCCGCAGCGTCCTCCCGAAGTCGGACCAGTCGACCTTGCCCGCGATCCACCAGATCAGCGCTACGCTGACCGCGAAGTGCAAGACCCGCTTCGGCCGGAGCCGTTCCCTGAGTGCGCGCGGGACCGCCATGTAGGTCCCTCCGTTCCTCCGTCGCGGGGCGCAAAATGCGTGCGGACGCCCGGGGGCCCGAAAATTGAACCGGCACGCGCGCGACCGTAGTCCACGAACCCCGGGCCGCCGCGAGAGTCGAGACCATGGAGCCGCCGCGCACCCTGACCCCGAACGGGCCAGTCCTCGTCGACGCGCACGTCCACTTCTACCGGTGCTACCGCCCGGAGCCGTTCCTCGACGGCGCGCTCGTCAACTTCCGTCGCCTCGCCCGGCGGCTCGGCCTGGACCCTCATACGCCGGGGATCCTGTGCCTGACCGAGACGGCGGAAGACCACTGGTTCCGAACCCTCCGCGACGGCGGCGCCGGCCTCGCCCTCGGCCGATGGTCGATCGAAGCCACCGAAGAGGACGGCTCTCTCATCGCTCGCCGCGGCCCCGATGACGCGATCGTCCTCATCGCCGGCCGGCAGATCGCCGCGAGCGAGGGGCTCGAGGTCCTCGCGATCGGACTGGAGGATGAGCTGCCGGACGGACAGCCGCTGCGACGCACGATCGACCGCGTCGTCGCGCTGGACGGCGTGCCCGTCGTTCCGTGGGGCTTCGGCAAATGGTGGTTCAGGCGTGGGCGCATCGTCCGCGAGCTGATCGAACGGCCGCCGCGCGGCCGACTCTTCCTCGGCGACAACGGCGGCCGCCCGCGCGGGCTCGGCGATCCGCCGCTCTTCGCCCTGGCCCGGCGACGCGGGATCTGGACCCTCCCGGGGAGCGACCCGCTCCCCTTCCCGTCCCACGAGCGGCGCGCGGGGGCCAACGGCTTTGTGCTGGACGACCCGATCGACCTCGCCCACCCGAGCACCGTACTGAAGGAGCGGCTGCGCGCCCTC
>Ga0207864_1003605_pt1 | contig 12799 bp, 12 predicted proteins | sample HigsolmetaAR202D_FD_184834 | JGI IMG/M metagenome (GOLD analysis project Ga0207864, IMG submission 184834) | Ionic liquid and high solid enriched microbial communities from the Joint BioEnergy Institute, USA - AR20-2-D (SPAdes) (version 2) ...
GTTGAAACAGAAGAAGAAGGCGGGGCTGGTCAACGGTCCCCTCACGAAGGCAGGATCGGAGCAGGCTCGGTAGAGGGGGTCAGAATTAGTTGCGCAAGGGGGTCAAAAGTTACTTGCGCCTGACAGTGATCGGCGGAGAGCGACCGAGCGGGGATGTCGATCGACTCGAGCACATCGCAGAGGCTTCAACGGAGCCGCCGACGGTGATCGGCGGAGAGCTCGCGGCCTCGGCATCGAGGCGGAGCCGCTCCTCGTGCTTCAACGGAGCCGCCGACGGTGATCGGCGGAGAGACTCCGGGCTCTGGTTCGAGTACCGCCGAATCGTCGAGCTTCAACGGAGCCGCCGACGGTGATCGGCGGAGAGTTGGCGGCACCACGCATGACGGCAAGGGCGGCGAGACGCTTCAACGGAGCCGCCGACGGTGATCGGCGGAGAGTGAAGGTTTCGCGCACCCGCTGAACGCTACGTTCAAAAGCTTCAACGGAGCCGCCGACGGTGATCGGCGGAGAGTTGTCGCAGCAGAACTGCGTGAAGTGCCCGAGTCAACAGCTTCAACGGAGCCGCCGACGGTGATCGGCGGAGAGGCAGGAACGCACGGAGTGGGTGTCATGCGTCCTCTGGGGGCTTCAACGGAGCCGCCGACGGTGATCGGCGGAGAGGCGACCACCACGTCCTTGTGCGTGCCCGCCAGCAGCCGGCTTCAACGGAGCCGCCGACGGTGATCGGCGGAGAGCTCCCGCGCCGATCTCTCCAGTGCCGATCTCTCCGGTGCGGCTTCAACGGAGCCGCCGACGGTGATCGGCGGAGAGTCCTGTCGGTGGTAGCCGTAGTTGGCGACCGACTTGCGCTTCAACGGAGCCGCCGACGGTGATCGGCGGAGAGTCGTCCTCACGTGCAATCTCGACGCCGGCACGACGATCGCTTCAACGGAGCCGCCGACGGTGATCGGCGGAGAGTTCTTCGACTTGTCCTTCTTCGACGAGCTCTTCGCCTCGCTTCAACGGAGCCGCCGACGGTGATCGGCGGAGAGGGCGCGCTCGCCGGCGGCCTCATGACCGAAGGGGATGAGCTTCAACGGAGCCGCCGACGGTGATCGGCGGAGAGGCGCCGAGCGTCGCGATGACGACGCCGGCTTGGCTCGGGCTTCAACGGAGCCGCCGACGGTGATCGGCGGAGAGGCGAGCGCATGAAGGGCCTCGTGCTCAAAATGAAGTCGCTTCAACGGAGCCGCCGACGGTGATCGGCGGAGAGCTACGACACCGCGCGCGAGCTCCGCGCGATGGCGAAGTCGCTTCAACGGAGCCGCCGACGGTGATCGGCGGAGAGATCTGCAAGGCACGCTTGACCTTCTCGTCGCCTGCGTGCTTCAACGGAGCCGCCGACGGTGATCGGCGGAGAGGAGGTCACGATCGACGCCGGTGCGGCGGCGCTCCGGCTTCAACGGAGCCGCCGACGGTGATCGGCGGAGAGTCTGAAGCCCGCATACGAGCCCATCATCCTTGCACGGCTTCAACGGAGCCGCCGACGGTGATCGGCGGAGAGTCCGGCGTACCTCGCGAAGACGCGCTTCGAGATGCCGGCGCTTCAACGGAGCCGCCGACGGTGATCGGCGGAGAGTCGAGCAGTTCCAACGAGGCGTCACCTGGCGCCGAGCTTCAACGGAGCCGCCGACGGTGATCGGCGGAGAGGTCCTCGACGTGCGCCGTGAGGTAGTCGCCCGTAGCGCTTCAACGGAGCCGCCGACGGTGATCGGCGGAGAGCGATCGTGACCTTCATTCCGTCTTCCCGTTCTTCGGGCTTCAACGGAGCCGCCGACGGTGATCGGCGGAGAGTCTCCTGGTACCGCGCGTGTCGCGCCCGCTCGATCGGCTTCAACGGAGCCGCCGACGGTGATCGGCGGAGAGTCGTAGGCCGACCGCACACCGAGCGACCGAATCGCCCTGCTTCAACGGAGCCGCCGACGGTGATCGGCGGAGAGATGGATCCCAGATCAGGGATCAATCTCCGTCCGGATGGCTTCAACGGAGCCGCCGACGGTGATCGGCGGAGAGCTTGTTGCCGATGAGCAGCGCTGGGCGCTCGCCTTGGCTTCAACGGAGCCGCCGACGGTGATCGGCGGAGAGGATGGGATCTCGGCCCTCCGGCTCCGCTGAAGCTGAGCCGGCTTCAACGGAGCCGCCGACGGTGATCGGCGGAGAGCCGAAGAAGATCGGTCTCGGTCACGGCGCGACCTCATCGCTTCAACGGAGCCGCCGACGGTGATCGGCGGAGAGTGCATCTCGGATACGACGTAAGCGCGGATGGGACGGTCGCTTCAACGGAGCCGCCGACGGTGATCGGCGGAGAGGAAGGTGGAGGGCATGATGGCGAAGAGGCTGGTACTGGCTTCAACGGAGCCGCCGACGGTGATCGGCGGAGAGTGCATCGAGAGCGTCCAGTCGGCGCTGTCCTTCTGCTGGCTTCAACGGAGCCGCCGACGGTGATCGGCGGAGAGCTCGGAGGCCGAGCCAAGTTCTCGTGGGCTCTCCTGCTTCAACGGAGCCGCCGACGGTGATCGGCGGAGAGTCACGATGAGACGCGCGAAGCACCGTGCTCGTGAGGCTTCAACGGAGCCGCCGACGGTGATCGGCGGAGAGGTCGACCTCGTCATTCATACCGGGGACATCTTCGACCGGCTTCAACGGAGCCGCCGACGGTGATCGGCGGAGAGTTAGACACTCCGGCGGAATCATTGCGCTTTTTGCCGCGTCGCTTCAACGGAGCCGCCGACGGTGATCGGCGGAGAGGGCCCCGAAGAGGGCGCGGTGTACGTCTCTTTCGGCGTCGCTTCAACGGAGCCGCCGACGGTGATCGGCGGAGAGGCGAAGCTCACGGGCACCTTCCGCAAGGGCTCGACTCGCTTCAACGGAGCCGCCGACGGTGATCGGCGGAGAGACGGACAGCTCGTACACGTCGTGCGCGTGCCCGAGAACGCTTCAACGGAGCCGCCGACGGTGATCGGCGGAGAGGATCCTCCGGGCTGCTTCGGCAAGCTCTGGGATCCGGCTTCAACGGAGCCGCCGACGGTGATCGGCGGAGAGGCGCGCGTCCGAGTCGAGCGTCTGTCGGACGAGGACGCTTCAACGGAGCCGCCGACGGTGATCGGCGGAGAGCGACGACGAGGCGGTCGTCCGGGCTACCCCCGCGGTGCTTCAACGGAGCCGCCGACGGTGATCGGCGGAGAGTCGCGGATCTGGTCGATCTGCTTGGGGGTGAGGATCCGCTTCAACGGAGCCGCCGACGGTGATCGGCGGAGAGGCTCGCTCTTCGCGTCAGCCGGAGCGCCGACGATCTAGCTTCAACGGAGCCGCCGACGGTGATCGGCGGAGAGCCGCCGGGGCGCCGTACGCGAGCGCCGACCGCGATCGCCTGCTTCAACGGAGCCGCCGACGGTGATCGGCGGAGAGCTCGACGGTGATCGGATGCTTCGTGCGGAGGGCTCGGGCTTCAACGGAGCCGCCGACGGTGATCGGCGGAGAGGGACTTCATCCTCGGTCTCACGGCCGAGGCGGACGCGCTGCTTCAACGGAGCCGCCGACGGTGATCGGCGGAGAGGTTAGCGGCGACGTCGGGAGGCTGAACGCTGACGACCCCCGCTTCAACGGAGCCGCCGACGGTGATCGGCGGAGAGGGTCCCGAGGCGGAGGCATCGCGCTCGGGGGATACCTGGCTTCAACGGAGCCGCCGACGGTGATCGGCGGAGAGGCCGCATACGCGATCGGTGCCCGTGGTCGCCTCCACAGCGCTTCAACGGAGCCGCCGACGGTGATCGGCGGAGAGGCGCTCCAGTTCGCGATCCAGGTCGATCAGGTCGCCTGCTTCAACGGAGCCGCCGACGGTGATCGGCGGAGAGGGCGACCGTCGCGATGCTCGCGCGCCTGGCCGAGTACCAGCTTCAACGGAGCCGCCGACGGTGATCGGCGGAGAGGCTTCGTGTTTTGACTACATCTCACGTGGCCACCAGATTTGCTTCAACGGAGCCGCCGACGGTGATCGGCGGAGAGGCCGTGCTCGCGATCGATTGCGCGATGCGTCCGCGACGCTTCAACGGAGCCGCCGACGGTGATCGGCGGAGAGGTCTCCCTCACGAAGCAAGAACGCGAGCTCGCCCTCAAGCTTCAACGGAGCCGCCGACGGTGATCGGCGGAGAGGGGGAACAACGCGGACCTGCTTGCGCGCCGTGACGAGATCCGGCTTCAACGGAGCCGCCGACGGTGATCGGCGGAGAGATCAGTGAAAGCAATCCCAGAGGGAGCACCGTCCGCAGGCTTCAACGGAGCCGCCGACGGTGATCGGCGGAGAGGTTGGCCCGGCACGCCGCGACGGCGGCGTCGTAGGTCTCGCTTCAACGGAGCCGCCGACGGTGATCGGCGGAGAGGTTGGTGAAGGGCTACTACACGGAGACGCTTCATCTGCTTCAACGGAGCCGCCGACGGTGATCGGCGGAGAGGTCCTTGCGCGCGGGAACGGCGCGCACGGCATTGCCGGCTTCAACGGAGCCGCCGACGGTGATCGGCGGAGAGCCGGGGGATGCAGGAGAGGAAGGAGATTGAGTAGATGGCTTCAACGGAGCCGCCGACGGTGATCGGCGGAGAGCGCCTCGAAGACGACGCCGTTGTTCTCGGTGTCGTCCGCTTCAACGGAGCCGCCGACGGTGATCGGCGGAGAGGGATACCGGGCGAGGCTAGCGTCGGAGACGCCTACTAGCTTCAACGGAGCCGCCGACGGTGATCGGCGGAGAGTTCGCAGATCCGTGCGATGGCCAGCAAGGTCTCGCGCGCTTCAACGGAGCCGCCGACGGTGATCGGCGGAGAGCGGCACGACTGGCCAAGAGCCACGGCGTCGTCGTGATCGGCTTCAACGGAGCCGCCGACGGTGATCGGCGGAGAGTTTGGGACGAGGACCAGGAGGGGTGACGATGCTGATGCTTCAACGGAGCCGCCGACGGTGATCGGCGGAGAGTTGTTGACCGTCATGCCAGCGTTGTTGCTGCCCAGGGCGCTTCAACGGAGCCGCCGACGGTGATCGGCGGAGAGGTAGTGACCCGCGACGCGGTCCCAGACTCGGACGGTCGCTTCAACGGAGCCGCCGACGGTGATCGGCGGAGAGCTCGTCGCGTGCACCTATCCGCGGCTGTTCTGTTGGCTTCAACGGAGCCGCCGACGGTGATCGGCGGAGAGCCTTCTCGTCTTCGACCTTCACCGCGCAGTGCTTGCCTGGCTTCAACGGAGCCGCCGACGGTGATCGGCGGAGAGTCGTGGTCGGCGAGCGAGGGCACCGACGGCGCGATCCCGGCTTCAACGGAGCCGCCGACGGTGATCGGCGGAGAGTGAAGCGCTGCCTTCTCTTTTTCGGTGAGCTGATCGGGCTTCAACGGAGCCGCCGACGGTGATCGGCGGAGAGGAAGATGGCGACTGAGAGCAAAAAGGCCGAGTCGAAGCTTCAACGGAGCCGCCGACGGTGATCGGCGGAGAGTGGTGGCGCGATAGGAGGATGAGAGGATGGCCCGCAGGCTTCAACGGAGCCGCCGACGGTGATCGGCGGAGAGGGGCAGAGGGCCGGCAGAAGGAGGCCGCCGGCTTCTGCTTCAACGGAGCCGCCGACGGTGATCGGCGGAGAGCTGCTTTGTGATCTCGTCCCGAACGGCGTGTGCATATCAGCTTCAACGGAGCCGCCGACGGTGATCGGCGGAGAGGGACGTCTGAGGCGATGGCTCGACACATGGCGACCGGGCTGCTTCAACGGAGCCGCCGACGGTGATCGGCGGAGAGGGCGCCTCGCGTGTGACTTCGTCGTGACGCTCATCACGGGCGCTTCAACGGAGCCGCCGACGGTGATCGGCGGAGAGCTGGCGCGCAGTGAAGGCCGAGCCCCTCGAGGTCGCGCTTCAACGGAGCCGCCGACGGTGATCGGCGGAGAGGGGTGCGTGGATGGCGGCCGGCAGGACGCGCCGCGACCAGCTTCAACGGAGCCGCCGACGGTGATCGGCGGAGAGGGAGAAGATGCAACTCGGGGGCGGCTCGACGTCGTCCGCTTCAACGGAGCCGCCGACGGTGATCGGCGGAGAGGCGCGAGGACGTTCGGACGAGGTCGGTGCTCTTGGTGCTTCAACGGAGCCGCCGACGGTGATCGGCGGAGAGCCACGTACGACTCGCTCGTCGCGATCCGCATGCGCAGCTTCAACGGAGCCGCCGACGGTGATCGGCGGAGAGGAGCAAGCGCCAGTTCACTTCCTCGTTCAGCTCGGTTCGCTTCAACGGAGCCGCCGACGGTGATCGGCGGAGAGCGAAGGAGATCCAGATCCGTCACGCGCCGCCGCCGCCGCTTCAACGGAGCCGCCGACGGTGATCGGCGGAGAGCAGGGCAGGCGGTAGAAGGCGATGTGCCGCGGCACGCTTCAACGGAGCCGCCGACGGTGATCGGCGGAGAGAAACAGGCGCGCCCGTACGGGGGCACGATGCAGAGGCTTCAACGGAGCCGCCGACGGTGATCGGCGGAGAGGCTTGACGCACGGGCCGTAGTTGCGAGCGCCTGATGTGCTTCAACGGAGCCGCCGACGGTGATCGGCGGAGAGTGGCCCCCTACGCGAAGGAGAGGAGCTGCTCGCCATTCTCGCTTCAACGGAGCCGCCGACGGTGATCGGCGGAGAGGAAGGCTGTGGGGGGACAATGAGCGCCCTCCTTCCGGCTTCAACGGAGCCGCCGACGGTGATCGGCGGAGAGGAGGTAGCCCGTGGCGCCCGACGCGAACATCCTGGCGCTTCAACGGAGCCGCCGACGGTGATCGGCGGAGAGTTCATGCAGACGAGCACCTGACGCCCCGCCGGCGTCTCGCTTCAACGGAGCCGCCGACGGTGATCGGCGGAGAGTCGGCCAGGCGCGCGAGCATCGCGACGGTTTCGACCGGCTTCAACGGAGCCGCCGACGGTGATCGGCGGAGAGGTAGGAAGTAAGGAGGTCGAAATGGATCCGTTGATTGGCAAGGCTTCAACGGAGCCGCCGACGGTGATCGGCGGAGAGGCTCGGCGAGCTCCCGCAGACGGCCCCGCGCGCGGCCGCTTCAACGGAGCCGCCGACGGTGATCGGCGGAGAGCCTCCGCGGCGCGTACCTTCGCGCCGCGGACCTCTCGCTTCAACGGAGCCGCCGACGGTGATCGGCGGAGAGGGCGGGACACCATCGACCGTCGAGTCCGTCTCGTTCTCGCTTCAACGGAGCCGCCGACGGTGATCGGCGGAGAGCGAAGAAGTAGACGGGCATGGCGCTCGACGATGTCGCGTTGCTTCAACGGAGCCGCCGACGGTGATCGGCGGAGAGGTAAGGGGCCCACGGAGGGCCCGACCAGAGGCGCTATGCTTCAACGGAGCCGCCGACGGTGATCGGCGGAGAGTCGTAGAACGCCACGAACGGCCGCCGCTGGTCGCCGATGCTTCAACGGAGCCGCCGACGGTGATCGGCGGAGAGGACGTAGCAGACGCCGCGGTGGTACCGGAGGATGACGAGCTTCAACGGAGCCGCCGACGGTGATCGGCGGAGAGCCTCGCGCTCTACGACCAGATCGCGGCTTCTCAGCCTGGCTTCAACGGAGCCGCCGACGGTGATCGGCGGAGAGCTGGATCGGCTCGAGCGCGGATCGCTACTACGTCGTCGCTTCAACGGAGCCGCCGACGGTGATCGGCGGAGAGCGATGGCGTCGTCAACGGCGAACGCGTGCTCATCGCGCTTCAACGGAGCCGCCGACGGTGATCGGCGGAGAGGGAGTCACATCTACGAAGGCACGCTCGTTTCGCAGCTGCTTCAACGGAGCCGCCGACGGTGATCGGCGGAGAGCTCGGACTGCTCGCACGCTTCCCGCAGCAGGACCCCGACGGCTTCAACGGAGCCGCCGACGGTGATCGGCGGAGAGTTCCCCGTCGAGGGGGTGGGCAGAGGCCGACTGGCCGCGCTTCAACGGAGCCGCCGACGGTGATCGGCGGAGAGACATCTGCATGTACTTCCGACTCGTCGAGAGTACCGAGCTTCAACGGAGCCGCCGACGGTGATCGGCGGAGAGTGTTGCGCAGGCGATAGGGTCCTCGGTTGGACTCGACGCTTCAACGGAGCCGCCGACGGTGATCGGCGGAGAGTCGCGCTGCCGAGCGGAGCCTCCGGAGCGAGCTGGCCGCTTCAACGGAGCCGCCGACGGTGATCGGCGGAGAGACGTCGGCGGCGCGCAGATCCGCGTCGTTCATCTCCGCGCTTCAACGGAGCCGCCGACGGTGATCGGCGGAGAGTCTTCGACCATCCGCCACCACCGCCGACGACGCGGACCCGCGCTTCAACGGAGCCGCCGACGGTGATCGGCGGAGAGCCGCGCGAGGAACGATGCCCTGCTCCTCCAACTGCCGCGGCTTCAACGGAGCCGCCGACGGTGATCGGCGGAGAGAAAGGCGCGGGCGCGCAAGCGTGCGTGCGATCCGGAGCTTCAACGGAGCCGCCGACGGTGATCGGCGGAGAGCAGACGGCCACCTTGAGGCTCGCCACCCTGCTCCGCAGCTTCAACGGAGCCGCCGACGGTGATCGGCGGAGAGGAGAGCGACGCGCGCCGAGACCGACGCATCAAGATCGCGCTTCAACGGAGCCGCCGACGGTGATCGGCGGAGAGGAGCAGCACGCGAAGATGATCGAAGTCTTCACGTTCCTCGCTTCAACGGAGCCGCCGACGGTGATCGGCGGAGAGGCGCGACGCCGGCGCGGCCGTAACGACGTAGCGCTCCGCTTCAACGGAGCCGCCGACGGTGATCGGCGGAGAGCTCTTTCGTCCCACCTCTCCCGATACTCCGGTCATTCGCTTCAACGGAGCCGCCGACGGTGATCGGCGGAGAGATGCCCGTCACGCTCGCAAACCGCTACGACGGCGCCGCTTCAACGGAGCCGCCGACGGTGATCGGCGGAGAGTCTACCCTTTTGAGGCAAGTTGGACGGCAAAAACTCAAGCTTCAACGGAGCCGCCGACGGTGATCGGCGGAGAGAGATCGATAGCCTCGTAGACCCTGCGAGCGCTTCCGCGCTTCAACGGAGCCGCCGACGGTGATCGGCGGAGAGCGATGCGCTAGCTATAGTGGCCGCATGGCGACCCGGCTTCAACGGAGCCGCCGACGGTGATCGGCGGAGAGGAAGCGATCGACGAAGAGCGGTTCGCCGATCTCCTGAGCTTCAACGGAGCCGCCGACGGTGATCGGCGGAGAGCATGCAGACGAGCACCTGACGCCCCGCCGGCGTCTCGCTTCAACGGAGCCGCCGACGGTGATCGGCGGAGAGGCCCCGAGGGCCCTGAGGGCCCGGCGGCCCCATGGGAGCTTCAACGGAGCCGCCGACGGTGATCGGCGGAGAGTTGATCTGCGTGGCGATGCGCGCGGCGCTGTTCTTGTGGCTTCAACGGAGCCGCCGACGGTGATCGGCGGAGAGTCGGTACGCCGGACGAGATGAAGTGCGATGCCCCCACGGTGCTTCAACGGAGCCGCCGACGGTGATCGGCGGAGAGGTGTAGGGGGGAGCGTGAAGCTCTTCGCGAACACCATCACGCTTCAACGGAGCCGCCGACGGTGATCGGCGGAGAGGTCCGGAGAACTTCGCCACCCACGTCGTCGTAAACGTCGAGCTTCAACGGAGCCGCCGACGGTGATCGGCGGAGAGGGAAAGGTTCCGTGAGGAGGCGTGTGCGGTCTCATGAGCAGCTTCAACGGAGCCGCCGACGGTGATCGGCGGAGAGATCGTCGCGACCGCGTGCAACAAGCGCTTCGGGCCGCTTCAACGGAGCCGCCGACGGTGATCGGCGGAGAGCACGGAGCGCCAGGGAGATAGGCAATGACCACGACGCTTCAACGGAGCCGCCGACGGTGATCGGCGGAGAGGCAGATGGCCCCGCGCGCTGTCGCGACGGCTGCGGGCGTGCTTCAACGGAGCCGCCGACGGTGATCGGCGGAGAGCCGATCGTCTCGAGCCGCACGTCGTGCGTGACCGGCATGCTTCAACGGAGCCGCCGACGGTGATCGGCGGAGAGGCGGCGCGGACCCGATCATCGTCGACGTCCTCGGCCTGCTTCAACGGAGCCGCCGACGGTGATCGGCGGAGAGAAGGCGCGGGTAGAGAATGCGAGCAACGGCCCGCGCAGCTTCAACGGAGCCGCCGACGGTGATCGGCGGAGAGTTCCTTTGAGCAGCACGCGGAGATGGCGCACGCCGTTGCTGCTTCAACGGAGCCGCCGACGGTGATCGGCGGAGAGTCGGCGACGGGCTCACTCACCGGCACCGGCGCGCTCTCCGGCTTCAACGGAGCCGCCGACGGTGATCGGCGGAGAGTCGCACTGGCCGAACGCGAAGTTTGATACCGACCACGCGCTTCAACGGAGCCGCCGACGGTGATCGGCGGAGAGCCTCGTCCGTCATCTGGACATCGGACGCGAGGCCGATCGGCTTCAACGGAGCCGCCGACGGTGATCGGCGGAGAGGTGTTCGCGAGCGAGCTCGAAGGCAACGTCGTCGAGCTTCAACGGAGCCGCCGACGGTGATCGGCGGAGAGTGTACACGTCGCTATGAGCTAGAGCATCGGCACTGCCCGGGCTTCAACGGAGCCGCCGACGGTGATCGGCGGAGAGCTCATTCTCGAGGACATCTTCGTCTTTCTCTCCGGCGGGCTTCAACGGAGCCGCCGACGGTGATCGGCGGAGAGGCGAGACTTGCCGGTCGGGGGCAGTCGTGACATCGCCGCTTCAACGGAGCCGCCGACGGTGATCGGCGGAGAGCGAGTGACGCGACGCTCTACAGCGCGCGGAAGCTCGCGCTTCAACGGAGCCGCCGACGGTGATCGGCGGAGAGCTGAAGAAGCGGCTGAAGAGGTTGAAGCTGCGTGTCCTCGCTTCAACGGAGCCGCCGACGGTGATCGGCGGAGAGTCTCCGCCAGCGGTGCCGTGTCCCGCCGGTGCGCCGCCGCTTCAACGGAGCCGCCGACGGTGATCGGCGGAGAGTACCTCCGGCTTTGCCCTGTACGATCGTGAGCATGGCCACGCTTCAACGGAGCCGCCGACGGTGATCGGCGGAGAGGCCGGGAGAGGAGGGCTGACATGCGCGTGACGGCCAGGCTTCAACGGAGCCGCCGACGGTGATCGGCGGAGAGGAGGAGAAGCCATGAAGCTCGCATCGGAACTGCCCGCGCGCTTCAACGGAGCCGCCGACGGTGATCGGCGGAGAGTCGCGAGCGGCGACGCGGAAGCCGCGATGTCGATCCTCGCTTCAACGGAGCCGCCGACGGTGATCGGCGGAGAGGTCGATTTTTGCGCAAGCGGTAACCGTCTGAGATTGCTCGGGCTTCAACGGAGCCGCCGACGGTGATCGGCGGAGAGAAGGACGAGCACCTGATGCAGCTCGCGGCGGACAGCCGCTTCAACGGAGCCGCCGACGGTGATCGGCGGAGAGCGCGGGCACGTCGAACACGCCCGGCAGCGCCGTAACGCTTCAACGGAGCCGCCGACGGTGATCGGCGGAGAGCCGACGAGGAGCTCGACGCTGCGCGCGAGGTGATGCGCGCTTCAACGGAGCCGCCGACGGTGATCGGCGGAGAGCTCTAGGCGCAGCACATGGCACACCGCGCAGGCCCATGCGCTTCAACGGAGCCGCCGACGGTGATCGGCGGAGAGCCTCGCATCGCATCCGACACGTCGTCGATGCGGTGAGCGGGCTTCAACGGAGCCGCCGACGGTGATCGGCGGAGAGCCGACTTTCGGCTCGTCGCGCCCCCGTCGACGCCACAAGCTTCAACGGAGCCGCCGACGGTGATCGGCGGAGAGGGAACGTCGTGCCCGTCTTCTGGCCAGGTCAGCCCGGCTTCAACGGAGCCGCCGACGGTGATCGGCGGAGAGACCCGATGCGAGGTGGGGCGTCACCAACATCGATGGAGCTTCAACGGAGCCGCCGACGGTGATCGGCGGAGAGCCGCACTGGAAAGCGGTACTTCAACGCGCAGCCGCTCGGCTTCAACGGAGCCGCCGACGGTGATCGGCGGAGAGTCGCGAAGGCGCGGCGCGAGCGCGACGAGGCGGCCCTGCTTCAACGGAGCCGCCGACGGTGATCGGCGGAGAGCCAAGCGGGAGGCGTCGGCAGCGATCGACTCACTCCGGCTTCAACGGAGCCGCCGACGGTGATCGGCGGAGAGCAGCCTGAGCGCCTTCGCAGCCCGGACCGACTCCAAGCGGCTTCAACGGAGCCGCCGACGGTGATCGGCGGAGAGCGATCGCGCGCGGCTTGCCCGACGCGCCCGCCTGACGCTTCAACGGAGCCGCCGACGGTGATCGGCGGAGAGGCCTTGGGGATGCGCCACGCCATCGCTCTGCTCCTCCTTCAGCTTCAACGGAGCCGCCGACGGTGATCGGCGGAGAGCGGTTCTGCGCGTGAAGAAGCGTCTGGAGCTGCTGACGCTTCAACGGAGCCGCCGACGGTGATCGGCGGAGAGTGAACGAGTGGCGGGGCTACTACCTGAACCCGAACCAGCTTCAACGGAGCCGCCGACGGTGATCGGCGGAGAGCGACAGACGCGAGCAGGTCAGGGCGTTCATCTCGCAGTAGCTTCAACGGAGCCGCCGACGGTGATCGGCGGAGAGCCACCTCGCCAGCCCTCAAACATGACGAGACCTTACAACCCATGTTGCGAGCGGTGGCGCGCGAGGCGCGTCCGTTGTCAGCTGGAAGCGACCAGAGAACGCGCGCCCCGTTCGAAACACGTGGATTA
>Ga0207864_1003610_pt1 | contig 12789 bp, 9 predicted proteins | sample HigsolmetaAR202D_FD_184834 | JGI IMG/M metagenome (GOLD analysis project Ga0207864, IMG submission 184834) | Ionic liquid and high solid enriched microbial communities from the Joint BioEnergy Institute, USA - AR20-2-D (SPAdes) (version 2) ...
CCTGGAGGTCTACCCCGGCCACATCGCCTCCATGCAGGCCCTGGCCAGCGTCCAGCTCCGCCACGGGAGGGCCGACGACGCGACCGCGGGGCTGCTCGAGGAGATCGCGCTGCGCGGCGAGGACGAGCAGTGGCGGGACTGGGCCAGGAGGCACGCGATTAAGATGGAGAGCCGGCCCTAGGGACCCGATGAGCGACGCCTGCCGACCTACCCAAGAGCCACCTGTTCAGGGTGGCCAGAGCGTCGCTCGGGCGGATTGCGTCGGATTCTGCGGCGCGCCTTTTCAGAACTGGCGGTTTTCTCGGGAGAATCCGCGATTGTTCAGACCCCCATGGGGTCACTTTCGCAAGCGGCGCCGTCCCCCACGGCGCCGTTTTCATTTGCGCTGGAACCACCGGCGCGAGCGCTCGCCTCACCGGTGGCGGCCGGCCGCGGAGGTCGGCGCCGGGTCGGGCCCGTCGCCCCCTTCCAATCCGCCGCGCCCCCGGACGAGTCTCGATGCCCAGATGCCCGACCGCGGTCGATGCTGCGGGCGGTCGATGAGGAGCGCCGGCCACGGCTCCCCGGACCGCTCTCACGGTCGCGCCTTCATAGGGCCTTGTGCCGATCACAGGCCTTCCGGTACGATGCGCCCCCGAACTCCACAAGAGAGTGGGAGGATGCGCCGTGGCCCACTTGGAGACTGGCCCTGCCTCGTGCCCCGGCACGCCCGAGTCCTCCTCCACCCCCGCGCCGCACCCCGCCTACGCGCACACGACCCCCGGCCCCCCCGAGACGTGGGAACCGCTCGAAGATCACCTCCACGCCGTCGCGGAACGGGCGTCGGCGCTCGCCGCCGGCTTCGGGGCCGAAGAGTGGGGTCGGCTCGCGGGGCTCTGGCATGACCTCGGCAAGTACAGCCCGGAGTTTCAGGCCTACCTGCACGGCCGGCTCGCCCGCGGCGGCGAGCACGCCGGCCTCGGCGCCGCCCTGGCCGCGCGGTCGAACTCCGGCTGGTCGCGCCCGCTCTCGTTCGTCATCGCCGGCCACCACGCCGGTCTGGCAAACTACGACTCCAACGCCCAGGTGAACGGCGACGAGCGGAGCGGCCTCCCCACGCCGCTCACTCAGCGCCTCCGCGAGAACGCCGCCCGCCTCTCCGAACTCCTCCCTCTCCTCCCCCGATCGATCATCGATCGACCGCTCCCGCCGCCGCCCCCATCTCTGGTCGAAACTGGAAAGAGCGGCGACCGCGACGAGGCGTCTCGCGCAATCACCTTCTGGACGCGGATGCTCTTCTCCGCCCTGGTGGATGCGGACCGCCTCGAAACCGCCGAGTTCTACGCCCGGCACGCCCCCGCGGCCCAGCGCGACCGCCCGCGCCACGACAGCATCGCCGCCCTGCGCGACCGCCTCGACGGCGCCATCGACGACCTCGCCCGCCGCGCCCACGCCGACCCGATGTCTCCCCTGCGCGCCGAGGTCCTCCACGCGTGCCGCTCCGCCGCATCCCGCCCCCCGGGGCGCTACTCCCTCACCGTCCCCACCGGCGGCGGCAAGACCCTCGCCGCGATGAGTTTCGCCCTCAACCACGCCCACCCGCGCGGCGCCGACCAGCGCCTCCGCCGCGTGATCGTCGTCATCCCCTACACGAGCATCATCGAGCAGAACGCCGCGGTGTACCGGAAGATCCTCGGCGCCAACAACGTCCTCGAGCACCACAGCAACCTCGACGAGGCCCGGCTCAGCGAGGCCGACCCCGAGCGGGAGGCCCGCCGCAAACTCGCCGCGGAAAACTGGGACGCCCCCGTCGTCGTCACCACGACCGTCCAGTTCTTCGAGTCGCTCTACTCGAATCACCCCTCGCGGTGCCGCAAACTGCACAACATCGCCCGCAGCGTCATCATCCTCGACGAGGTGCAGACGCTCCCGCCCCAACTCCTGACGCCGATCCTCGACGCCCTCCGCGAACTGACCGCCCGCTACGGCTGCACCGTCGTCCTCTCGACGGCGACGCCGCCGGCCCTGGCCCAGAGGTCGGACCGACTCCGGGGGCTCGAAGATGTGGAAGAGATCATCCGCAACCCCGCCGACCTCGCGCGGCGGGCTCGCCGGGTCCACGTCAGTTGGGAGATCGATGAGCCGGTCCCCTATTCCTCCCTCGCCCGGCGCCTCGCGGGGCACGAGCGCGTCCTGGCCATCGTCCACCGCCGGCGCGACGCCCGCGAACTGGCCGAGGCCGTAGAGCGGGAGGCGGGCGGCGCCGGCCTCTTCCACCTCTCCGCGCTGATGTGCCCCGCCCACCGCCTCGCGGTCCTCGAGCGCATCCGCGAGACCCTCAGCCGCGGCGGCCCCTGCCGCGTCGTCGCCACGCAACTCGTCGAAGCGGGCGTGGACCTCGACTTCCCCATCGTCTACCGGGCCCTCGCCGGGCTCGACTCGATCGCGCAGGCCGCGGGACGCTGCGACCGCGAGGGCCGGCTCACCGCGGCCCGCGGCGGCGAGCCGGGCGGCCGCCTCATCGTCTTCCGCCCCGAAACGGATCCCCCGCCCGGCGTGCTCGCCAAAGCCGCCCAGAGCACGAGCACCCTCCTCAGCCTCCGCGGCCAACTCGACCCCTTCGATCCCGACACCTGCCGCGACTTCTTCCGCGACCTCTACGGGGAGCACGACCTCGACCAGCACGGCATCCTCCTCGCGTGCAAGCACCTCAACTTCGCCACCATCGCCGCCAGGTTCCGCATGATCGACGCCCTCCCCCGCCCGATCGTCGTCGTCTGGAACAGCATGCGCGACGAGATCGCGGCCAGGATCGACGAGTTCCGCCACGCCCCCACGCGCGAGGCACAGCGCGCCCTCCAGCCCTTCATCGTGCAGGTCAGCCCCCAGCACCACAGCGCCCTGCTCGCGGCCGGCGCCCTCGAATCCCTCCACGACCGCGTCGAGGTCCTCGCAGAGCCGTTCTGGAGCCGCTACGACGACCGCTTCGGGCTCGACACCACGATCGACGGCGTGATGGCCCCCGAAGTGGCGATCGTCTGACGTCGCGGGTGCGCCGCCTGTAAGGCTTCGTCACCCAACGACTTACGCCCCCGAATCGTTCGGCTTTTTCTCTGCCAGAAACATCCTTGACGAGCCTGCCGGAATCGGTTAGGTTGCGGCGCGGAGACCTCGTAAATGACCCAGGCAAAGAACAACCGCCCGCCGCCCCTTGCCCTCCGCGCCCGCGGCCCCCTCGCGTGCTTCACCCGCCCCGAACTCAAGACGGAGCGGGTGAGCTACCCCGTCATGACCCCCTCCGCCGCCCGCGGCATCCTCGAGGCGGTCCTCTGGAAACCCGCCATCCGCTGGCGCGTCGAGCGGATCAAGGTCCTCGCCCCCATCGCCTTCACCAGCTTCCGCCGCAACGAGGTCAGCGCCGTCGCCCCCGCCCCGAAGAGCGCCACCATCGAACGCGGCGGCGACTACGCCCCTCTCCTGATCGAGGATCGCCGCCAGCAGCGCAACACCGTCGCCCTCCGCGACGTGGACTACGTGATCGAGGCCCGCATCGAACTCACCAACCGCGCCGGCGAGGGCGACAACCTCGCCAAGTTCGTGGACATGTTCCGCCGCCGCGTCGAGAAGGGCCAGCACTTCCACCAGCCCTACCTCGGCTGCCGCGAATTCGCCGCGGAGATCGAGCCCGTCACCGACGACACTCGGGGGCCGATTGATGAGACGCGCGACCTGGGCATCATGCTCTGGGACATCGAGTTCGGCGAGGCCACCAGGGGCAAGCCCCAGAACCGCCCCGTCTTCTTCGCGGCCAGGCTCGACGCCGGCGTCATGGAGGTCCCCTACGACGCCGCCGCGGCCGAGGCCACGCTCCGGGCGGCGCACGGCCTCGGCGGCCACGGAGGCCGCCCATGATCCTCAAGGCCCTCTGCGAGCTCGCCCAGGCCGAGGAACTCATCGGGGACCCGGACTTCGAGCACAAGCCCGTCTCCTGGGTCGTCCGCCTGCGCGAGGACGGCTCGCTCGTCGACATCAACGACCACCGCCGCAACCTCAACGAGGGCAAGACCGGCCGCAACGGCCAGCCGATCAAGCCCAAGTGGGCCGGCAAGGACGAACTGGTGCCCGTCCAGCCGATCCGCACCAGCGGCGACTGCGCCTTCTTCCTCGTTGACAAGGCCGAGTACGTCTTCGGCATCGACCCCAACGGCACGAGACCGCCGGAGAAACTCGCGGCCCGCGCCGCCCTCTTCCGCGAGCCGATCGAGGCGTGCGCCGCCGAAACGGACGACGCCGCGATCAAGGCCGTCGCGAAGTTCCTTCAGTCCGTGGCTTTGAACGCTGGCGGAATCACGCTCCCGCCGGATGCGGCCGCGAACGACCTCTTCGCCTTCAAGGTCGGCGAGGACGACTTCGTTCATCTCCGCCCGGCGGTGAAGGCGTGGTGGAAGAAGAAGCGGGAGATCGCCCCCGCGGCCGGCGAGACCCGCTTCCGCTGCCTCGTCACCGGGGAGCCCGTCCACGATGTGGGCCTCTTCCCCCTCATCAAGCGCGTCCCCGGCGGCACCCCCAGCGGCGTCGCCCTCGTCTCCCACAACGCCCCCGCCTTCGAGAGCTACGGCTTCTCCGGGAACGACAACGCCCCCGTCAGCCGCGCCGCCGCCCAGGCCGCCGCCACCGCCCTCAACCGCCTCCTCGACCCCGACCCGATCAACGGCCGCGGCGAGCGCCTCGACAAGCGACACATCAAACTCAGTTCCGACACGGTCGTCGTCTACTGGTCCCCCGACGGCGTCCCTGATGCGCTGAGCATGGTCGGTCAATTGGCCGAAGCCGAGTCGGCCGACGCCGTGGCCGACGCGTACCTCAGCATCTGGCGAGGGGAGCCGCCGGTCCTGAACGACCCGTCTCGCTTCTACGCCATGACGCTGACCGGCACGCAGGGACGGGCCGTCGTCCGCGACTGGTTCGAGACCACAGTGGGCGAGGTGATGAAGAACCTCGCCCGCTACTTCGCCGACCTCCGCATCGTTCGCAACACGAGCCCGCCACGGGGCTCGTCGCCGCCGCCGGCCGTCCCCCTCCGCCTCCTCCTGAACGCCTTGGCCGCTCCGGGCCGGGAGTCGCAGGTGCCGGCCGCGCTCGCCGCCGGGCTGATCCACTCGGCCCTGCGCGGAACGGACTATCCCGTCTCGATCCTCCAGCGGGCCCTGCTTCGAGAGCGGGCGGAAGCAGCGGGCGATGAGTGGATCGACTCGGCGCGACGCGACGCCCGCGCCTCGCTCATCAAGGGCGTCTTGATCCGTCACTTCAACCAGAGGGTGAACCCGAGTATGGACGAGAGCAACGACAACCCCGGATACCTGCTCGGCCGACTCATGGCCGTGCTGGAAGACACGCAGCGCCTCGCGAGCGGAGGCGTGAACGCCTCCATCAAGGACAAGTACTACGGAGCGGCCAGCGCCACGCCCGCCGCGGTCTTCCCCGCGATGATGGACCTTTTCCACAAGCACGCCCGCAAACTCCGGGACTCGCGCCCGGGCGCCGTCGTCAACCGGGAGAGGCTCGTCGACGCCATCCTGGCCGGCCTGCCGCGTTTCCCCGTTCACCTGAATCTGCAGGACCAGGGGATGTTCGTCCTCGGGTACCACCACCAGCGCCACGCCCTGTACAACAAGCCTGCCCAGGAGGAGTCGCCCGAATGAGCACCGCGAACGGCACCCCCATCCCCCGTTACGACTTCGTCTTCCTCTTCGATGTGCGCAACGGCAACCCCAATGGCGACCCGGACGCCGGCAACGCCCCACGCATCGATCCCGAAACGGGGCACGGCCTGGTCTCCGACGTCTGCCTGAAGCGCAAGATCCGCAACTACATCGCTCTGCGGCAGAACGCCGACGGCGAGCCCAAGGATGGCTACGACATCTACGTCGCCGAGCGCGCCATCCTGAACCAGCAGCACGAGCGGGCCTACAAGGCCCTCGCCGAAAGGGGCGAGATCGACCCCAAGAAGCCGCAGCCCGGCGACGAGGACAAGGCACGCCAGTGGATGTGCCAGACCTTCTTCGACGTCCGCATGTTCGGCGCCGTCATGAGCACCGGCGTCAACGCCGGCCAGGTCCGCGGCCCGGTCCAGCTCACCTTCTCCAGCAGCATTGACCCGATTGTCTCGCTCGAGCAGTCCATCACCCGGATGGCCGTCACAACGGAAAAGGAGGCCGACGATCAGAACAAGAAGCAGTCCGGCCAGCGTCGCACCATGGGCCGCAAGGAGATCATCCCCTACGCCCTCTACCGCTGCCACGGCTTCATCAACCCCTTCCTCGCCAAGCAGACCGGCTTCTCCAAGGAGGACCTCGACCTGCTCTGGGAGGCCCTCAAGAACATGTTCGAACACGACCGCTCCGCCGCCCGCGGCGAGATGGCGGCCCAGAAACTCTTCGTCTTCGAGCACGCCAGCCCGCTCGGCAACGCCCCGGCCCACAGGCTCTTCGAGCGAGTCCAGGTGAAGCGCAAGAACGCCGACGCCCCGCCCCGCGCCTTCTCCGACTACCACATCGACCCCGCCCCGCTCCGCGACCTGCCCGAGGGCGTCACGCTCCACGAACTGCTCTGACGCCCCCGCCCTCGCCCGAGGCAGAAAGGACAGGCATGTGTTGTTCGACGAAAGCGACTGCCTCCCCCTCTCCGCCCTCCAGCACCTGCGCTTCTGCGAGCGACAGTGCGCCCTGATCCACGTCGAGGGCCTCTGGGCCGAGAACCGCCTCACCGTCGAGGGCCGCCACCTCCACGAGCGGGTGGACGCCGCCGGCGGGGGTGGCGCGGCCGCCCCCGCCGGCCAGCGCCGCCCCCGCAAACCCGAGCGCGTCGAGACCCGCGGCGGCGTCCGCACCGTCCGCTCCCTCCCGCTCCGCTCCCTCCGCCTCGGCCTCATCGGCAAGGCCGACACCGTCGAGTTCCACCCCGCCGCGAGCGCCGGCGCCCCCGGCCTCCCTTTCCCCGTCGAGTACAAACGCGGCCGCCCCAAGGCCGATCGCTCCGATGAGGTCCAACTCTGCGCCCAGGCCCTCTGCCTGGAGGAGATGCTCGGCGTCCCCGTCCCCCGCGGCGCCATCTTCTACGGCCGCACCCGCCGCCGCCACGACGTCGAGTTCGACGCCCCCCTCCGCGAGCAGACCCACCGCGCCATCGCCCGCCTCCACGAACTCATCGCCTCCGGCGTCACCCCCCGCACCAGACGCGAGAAGAAGTGCGACCGCTGCTCCCTCCTGCACCTCTGCCTCCCCGACGCCACCGCCCCCTCACGCTCCGCCTCGCGCTACCTCGCCCGCACGATGGTGTCGCTCGCCGCAGAAAGGGGCGCCCCGTGAGTTCGCCGACAGTCAAATGGCGCGGCCCGTCTCTCAACCGGCCGCGACGGACACGGGTTTGCACCCACAGGACACAGTGTTTCAATCCGCGCCCCCGTGTGGGGACGATCGTCATTTCACCGAACGCTGCTGGCCGCATCATTCGACGCCAGGATTCGAGCGGACGCCACCCCGGACCTCTGGCGGGCTCGGTCAGGCATTCTCGCCATGCAACTTCCTGCGCTCAGAGATGAGCAGACAGACAAGCACGGTTCCCATCCGCCATTCGACATGGCGCATGAACTGCATGCACAGGATCGCCTCGATTCGGATCTTGGAGATTGCCCAAGCAGGAAGGAGCAGGTAGACCAGCGCCTCGAGGAGTCGGTGGGCCGAGATCGTCGTTGCCGGTCCCTCCTTGTACCCCCTGACCCCCAAGATACAGTAAACACCTCTGCTGACCACCCTTCAATAGTTCTTGCTCCATCTTCCACATATCTATGGATAACCCCATGCCTCCAAGAATGGAGGCCCTGAAGAGGGGATGATGCTGGATAGACCCGAGTGAATCCGAACCTCAAGCGCGGCACCCCTGGAGGACATGAGGACGACAACAGGGCACTGAATAGGACCAAGCGGACTCGAACCACAGATAGCAATACAGACCCGACGTCCACATGAAGCAACACCTCAACACCCTCTTCGTCACCACTCAGGACGCCTACCTCGCCAAGGAGGGCCTCTCCGTCGCCGTCCGCATCGACGGCGAGGTCAGGCTCCGCCTCCCCGTCCACAACCTCGGCGGTATCGTCTGCTTCGGCCGCGTCGGCGCCAGCCCCGCCCTCATGGGCCTCTGCGCTGAGATGGGCGTCTGCATCTCCTTCCTCACCGAGCACGGCCGCTTCCGCGCCCGCGTCACCGGCTTCACCCCCGGCAACGTCCTCCTCCGGCGCGAGCAGTACCGCCGCGCCGACGACCCCGCGGCCTGCGCCCCCATCACCCGCTCCATGCTCATCGGGAAGGTCGCCAACGCCCGCTCCGTCCTCCTCCGCGCCGTCCGCGACCACCCCGGCCGCCCCGGCGCCCGCGCCCTGGAGTCCGCCGCGGGCCTGCTCATGCAGTCCCTCGACATCATCTCCCGCGAGACCGACCCCGACCGCCTCCGCGGCCTCGAGGGCGAGGCCGCCGGCATCTACTTCTCCGTCTTCGGCGACCTCATCACCAACCCCGACCCCGACTTCGCCTTCACCACCCGCTCCCGCCGCCCGCCCCTGGACCGGGTCAACGCCCTGCTCTCCTTCCTCTACGCCATGCTCGCCCACGACGCCCGCGCCGCCTGCGAGGCCGCGGGGCTCGACGCCGCCGTCGGCTTCCTCCACCGCGACCGCCCCGGCCGCCCAGGCCTCGCCCTCGACCTCATGGAGGAGTTCCGCGCCTTCCTCGCCGACCGCCTCGCCCTCTCCCTCATCAACCGCGGCCAGGTCTCCCCCAAGGGCTTCACCGTCACCGAATCCGGCGCCGTCCAGATGAACGAGGCCACCCGCAAGGAGGTCGTCGCCGCCTACCAGCGCCGCAAGCAGGAGACCATCACCCACCCCTTCCTCGACGAGAAGACCACCGTCGGCCTCCTGATCCACCTCCAGGCCCGCCTCCTCGCCCGCCACCTCCGCGGCGACCTCGACGCCTACCCGCCGTTCATCTGGAAATAAGCCGACCCGCGGAGCCCGCGCATGTACGTGCTGATCACCTACGACGTCGCGACGTCCACCGCCGATGGCCGCAAGCGCCTGCGCCAGGTCGCCCGCGCCTGCCTCGACCGCGGCCAGCGCGTGCAGAACTCGGTCTTCGAGTGCAAGGTCGACCCGGCGCAGCTCGCCGAACTCAAGCACCGCCTGCTGCAGATCATCGACCCGGAGTCCGACAGCCTCCGGTTCTACTACCTCGGCGCCAACTGGAAACGCCGCGTCGAGCACCACGGCGCCAAGCCGACCCTGGACATCGAGGGCCCGCTCATCATCTGATGATCAATCACCCATCAGGCAACCAATGAGCGACGCCCACGCCCCTCCCCCGCTCCCCACAAATCACCCCGCCCCCGGATCACCGCCCCCCGCGAACCCCAAGCGCCCGCCCGCTCCGCGGCAGGTTCGCGGCAACCGCAAACCGCTGTCACCAACCGACTTACGACCACCCCCGCACCGCCCCCACCCCCGCCTTCCCTCTCCCCCCCCCACGTTCGCGGAACCCCCACCCCATCCCCCGTCCCCCCAAGCACTTACACTCCCCACCGTCGCCCCTACACAGGGGCGCGGATTGAAACCGGCGGCTGCGTCGCACACCCGAGTGGGCCGCACAGTCGCCCCTACACAGGGGCGCGGATTGAAACACTGGATGGCTTAGAAACATCTGACCCGCCCTACAGTCGCCCCTACACAGGGGCGCGGATTGAAACCTGGTAGGCCGCGACCGGTGGCAGGTTGAACTGGGTCGCCCCTACACAGGGGCGCGGATTGAAACTTGGTCTGCCGTCTCTTCGCCATCGCTTACTTGTCGCCCCTACACAGGGGCGCGGATTGAAACACTCGACCGCTTAGAAACATCCGACCAAGCCTACGTCGCCCCTACACAGGGGCGCGGATTGAAACATCGAGTACGCCGATGCGGTGCGGGGTCGGCGGAGTCGCCCCTACACAGGGGCGCGGATTGAAACCTTAGCCGCCTTGATGTCCTCCAGCGGCGCGTGTGTCGCCCCTACACAGGGGCGCGGATTGAAACGCGCCCGACGAGGTCTGGCACCAGAAGTACGAGGTCGCCCCTACACAGGGGCGCGGATTGAAACTCGCCGCCGGGGATGAGCCGGCTGTAGTACCTCGTCGCCCCTACACAGGGGCGCGGATTGAAACTCGAACATCCTCGTGACGTACACGGCCGGGTACAGTCGCCCCTACACAGGGGCGCGGATTGAAACCACACGGTCGGAGCCTGACGCGACTCGCCCGCCGCGTCGCCCCTACACAGGGGCGCGGATTGAAACATAGCCCCGTACCCCCACAGAAACGTGGTTGCTGTCGCCCCTACACAGGGGCGCGGATTGAAACGATCGAGGAGGCTGCTGCGGTCTGTGCGATCACGTCGCCCCTACACAGGGGCGCGGATTGAAACCCACACCCGCACGCCATCTCGCCCTCCTCACAGGTCGCCCCTACACAGGGGCGCGGATTGAAACACGGCGAACAGTTCCGGCGTGGCCAGCGGCGTTGGTCGCCCCTACACAGGGGCGCGGATTGAAACGGCGTCGGCCGCGCGGCCCTGTGCGTCGGCTGGTCGCCCCTACACAGGGGCGCGGATTGAAACCACCACCGCCGCGCCCGCATCGAGCATGGTCAGGTCGCCCCTACACAGGGGCGCGGATTGAAACACTCCCATCGACTACGGCAAGCCCACGGCCGACGTCGCCCCTACACAGGGGCGCGGATTGAAACGCCTGCATCTGCTGGATCATCGCCGGGCCGGAGGTCGCCCCTACACAGGGGCGCGGATTGAAACCGCACGGCCACGCGCGAGGTCACGTTCGACGTGGTCGCCCCTACACAGGGGCGCGGATTGAAACCACCACCGCCGCGCGGCCATCCACGCCATCTTGCCGTCGCCCCTACACAGGGGCGCGGATTGAAACCCGATCGAGCCGCCGGACGTGGGGCCGTGCGATGGTCGCCCCTACACAGGGGCGCGGATTGAAACATCGCCGCCCTCCGCAACCACGCCCCCGCCCTCAGTCGCCCCTACACAGGGGCGCGGATTGAAACATCGATCGCATCCTCCAGGGTCTCATGGTCTATGGTCGCCCCTACACAGGGGCGCGGATTGAAACTACGCGAACCTCATCGCCGCCATCAGCCCAAACGTGTCGCCCCTACACAGGGGCGCGGATTGAAACCGCGTCGTGCTGGCGATGTTTGAGGAGCCCCCACAGTCGCCCCTACACAGGGGCGCGGATTGAAACACCGCGTACCGGGCCGTCGCCCGAATGGCGGTCTCGTCGCCCCTACACAGGGGCGCGGATTGAAACATCCGCGGCTACGTCTACGGGCGGGACGGGACGGTCGCCCCTACACAGGGGCGCGGATTGAAACCGGCGTCCTGTTGTCGTCGTCATCGCCCCTCCCGTCGCCCCTACACAGGGGCGCGGATTGAAACAAGGCCTCGACGATGCGTGCGACGGGAAGGATGGTCGCCCCTACACAGGGGCGCGGATTGAAACGCCGTGCCGGAGAACCCCCGGCCGGTGACGAACGTCGCCCCTACACAGGGGCGCGGATTGAAACCTGGACGCGTGGCTGGAGGGGAGGAGGTGAGACGGGTCGCCCCTACACAGGGGCGCGGATTGAAACTCCGCCGCAGCAGAAGATGGCCCCGTTGCACGGCGTCGCCCCTACACAGGGGCGCGGATTGAAACCGCTCTGCCGCCTCTGGCGAATCGGCGGCGATATTGAGCGTCACGGCCTCGCCAGTGTCGCGGTCGGCCGCGAACACCCGGTACTCAGTGGTGGGCATAAGCCGGTCTCCCGTCAGGACCCATCCAAACCTAAGAAGACGCTACGGGAACAGGTGCCTTGCGGCCGTGAGCAGCACTAGGATGACAAGCACAGAGACGGGGATGACCACAAACGCCACGAAGAGCGCGCGGACGGTTTCTCGCGGCCGGCGTTCCCTGGCGATGCGACGGGCCGCCTCAACCTGCGCCTCCACCAGTTCGTCTTTTGTCAGCACTTGGCGAGCCTCCACATCGCCCACCCGCCCCCACACCGTAGCCAACGAATCCGACGGACGCAAGACCTGATGGCTAAAGCCCGCAACAAAGACGCAGTCGCCGAGTTATCGGTCGAGATCGGGGCAAATGTCTCCGGCGCTGTCGAGGGGATGGGGCAGGTCCGGAAGGAGGCCGACAGAACCGCAGAGGCAATGGGGCGTGCCGGCAATGCGGCCGCCTCGGCCGGGGCCAAGACCACCTCGTCCATGTCGTCGGTAGCGTCGTCGGTCAAAGACGCGACCGCCTCGGTCAACGCCTTGCAATCGGGTCGCCCCTACACAGGGGCGCGGATTGAAACGCCGCCGTCACCCCGTCCGCCGAGATGGCCGACGTCGCCCCTACACAGGGGCGCGGATTGAAACGGGCGCGACCACGGGGGCATCCCGTCCAGGCCGGGTCGCCCCTACACAGGGGCGCGGATTGAAACAACGGCGTGCCGCTGGACCGCGTGGGCGTGATGCAGTCGCCCCTACACAGGGGCGCGGATTGAAACTGAGCCGACCCGCTCGCCGCGTTGATGAAGAAACTCGCCCCTACACAGGGGCGCGGATTGAAACCGGCTGGTCCACGGCGCTCTGGCGGGCGCGCCGCCGTCGCCCCGACACGGGGGCGCCGCTCCACACCACACCACCTCACCACGCCGAACGCCCACCG